>Ga0209641_10000182_pt1 | contig 51549 bp, 45 predicted proteins | sample RifCSP16_1_FD_184022 | JGI IMG/M metagenome (GOLD analysis project Ga0209641, IMG submission 184022) | Soil microbial communities from Rifle, Colorado - Rifle CSP2_sed 16_1 (SPAdes) (version 2) | ecosystem: Environmental > Terrestrial > Deep subsurface > Rock core/Sediment | place: Rifle... | reverse complement strand
CAGTTTGTTGAAAAACTCAACAAACTCTGATTACACGGATAAAAGATTAGATTTCACAGATTAAAACCCATTGAAATATCTGTGTAATCGTTTTTCCTAATCTGTGTAATCAAGGCTGTTGATGCCTTTTTCAACAGCCTGTTATATCAGGACACAATTATATAAAGTTACTGTGCATGGGGTGAGGACTCGTCGGCTCTTCAAGGGGTATTTTATTTTGCTTTAAGTCCCAGAGAAATTCATTAACCTTATGCTGGAGACATAAGGAACCACACATAGTTTTCGCATTAAATTTATCAGATGCAATGAGATTTACTACCTCCCAGTACCTTTCGCTCTTCCACAGCTCTTTGAACGAGGTATCTGCAATATTTCCTATATGATATTTCTTATATCTATCATTAAATAACATGCCGCATGGCGCCACCAATCCTGAACCTGAAAATTGCATAATAAATGGCGGGCCGTAGCATCTGGAGTATTTGCGCTTGCCGCCGCTTAAAATCTTTGACCACTTTGCCTTAACAATATAGGTATCAGTTGAATAGGTTTCAGCCTCCTTTAATATATCCACCATGTCATTATATTTGGAGTAGTCAACGCCGATGCTTCCCATTTCGTCATCGCTGCAATGCTTGATGACCAGATAGTCAACACCAAGCTTTTTGCCTAACTTTGCCAAAGGGATAATTTGGTCAACAAACTCTGGAAGCAACACCATCTGTAACCCAAGAGTAACATCAAGTTTGTTTTTCTTCTTTATGCTCACACTCTCTTTTATTGTGTTTATAACCTTGAGATAGGCCTCTTCCTCACAGACATGAATTTCTTTATATCTCTTCGCATCAGCAGCAGATATATTGAATCTCAGATAGGTAAGCGCAGGCAATATATCTTCCAACCGCTCGTCCTGCAGCAGATAGCCGTTGGTTCCAACAGCCATATCCAACCCGTTGGCCTTTCCCCTTAATATGGCATCATAAAGATGTGTACTGCATGTAGATTCGCCATCGCTTACAAAACTTATTGCCTTAACGCCTATCTCGGCGGCGTCATCAAGGAATCTGAATATCACATCCTTGGTCATCCGCTTTATATCATTCGCCTGAAGCATGCCGTAACAATAGGTGCATCTGTATGTGCATGCCCTCGTTAAAGAACAATCAATGGTTATAGGGGCAATCCTTTCTCCCCGAAGCCAAGCGTCAACGCGATCCTTATGCCAAGCAAGTTTATGTCCGTCAAGAATTATATTTTGTGTGGCTACCTGCATAATTTCACCTTTCAATATCTTTCATCCTCAATGCTGTTACAGAATTCGGGGAAATAATTTTACTTATTCTGCGGAATATATATACACCCGCCATTGCAGTGAGATAACCCTTTGCAACTGCAATAAGTGATTTTAGGGTTACAGCCTTTGAGTCCCCATTACCTCTGGACTTAAGTGAATATGGCACTTCTGCATAAAGATACCCATTTTTTATGCACTTAATCAAAAGTTCTGTCTGATAGAAAAAACCTGTTGCCTTTAAATCCACAGTGTCTAATATGCATCTGCGATACATAACAGTCCCATTCATATAATTCAGGAGCATTCCAAATGACATGTTTATTATTGCCTTGTAGAGTTTTGAAATAAGCCTTCTTCTTAATGTCCTAACGGTTTTATTATAAACAAACGGCACTATAATATCAACATCATCCATGAGTGGCATATATCTTAAAATTTCATAGGCGTCATTTTCCCCGTCGCCAGGAACCATGGTTACAACTTCTCCCTGAGATTTCTTTATGCCTTCCCAAAAAGACGCGCCTATGCCTTCCGGCTTATCATGGCTTATCAATCTGATAAAAGAATGTTTTTTTATAAGCCCTTCTACTGCATTTCCGGTGCCATCCGTGCTTCCATCGTTCATAACAATAATCTCGCCGGAAATTTCAACCCTGTCAAACGACTCTATTACATTCTCCACCGCCTTTACAATATTTTTTTCTTCATTCAAGGCAGGCATAATAACGGTTATTTTGTAATCATATTTCATTCCTGTTCACACCCTGAAATATCCGGCTTTTGTGTCTGTAATCCAATCTTTTACCAATGTATCAAAATCAGCGCCTTCAGCCTCATAAGGGTCATATATTTTCATATCTATCAATTGCATTATTTTTTTATCATCTTCATCGCAGCAGTGCGACGGGCCAAGAAATTTGAAGTAATTACTTACCCCGGTTGCAATAAACTTAACATTCAAGTTCTGATGCGCCACATCGTTCCGTATCTGCTCTAATGAACGAAAAGCAAGAAAATTTACAATTGAATATACAATGGGTATCAAACCGGTCATTGCCATTCCGGCCGCTACGCCAACGATCCCTTGTTCCATAATGCCTGCATTGAAAATCCTGTCAGGGAATTCCATTTTAAATTTATCAACGGCTCCAAATCCCATATCGCAAACAATTAACATAATCCTCTTGTCCTTTTTCGCATAGGGGATAATCTTGTTGACAATATCTTTTCTGTAATTTGCTGCGCTATTCAAAACGACACCCCATGTTTAATTCATCTTCTGTCGGCAAACGGAAGTGAAATTTAGGAATATTTTCCATGCACAACAAACCGTATCCTTTAACAGTGTTTGCTATCAATACCTGTGGCTTGTCAAGCGCACTGCTCTTTATCCACCTTTCCACGATGGAAACCATTTTTTCAGGGTTATGCCCATTGCATGTCTTTACTTCAAACCCAAAGGCCTTCATTTTTTGCTGCAAATCGAATCTTTTTCCTTCCACGGTCAATACATCTTCCAGAAAATCCATAGCCTGCAGTCTGTTATGATCTATTATTACCGTCAAATTCGACAGTTTATACTTTGCTGCAAATTGAACCGCTTCCCACATAGACCCTTCCTGCATTTCGCCGTCTCCGGCAACACAGTAAACCCTGTATTTTTTACCCTGTAACTTTGCTCCAAATGCAATGCCTGCGGCAATGGGCAGCCCATGACCAAGCGCACCGCAGCTTGCCTCTATACCGTGTCCTGTGCTTCGTTCCGCGCATCCTGATAAAAAACTTCCTCTATAAAAATTCTCCCAGTCTTCCCGCTGAATATACCCTCTGTCTGCAAGAATGGCATAAAGTCCGTAACAGCCGTGCGCCTTAGAAAATACAAGCCGGTCCCTTTCTTCCCACTGCGGGTCGCGAGAAAGATTCATGGTGTAATAATAAAGCGCTGTTAAAATATCAACGCAGGAAAGGGATGGGGCGATATGGCCTGCCTTATTTTGCACGGCGATTTTTACCAGATCCTTGCGCATCGTGTTTGCCTTTTTATATAACTGGTTCGCCGGTAATTTAGCCAGCGTCTTTACTCTCTGAGAACTGCTCACTCTATGATTTTTCTTTATTGCTTTCTCAATCATTATTATACCCGTTTTAAAATAAAAGATGCCTTTCTCATAGTTCACGCTCAAAAATGTCCAGGATGCAAAGCGCCAAGGAGCGAGCAGCGGAGCATACTCTCTTACGTATGTGAGCAGCGCAGCGACGAAGGCAACGCAGCAGGCGGGCATTTTTCAGCGTGAACTAAATAAAATTCACATGCCCTGACGGACGTTTCACTTCCCATAGATACCTGTTAATCTCATCCATTCTGCAGTTCACCCTGCATTCAGATGTATCCATATCAGAATGAACCCACTCAAGGGATTTCTTCCTTTTTCCCCCTTCCCATATTTCCTGAAAGGTATTTTGATAAATATTGCCATAGATAAATCTTTCATCGCCGAGATAGGCGCTGCACCCCCACACATTTCCGCCTGCATCTATATACGACCAGAACGGCAATGCCAAGCACCGCTCATAATTCCTTTTGCCGTCATCCCACTTTTTCATCGTATGCTCGCGGAAAATGACCTGAAAATCTTTTGTGTTGAACTGCCGGAGGGTTTCACCGAGACCAATATGTTCACTGTAGCGAAAATCTTTATATGCCGTCGTATGGCTGAAGGAGTGCTGGGAGTAGGGCTTTACAACAAGGTAGTTCACGCCAAGATTCTTTGCAGTCTCCGCCAAAAGCGCAGCCTCGTGCCGGTTCTCCGGCAGCAAAATCATCTGCATACCTATGGCGCACTCCAGATTATTTTCTTTTTTAAATTTTACCGCCTCTCCGATATTTTTTATGACCCGGTCGAAATCATCGGCGCCGGTTCTGTGTATCTTTGCGTAAGTCTCCCGCGTTGCGCCGTTGATGCTGACTTTTATCCATGTAATTGCATAAAGGGTCTGTCTCATAAGTTTAGGGACAAACACCACCCCGTTGGTCGTAAACGCCACATCAATACCCACATTTTTCGTATGGAGGACAATCTCTCCAATATCCTTGTGCAGCAGAGGCTCGCCTTCTCCGGCATACATAATGCTTTTTACTCCAAGCCGCGCCATTTCCGAGAGCCTTTCCTTCAATATCTTCGTGTCGAGGAATCTATGCTGATATTCCATGTAATCAAGCGCACAATATCTACAGCGATGATTGCACGCTCCGGATGTGGCTATCTCAGTATAGATGGGGTAAATCAGTTTTCCTGTAAGCCAATCATTTACCCGCGGGATATGGTATATCAGTTTGTGGCTGTCTATCCTGTATTTATCCATTTGAGACCTTCTTTTCGCTCATCACGATAAAAAATATGGCACATTATTACATGAAATACGCAAGAATACCATCCTTAAAAACAATATAAAAACCCGACTCATTACTTGAGGATAGTATTGATAAATTCCAGCAATTCAAACTTTTCCACAGATTTTTTGTTACAGACGATCTGGACAGCCAGAGCCCCTACCGCATTGCCGATAAAAGATAGAATATCCAGGGGCATCCCTTTGGCATAACACGGGGCAGTGAAGGCAAAAAAGGCGTCGCCAGCGCCAACAGTGTCAACCACCCTGTGTGAAAATATGGGCGTCCTGTTTGCGTTATTGTGATTTACTCCAAATGACCCTTTCTTTCCCAATGTTACGATGAGACAATCGGCATTGATGGACCGCGCAATTTTCTTTGCAACATCTTCGATATCAGCATGTTTTTCCTGGGCCGACAGCCTCAGTTCGCTTTCATCAAGGCAGACATAGTGAGGACCATGATATTTTGTGATTAAATTATAGCCTACATTTGCAGCGTTTGTTTGGGCATTTACTGCGAATACTTTCGCACGCGCCTTCATTGCCTCTATAAGTTTGTCGGTGACGAAACCGTGCCCAAAGTTGGAAACCATGACCATATCATATTTGGGAACTTCCGATGCAAGATAATCAATAATCTCCGCTTCGCACCCGCCGTCAATCATATCATCATTGAGATAGCATACTTCAAACAATTTTTGATTCAAATATTCATGGATATACCTCTTCTTGATGACGGTAGGGCCGGCGTCTCTGTAAAAAAACTTCGTCTTGATATTTTGCTTAAGATTCTTCAAGATAAAATCTTCCCTTGAATCTTCCTTCCCCAACAGGGACACCATGGTAACATTATCGCATAAACCGGCAAGGTGATTGGCTACAGCAAATGTCCCTCCTGCAAAGACTTCATGAGACAGATATTTGCTAACAACAAGATTTGCCTTAGAAGATTTTCCAAGAGACTCACAATAATGGTACTCATCGATAATTCCATCTCCGATAACCATAACCTTTAAATCCTTTAATGCATTTATCATGTCTGCGATATCAGAAAAACTATATTTCTCCTTAAAATCCCTTAAAAACCTTTTAGTCTCTTCAGGATATATATCTAAAAAATTGTTTATAATATGGGACGAACTGAATGAAAAACCCTCTGTCTCAATTATACGGCACTTATCAGAATAAAAATCCTTTTCTTCTTGAAATAGCCTTTTATGGATCCTTCTGTCTCTTTCATGGTATGCCTGACCCTTCGCAAATATGTCCGGCTGTATCCTCTTGATGCACTCGAAAGGAGCTTCGTTATTCACGAGACACACATAGTCAACTTGCTCAAGGGATGCCACATTCTCTGCCCTGAACACCTCCGGAAAAATTGGCCTTCCCGGGCCTCTATGCACATCCGTGTCTTGAATAACTGATACGATCAAAACATCTCCAGCTTCCTTTGCCTGATTAAGGTGCTTTATTATACCGGGATGGATAAGGTCAAAGACGCCGTGGCTCTGCACAACAACTTTCCCCTCATGCTTAAGAGCCTTTACTTTATCAACTATCTCATCCAGTGTCAGAATCTTTTCTGAAATAGAACCTTTCACAGACCAGTCCTTTCTCTAATCTAATCCAAAGGGTCATCTTGATTTAATATATTAACACCTTATGAAACAGGCGGTTTAAAATGTTGATTTAACAACTTTGTCGACGAAAAAACAATTTCGCGAGTATAGCGCATCTCTGCGCCTATTTCAACTAAAACCTCTTGCTCTTGCTGGAGTTTGCCGGTTTTATCCTCTTTATTTTCAAATTCCTGCCCTTTAACATATATATTCGGCCTCAATAATCGCAGAGTTTCAACCGCGGTAGGCCATCGATTGATTGCAACATAATCAACACATTCAAGCGCCGCAATAGATTCTGCCCTTAATGTCTGATTAAAAACAGGCCTGCCATCTCCTTTATCAACATAGATATCAGGGCTTACAGTAACCACAAGAACATCCCCCATCTTCTTGGCTGCCTGAAAATACTTGATATGGCCAGGGTGCATCAAGTCAAAACATCCGTGGCACAGAACAATCTTTTTGCCTTCTGACTTGAGTACCTCTATCTTTTTTGCGAGCTCTTCCAATTCAAGTATCTTCATCTGACCCTTTCCTCAAATTGGGATAATACGCTCCATAATCCCGGGATAGTATCTTCGTGCCGTCCTTTTACGTAAAAGCTCCTGCCCCCCTCGGCAACCGTTCTAACAAGCATCGTTTTCCATGGTCTGAAATAGTAGGCCGGATTACCCTTTGGCGGCTCCTCTTGAATATCGGGCGGCAGATCGTAGAGGTCACAAACAAGTGTCGTAAAATGCTTTATAACTTTTCCTTCCTGATGCGCAACATTTCTTGCCATACTGAGCGCCTTTAGAAATACCTCAGGCCCCATAACAGCGCTGCCGAAGTTCATAACCACGCCATTTTCAAGATTTGAAACCACCTCTGTAAATTTTAAGAAATCAATATATGATGTGGCTCCAGCCGCGGCCCCGTCAAAGTTTGGATGCTCATGGATAATATCATAGCCAATGCCGATGTGAACCGTAGCAGGCACATTTAACCGATAACACGCCGCCAAAAGACTGGTTTCTTTATGGGGAAAATTGCCCTCACAAATAGCCTTGCCTATCGCCTCTCCCATACCAACCTTACCGGTCCGATAAGCCTGATTCACAATATCATTTATCTGTCCCGTCTCCTTCCACAAGCCAAACTGCCCATCTCGTATATAGCGGGCAACACTCTCTGTAGTAGCGCCAATCAGGGCTAGCTCAAAATCATGTATGACTCCGGAACCATTCATGGCAAGGCATGTTATATAACCCTTCTCCATCATATCAATGATATATCTCTGGACACCCGAACGGATGACATGCCCGCCTATCATCATGATTACAGATTTGCCGGCTTTTTTAGCATTTTTGATATTGGCTGCAATCGTCTTGAATGATGGATGAGAAAAGGAATTTGCCTGAAGGTTTTTTATTGTAGAGATATTTAAATCATGGATACGTTTATTTAATGGCAAAAGTTGCAGTTTGGTTTTATCAAAAGTCATATACAATATTACCCCTTATAAATGAACCCAAATTATGTGTCAAATTTTAAAAAACATTGTAGGGCAAGGCTTTATCTTTTTTACGCCTCAAGACCCTGGAGCCAGCCGCTCGCCTTCTTGACATGGATGCCATCGAGGAACAGCTCTCTCTTTAGATTCTTTACAACAAGAATAGGTTTTGTTTCTTTTGCAAAAAAACCCGAAAAATGTCTAAGAGAGGCAATCTCTGTATCTGCCAATTTGGCCTCGATAAGCCACTCTACCCTCCCATCCCGCACTGTCAGAAAATCCACCTCTCTTTTTTCCTTATCCCTGACATAATGAAGCACACACTTCTCCCCTGCCGCATCCTCAAGAAAATGTAGCCGCTTCAGAAGAGCGCAGGCAACCGCATTCTCAAACCTTGCCCCATCATCCTCTTTCACAAAACCTGTATCATAAAAATATATTTTTGGCTGCTTGATAAGGCTCCTGGCAATGTTGCGGTGGTATGGCGTTACCACAAAAAGAATATAAAGACTCTCCAGTATACTTATCCACTGTTTCACCGTATGAGGAGAAACCTGCAGATCACGGGATAGCGATTCATAGGAAATAGCGCTCCCAACGGAATTACGAAGCAATTCTACCAAGGTTTCCATGCTCCTAATGTTCCTGACCGACATAACATCCGGCAAATCTTCGCGCAGGATGCGGTCCACATGGGACCGCCGCCAACGTTTGGCAGCCGCCTCGCTTACTTTAAGAAACGGTTCAGGAAATCCTCCAAATCTCATGATATGTTCAAGAGCTATATCAGCCGCATACTTTTCTTTGACCTCAGCCACAGAAAAGGGATGTAACCGGTAAGAGTAAAACCGTCCTGCCAAAGAATCTCCTCCTTTTCTATAGATATCAAGACGAGATGAGCCTGTCACAAGAAGGCGCGGCTTTACACCTTCGGTATCATAAATTCCTTTAATCCAGTTCTTCCATTTCTTTACCTTATGAAGTTCGTCAAATATCACAAGGTCACAATCGCGGCGCCATGCCTGTTTTTGGATAAGCAGACGATGCTCTGCGCTATCCATGTTAAAATATTCAGAGTTGTCAGGATATAGCGACTTGGCCAGAGTTGTCTTCCCCACCTGTCGTGGCCCGCTTACAAGAACAATCTTTTGATTAAGGTCTATCTTTATCTTATCTTCGATACCCCGCTTCATACAAACTATTTTGCATAAAACTGCATAATAGTCAAGACTAAAAAGAGATACACTGCATAAAAGTCATAAGCTACTAATCCTTATCCACATCTCTTTCCCCATTCATGGCAAGACACGATATATAACCTTTTTCCATCATGTCAATGATATACTTCTGCACACCTGCACGAATAACATGCCCGCCTATCATCATAATTACAGACTCGTTTGACTTCCTGGCGTTTTTGATATTGGCTGCAATCTTTTCAAATGAAGGGGGTGAAAAGGAATTCTCTTGGAGGTTTTTTATTATGGAAAGATCTAAATCATGGACGCGCTTGTTTAAAGGCAAGCTCACAAGTCTTGTCCTGTCAAAAATCATATTATATCAGTCCTTTTTGTAAAAAAATGTCGACTACCAACATGGAAAATGTCATTGTTTGAGGTCTTATCCCATTGTGCTGCGCTTGCTCATTGAATGTGGCTCTTTATAACTTCTCTTATTTATCAGTATTCTAACTCTTTTAAATTCAGTGTCCAGATAGATGGGTCCAGTCCAAAATGTTTTCCTGAAGTTTTTTTAAGTGGAGGTAATGTCTAAATCATGAAAGTAAAATATGTAATCTGGTTCTACCAAAGGTTACGTCGCTTCAGTGTTTGTCAATCCTTTAAATATCTTTTATTACATGGGGAGAAAAAGATATTCCTCAAGCCGCAATTTATAATTCCGTATATACCAATAAATACAAAAAAACCTATAGAAATCATTAAGTATAAAAATAAAACATGCTGGTAAAATGGTCTGAATTCAAAATCAACAAGATGCCTTCCTTGGGGTAATTCAATTGCTTTAAAGCCTCCCATCCCTTTCAGAATAGGAGCACTTTTACCGTCTATAGTCGCTTCAAAACCTTTATAGTAGAGGTCCGTATATAACATAAACACATCCTCCGGCACATCCACGTTAAAACTGACCGTATTCGCCGTTTTTCCGCCGAGAGAGAGCGCTGAAGGCAAGACCTTCGCAACCTCAGGCGTTCCTTCCACTGCGCTCAACTCTATTTTAGCGTTACGAAAATTAACCATGCTGTCATTGTCTAAGGCTAAAATAGATTTTTTAAGGTATTGTTCTAAATCCCCTATCCGCGCAATTGGATTATCCATGACAGTATAATGCTTAAAGAAATGCAGCTTCTCCTTCATCAGCAAAGGAAAGCCTTTTATCTCAGAGAGATGATAGTAGTTTTTATCAACAAATAATGTGTCGCCGCCTGCCCAGGTAACAAAAAACCAAGGGCCGTCGACCTTCTCTCCTATGCTGAAGACCGTCTTACAGCACAATCGATTATCAGAAGGCATCTCCGGTATTATAGGCAGATAACCTTCCCTATATTTATCCGGTCTTGTAAATGCAAAATTAAACTTACTGCTGTAAGTAAACACATGTGCCCTTACATTGTGCCAGTTAAAGCCATTAATGACAGATAGATTATACGCACCGATAGCCAAAAAGGAAATAAGCAGAAGGTGCTTATATGAACTTATTGCCGTCGCAAACTTATAACGGTTATTGATTAAGAATAAAGAGACGACGGCAAAAACGACTACTAATAAAAAAATCTTGTCTCTACGCGGAAGGTAATGACTAAGGCCGATAACAGCTGATAGAATTAATATCTCCGACCTCATCTTCCAAAGACTTAACTTTCCGCCATTTGAAAACTTCTTTAATAAATCCTTAAGCCCTATACATGCCAACGCAGTTGCGATAAGGACTATATACCCTGAAAAAAACCCATAAGAACGAATCATCTTAAAAAAAGGCATGAGATAAAAATTTACATAGTGATAGGGGGTATCCCACGCGTTATAACTCAGGACCATTGCGAGCAAAAAAACTGACCATAACTGGCTATTTCTTGAGAAAACGCCTACCCCCATTATCATAAAAACAAAGGCAAATATCCCAATGAGAGGAACCGATTCTGTATAATGCCTTTTAACGGCGATCATGCCTGGGAATATTCTGTCCATATCCCCTTTTGATACATTGACGCCGGTTGCGGTACGGTCCTCATATTTAATATTCTGATGATCAATGCCTCTAAAGCGGCCTATCTGATAGTTATCGTATGTCATTTCAGAATAAGCCAAATACAACGGCAGGATAAGTATGACGAGAATTGGAGATGTTATGAGAATATGTCTGAATAATCTCTTAAAGTCAACGCTTGCTATCAAATCAAAACGATATATCAACAACAACACCGCCAAAGTAACTATAAAAGCCATCATGTAAATAGGCGCATAGACATTAACGGAAATACCTAAAAATATCGCAAAGGAAACGGCTCGCGACACAGTCTGGCTTTGAAAATATCTTGCTCCAAAAAATAAAATCCAAGGAACGTATATGATAACGGTGAAATTCCAGATTTGATTTGACCAATAATTGGCGTCGCCTGAAAATAGTAAGATTATAAATGCAACAGAGGCGGCAAAATCATCTTTGGTTATTTCTCTGATTAAAAAAAATCCGCCCAAGGCAAAAAAAACGATATCCGTAAGATTATAAGAAACAAAGATGCTGACATGGCTTAAATTAAGAAGAGTGCCGAATATAATCCAAATCCACATAATAGGATTTAGAATCAATCCATGATGCAACCAGAGATAAAAGGGCTGTCCTCCATAAAGATATGAATTCCATAACGGCAGCTCGCCATTCTGATAAGCAGATATCGCATATAAATATTCTGGCATCTGGGCAAGAGTGTCATGGACAGGCAGCCAATCAGTATATATTATTGCTTGCGAATTTAAGAGCAGCAATAAAAATATCGCAAAAGGGATATATAGCAAAAAGGTATTGTTTTTTGTCCTTAACAGGTCCAAGATGTTCTTAATCATATATTAGATGTGTGAGTAGCGCCTCGCCATTTATAGCACATGAAGAGTAAAAAATATCCGCTAACCGGCCTTTATTTTTGAATCAGATAATATGGCAGGCTCTGATATGTTGCCGCCTGAAAGAGACAGTAGATGCAGATAATCTTGAGGAAGACCGATATCGATAAAATAACCATTGACCACCATCCCATACAATCCGTGATTGATAAGGGCTGGCAGGACCTCTGTTTCTAAAGAAACCTTACCGTCAGGAATGCGGTCTATGATCTCACGGTTAAAGAGATAGACGCCTCCATTAATCAATCCTTGACCGTTAGCTTTCTTTTCGACAAAACTAACCACTTCATTCCTTTCGTTGATCTCCACTTTTCCATAGCGTCCCGTGTCATCCAAGGACGCCAATCCAATCGTGGCGATCGCCTTCTTCTTCTTATGATATGAGGAAAATTCTTTGATGTTTAAATCAAGGAAGGAATCTCCGTTCATTACCAGAAAGGAATCGTCTTCTATCAATGGGGCTGCCTTTTTCATCCCTCCACCTGTTCCGAGCGGCGTGTCTTCCATAGAATACGTTATTTTAGCATTCCACTTCTCGCCGCTGCCAAAATAAGATTCAATAACGTCTCCCTTATAACCTATGGAGATTATTACCTCTGAAATTCCATTCCTGAGAAGCTGCAATACGAGATATTCCAAGAAGGGTTTGCCCGATACCTCCGCCATCGGTTTTGGAACGTCTGCTATAATGTCCCTAAGGCGCGTCCCAGCGCCTCCGGCTAAGATAACGGCTTTCATTTATCCCCGCCAAAAATGGAAGGATGCGAGGCAACCGCAGCTAACGCGGCTGTTGCGAGCAAAGGCATCTCGCCGTTTAAAATTGCCTTGAACATCGATTCCGGCTTCATAAAGATAATTTCAGTTTCTTCCATGTCGTCTTCTACAGGTTCTGCGATCTCTTCTAATTCCTGCGCGATATAAAAATGTGCCTTGCCGCATCCTTTATTACCGTCTACTAAAAAAGAATTTATAAATCTCCACTTGTGAGCGATGTAACCGGTCTCTTCAAGTAACTCTCTCTTGCCGGCCTCAATTGGCAATTCCCCTTCTTCAATGCAACCTGTAGGCAAAGCCAGTGCGATAGCCCCAAGGGCATGCTTATACTGACGTTCAAAGAGTATTTTACCATCTTCTCTTTGCGCATAAATCATTACAAATTCAGGCAACTGAACATGATAGTAATCGTCAACAATACGCCCATTGGGAAGTTTAATTCTATCCTTAGAAACCTTGACCTATGGCTGGACAACAAATAAATCATAAGTAGACAGCAGCTTCCAATGTTTTACCTTTTTACTGGATCTTGAGATCTCCTTATTTTTACGCATCCTTCTCCAAAAATTCTTCTATTGTATTGATAATATAATCGCATTCCTTCTTGCCCATATCTTGATGGACGCCTATATGGATGCCGTTATCCCCTATATGTTCGGAGTTCGGGAAGTCGCCTAACTTAAATCCCATGAAGCTATAGCCCTGGCATTGCGTAGGAATTGAAGAAAACAGATTGCGCGTATCGATGCCTTTTTTCTCCATGAAATTAACGAGTTGATTGCGGGTGAATTTCGAACCTTCGTGAATGATTATAGGAAACGCATGAGGCCCTATTTCTTCATAAGGTTCTTTTTCTATCGTTGCCAGATACGCGTTGAATTTCTTGAATTTATCCATTAGATAGTATAGATTTTCCCTTCTCTTGCCGAGAATGTCGTGATAGATATCGAGGTTCCCCAAGCCAACCGCGGCCTCAAGCTCGTTCATCTTGGAAGAAAAACCTATCCTTTCGAAGATAAACCTGATGTCCGCGTTATCGCCGTAGTCGAACCTTTTATTGCAATATGCCGACGCCGTATTCAACACGCAGCTTTCGCATTTGCACGCCCTTCCGTGGCTTCTTAAAGACCGGAGTATTTCGGCAAAATCAGCGTTATCGGTGGTAATAATACCGCCTTCAATAGTGCTGATAATGTGCGCGACATAAAGACTGTAGGCGCTCATATGTCCCAGCGTGCCTACATTCCTTCCTTTGTATGCAGATCCGTGTGCCTCTGCCGCATCTTCAACAACATAAAGGTTGTGTTTTTTAGCTATCGCGTTGATGGCGTCCATATCCGCGGGTTTCCCCATTAAATGAACCGGCATTATCCCTTTGGTTTTCACCGTAATCGCCGCCTCGATTTTGTTAGGGTCTATATTCAGGGTCTTCCTATCGACATCCACGAAGATCGGCATAAACCCGGCCTGCAAGACAGCGTTGCCGGTCGCCACAAATGAGAGGGCAGGGACTATAATTTCATCGCCGCGTTTTGCGCCAAAGTCGTACAATACCGCCAATGCCAACGCATCAGCGTCGGTGCCTGTGCTTACCGCCACAGCCTCTTTTGCGCCTACTAACTCGGCAAATTTTTTCTCGAATTCCCTGACATATTTACCGCCCGAAAGCCTATTTGACGCAAGCGCATTGTTTATCAGAGTTTTTGACCTCTCCGTTACGGAGATTGTTCCGAAAGGTATCTTAATTTTTATGCCCCGCTTTCACTATAGAATATTATTTGACTGCCGGTGTTATCAAAACTAAAAGGAACATGTAATAAATCCTTCAATCCCTTTCTTAATCTCTCCCTCTCTTCGGGCTTGACAAAAAACAGGATAAAACCGCCACCGCCTGCCCCTAAAATCTTTCCGCCGATTGAGCCATTTTTCATCGCAGTTTCATAGACATCGTCAATATGGCTGGTGGATACCTTATCGGATAATCTTTTTTTAAGTATCCAGCTTTCGTGAAGAAGTTTGCCAAAATCAAGAAGGTCGCGATCCCCATTCAAAATATCGACCGCTTCATCCACCAATCCACGAAGGGCGGTAAGTTCCTTCTGCTTTTCTGAAATTTGCTTAATCTTCTCAGCTTCAATATCGGAGGCAAATCTTGTGAACCCGGTAAAAAATAACATTAAATGACTCTGAAAATCCTGAAGCTTTGCTTGATTAATGGTAATAGGTGTAACGTCTATATTATGGTTGCCGCTAAAGGTGATTTTATTTAATCCCCCCAAGGCAACCGCCACCTGATCCTGCGAGCCGACATTTTCTTTTATCATCTCTTGTTCGATGTGGATAGCCTCTAACGCGAGCCTTTTCTTTGTTACTATCTTGCCGTTTAGCGCATATAACGCATGTAGCAACCCGACGGTAAAAGCAGAGCTTGATCCCAAACCGGTTCTGGATGGAAGGTCCCCGTCGTGATGTATCTCCAGCCCATCGGTAACATTCATAAATCTGAACGTCTCCCTTACCGCAGGGTGGATTATATCGTCGATCTCATTAACCGATTCCTGTTTTGAATATACGATCCTATGTTTATAGTCAAAAAACGGCGGCAGCAGCCTGCAGCTGATATAGCAAAATTTATCTATCGTCGTCGAGATAACCGCCCCGCTGTTCTCTTTATACCAATTCGGCAAGTCAGTGCCACCGCCAAAAAATGAGATACGAAATGGCGCTCTGACTATAATCACGATACAGCCTTGTTCTTTATATTTTTTCCATACCATTCCATTGTGTCTTTTATCCCCTCATCCAGAGTAAACCGCACAGACCATCCAAAGGCGTCTCTGGCTTTAGCCGTATCAAGGCAGAGTTTTGTTTTAATGGTTGGTTTGGAGAGATCATGGCTTATCTTAATACCCTTACCTGAGCATTTGATAATCTTTTTAACCAGCTCGCCTATGGAAATAGAACTCCCATATCCAATGTTGTATAAACCAAATTTTGCATCCTGCTTTTCGATCGCAAACCCTACAAAATCCACAAGATCCGCTGCATATAAAAGGTCTCTTTCTTCTTCGCCGCTGCCCCACACAACTATTGAATCACCCTCTTTAGCGGTCATTATCTTGGTCATGGTAGCGCCAAAGACGTGCGATCTCTCCAAATCAAATTTATCGTGAGGTCCGTAGATATTTGAGTGCCTTATTACGGTATATTTGGTATTCCCTATCTTAGAATAAAATTCACACATCTTTTCGATATAAACCTTTGTCCATCCCACGCCAAAGTATGCCGGAAATATCTCTTTGTTTGCGTCAAAATCTCCTTCTTTAACAGGGATATCGCCAGGCTGATACATAACGGTACAGCTAAAAAAAAGAAGATGCGATACTTTTTTTTCAAATGCAGCCCTAAATATCAGCGAATTCATTATAGCGTTATCCGTAACATGATAATATGGTTTTGAAACTATTTCTTTAGCGCCCGACGTAGTCGCCGCAGCCTGAATTATAATATCCATCCCCTCTACCACGCGATTCACATCGTCTCTATTGGTAAGATCTGTCTTAAGCATCTTAATCTTGGGGTCACTCATGGGTTTTGAATTCAAATAAGTTCCAAATACCTCCATATCTTCCCTCTTCATAAGAGATTCTGCGATATTTCTACCTATAAAACCTGTAGCACCGCATATAAGAACTTTTTTCTTACTCATTTTCTCAATCCTTCTCTATTTTTTTCGCAAATAGCGCAGATGCGTATATTTTTTGGTGATTATAAAAATTATGGCGCTAAATTACAGAGGTTTTTAACCGATAAAGCGAAACGGCTCTTACGTCCTTATCTTTAAATGTTATTCCTTGAACCTGCTTCAATGCGGCGGCGCTGCCGTGGCGCCAAAATATCAGCCTGTTTTAAGATAGACCAAGACAACATCTATATCTTTATCCTGTAAATACTATCTCTATCTTCATTCATTATCGCGCTCATGCTTTATTTATTCTCCTTTAACGCACGAACTATCATTTCTCGTTGAATGACTATATTTTCTATCACCAGAAAAAAATTCTCTCGCAATCCTTACCAACTCGATGGCGCCGTTTCTTAATGGGCTCATCTTTCTCTTTCCGCCTATTCTTGCCGGTTCATTTCCAGGTATCTCCCCTACCTTTAAATTTCTTTTAATAGCCCTGGTCAAAAGCTGCGTGCCCCATGCGCTGGTTTTAGTATTTATTCCCAAATCCTTAACAAGGTTCCTCTTGAAGGCGCGATACATAACTAATGAATCGGTTATATTAGAACCAAATAATAGATTTATCAATGCCGTAAACATCCAATTTCCGAATGCCGTAACGCGATCATCGTCATCGCTCTTTGCCCCATCAAGGTATCTCGAGACGATAACAATGTCATAATCTTCCTTGATCTTCTCAATCAATATAGGAATCCTATCAGGCACAGAATTTCCATCAGGACTAAATATAATGACGATATCCCCTGTCGTCTTTTCCACTGCCTCAAGAAATGCCGCGCCTGAACCTTTTTCCTTTTGTACAAATAAATAATAGCCATGCTCTCTGGCATATTCAATTGTACCATCTGTTGACCCTCCGTCAACAATGATCAACTCGTCATACCATTCCTTTTTTATCTGAGGCATGATTACCCTCATGCCGTCTATTTCATTCCATGTAAAAATAACTAAAGAAATCTTCATGTCCGCCCCTTTCAAATCATACTCTTGCTCTGTCCGCCGTCAACAGGTACAGATACGCCATTTAAGAGACTTGCCTTTTCTGAACAGATAAATACAATTACATCCGCTACTTCTTCTGGTGTTCCAAATCGTTCTAGGGGAAATTCACGCCTGAGTAACTCCTGAGTCTTTTCAGGATTCTCTTTTGCCTCCTTTTCCCATCCTGTATTTGGTATCATAATAGCCCCCGGGGCTATGCTGTTAAAGGTAATATTATCCCTGCATAAATAATGTTGAAGCGACAATGATTTCATAAGGGCTGTCTCGGCAGTTTTTGCCATGCTGAACCATGGCCTGCCGCCGCCTTCTCTGCCAAATATGGATGTTATGTTAACCACCCGTCCCCATTTCTGTTTACGCATGTAAGGGATCGCCAGCATTGTAAACCGTATTGCTGCCATAGCGTTTTTATTATAAACCTCCAACCATACGTTTTCGTCGGTTTCCTCAACTATTTCCTTGCCCCATCTGCCACCGCCTCCGACGTTGTTGACCAAAATATGGAGCACCTCCCATCTGTCAATAACAGTTTTCATTACCTTTTTAATATCAGATTCATTCATTACATCACAAGGTATGCCTATGCAGTCAACGTCTTTGTCTTTCAGCAGGGAAATGGTTTGATTTATACGCTCATCGGTTCTGGAACAGATGGCCACATTACAGCCCTCATCCGCCAGAGCAAGAGCTGTGCTGCGGCCAATGCCGTGGCTGCCGCCTGTGATTAACGCATATTTGCCTTTAAGCCCTAAATCCATTTATCTGCCTCCAAATATTTATTGTAGCATGTCTCATATCCAATCTAAAATACTTTTTACAATGCTATCCTCATCCAATCCTGAAAGGGCATTCAGCCATTCTCTATCGCCATATTTATAACAATGATAGTCATTAACAGCCAGCCTCTTCAAAGGAAATGGCTTGTTATTATCGGATAAAATCTCGCTGACAATTGTGCCAATCCCGCCGATAATTGAATTTTCCTCTATTGTTACAATCTTTTTTGACTGTTCTAAAAAGTTTAACAACAGATTTTCATTAACAGGTTTTATCCTGTAAAAATCAATGACCCCTGCGTCTACTGAATGCTCTGCCAGCCTTTTTACGACCTTAAATGCCTGATGCACCATTTCCCCTGTTGCTATTATAGTGAGATCAGAGCCTGATTTAAGACATTTAAGCCCTTCGGAAAAATCATTGTCAGGTTCATTATATATCTGTGGAAGTCTTCCCCTTTCTATGCGGACATAACAAGGGCCGCTGCTTTTATAAGACATTTCTGCAAATGCGGCGGTCGTTACGGCATCCGATGGATTTAAAATCGTTATTTCAGGCAGGGCACGCATAATGGCTATATCATGCGTAGCATGGTGTGTGGGCCCGTCACTGCCATATGTATGTCCTGCGCCAACGCTTACAACCGTCACAGGCAGGTTCATGCAGCATAGGTCTACTTTTATTTGTTCATAACACCGCATAGTAATAAATGGCGCGATCCCGTATACAAAAACCTTCTTACCGCTCAGCGCAAGACCTGCCGCGACACTTATCATATTTTGTTCAGCCACGCCAACATTGATAAACTGGTCAGGAAGGTTTTTTTTGAACGCATCAAGGCTGTAAGCGCCCATATCGTCCGTTAAAAATAATAGGTTGCGGTCTTTTTGTGCAAGGGCATATACCTTGTCAAAGAATGCGTCCCGGACGTCTATATCCGACATTTTCACTTTGCGCCCCCGCTGCCATTTGTAGCCCATTTTAGTTCCCTTCTTGCAATTTCAATCTGTTCACCCTTTGGAACACTGTGGTGCCAATTTGGACTGCCTTCCATAAATGAAACACCTTTGCCCTTGACCGTATTAGCTATTATCGCCAAAGGCTTATTTGATTTTCTTGCGCGGAAATCATTTAATGCAGAGATAATACCTTCAAATGAATGCCCGTTAATTGTATGCGCATCCCAGCCAAATGACGACCATTTTTCTTCCAATGGGTCGAGATAAACACAATTATTCGTAAAATCCGTAGCACAGAGACCGTTCCGGTCTATAATGGCAACGAGGTTATTTAATTTATGACGCGCGGCAAACATACCGGCCTCCCACACCGAACCCTCGCAGCATTCTCCGTCTCCAAGCAGGACAACAGTCATAAAATTATTTTTATCCATTTTTGCGCTTAATGCCAGTCCTGCCCCGATGCCAAGCCCGTGTCCGAGTGAGCCTGAATCAATCTCTACTCCAGGGATATTTCTGTCCGGATGGCCTCCCAGCATACAACCTGGCTGTCCATAATTAAGGATGTGGGAAGAAGAGAAATAACCTAAATCAGCCAATATCGTGTATAAAACAGAGGATGAGTGTCCTTTGCTTAGGATAAATCTGTCGCGCTCATTCCAATCTTTGCGGGCCGGGTCAAAACGAAGTATGCCTCCATAATACAAGGCAACCAGTATATCTGTGCAGGAGAATGCCCCTCCAATATGCCCCTTTCCGGCCTTATGGATCATCTCTAAAACCTGATTGCGAATCCAATTTGCCTTTCTTTTCAGGTTATATATCTTTTTTTGCATACCTTCTCTCGTGTCTAAAATAGACCCATATATTTTTTAATACCCTCTTCAATACACCCTCAAGCTTTGTGGTAGAGACCCCTCTTATGGAGTTGATAATCAAGCGGACAATGCGCCAAGGGTGCGAAATAAGCATGAGGCTGTAAAAACTTATCATCAAAAATAATCTCATAAGGCTGAGCGTTCTTGGACCAAATTTTTCCGACCAGGAAATAGCCTTGCCTAAATCAGCATAACCGAATAAATCAAGAAAATATTTATCATTGAGTTGAAGTTTTCCTGAATCAACATATTCCTTGAATAATTTCGAACCGGGATATGGCACAAAGGGGAAGGCATTAACCTCCTGCATCCCCATAATCGCTAATTTCATAACCATCAAATAGGTTTTTATAAAATCTCTGACACCCTCTTTCGGCAGTCCAAGTATAATATTTATGCTCAGGTTAAAACCGGCAGACAACCCATCCTTTATCAAGGAGACCATCTTTTCAGGCTTGTTCCCTTTATTCACGCTAATCAAAACACTCTTGGAAGCGGATTCAACGGCAAAATCCAACTCCCTGCAGCCTGTCTCATACATGAGTTTCAAAATATCATAGTCAAGCGACTCCCCGCGCAAAGTGGGTAACTGCCATGTAATATTAAGTCTGCGGTTTAAGATTTCATTGGACAATGCGACAATCTTTTCTTTGTGGACAACCGCTGTCAAATCAGAAAAGACAAAGTTATTCACCGAATACTTTTTTACATATAACTCCATTTCATCAACCACAAGTTTAGGGGTTCTTGCGCACCAGAGATTTCCCCACATATTCATATTGGAGCAGAATGTGCATTTGTAGGGGCATCCTCTGCTTGCAAGCATGGGAATGGTTCTGCCGCGCTGGATGTGGTAAGTCAAACCCCTTGAAAGATAATTCTCCATTGGCATAAGGTCCCATGCTGGCAACGGTATGCTGTCAATATCCGTTATTCTATTTGACCTGCGCGTAGAGTGTATATCTTTGCCTTCCCGATAAACCAAGCCAGGGACATCTGTCCATAAACCGCCGCTCTCTATAACAGAAAGCAGGTCTGTAAATATATGCTCCCCCTCGCCAATTACGCATACATCAAGTTCAGGACAATCCTTTAAGCAAAAATCCGGGACAGCAGAAATATGTTCGCCGCCTGCGACAATTATGCTATCAGGAGAAAACTTGCGAATGTTTTGCATTAATTCGCGATGAAATACCCAGTCCTGGGAAAACATACAGGTAATCCCAATCACCTTGGATGGTTCCATCCGCTCTTTAAGCGCTGAAAATGGCATGCCATGTGCGACATACTTGGTATGTATAATCTCTGTGCGGTCTATATCTTCTCCGCACATATCTATAATATTAACGGCATGCCCTGCTGCCCTTGCTGATGCCGCAATATATGCGACTCCAAGATATGGGACGCGCTGGGCTCCCATAAGTCCTGCGCTATAGGAAGGAGGGCGAATCAACGTAATATACATTAAACTAGCACCCGCACACTTCTTGCTTTTTCTTTTGTTCCTCCACGCTTTTTCCGGGCCTGGCAAGCCCTTTTGTATTGCAGCAATTGCCGCCCTTATTTTTCATATAAGTCGGGTGCGACCACATCCCGTGGATCAAATCAATCAACGGCTTTTCTCTGACATTTCCGAAGAGATCAGGAAATGCCACGCATATCTGGATATTGCCTTCAGGCGAGATATTAAACATCTTGCCATTGAGCGACTGGCAAATCTTCTCGCCATTTCTTACAGAATATGCGCCTTCAATAAACGCGAAGGACGGATCTATATGTTTTATTACATGCCTCTTTTCTTCTTCAGTAAACTCTTTTTCTTTTTTTTCTTCCCAGTTGCCTGAGATTATGGGAAACAGTATCCTGATACCGGTAGCTTTTATCTCTCTTGCAAAATTGATAACCCTGGTTAAATGACTGTCGTCTGCTGCACCTGCCCCAAAATTTGCGGCCCATTTCTTTGTCACATATGTGGACGCTATGCATGGGATTCCTTCCTCGTAGCAGATCTTGATTCCTTCCACTGCCTTTTTAAAAACCCCTGGCAACACCCTTAATTTGTCATGCATCCTTTCGTTGTCGCTGTCAAGACTTACATTTATACAGCTTATTCCGGCATTTTTCAAATCCCTTATCATCTCCCTTGAAAGCAGCCACCCATTGGAGGTTACAGACATATATAGCCCCAGCTTTGAGCCATGGGCCACGATATCGGCCACACCCTCTTTCATAAGTGGTTCGCCTCCAAACAAATCCACCTTTGGTATTCCGATCTCAGCCGCCTGACTTAAAACATTCTTTATTTCTTCATTGGTTAGAATATTTGTTCTCTCTACCTCATATTTTCCCACTGAACAGTGGACGCATTTAGCTTGACACGCATATGTAATAGAGAACTCTAATAGCCACGGAATCTCCTGCTTAAGTATCTTTGTAAGATACACATATCTGAGCATCCTATATGCCTTCATCGGCGTCATTCGGGTCATGCCGACTTTATAATATAGGGTCATTTTTTTTAAGAATCTGAAAATGTCATTCATAACTACCTCCTATGGTTAGCTCTTTATCAAACGCTAATTAAGTTTTTTACTTTTACTGCCGTGAAAAAGCCTTTTGCCAACTATTTTAAACGCATTCCATACTACCTCTGGCTTCAATCCAAAGATATTATTAAGGTCATTATGGCAGATATTATAACATAGCTTGCAGTCGCAATTTTCTAAATTCTTCCATGCCTTTTTAAAGCCAACCTCCTGGAAATTCAATGCCTTAATCTTATTTACCAAGACTACGCATGGATAAACTAAACCGTTTGCCTCAATTTGGCACGCAAATCTTTTTAAGTAGCAATCTCTGTTTTTATAGCCATCGGGAAGTTCATTAAAGACCGTCTGTCTGTTATATGTGAATGGCCAATTCAGCGCGTCTCTATAAGAGTTATAGGAAAAAAATATCGGGAGCCCCTTTTTTTTATAATCGAGAATTTGTTTAAGAACTGCCTTTATCTCTTCATTGTCAAGATTTATTTGCCCGTTGGGCGAATCCTCTTTTCGTAAAATACTGAATTGGGCCTTAAAACCATACTTTAAAGCCAGATCCATTATTTCATCAACCGTATTTTGATTATTCTTTGTAAGAACCGTGTTGGTCTGAAAATTAATGCGGTTTTCACGCAGACATTCAAATGCTTCGATGATATGGTCATAAGTGCCCTTGCCCCTGTTTGCATCATTGCTCTCTTTATTGCCGTCGATGCTTATTGCCATTGAATCCACTTTTTTCAGGACAGATATATTTTTCTTCACAAGAATGCCGTTTGAAGTAATATGAGATAACATATTATTCGCGTTGACCTTATCGATAATAATCTCAATATCCTTTCTTAAAAGCGCTTCACCACCGTTAATTGAGATATATTTGGCGCCCATTTCGGCGAGCTCATCTATTAAATCTAATAATTCCTGTGTTGTAAATTCTTTATGATTTCTTTCATAATATTCTTCGTAGCAATAGACACATCTGATGTTGCACCTGTTGGTAACACACAGGGTAACAAGGATGGGTATACGCCTTCCTGTCATATGCCCTTTAAGGATCTCTTTTACAAAGGCAACGTATTTTATTAATTTAGTCATAGGTTAAGGTTGATAAGTACAATTTTATAGCAATGTATTTATTATTAGATTAAAGACGTTAAGAAACCATGTTGTATTGTCATTGCATCAAAGGGGCAAACCTCTACACAACAGTAACATCGTATACATTTATCATAATCAAACTTTAAAAAACCATCCCTTTTTACAATAAGTTGGGTTGGACAAGCATCAATACAATTTTCACACAGTGTACACTTATCTCTATCCTCTTTTGGTTTTGAAGTAACCAAGTTTTTATAGTAAGAACGCATAAAGGACGGACCCATCTCATCCACACCTATCATATGAGGAAAAGCGAAATCACTTACCTGTACTGACGATATGGATTCCCCAACCACCTCAATTTTATTTAATTCTGTCTCCCCGCATCCAATTTCTCTTGCTGCCTTTAGTGTCAAAAGGCATTCCGGATCTACTTTAACTATCTCACATACAACCCTATCTAATGCGACACCATCATTGCTGATTAAAAGAAGGTTTAGCTTCCTTGTTTTACCATTTCCTGGGCCATTCCCTTCCATGGCAACAATACCATCCATTATATTGAGAGTTGGTCTTACGGAGTCATACACTTCGGTTAACATCCTTGCAAAATACATAAAATCCTTCCCAGCGTGAAGATGCCACTGTGCCTTTCGTTTCCCGACAACGCAACCAAACATATTTTTTATGCACAGAGTTAAAAACATCTGTGTATGTGTCTTTAGCTTAGGAAGATTTATTATTGCATCCACTTCAAGAGCCTGCCTTGCTACTTCAATGGATTTGAAAATGTAATTCTTTTTGATGGGTGGGGGTGTAGACTCTTTGAACTCTAAAAATTCAACACCATGGCGTTTTATCACATCTAAAAATCCTACAATTTTTAATGTTCTATGGTAGCCAACAAACTTTTTTACATTCTCTATTCCAGGACTATCCCCAACAAAAATTTTGACTCCAAGCTCTTTTAATAGAATAATGACAGCTTCTAATATCGCAGGATGCGTAGTTGCAGCTCTTTCAGGTGAATATGCTGTCAGCATATTCGGTTTTAATAGCACTCTCGAGCCTGGTCCAATGAATCTATCAAATCCACCCAAAAGCTCTATAGATTCTCTTAACTTCTCACAAACCAATTCTAAATCATAGGAAGAACATTTAACTACAGAAACCTTATTATACATATTCATAGAATACTATACCTTCATTGAGCTACACTTTAAAAAATAAATTATTACTAAGCTATACTTATAAAAAATTTATTTATTGTCAATAGCAAAACGCATTACAATATCAAATAGCTTGGCAGGTAAATACTGTTTCAGATAAACAATATATCCATTTCCTGCCAGATACCTTGCCTTCGGATTTTTACTTTCAAGTGCATGCCTTACTTTTTCGAATATAATATTAGGGGAATTGCCTTTTTTATCTTTTAATACAAGATTTCTGCAAACCGCATTTTTTCGAAAATTTGTTTCGATTGTTCCAGGTTCTATAATTGATACTTTTATACCAGTTCCTACAAGTTCAATTCGCAGTGCATCGGATAGTGCCTCTAAAGCAAATTTTGATGCTGAGTAAGCACCCATATATGGAAAACTTACCCTTCCATTTATAGAACTGATGTTAACTATCCTTCCGATTTGGTTTCTTTTAAATATCGGCATAACTTGATTAGTCAGTTCATGAACCCCAAATACATTAATCTCAAATTGTCTTCTCATATCGTCTCTACTAATGTCTTCTATTTTCCCAGCATAAGCAATCCCAGCATTATTAATCAGTGCATAGAGTTTGCCTTCAGTAATCTCCTCAGCTTGTTTAACCGCTCTTTTAATTGACTCTGAATCATTCAGATCAAGAGTGATTATATCACCTTCAATTATTTTATCTGTAGCTATAACTTGCCAACCATCTTTCTGTAAAGCATTAGCTAAATATCGTCCAATTCCAGAGTAACATCCCGTAATAAGAACTGATTTATTAATTGCGTTCATTGCTTACACCGTATACAAAACCATTCTATTTCAAGGCGAGAATATAAATACAGAAGAGAAAGCAAGGCAGACCGAGCGTCATAATCGTTATAATGAACATACTGTGGATAGATTAGTAATATCTTCATGAAGCGCTCACTCCCAATGTTTCCGCTCTTGCAATGCCCTGCTGCAAACACAGTCTATACATAAAAAATGTCCGTTGCAACATGCGATACGCGACCGAACCTCTTTCCCGCAATCGGAACAGGTGTATTTTTTTTTTAGAATTCTAACCGCCATTGACTTTCCGCATATATAGCAAGGCACCTCATGAAGCGAACATGGCTCAAAATTCGTGAAATTAAGCAGATTTTTTAAGATAAAGACAACGGGCAGCGGCACTGCGCGCCTTTTAAGTTTTATCCTCCCCGCTTTGATAGTTTCTAAAATATCTTCAGGCGCGTCGGTTAATACGTTCGTATAGCTTCTGCCTATGAATTTCGTGTCCATTGTGTCCGTTGACGCGACCCGCGGGATATTCCGCTTATTTGCCAACCTCTCGGCTAAATGATTGAAGATAACGGCCCTACCCATAAGACCGCTGTAAACCTCGATTGCGTCGATGGGAAGATCCTCTGCCTTCTCTCCGATCCCTAAATTCAGATAAGGATGCGGCGCCACCGCAATCCCGCCCTGCTTATGGATAAGCCTAATCGCGTCCTCAGCGCCGATAAAATCAGGTATCTGCTCGTTAAGTCCGAGTCCTATGATATGACCTTCTTTTGTCCAGACTTCTTGACCCACGATAATAATCTTATCAGGGAGCATTTTCCTGAGCCAGACGGCGTGCGAAATGTCGAAGAAATTCGTTATTGCGACGCCGTCTACGCCGTTTCGATCCAACGCCTGCCGCAAATTATCATGATCTATCAACACCTTTCCATGAGACAAGGTGTGGATGTGCAGGTCTAATTTTATAGACATATCCTGTCGGCTTTATGTTTATACGCCATGCTCCTCATGACAATCTTAGACATCTCAAACAATATCTTTGGATAATATCTTGGATTGTAGATTAGATTGGAAATAAGAGGGATATTCCAATGGCACGTACATCCTTCCTTAAATATATTTTCATTAAACTTCTTCATCTCCTTGGAATTCAAAACAGCGTCCAAATTATAGTTATTCTTTCTTAAATCCCCTACCTCTCGCCATAACGGTTCGCAAGGGATAACCTTTCCTATCTCATTAATTACAATCATCTTTCTGCCGGCCCCGCAGTTTTTATAAAGATCCTTTGTTTTTATAACCTCTTTTAAATAATCATTCTTAGCCGCTCTCAGGGCGATAGTGAATATGGAATGAAAGTCCCCGATGTTTTTCACGACGGCGCGGTCCGTCATGGCATCGCAAATCTCAAAATATCTGTCCCAGTTAAATTCAAGCGATTCCTTGTCGGCTACGCTGCCATGCACGACAGAAAGCACGACGCGATCGAGTTCATTGAAATCAGACTCCAATATCTTAAAGAGGTCTCCTATATACTCTTGATTGTAATGTGAATACACCACGCATGCCTTGACCTTCAGATTCTTATATGCCTTTTTAAAGGCTATCAATTTTTTATAAGTCTCTTTAACCTTGTTAAATCCGTCCTTTAACCCGCGTATTTCATTATGTATGTGTTCAGGGCCGTCTATGGAAAGCTGGACGTCAACGGTCATATCCTTGCAATGGCCGGCGATATCCGTCACTTGTCTTATTATCTTATCTGTGAAAAAACCGTTTGTCGGCAAATCGACGACAAGCGGGGAACAATTTTTGTAGAGTATCTTTATGATTTCGGAGAGGTCGTCTCTTAAAAAAGGCTCTCCGCCGGAGATCCCAAGTATGTTAATCAGCTTAATACCTTTGCTGATTTTTTCATATTCGTCTAATGTCAGTTCTTTGGCAATCCCACTCGCCTTCTCCATGTTCTCTTCATAAAAACACATCTTGCATCTGGCATTGCACCTTGCTGTCACAAAAAATATTACATAATATGGATAATTAAGGGTCCTTACCCATCTGACAAGTTTATTAGGCATCTATAGTTCACTGCTCCTTAAAATAATTGAGGGTGTTCGTATAAACCTTATTTAGCAGCATCGAGACTGGAAGAATGCGGCTGACAAAGATCTTAAGTTTATTGCCGTATCCTGGGATGACCCGTAATCGATTCTTGCTTAAGCCTTCAAGCGCCAATTCAGCGACCAATGTTGGACTCATGGCCTTTACCCATCCTTTTACCCTTCCGCTTGTTGAGCGCTCCAAAAAGCGCGATTCTGTATTCCCCGGATAAACGCCTGTTACATGAACCCCTGGCGCCAAAAACTCCTGATGGAGCGCATCGGTGAAACCTAAAACAAAATGCTTTGTTGCCCCATATAATGCAGAGCCGGGGGTGGCAAAAAATGAGGCTGTTGATCCAACATTAATAATGCCTGTCCCATCTCTTTTTTGCATCTTTGGAAGAAATACCCTGCAAAATTCAACTACCGCAAACATATTAACATTATTAAGCGTATGGATAGCTTCTTGCGGCATCTTGCAAAAGTCACTTATATAACCGATCCCCGCATTATTTATCAGAACGTCAATATCATATTTTTTATCTATCTCGGCTATAACCTCCTGCAATGATTCTGTATTGGAAAAATCCACCAGAAAATATCCAACTATAGCGTCATGACCTAATTCGTTTATAAGGTTCTCCATCGCTTCTTTGTCCCGTCCACAGAGGATTAACCTGCTTCCGTAAGAAGACAAAAGCCGTGCGATCTCTCTTCCGATACCAGAGGTAGCACCTGTAATAAGGGTTGTTTTGCCGGTAAACCACTTAGCATAATAAGGTAAAGGGTATTTATTATTTTGCATATAAGCCTTCCCCAAAGATAGGAATTTTATTAGTATGGTTTAAACATTGGGTCATCCTTATGTCCGTTAAACGTTAACGTTCTTGTTTTTTACGTATTGTAATACTTGATTCAAGCCAATTTAAAAAACTATTCAATAAGGATTCTTTAAATACCGAAGCATTATTGCAATTCGCAATGGCAATGGAACATTGACCCTGTACAAACGCGACATCTTATAAAGCGTATAAAGACTAAATACTGCATATAATAGAATTTTGGGGAGCTTAAAAAGCCAGTTAAATATTTTAAGGTTATAGAATAATTTTGGATAACTTGTAAATATTGGATATAAGTATGTGAGTTTCTGTATCTTCAAATGCTCATCGGCAGTAAAGTTCAAAACGGAGCGTAAGTGCGTATTTTTAGGTAAGTTGTTCAAGATTTCTTCGGAAATGTAGCCATGTTTCAAGGCGTAGTTTGTTAGTTCTAATCCAGGAAATGGAATGAATATGCTGGCAAATCCAAATGCAGGCTTAGTTTTTATATTCAGCTCCACCGTTTCAAGCATTTCATTGAATTTTTCTCCGGGTAGGCCTATTATGCCTCCGTTCCTATGAGAAATTTTATATTTATTTAAAAGACGTCCGGTTTCTAATATCTGTTCGGTGCTCATTGCCCTTTTTAACAGATTGTTCCTAAAAAACTCATTTCCAGATTCTATGCTCCAATAAACACACGAGCAATTACTTTCCTTTAACGCAATTATGGTTTCCTCATCTATCAAATTTGCCCTAATATTGCATGTGTAAGGAATATTTACTTCACGTGGAAAACGTTCACTAAATTCAAATAACCATTTCTTGTTTAGAATGAATGTATCATCCTGGAAAATAGCAGTTTCTAACGGGTACTTGCTCTTAATAGCTTTAATCTCATCTATCAGGTAATCAACGCTCTTTTTTCTTACAATTGGGCCGCATTTCTTGAACAATTTGTTTTGTATGTTGTTATGACAATATGTACACATATATGGACATCCCCGGCCTGAAAGAAATTGTTTACTCGGCATATTCCTAAGGCAATAATCATTTTTGTATACCAAGTCTCTATCAGGAAATGGGACACTATTTAGATCCACAAAAGGAAAATATTCTGAAGGCATATTGTTTTGATTGGCAATAATATTCTTTGAAGGGGAAAAATCACTTTTAATAAAATCTACAAGGGCATGTTCTCCCTCTCCTATGCAAACTGCATCAATAGTACACCTATCAAGAAATTTCCAATCAAACGTAGGACCTGGCCCTCCAATAATAGATTTTATATATAGATTTTTTTTAACAATTTTATCGAATTTAATGAAGAGTGAAATATCACTTGAGAAAGCCGAATAAAGTAAAAGCTCCGGGCTTATTTCTTTTATACTTGAAATTGTTTCTGAAAAGCTTTTATTGTTAATATAATGGGTCTCAATACTATTGCTTTTCAAATAAGCAGATAAAGAATAGATTGCATGCCTATCAAAAAAATTATTTGAAAAATCAATAAATGCAACTTTAAATTTTGATTTCATAGGACTATTATATGCTCACCAGTTTAATAGTAAAGTGCAATACTTGGAAGGCAGGATGGAAAATGCTATCCTAATCAGCCTATGCCAAGACGATACAATCATTTAACCATTTCTGAAAGAGATAAAATTACCATCATGCTATCGGAAAAGCCAAAAAAATAAGCAATTTAGTAAAGGCTCTCGGTCGGGATAAAAGTGCTATTTAACGAGAGAGCAATCGTAGTTCTTCTCCAGAGTATAAGCTCTATCTGCTGCAGAGGGCTCATGACGTTTTGCCTTGAGAAAGAAGCATACAAGTTCTCAGCCGCGACTCAAATATAGTGTATTATATTGAACTGCTCCATTTTTGTCAAACGAAAGAAAAGAAAGAAAAGTAAAGTTGCTACCCTATTCCCTCTGAAACATAAGTATTGACATTACCATAACTGGGTGCTTGGAAATAGAGTAATTTCAATATGCCTATTGCGAAGATTAGATATGTTAAAATGATAATCCCAAGGAAAATCGGTATAACCAAATTAGCCGCATAACTTTGTAAAACAATGCCTCTCCAATTTGCAAATCTTAATCCCAGGATAGGCACAGAATTTGCACCATTGAGTAGTTAATATCTTAACTATTTAGGCTATGAATCTAAGCGACAAAGGCAGCACACAAAGGCAGCACACATGGTACCCAACCCTTTCTTTGAAAGTGATGGGTAGCACTTCAGCGTAAACTAAGCAAACCTATCTTCTTTAAATACATTATACCTTTTATTTACAATATCTCTGTTTTTCTCATACCAATCCATTACCTCTTTTATACCCTGTTCAATAGACATTTTTGGCTCAAATCCTATTGCCTTTGCCCTTCTTATATCCATGAGTCTTTTCTTATCGCCTGATGGCTTGGATACATCCCAGACTATACTTGGTTTGATTTTCATATTATTAACTATAATTTCAACAATTTCTTTGATAGTTACTCCAATGCCGCTGCCGAGATTTACAGGCTGCCGTATGCCGTTTTCAAGGGCAAGGAGCATTCCTCTTGCAACGTCTCTTGCATGAATAAAATCTCTGATAGGCGTACCATCACCCCATACTACAAGAGGATCTTCGCCATCCATCGCCCGCCTGATAAGAGACGGGATTACCATAGCATTTTCCGGGTCAAAATTGTCATAAGCGCCATAGACATTTGCAGGCCTCACAATAGAAATATCATTCCAGCCATATTCTATTTTGTAAGCTTCCGCCTGAAGTTCGCCCATCCGTTTTGCCCATCCTGCGAATCTATCGTTTTCTGAAGGGAACGTCTTCCATACATCGTCCTCATGAAAGACTTCGGCAGGGGCATATACGCCAATACTGCTTGTAAAGAGATATTTCTTAACGCCGCATTGTCTGCTGGCCTCCATCATATTCGTATTAAAGGTAATGGTAGGGACAAAGAAACTTGCAGGCTTTTTTGCTGTCATGGCAGGAGAGCCTTTAATCCCTGCAAGATGAAAGACATATTCCATTCCATCGCAAACCTCCATGCAATTTTCAAATTTCATAAGATTTACCCTTCTAAACTCTGCAGACGGATGCGCCCTTGAAGGGTCATCCAGAGATGCAACCCTCACATTTGCGCCATGTTCAATCAGCATCTCAACAAGGGGTCTGCCTATGAGACCTGTTCCGCCTGTCACTAATATATTTTTGCCCTTATACATCTTCCTCCACCTATCATTTTTCTACTGTTAGCGCCTTCCATGGATTGCGTGACAGTTCTTCTCTCCAGTAATCAAGTATATCTATCAATGTCTTCTCAAGAGATATTTCTGGCTTCCATCCTGTTTCTTTTGAAAATTTCTCTGTGCTCGGTATCTGCAATGTTACATCAGATGGTCTTAAAAGCTCTGGAACAACCTTTATTCCCAATTTAATCTTTGAAAAAGAGAGCAATTTTTCCAAACCTTCTCCTATGGTTAATGTCTGATTTCCGCCTATATTATAGACCTCGCCTGGTTTGCATTTATGCACCATAATCCAATATGCCTTAACAGCGTCCCTGACATCGCAGATGGTGCGCACTGATTTTAAATTACCCACTCTCACAACAGGCTCTTTGAGCCCCAGTTCAGATGCAGCAATCTGTTTTGCAAATGCTGAAAATGCAAACACATCCCCTCTCCTAGGGCCTGTGTGGGTAAACATCCTTGTGCGGATTGTTTTTATCTTATATGAAAGCCAGTACTGGAGTCCTATCATATCCTCTCCGACCTTGCTCACAGCATAAGGGGAAGCCGGTCTGAACGGACATGTTTCTTTGATAGGGACATCAGATTCGCTTACCTGCCCATAAACCTCTGATGATGAGCATATGTGAATAACCGGGTCAATTTCTAATATTCTGACAGCCTCAAGCAGATTTGTTGTGCCAATAACATTTGACCAAAGTGTTTGTATAGGCGAGTTGAAACTGGTCAATACATAACTCTGGGCTGCTAAATGAAAGATAATATCAGGTTTTATATCCTTGAAACGGCGAATCAATGCGCTTAAATCGCAAAGGTCTGCATCAAGCAAGGTTATTTTGTTGTAAATTTTTTCCAGATTATCCTTTGGACTCCTCCATCTGCATATGCCGTATACATCATGCCCCTCATTCAGATTGAGTATATATTCTCCGAGGTGGCTTCCAACAAAGCCTGTTATGCCTGTAATCAAGATTTTCATACAGTTCTATCCTCCCTAATTTTTTAAAATGGCCCTTTAAATTCTATTTCTTCAATTTGCAGATTAGCGACTGGCTTCCACTCTCTTCCATCAGGATTGAACATCTCATATGCCTTTAAAGCAATTTTTTTGGCATCAGGATAAAAATGTTGTTCAAGAGAAGGCGTTGTTGGACATGGAACAAATGCAAAACCCATCCTCTGTATAGAGATTTCTTTATGCATATTCCTTTCCACAAGTTGGGCAATTATCTCTGCCCCGGCACCGCAGGTCATCCATGCATTATCTACTATAATAAGCCTCGTTGTCTTTGCTAAAGAAATTTGAATCGCATTTATATCTAATGGATAGAGCGATACCGGGTCTATAACTTCGGCATCTATCCCTACCTCTTGCAAATACTTGCGCGCCCTCAAGCACTCAACAGCCATCTGTGAAATTCCAACCAATGTAATATCCTTGCCATTGGCAAGTACCCTTGCATTGCCAAAAGGTATAGTATAACTATCTTCCGGCACATGACCTTTTTGATAGTAGAGTAGTCTATGTTCTACAAATAAGACAGGGTTATTATCACGAATGCTCTGAATTAAACATCCTTTCGCATCGTATGGAGTTGAAGGCGCTACAATTTTAAGCCCTGGTATATTCATAAATAAGGGATAAATACTTTGCGAATGCTGGGGCCCCTGCCCCCAGCTTTTGCCAATCATGGAGCGGATAACAATAGGGGCAAAAATCTCTCCACCAAACATATAATGCATCTTTGCAGCCATATTAACAATCTGATTCATGGCAAGGAGCACAAAATCCATCCTGATATGTGTGTGAATAGGCCTCAATCCGGCAAGGGCAGCGCCTATTGCAAACCCTGTCATCCCATCTTCTGACAAAGGGGTATCAAAAACCCTTTTATCTCCAAATTTCTCTAAAAGACCTTTGGTTGACCCCAAAATTGCCTTAGGGTCATCAACACCCTGCCCAAACACAATTACTGATGGGTCACATGCCATTTCCTGTTCAGTCGCTTCTCTAATTGCATCAGGATAACTTAAAACTCGTTCCATTTATTATTCCTTAAAAATATCCTTATAAAGTTCTTCTGCGTCTGGGAAAGGAGATGCCTCGGCAAATTGAAATGCCTCTTTAATCTCCTGTTCAATTTCAGATTCTATTTGAGATGCAATTTCAGAATTCAAAAAAGTCTTAATCTTTTTTAACTGGTCATTCTCTACCCAATAATTTACCTCATCTTTACCCCTATAGCCAAGATGAAAATCATCATTAGGCCCGACATGCTCCTTCCATCTTGAGGTGATACACTCAAGGAATACAGGCCCGATTTTTCCCTTTCTCATATCTTCAATATGTCTTTTTGTAAATTCATATATCCTAAATATGTCGCTGTCCTCAATACGCTCAGCAGGCATTCCATAAGTCATTGCACGTTCGCAGATATTATCAGAGTGATGTCTATTCAAGTGGTGAGAATGAATCGCATAAAAGTTATTTTCACAAATAAATAATACGGGAATTCTTTTCAGGGCAGCAAAATTCATGCTCTCATGAAAAGCCCCTTCGTCTACAGCCCCGTCGCCAAAAAAACTTGCTACTATGGAATCTGATCCTTTATATTTTAATCCATAAGCATACCCGACAGAAATAGGGATTGTTGTCCCTACAATTGCTGAAGTCCCCATAACTCCCTTTTCCGTATCAATAAGATGCATTGAACCGCCTTTGCCTCTTGCACATCCTGCCTCTTTGCCATATAACTCGGCAATCATCTTTTTTAAGCCGCCACCCTTTGCGAGATACATCGCATGGCCTCTGTAAGTTCCAAAAACCACATCATCGTGCCGCAGCGCCGCACAAACCCCTGCAGAAACAGCCTCCTGACCTATTGAAAGATGAACAGGGCTTTTAATTCGATCCGTAGTATAAACCCTGGCTATTTCTTCTTCTACCCTGCGAATTAGATACAGCGACCTATAAAATTTTTCTATCAGTTCTGGACTCGGTTTTCTCATTATCGGATAAATTTATTCTGATGTTTCAAATACCACTCATAGGTTTTTTGCAAACCATCTTTCAACGGCGTCATTGCCTGCCAGCCAAGTTTTTTTAATCTTTTTACATCAAGCATCTTTCGCGGAGCGCCGTCAGGCTTTGAGGCATCAAATATAATATCTCCATTATATCCAACCACCTCTTTGATAAGGATTGCAAGTTCCTGTATTGCTATCTCTTCTCCAGTTCCCACATTAATAATATCTGATCCATCATAATGCTGCATAAGAAAAATACAGGCGTCTGCAATGTCATCTACATATATAAACTCCCTCATTGGTCTGCCTGTGCCCCATATTGTTACAGCGCTCTCATTTTTTTGTTTTGCATCATGAAATTTCATTATCAGGGCAGGAATTACATGAGAATTATCAGCGCCAAAATTATCATTCGGACCATAAACATTTGTTGGCACAGCACATATAAAATTTGTGCCATACTGCCGATTATAAGCCTGGCACATTTTTATGCCCGCAATCTTTGCAACAGCATAAGGTTCGTTTGTAGGCTCAAGATAACCTGAAAGCAAATATTCCTCTTTCATCGGCTGCGGACATTCCCGCGGATAACTGCACGCACTTCCAAAAAACAAAAGCTTTTTTACCCCATATTTGTATGCAGAGTGTATCACGTTTGTTTGAATTGCAATGTTTTCGTATATAAACTCAGCAGGATAGGTTATATTGGCTTTAATACCGCCAACCCTTGCTGCTGCCATAACAACATAATCTGGCCTTTCCATCTCAAAAAACAGTTCGGTATCGCTTTGTCGGGTCAAATCAAGTTCCGCGTGTGTTTTTACAACAATATTTTTATAACCCTCTTTCCTACACCTTGTAAATAAGGCAGTCCCAATTAATCCTGTATGTCCAGCAATATAGATTTTAGTGTCTTTCATATGTAAGGTCTTGAAAAAATTAAATTGTTTGTTTTAGCAAATCTTTACAATATAAATCAATAAAAATGGTTCTGGCAAGAGTCAATTAAACAACTCAATTTCTGCAAGCGCCAGAAAATAAGGGTCAACAATATTCAACCTATAAAAGCGAAATTTTGGCGTCTTATTCGGCAGCAGGAAGGTAACCCATTCACCATCGGGATTTAATTTTGATACATCCACCACATATAGTATAGCAATAGCTTCCCATGTCTGCCCATCATTACTGCCTGCCCAAAATGCGCCTCCACCATCCCAAAATTGGGGGACAGACTCTTCTCTGGGGTAGACCCTGACCATTCCCACTTTCATCTCCTGTCCCATGTCAAATTCTATAAAAACATCTTTCTCTTGCCTTGGAAATTTAACATGCCAAAATACTTCCTTTTTGCCATCAATTGCCTGCTGTTTGGTTTCGCTGGAACTACTTACTTTAAGTTGTTCTGATAACAGATTTATTTTTCTAAATTCAGATGGAACATCATAATTTAATCTCCCATAGGATATAAAATAATCTTTTTTCGTTTCTTGTTTTGCAGACGCAACTTTCGGTATATCTAAATCGCTGCAGAATGCAGCAAAGTTAAATTTCTTAATATTATCTATATCAAATGCAATTCGCCTAGAAAGAATAGCATAAGACCTGTGTGTCGCGCCTTCAAACCCTTTAAAATAGCTCCGTAATTCAGGATTAATCTCGCATATATGCGACTCTAAAGCCTTACCATTTTTTACATCATACCATTGCTTTTTAATATCACGATAAACAGCATCTATGTCGTCAATTTCAACATATCTGGAATATTTCCACAGCTGATTTATTTCCTTTGCCTGACTGTATGTAAAAAAAGATGATGTCAGAATAACAATCATAATAATGACGTAAATCTTTTTGTGCCTAGCAAATGATGCAAGGATTGTCGCAAGAAGAATTGCAAAAGTAACTGAAAATATCGAACCATAAAAATAGTTGCCCCATGGATGATAAACATCTGCAAAACTATGTATAAAGCTAATCCAGCCCATTGTTGCATAAAGGGCAATTATTGCAGCGAGGATAGGTCTATTCTGAGAAAAAAATCTATAGATGATAATACATGATGCAACCAAAATTATATTAAATAAGGAAAAGGTGGCTACCGAAGCATAATTGATTATTAAAGTATACCGTCCAAAGGTCATAAGTCCATCTACATAGAGCGGTAAATACTTCCAAAGCCCAACATTTCCAATGACAAACCAATACATATTAACAAAAAGCTTTAGGTTAAATAAACGACCAATCCGTGGAAATTGACCACCTAACGCTCCCCCTGCTGAATAAGGCCTAATTGGATAGCCAGCCCATTCTGCAATATGAGGGATAATATAAAATACAGATAAAATATAGCCGATGACCACAAATATATAAAGTGTCCATACATTGCAAATCTTTTCCATTCCAAATTGTTTTTTAGTTAATGAAATCAAGTGGCAGTAAAATAATTTTGGAAAAAAGATTGGCAATAAAAGAAACACAGCATATATTAGCGGGTCAGTAAAAAGTGCAAGAAATAATGTAACTCCAAAAAGTATAGAAACTCCGAATTTTTTATTATGCTTGCCATCTTGAGATACGTTCAAATCATCAAACATCATAGTAATATTCAAAATTAAGAGCATAAAAAAAACTGCCAGCGGTTTGCCATGGTGTAAATTTTGGAAGGTATATCCAACTGTTGCAGGTGAAGCAAGGAAAGAGACAGTTACGACCGCAGAGCTAATAACCCCTAATTTAATATATCTCCTCAAAAATCTAAATAACAATAATGGAATAAAAAATAGGCCGAACAGCCATGAAAGTGAGACACTTGGATTAGGTGGAATGTATTGGAATAACCATGTCCTGAATTTTATATCAATAAGTTGAAAAAGAGCGGACAATACACGTTTTGATTCCCAATCAATTTTTTGCACCCACCAAAATGTTTTTTTTAATTCTTCCGGGCTAAAAGAAAGCCCAATTTTTTCGTATTTGCTGTCAGATAGATATTTTACTGACCAGACAGCAGTTTCAGGATGCATCCATCCATATTTGATTTTATATGCATCATTCAATATTATTCCAACGGCAATACCTATAAGTAATATAGCCAGGGCACTTTTGCACAAAGTAAAAAAATCCCTGCCCGAGGCTATAGATTTTAATTTATTGATGGGATGCCGGCGTGAATCGTGAAATGGTGGGTCGCTCGTATTATTATCGCTATCACTGACAAAAATCCTAATTATAAATTTAACGACGTATACAAGGATAATCAAAAAACTGACCACCACCATAAGAATAAACGAACCCAACGTTATCCATATCTTCAAAAAAAGATTATTCATAGTATCTCCTATAAAGTCTGCGTAACGTAATATTTCGAATATTCAGCGAGTATGAGCTGATAATCATTTTAACAGAGTAATGTCGCTCTTATGAAACAACTCGTGCCTTAAATGTCTTACAAAAAGCAACTCTGGGGCAAAGGTATACATCTTGTTTTTAAGTTTCTGAGTATAATAGAAACTAACGGGCTTAGCGAGCCGCTTGCCGATAAATTGCAGATATTTGTTACTCAGGCTGGACATAGCATTCCCCAGCGCATTAGCAAGAACGCTCATACCATTAATGTTACCGATAGATATCCTATCCTTTTTGTTAAACCAAGGGATCTGCCTTCCTTCAAAATCGTAATCATCTAAAAGCCAAGAGCCCCAACCCTCAAGCGAATCCGGCGGACGGAGACCATGCTTGAGCGCAACTTCAAAATCAGGGGTGCCGGGGATAGCCGTATATATCGCTATCGACTCGAATTCCGCCTTTGGATTATCCTTTTTCAAACGATACATTAGATCGATCGTTTTATTCATATCCTCAAAGGTCTCGGTCGGGTAGCCGACTATAAACGCAAAAACCGGATTGATGCCGTGTTTCTTGCACCTTAGATTAGCGGCGATAGTCTGCTCTACCTTGATCCCCTTTTTCATGAGGTCTAATATTCGCTGAGAGCCTGATTCTGCGCCAAATTTAAGACAGTATGATCCCGCGCGTTTCAAAATATCAATCTCTTCATCGCTTGCCTGCATAAAAACATCTACCCTTGTGCCTGATGTATAGAAATTGATATTCAAATTCTGATTGATAATGCCGAGGCATATCTGATGCGCCCTCTTCCTGTTGATATAAAATTCATCGTCCCTGAGCCAAATTCCGTTCAACTTAAACCGTTTTACCGATTCGAAGATGTTGGATAAACTCTTATCCACCGACATAGGCCGCCATTTACGCTCGCGGATGGCAGCGCTGCTGCAAAAACCACAATTAAAAGGACAGCCGCGGCTTGTCTGGCCTATATCCAAAACCCTGGAACTTTCCCTCAAATACATATCTCTATGGATATACCGCTCCACGTCGATCAATTCCCATGGAACAGGCAAAAGGGTCTCGATATCTAAAAGCGGCCTAACCGCCGTTTTTACCGCCTTCCCGCCATCTTTATACACGATCCCGCTTATGCCTTGCAGACTTTGCTTATTTTCCATGGTTCTTACAAGCTCTATAAACGTCTCGTCCCCCTCTCCAACGACGACAACGTCACAATATTCATTCATCAAGGTCTGCTCAGGCATTACAGATGGATGCGGCCCCCCCCAAACAAGAGGGACCTTCCCATCCGTTACATTCCTTACCATTTTGGCTAGCTTTAACGCGTTCAATATTTGTGTGCCTGTCATAGTTGAAATTCCAACGCAAATCAGATCATTGGAAACAAGGACATTCAATATGCCTTCGCTGATACCTTGAGTTCTTTGGTCGAGTATCTTAACGGAATATCCTGCTTTCAAAAGAGGCGCCGCGATAGCCAGAAGCGCATGTGGCGGGGCAACGGTTGAACCTAAGTCCTCACCTGTCTTTGGATATAAAAGGATTACCTGTGGTTTTTGTTCATTCTTCATAAAGAAATCTCCTGCTTTTTAGATATTAATACTTTTATCAAAAATTACCACCATATTTTTAATTGCTTCACCTATGATATAATTCTATTTCTGCAAAACTCAAAAAGTTTGGGTGTCTAATTCTCAATCTGTAATAACGAGATATCCTTTCATCCGGCAGCATAAAATTAACCCATTCCTTATCCTTTAATACTCCTGTCTGCAATACACTAATCAACTGCCAGTTATGCCCATCGTTACTGCTCTCCCAGAATGCGCTTCGCCCAGACCACATCTGGTCAGTGTGTCCTATCCGTGGTAAAATTCTAATTACATTAACACCGGTCTTCTCACTCAAATCAATCTCTATTAAGACATCTGCTTCCTCTTTTGGAAACTTAACATGCCAATAGGTCTCAGGATTCCCGTCTATAGCATGATGTCGTGTCTCATTTGAGCTGCTCACCTTTAGCTGCTCCGTCGTTAACTTTATTTTTTTTAATTCAGCCGGAAGGTTATAATTCGGTATCCCGTAAGAGATAAAATGTTTCTTTTTTTTCACAGTTGGCTTACTTGTATCGCCTGTGTCAAAGAGTTCCATCTCCGCAAGGCTCAAGAAAGAATTACGCATCCTCAACCTATAATAACGATACATGCGTCCTTCATCTTGCGGCAGCACATATCCGATCCATTCATCGTTCACTTTAGCTCTGTCTATATTTAACCTTATAATCGTATCCCATGTGGCTCCGTCTTCGCTGCCTTCCCATGCCGCATTATCTCTATCCCATAGCTGGTCGATATGCCCCTGCCTCGGTAAAATCCGAAGCACCTTAACCTTTCTTTTTGTCCCCATGTCAATCTCGATAAAAGCGTCTACCAATTCTTCTTTCGGAAATTTAACATGCCAATATGTCCCTTCGTTGCCGTCAATCGCCTGACCGCTGGTTTCATTTGAACTATTTGAACTGCTGGTCTTTAGCTGCCCCTCGGTCAACTCGATCTTTTCCAGATTAAGAGGCTCATAACCAAAGAGTCCGTTAGTCGTCCTTAGATAATTATCCCCGCAAAATGCCGCGAAATTAATCGCCTTTACATTATCTTTATTAAAGGCAATGCCCGCTTGGACAAACCCATATGTTATAAAGGCATCGCGGTGTTCGATCGAGAAGTTCAGCTCTTTGCTGATACTGCCGCATATATTCATATCAAATTCCACCTTCTTATCCTTTATATCATGCCAATATGCTATCTGTTCTTTATAAAAACCATCTATGTCATTACCCCGGTAATGCCCCCCCTTCCATCCCGCATTCAACTCTTTCGCATGTTTATATGTAAAAAAAGATGATACCAGAATAAGGATTATAAAAGCCGCGTATATCTTCTTATGTTCCTTAAACGATACAAGCGCCGCCCCAAAAAAGACAGCAAAAACAACCGAAAATGTCGAGCCGTAAATAAAGGCGCCAGGCAGATAACTATTCACGTGGACGCACGTAATCCATGCCATCGTTATATAGACGGCGATAAGCGCCACTATAACCTGTTTATTTTTAGAAGAAACCTTGTAGCTGACAAGGCCTATCACGATAATGCTTATATCGACCAACAAAAAAAGGACGATTGAATGATAGTTTATTACAAGGCTCACTCCGTTGAAAAAAAGAGGAAGATAGGGAAAAATCCCTATCCCTCCAATAATAAACCAGTACATATTGGCGATGACCGCCATATAATATTTAGCGCTGAGGAGCCATGCGGATAGAGAACCCCCGCCTCCAAGTGTTTCCGAGCCTTGCATAAATTTATAGTCATATCCCGCTAAACGCGAGAGATGAGGGAATATATAAAATGTCTCCAGAAAAAAGACCGCTAACACAATCACATAAACTAACGATAGATAATAACGGTTAGAGCCAACTACTATATCTCTCTTGATAAAGTTGGAAATACCCTTGGAAATACCCGCTGCGTCAAATCTTTTGATAAAGAAGACAAAGGACTGAAAGGCGAGCGCCATCAAAAACAGCCATGGAAAGGTCGCTTGGATAGTCATATTTACTTCCAACGGCGCAGGTGTTTTAATAAAATACCCTATAAATTTCCTATAACTATAATTAGCGATTATGAAGGATATAGATGCGCCTATGATAGATACGGCGCCTGGCGGGACGAGGTCCTTAAACCCTCTTTGCTTTATCTTTCCGAGAAAAGACGACCATAGGCCTTTGTCGATCCCAGCTTTCGCTAGGCCGTGCTCTGTCTTCTCTCCTCCCAAGCTTAAAGCATTGCTGATGAGCTTCGGGAAGAAGAGCGGGATGAGCAGGAATACGATAAAGACTAAAGGGTCTGAAAAAAGAGAAAGGACTAAGGTTGTCCCTAATAATATAAAGATATTTCTCTGGCTCTTATTATTTAACTCTTTAGCAGCCCGCTCGTTTAATATCATGCAAAAATGAAAGGATAACAGTATAAAAAAGATTGCAAGAGTCCTGCCTGGATGATAATTTAAGAACGTATGCGCAACTGTCGCAGGGGAGGCCAGATAAAAGACAGTTATGGCCGCGCTGCCGATAACCCCGAGATTGATGTGTCTCCTTAAAAATCTAAACAACAGCAGAGGGTTAAGGAATAAAGTGAAAAGCCATGAAAGTGAGACGGCGGGGTTGGGCGGGATGTATTGGAATAACCACACCCTGAACTTTGCGTCAATAAGTTGAAATAAAGGCACGTCAATACGTGCCATCTGCCAATCGATATTTCGTATCCACCAAAATATCTTTGTTATCTCTCCCGGATGAAAAGAAAGCCCTATATTCTCGGAAATATCATTCAATAGATATTTTGCCGTCCAGACAACAGCCTCGGGATGCATCCAACCATTTTTGATATTATACGCGTCGCGCAATATTATCAAAATCGCAGTGGCAATGAGAAGAAAAGCTATAACTCTTTTCCATAACAGGTATTTGTCGCTGCCATCTGAAGTATGCTGACTGCCCCAAAATTTATTACTCATTTAAAATTACCCTTCCATTAAAAATAACTGCCTCTTATGCAATTATAACAGGCCTTTTGATGATGGAAAACCGATAAATCTTCTCCAGCCAGCTATTCCTCTTGCTATAACATAAAGCAATTTTTGGTCCAGAAAATACCTGCCGTTATGTTGTTTTATCTGATGTATTGCGATAAGACGGTCTATACGTGCATCCAGCATATTTTTTACACCGTAAAATGAAACAATATCAGATGCCTTCAACCGTCCTGCCTTATCTATCTCACTCAGTATGCGGATGCGTCTTGCAGTCTCGCTCATATTAAAGATATGAAAATAGCTGTAGGCCATTGCATTATAAACAATCAAGGCATATATCCAGGCTGACGCTGCCTCAAGCGGAGTTGCTGACGAATTATGAAACCATATATTCCAGATTGCCGTTCCCATGGGTATATGCCCTATGGTAACAGAAATAATAAAAACAATATATCTGTGGGTATGGGGACGGTATCTTAAAAACAATCGCGAGAATATCGCATGCATCCCAAGCATCACTATAGGTGAAAGAATAAGCGCTGTAAAAAGTTTTATAGAGGCATCCATTCTATGTTATTACCCTTCCCCTCGTGGTAATCCCAGCAAAACACGCAGCAACTTCATAGATTTAACCAACAGAAGGCCGCGCCATGTCAATCTGAGCCAGCCTTCCGATTCCACAGCCAAAGAACCTCCCTTCAAATCATCAAGACGGGCGTCCAAGAGATCATCAACTGTAAAAGATGAGCGCATTTCATTATATGTCAAACCATGCGGCATAGATGATTTTATTATTAAGAGCATAGCAAGCGATGGACTTACTGCCTGAAGCGCCGGGTAGCTTAGAATATACGCTGCGGCTAATGAAAAATGCAGCAGTAGGATTAACAGCCAATTAAATATAGACACGGAAATAAATCCTTTTGACAAAAACCGATAAGCAAACCAATCGGCCATGCCTATTATCACAGGAACAATAATGAAAATGAGCAATAAAGCAACGGCATGGCTTTTAGGATGACGCCGCCTCCATATCAGGATATGAACACATAAAGAAACAATAAAAATCAGAGCGCCGCTTATTAAGATGGTAATGCTCACCAGTCAACCCCTGAAAAGCAACATACTTTATGCCTTCTCCCAGAATCCTTCGGGAAGAATAGGATAGCCTTTTATGCTTTTCTTCTTTCTTGAAATATACTCTATAATCGAAAAGGCCCTGCTAAAAAAGACATTGTGCACATATAAGTAGTAGCTATCAAAAATGAAATGCACAAGAAACCCAAAGAGTATTATCCAAAAATAATCGCTCCAAAATCCAAGAATAAAAAGAAGCAAGAAGACCTCCGCCGTGTGAAAAAGGCAGAATCCGTATACAGATTCCTTATTTTTAAAGATAAAATCGTAAAATTGAAACAATCCTCTTATATCAAATCTTCTGCAAACAACGATATAGGTAAAATAATGGTCAACATCAATAAGTATCATGCTGACAAAAAAGAAAATTGTCTTTGCGCCAAGAAACGGAGCCAAAATTGCGCTCCCTACAGTTGCTTGAATTACATGTGAACGTAGGGTCATTGTTATTCATATCTCATTAAACCCTTTTATGGCGTCTATCCCTAACAAAGAGAACGACCGCTAAAGTAATCCCTATAAATAATCCAGAAAAATATAATACTAATGCGGCCATATAATGATATGGGGAAAACACAAAGGTAACAACATGCTCTCCTGGCGGCAAAAAGACTGCTTTATAATTATAATTTGCTTTTAAGACCTTAGTGGGCATACCATTATCGTATGCCTTCCAGTATGGGCTCCATCCGTCGGCATAATAAAAAAATCCCGGTTTTTGATTCTTAACAGAAAATGAAACCTTATTCGGGCTGAAGAATATGTTCTTTATTCCTTTATCTGTATCGTTTATCTTTCTCTCCAGCGTATCAAACAACACATCTCCATCAAATGGTTTTGTGGATATTATTCTCCCATCTACCATGGTAGATACTTCTATCGGCGGATCAGCATATGTCTGCTCTCCGTAAGACAAGAATACTGGGGTTAATGTCTTTGATACATCGCCGAGCAATACCGCCGGCATATTTTCTTTCAAAATGACTATCTTTCCAATATTACTGTTGTTAATCGTCAAGAGTCCTGCAGGGATGTTGCTCTCTGACAGTGGTGTTCCTTCAATATCCTCCAGGACGTAAATTTGCCAATCATCTGGGAAGCCATAAATATCATTTTCTCTACGGCTTGCCTTCCTGAAATTATCCGCAGAAAAGCTTATTGCTGTCGGATATACTTGTTTTATCCGTTCAAATGGGTCTCTTTCTTCTACCAAAGGAGACGACCCTTTATAGCCGTCTATCGGCACATCTTTTTTAAACTGCTCAAAATCTTGCGGTTTATCCATTTCAATGAATAAAGAATTATTAAGATTGTCTGCCGAAACGGCCGACAGTTTCTCTAATATCTCTTTCCTGTCATTGGTGATATATGCATCTTCAAAAAACCTTGCCTTGGGAGAGACAACGCCGGCAATAACAAAAATGTTCTCTATAGGAACATGTGATATAAGCTCATAATACCTTTTGCTGGTAAAGACAACATTGCCCTTCCAATGAAATATGTCCGGCAATGCGGCCCCTTTTTTCAGCAATGCCTCCTGAAATGTGACGAAGCTAAAATATGGCGGTGTATAAATACTTCTAAAATTGTCATACACATCGGGCTTAACATGGTGCACAATGGGATCGTCATCCTTTAAATAATTAGGCGAAAGACGGGGTTTACGAAATCCGGCGTCTAAGTTATACGCAGTAAGTTCAAGCAAGATTATTGCTGTTACGCAGCAATAAACGCCGAGATAAGAAATATAGCCGCGTTTGTAGATAGCAACTACAAAATATAATAGAGATAGAGTGCCTATAAGCCAGAGAAGCACTTGAAGATGGAGCCTTGCATTATTTTTCAAATTGCCAAGAAAAACTTCCATATTTGTCGTATTAGCGATCTCCATAAGAATGAACATATAAGAGAGTAGATAGACTATCAGACAAAAAACAAAAAAACGGTTGACGAACAATTTCCGTTCATAGAGCGGCTCTGCTTCGGCCTTGTTCTCCAGAGAGCTCAAACCCATTGCCAGCAGAAGCCCCAGATTGAACAAGTGTCCGCCAAGAAAACTTTCATATACTTTGATGAGTTTAAGCGGAGGGAATAGGTTTTTCATAACGACATGCCAGATATTTGTTTTGCCCCATGCGTAAGTGGCGGTCATAGCAAAGGCTATGACCACAGTCGTCAATAAAACGCTGTATTTAAACCTTGATTTAAATCTTACCGTGCAGAGAATAATCAATATGCTTACAATGCCTATAAATTGGAGGGTTTCCTGAAAGTGTCCTGTCATCATCAGTTTGTCTCGAATTTTCCAATAAGAAGGCGCCACCAATTGGATAAGATTAAAAAATGTGCCTGATATCTGATCTTCCTTATAATACTGGCCGCTTAATGCGGTTCCGGAAGCATCTGATACCATTTGTTTTACAAGATTGGCGCTGTTAGATGTATATGATCTGAGATAGGGATATAACTCCCCCTTTGTCCCTAAATCATTTAAGAATACAGAGAGCGGAACCGCTGAAAGCAATAGAAGCAGTACTATGGCTATTGAGAATTCCTTTAATGCCTTCCTGGAAAGTAAGGGCTTTAATTGCGTCAACCGGATAGCGCCTGTTAAAATGCTCATTACAAAAAAAACGAAAAGATAAAAAGTGGTATATACAGGGATATACATATTGAATGCGATACCCAGTGCAACAGCGGCGGCATATAAATACTTTGCTGAACCCTCCTGCCCGATATTATCCAGATATTTGAGAGAGAAGTATAATATCCACGGCATGGTCATAAAGAGACTGACAAATCCGTTTTGATGCAGTGAGGTAGAGAAGAGAGACATAAAAAAGACCGTTGCCGCTATTTTGGCGGAAAGTTTTGAGCCGGAAATATATTGATACGCCAGATAAGCGCCAACAGACATAAAGATGATACGGGTTATGTGCAGGTATATGAAAGAATACAAGATGGATGACGACGAGAACTTCACCCAAATGAAATAAATCAGGCTTATCGGTTCAAGAAGACCTAAAAAGTTTATATTTTGATAGAAGGAATTGCCGGATTGCCCGTAAGGGTCCCACAATGGCAGATGTCCATTCATAAGGCAGTCTACCGCATAATTGTAAACACCGAACCACATGATCGCATCATGTGTCAATAGCGCGTCATGTGTCAGCCAGAGGGTATAATAGATAGATGCGAACGCGACAAGGTATACAAAAAGCAGATAATTTATGTATTTCTCTAATCGGACAGCATCTATTACCGAAAGTCTCATTGTATAACTACCTAATCTCATTTTCCTCGCTGCCCAGATTGATTTTCTCAATCAGAAGATTAGCAAGATATGATTTTGTCAAAAGAAAGGCCAATTTCACCTTAAAAAACAAGGCTGCAAATGAAAAGCCGGCCTTGGTGTCGGATTTTACATTCCGGAATACAAAAGACGGTGAAAGATAAAATCTCAGATATATTTCATCCAGCTTGCGTTTCAGATAGTTTCTAGTCGCCCTATTCTGCCATTTGGGAAGTATAAAATTCGGCGTTGGATTTGCGGTAAATTCACGCCAGAAATCCTGTTTTATCTTTCTGCTTTTTAAGAGGTCAGTGTATATCTCAGTCCTGGCGGCGGGATAAAGGGTATTGGCCATGATAAATGTCGGCCGAATCTTTTTAATGAAAGAAATAGTGTCATTAATATCTTTCTTTGTTTCCCAGTTAAATCCAATAATAAAATAAGCCAGCACATCAATGTTATATTTATTGCACAGCACAAAGGCATTTTCTATTTGTCGTTTTGTAATCCCTTTTTTTATCTTCTTGAGCGTTATATCAGAGCCTGATTCTACGCCAAAGTGAATCCGTTTCAATCCCACTTCTTTCATGGCGACAATCATTTCTTCATCAAAGGGATGAGCCCGTGCGCGTGTTGTCCATGTAATCTTCAGATTACGTCTTTTGATTTCATTGCAGATTTGCAGAACCCTATCTCTGATGATATTGAAAGTATCATCAAATACATGAATGACCGGATTTGGAAAAGTGGAGATTATACTTTCCATCTCATCTACTACTGCTTTGGCTGAACGCGCCCGGTAGGTTTTTTCCATTACATCGCAGAAATTACACCTAAACGGACACCCACGAGAAGATACCATGGTGACAGTCTGTTCATTTTGTTGATCGGCAGATGTATAATAGTATTTATAATCCAGCATGCTCCAATCAGGGATAACGAGATTATCAACAGGCATAGTCCGGTCTGGAGGATTCTGAATAATATTGCCATCATAACAAAAAACAAGCCCCGGAATATTCTTCAATTCTTCTTGTCTTCCACTGCTGATAACATCCAATAGCTTCTTAAAACTATATTCGCCATCTCCGACAATAACATAATCTACTCCTGGCAAGTTAACGGTCTCAACAGGATAAAGGGCGCAATGCGGGCCTCCCACCACTACGATAGCATTAGGCAGTTGAGCCTTTACACAGCGAACTATCTCAGCCATAGGATAAATCCTGAAGGTTGTGCAGGAAATACCCAATACTGTAGGAGAACGTCTCAATATCTCGTTAACTGTCTCCTTTATACCGTAGCGCAATGCCACAACATCCATAACCTCTACAGGATAATACTCCTTAGCAACTGTGGCTACATATAATAAACCCAACGGCGGGTATACTGAGAAATCGTCAATGGCATATTTAGGCGTATAAAAGTCAGCGCATTGGCCTTCTTCCGGAAGATTGATTAAAAGCACCTTTGATATATTTAAAGGATTCTTTGCAAACATAATTTTATTTATGCAGGCTATTATAACTCCCTAACACTTTTTTAACATCAGCATAACTCAACGCATAGTCCCACACTATTACCTCGTCTATGGCGCCTTTATAATATCTCTCATCGTATCCCGCAAGTTTTCCTAATGTAAGAATGCCATCATCTGTTAACTGAAATGGTTTCTTATTATGCTTTATTTTTACCTCACTGCCATTTATATAACCTTTAAATATCTTATGCTTGACATCCATGAGGAGAAGTAAATGCGTCCATTTATCATGTGGCACATTAAATAGCACAGAATTCTTGTTAGCATACCAGGCAAATACATCTGCCTTTTTATTTATTGACTGAAGGACAAAATTGTTATCTTCATCATGGCCGGAATCAAGGATAGCACAGACAGTATCAACCCCGCATCCCTCTGACTTAATCCAAAGCGATATGGTAATTCCTTTTCTGAACATCGTAGTATTTAATGGCGTCTCTATATAGGAGTTCTGCCCGTCAAAGTGCTTACCCTTCCCAGAAACCCCAGTTACTATCTGTGTTTCATAGGATTTTGCATTATTTTTACCTTTTGAATCAACAACAATATCTCCTTTATCTTTGTCCATATGCCAAACCGCCACTGCTTTGCTGACCAGTTCCTTTGGAATAGTTATCGGAACTTCTGCCGCACCATAAGATACGTTTTGAAGACATGCTATAATCACTACAGTAGCCGTTATCTCTTTGTAGTTTCCCACATAACGCATCATAATAAACCTCCTTGGGCACACTATGTGAATGCGGTTCTTATTTATCGGACTTACAATTAACTCTAACGGGCATTTGCCAAGTTAACCTTTTCCCACAATCATATCCACCATGCAGTGGCAAAGGGTAAGGTGAGTAATCTCCACATAGCCGTAGGAATCTGACGGAACATAGAAATTAAGTTCTCCTTTGTTTCTAAGCGGATTGTCCGGCTTAAAACCAGACATAGTTATTACATGACAGCCCTTCTTTTTTGCCGCATCTGCGCCTCTTAATATATTCTCGGATTTGCCTGAACTGCTTATAGCTATCAGGACATCCCCTTTATCCGCAAACATCTCAATGGGCTTTTCAAATACATGCTGATACGAAAAATCGTTGCTGATACAAGTTAAAAGCGAGGAGTCGTTGAAACAGATTGCACGCATGCCGCCGTTTTTAAAGAAGTCTATTGCCTGATGGCTTGCAATAGAGGCACTGCCGCCGTTCCCTATAAATATGACCTTGCAACCTTTTGAAGTCCGAGATGCAATTAAATTTATGGCCTTTTCCAATGCATCTGCCAATTTAATGGATTTACCGCTACTATCAGTAACTTGAACCTTTAAAAACATGCTCCCAAGTTCTGAAAAATAACGACTTATATCTTTTTTCATACCTTCTCCTCTTTTTAAAAAATAAGGACAGATGTCACTATTTTATTTAAGTGAAACAATAAATTTGTCCAGACTTATAATTCTCACTTTATCTTTCCTTATATCAACATCTTTTTCAGAGACAGCCTGATATAAAAATGGAATATCCAGCCTGTCTCCAAAATATGGCAGGCTTTTTGAAACCTCTCTGGAATTGGACTTAACCTCCACAGCAAACCATGGCTTGCCGCTTTCAGTAACCAGAAAATCAACCTCCCTTGCTTCAGCATCTCTTAAAAAATGCAGGTCTGTCTTGTAACCTTCCACATCATTCAGAAAATGACACATCTTGAGCAGGTGCGAAGCGACTATATTCTCCAGCCTGGCGCCTCTCTCATCAGGAACCTCAGACCAATCCCATAGATACAATTTAGGCTCCTTTTTCAGAGACCTTATTTTTTTATGATGAAAGGGATAAATCCTGAAGTGATAATAAAACCTCTCAAGAATATCCATCCAATGCGCTACAGTCTTATGAGCGACAGAAAGGTCTTCTCTCAAAGAATTCAGGGATAGAAGAGAGCCGACCCTGTCAGGAAGAATATCCACAAGGACATGAAGGAGCGACAGTTCTCTGATATTCTCCAAATCCCTTATATCCTCCCTCACCAGCCTTTCAACCCTCTGGTTGTGCCACCTCCTAAGTTCCTTTTCATTTTGTTTAAGCAGAGGCTCAGGGAAACCGCCAAATTTCAATGCTATCTCTAATGCCTCTTTTGTCTCCTTCCCTGACTCCTGAAAGACTATTTCTTTGAAAGGGACAATCTCATTTCCCCTTTCCAGAAACTCCGCAAGGCTGAAGGGATGAAGGCGATAGTAGTAGTACCTTCCCATTAGCGAATCCCCACCCCGCCTGTATACATCCAGCCTTGCACTTCCGGTCACAAGAATCTTGAAATCATCTTTATGCTTATCAAACTGTCCCTTGAGATAATTTTTCCAGTCCTTGTACTTGTGTATTTCATCGAACAGGATAATCTCAGCATTGCCTTTAAACTGTGACTGTAAAATATTCTTTCTATCATCACGCGCATCCCAGTTCAGATAATCGTAATGTTTGAAATAGTTTTCGGCAATATACTTAGCCAGGCTCGTCTTTCCAACCTGTCTTGCACCGCCTATAAAAACCATCTTTTCATTGAGGTCACGCAGAATATGCGGGATAAGATACCTTTTTTTCATGAAAACAACTTACCATCTTTTTTGACCTTAGTCAAATATTCTGGCGAATACTTTTGACAATGGGTGAAAAATATGGTGGTGCTAAAATAGGGACAGATACCATT
>Ga0209641_10000179_pt1 | contig 52128 bp, 56 predicted proteins | sample RifCSP16_1_FD_184022 | JGI IMG/M metagenome (GOLD analysis project Ga0209641, IMG submission 184022) | Soil microbial communities from Rifle, Colorado - Rifle CSP2_sed 16_1 (SPAdes) (version 2) | ecosystem: Environmental > Terrestrial > Deep subsurface > Rock core/Sediment | place: Rifle... | reverse complement strand
TGGCAGTTAAGGTCTGTGCTGCTTTCGATCCGGGTGGGGAATACCGCAGGGAACATCCCGAACTGGGTGTGGACCCGGAACTGTCTGTGATGGATGAAAAGTGCCGTATTCTGTACTTTTATCTCCACTGGGCATAGTTGGTCTTCTATTTCTCCGGACACCCGTTGGCTTTCACAAAACCGGCTTTTCGCGCTTCCGCTTCCGTGCAAAACCAGCTGTCGCCAAGGTAAAGCTGCACTGCGGTCCTGGCATACGATTCACATCCCGGGTATGAATAAATTTTGGAATCATTCCCTTCCCGCATATTCCCTTTGATATTGCAATTTGGTTTTTCAGGGTTGTCGTCCTGCGTGCATTCCGGTCCGTAAATACCGGCCTTTTCCGACCTGGCCTGTTCCTGGGCTCTTGCAAGTTTTTTCGTTTCGGCAGTCGCACTCCAATCCATCCGGTAAATCGCGTTCCCCGTCCTGGCCATACTTTCATTCACAAAACCATCTTTGGTATATACGAGCGACAACAGCCGCATATACTTGTCCCGATACATGACTTTCAGGTAAACAGGCTTATTTAAAACTAGTTTTTCCAGAGTGTCTTTTGCGTCTTCCCCACCGCATAGATCCAGCTCCGGAGCCTCTATGTGTGCCAGTCTGATCAGTTGCTTTTCCGTGGTTTCAAAAGTGTCGCCGTCCATCACCCGCAATACCGTGTAAGCCGGTACCGACATCCGGCTCTTCCAGTAAAATCCTGTCCCTGCCGCAGCCGCTGCCAAAAGTCCCGCTGCCGCCAGCTTCCTCCCGGCCAGGATATTTTTTCGTCCCACCATACTCAATATTACCCTTTTACCGCCTGGACCGGAATGATATTATGAAACCATGTCAAATCCCGCCGGAAATTCAAAAGTATTATTGAAAAAAATTGATGGTCTGTCGCAGTTAATTGATAAAAAATTTTCCGGTACCGATAAGCAACTCCTGCAGCTTTCCCGTCAGACCGAAGGGTTAAATAATCGTTTGGACGGCACCGATAAGGAGCTCCGCCGGCTTTCCCATCAAACCGAAGGGTTAAATAATCGTTTGGACGGCACCGATAAGCAACTCCTGCAGCTTTCCCGTCAGAGCGAAGGGTTAAATAATCGCTTCGACGAAATGGAAAACAAACTGACCGCGTGGAAAAGCGAATTGTTTGACAAAATAGATAACTTTCTTGGAAGGATAGATGGTCAGGATAAAGAAATTGCCGCACTCGGTTTCAGAAGCGAAGAACATGAACAACGCTTAAACAACCTCGGGCAGACATCAATATAAATTAAGAATTTCTTGACAATTTACCCCTGGTTACTGTTAATATGATGGTGATGAATACGTGGATCGGACGGCTGGTAGGTTCCGTTGTAGTTATCGGTACAGCCATATATCTTCTCATGCGTTTCGGTCCGGGAATCCCGGTTTCTTCCGTAGTTACCCAAAAACAGGAAATGTTTTCCGTCTCGGGCGAAGGCAAGGTAACAGCAGTCCCGGATACGGGTATTGTCAGCCTGGGCATTACCATCAACCGTCCGACGGTCAAGGCCGCCCAGACGGAAGTGAACACCAAAATCAATAGCATTACCAATGAGCTCAAAAACTCCGGTATTGACCCCAAAGATATCAAAACGGAAAACTATTCCGTTTATCCTGAATACGATTATCTGCAGGGGCCCGGCCGGATTTCCGGTTACCGTGTTACTACGGATATAAAAGTCACGGTCCGTCAGTTGGAAAAACTCAACGAAGTCATAGACAAGGCCACTGCCGCCGGTGCAAACACGGTTTCCGGTATCCAATTGACCGTAGAGGAAAACCGGCAGAAGGAGCTTGTCCAGGAAGCGAGGGAAGAAGCCGTTAAGGAAGCCAAGGCCAAGGCAGAAAGCCTGGCATCGGCCGCGGGTATCACCTTAGGAAAGATAATTAATATTCAGGAAAATGTCCCCGGTGCTCCCGTCCCCATGATGGCATTCGATACCGCCCTCAAAGAGAGCAGGGGTGGAGGAAGCGCCACCGATATCCAGCCGGGATCCACCGATATTTATTCCACCGTCACACTGTTTTATGAAACCAGATAAAATCGGCTAAGTGAAACGGCTTCTGTTTTTGATTTGGGCTTCAATCATTCTCTTCATTTATTTAAACCATCTTTTCTGCCGCGCGGGAATATGTTTGTCCTGGCCTTTCTAATCGGATCTTACGCATATTCCATCTTTTTTTTAGGAGTGCTCCGCTTGTTAAAGCCGGAATGGATTATCCTAATCTCCTTCTTACACTTGTTCATAATCTTACGACTGTTTATAAAACCTTTATTTATATTATTAAAACCAATTCCGCTTCATTTAAACAAATTAAATACATGGGCTAAATTAATACTTTTTCTAATAGTTATCCAGTCTTTAGTTAATTTGGTCGGTGCCCTCGGTCCGGAACTGGGCTTCGATGCTCTCTGGTATCACCTTACTCTGCCGAAGATGTGGCTGTCGGAAGGCTACCTGCGTTATTACCCCGGTCCGGTTTTCAAGTATTCGGTAATGCCCATGCTTACCGAAATGCTATACATCCCTTCCTTGGTTTTTTCAAATGAAATTGCAGCCAAATTCATCCATTATTCCTTGGGGGTGTTGACTCTCATTGTTACGTATAAGCTTTCCCGCAAATTTTTAAATGAAACTTATTCTTTGCTATCCTGTCTCCTGTTATCTTCCAATCTTGTTTTTTCCTGGCAATCAACGACAGCCTATATCGATTTATCGCGTACTTTCTTCGAAGTCCTGGCCTTGTATTTTTTTCTGGAAAACAAACTGTACAGAAGTGCCGTTACACTTGGACTGGCCGCTTCTACCAAACTTTTAGCTTTGGGAACATTACCCGTATTTTGGATATTAATCTTGATTTCAAAATATAAAAAAATACTGACTTACTCTGCCATAGTATTTGCTGTACTTCTTCCCTGGCTCATCCGCGCGTATATTGAAACCGGAAATCCCGCCTACCCTTTTTTGTCTCCGCTTTACACCGACAACGCGGTCTCTCTCAACCCTCTGGATCTGTGGCGGGTTTTTACCACCGCAACAGATCCGGTTAGCCCGGTGTATTTAATTTCCGCACCATTAACCGTTGCATTTTTCCTTGACCGTAGACGGAGTAGGGGAGAGCGGCTTCTGTCTGTTTACTGCTTGTTTGTTCTGTTTATCTGGTGGATTACACCCAGAACGGGCGGAGGACGATTTCTCCTTCCTTATCTCCCGGCTCTTTCAGTTCTTACATCTCTTACGATTTATTCAATTCAGGATAAATTTATAAAAAAGTATTTGCTGCTTATTTCAGTATTCCTGGCTCTCGTGACAATCGGATATCGCTCTGCCGCTAATTACAGATATCTGCCTGTTATCTTCGGTTTACAGACAGGAACTCATTTTCTGGCCTCCCATCTGAATTTTGCTTCCGGAGATTACATCGATGCTTCCGGTTATTTGAAATCTGTCGTTTCCGGGCGGGATCAGCTCCTTGTAATGGGAATAAATAATATGTTTTATTTGGAAGTTCCGTTCGTCCACGCAGACTTTTGGTCCTTCCCGGACCGGCCGGTGTATATTCTGCTGTACAAAAATCAGGCTGTACCCGAGACCTATAGTTCTTACGTGGAAGTTCGCACGGATCCTCTGACCGGTACCAGAATTCTTCATCAGCCTTAAATTCGGGTTATATTGGGGGTTTATAGTTTACGCTTCAGGGGTTAAAATAGCCCCATGGGAAGGACAAAAGCCAAAACTTATTTTCAGCCGGACGAAAACACCTGTGGTCCCGCCTCTCTCAAAACCGCTTTGGAAATTCTTGGTGTACGGAAGTCGTTTAAATCACTTGTCGAGCTTTGCGGTACCAACCGTAACGGAACACCGGTCCACCGGCTTATCAAGGCGGCAAATCAGCTGGGGTTGTCCGCCTTGTGTGTGGAATGGGCCACACTTAGGCATATCCAGAGTACCCTTCGCTATTCACCCGGGCCTCGGGCGGCTATTGTGGACTATCTGTACGATCATAACGGCAACGGTTATGAGGAAGAATCCGGCCATTATGCAGCCATCGCTTCTTATTCCTCCCGCTCAAGCCGTATTGTCCTTTTCGATTCCTCTACCGGTGGAAAAAAATCCTATCTTTGGCAGGAGTTTATGGACCGCTGGTACGATTACGACTTCAAGCGCACCAAGACATCCCTTCCGGCGCGGAAATTCAGGTTGTCCAAAAAGTGGAATAACCGTCTGTTGCTGGTCCTTGCCCGGGATCCGGACCATCTGCCAAAATTCAAAACTTCCACAGCCAGATTCTATCTTCCCCGCTCCAATTAAGGTCTCAAGATCAATGTGCTGGTTACTTCCTGAGCCCCGAACCATTGTTTACAAAATTCCTCCGTTTTTTTTGCGTCAAACCATTTGCATGAAAAAATATTCATATATACGGAGCGTTTAAACTCCGAAAAATGCGCGGTAATGGAACTGGTCTCGATCAACTGCACCAGAGAATATCCGGAAGTGAGCGGGCTTTCATGACCGAAATGGGGGATCAATGCCTCCCCGTAGCGTTTCATCCCGATCACCTCATCGCATAGCTTAATTACAAACTCCCTGATGCTTTCCTCACTGGTGATTCTGGCAATATCGCACATGTACAGATTAAGCACCAGCTCCTGGCCGTACTCTTCGTCAATGGTGCCGTCTTTTTGGATCATAAGATTTTTGGTGCCGCCAGCATAAATTGCCGCTCGCGTATCCGGTCAGGCAGTCTGCCATGGACTCTTCGATACGCAATACCGACCAGAGTTTCGATAAATTCTTCATAGTTCCATCCCAGCGCTTCTACCGACTTGACCGTAGCATCCTGATCGTCAAACCTGTTAAGACTGGGGTTCATATTTACATCAACGATATAAGCCTTGCCTTTTTTATCCAGCCGCACATCCATCCTCGCCACATCCCGGCATTTGAAAGCCCTGTAAGCTTTGATAACCGCTCTTTCGACTCTCGAAGCTGTAAGAGTATTTAATTCCGCAGGTGCATGCGCTCTGGCCTCCTCATACTCCCAGGAGCCTTTTCCCCACTTTGCCTCATATGTATATACACTCCAGTTCTTTTCAAAATTACCCCCAAAAATTATTTCGCAGACCGGCAGTGATACCACGTGCCGGTTGTTGCCTATCACTGTCACATGGATTTCCCTGCCTTCAATATATTCTTCCGCTATCACTTCTCCGGGCAGGTTATCAAAAAGGTATCGTACTCTCGCTGTCAGCCCTTTCTGGTTTTTGACCACGGACGCTTGGGATATGCCTATACCGGCGTGTTGTCCCGATGGTTTCACAATCAGCGGGTAACGCAGGCCTCTTACTCGTAAAATGCGGCTGCGGCGGTTAAACACACGAAAACGCGGGGAGGGGATACCAAGTTTTTGCATTCGTCTCTTAACTTTGGCTTTTTTGGTCACATATCTGAAGCTGTGCATATCGTGGCCGAACTGCGCCCGGCAATTTTTTTCCAGATACGTCCCGACTTTTATGTACAATTCCCACGTGGGATCTTCCACCAGATTTATTACTACATCGCCGGGTAAGTTAGCCGCTCTTTTCCAGTTTTTCCTGTTTACTTCAGAGACCCTTACTTTATGACCGCGGTCTTCCAGTGCGTTTTTCAGTCCTGTTACCGCCTCCATTGTGTCCACCAAATCCTCCGTCTCGCCGGAAAAATAAAGTATTAATACTGAAATCGGATACTCAACCAGCAATGGTCCCATATAGTTTTTTCTGCTGAAAACGTAAATAAGCGTTTTTAATAATATGGTCCAACAGCGTATGGTATGTAAACCCGGCTGCGTGGGCAGATACCCCCATTCCGGAAAGAATATGGAAATCGACCCCGGGATTGTTGTTTATTTCCAGGACATATGGTCTGTTGTTCCTTATCCGGATGTCCAGTCTGGGGTAATCCCGACCTCCAAGTTTTTTGTAGCATTCAGTTCCAAGAGACCGGATCTTTGTCTCCAAAGTCTTACCCAGGACGGCCAATTCCATTCCGGACATGGCGTAATCGGAAGAATCTTCATGCCACTTGCCTTCAAAAGTGAGTATAGGTAAAAACCCGGGCTGGTTTTTAAAAGTTACTTCCGCCGGCGGCAGCACCCAGGGTCTGGAGTTTTTTTCGAGAATCGTGACATGCAGTTCTCTTCCCTTAATATATTCTTCCGCCAGTACCGGCTGCCGGAATTCCTGCAGAAGCATAGCTGTCTGCTTTTTCAGTTCTTTTTCATTGCAGACCACACTTTGTTGGGTTATACCTGCCCCGCAGTGTTCGTACAGCGGCTTGACGATTGCTGGAAATATTATATCTTTATCTGCATCCGAAATTTTTCTGATAATTTTCCACTGTGGAGTCGGAATGCCTGCGGTCTTCATTTCCCTCTTCATTAACTGCTTGTCGCAGGATAATTTATAGCCCCTCACGTCGGAGCCGGTATAAGGCAAGCCCAAATTTTCCATCAGTTTGATAGCCTTTAAACCAAATGGAGTATTCTTTCCCGTCCATTCAATAAGATTAAACACCAGGTCGCCGCTGATGGAGGCAATATTATCCAGACTTTCAGTATCCACGCCGATTGTTTCCGTCTCATATCCTGTACGCGCCAGCACCTGCGCCAGTTCCATCGCAGTCTCTCTGGTATCGGTATCGGAAACATCGGAAATGTCCTCCGGCTTATTGTATAGAACCGATATTTTGTTCAACATACTAGTTATTAAAAATATAAAACTATATCAAGTTTTTAAAAATATTACTATTTTGTCAAATTTTTTTATCCCCATGTATCGATTTATTATTACTGTTTTGTATTCAATAAACTATAAAATTAAAATGAAATATGTATAATTATTAATATATTTATAATTATTTATAAAATCTATTGATAAAAGCCTTATCACCGCCTTTATCTTGTATACGCTGTCACAAATCCGGGTCTGAAAAGTCCTCACTTAATCGATTAATTTTTCAGAAAACTATTATAACTCAATAATGAAAATTCCTGTTATATTAATGTTTTCCGTCACTATCTCAAAAGTCATTCTGTTTTTGATATAGTATGGTATTAAAGAAATAAGATATTTATGTCCTCTGAAGATGGCTTGGGAATAGAGGTAAAATATATTGCCAATTCTGCGAAAGGGCGGGGAATTTTTGCCAGACGGAATTTTAAGCGCGGGGACATCATTGAAGTCTGTCCTGTACTGTTAATCCCACCCGTGGACCATAAATACTTATCGCAGACCGTTCTTGATAATTATTTATTTGATTGGGAATCCGAGGAAGATTCCGTTCTGCTATTTGGTTACGGAGGATTATACAATCACTCTTATACACCCAACGCACAATATATCCGCGATTTTAATAATAAAACCATGGTCGTCCAGGCGATAAAAAATATCAAAGAGGGTCAGGAAATTGTTTTTAACTACAACGGCGAGCCGGAAAATAATGCCCCTTTAGATTGGATCAAAAAAATCGAGTAAACTGGAACAACCGTGAAACACCGTCCGCGGCACCACTTCTCCACTATTGCTTCAAAAGAACGTCTTTCAAACCCGTTTTATTTTTATGCTTTTCTGATTTTCCTTTTGGGGACGGGCGATGCAGTCATGTCATTTTCCTCTCCTATTTATATCCGCCAATATGTACCAAACGTACAGACGATGGGTTTGGTGATTTCCTTTTCCTCTGTTATCGGCGTAATCTGTGATTTTGTCTTCTCTAAATTATTTATTCATAATCGCTTTTCATTTTTCTTCCGTTTACTGCTGGCAGCCGCAATTGCATTCCCGATCTCACTGATTTTTCTGACACCATCGATTCTTCCGTTTTTGTTGGGGATGTCCGTTTGGGGTATTTATTATGAACTTATGCAGTTTTCTAACTTTAGTTTTATAAATAGCCAGGTCATCAGGCCGCTTTTTTCTTCCGCCTGGGGAGTATTGACTTCGATCAAAGCCGCTGCCTACACCATAGGACCGATTCTGGCCGGTTGGGCATTGACACATGGCTCCAGGACTCCATTTATTACTGCTGCAGTATTTTCCTTTTTAACTTTTTTCTGTTTTATCATCGCTATCCGTATTTTTCCCGGATGGCGAGTCCATTCTGTTAATGCCGATCAGTCATCATCTTTTTCATTCAGCCAGCAACTAATAATCTGGAAGTTGCTGATGGCCAAAATATGGCCTGTTTATATACTTTTGTTTCTCATCTCTATCATGGATGCGGTATTCTGGACAGTCGGTCCGTTATTTGCGGGTGAATTAAAACAGAGTCATTTCATGGGAACTTTTTTTCTGTCTGCTTATATTTTTCCCTCTATCGCCTCCGGATTTATTATCAGCAGGTTCAAAATTGCGGTTACCGATTACAAAATGATTTACTTTTGCGTCTGTGCTGCTGCCGTATTATTAATTCTTAGCGGTTTTATCGCCTCCGTACCGCTGGTGGTTTTAACGGTATTAAGTGCGTCTGCATTTCTTTCAATTTCCTTTCCTCTGACATCTTCTCTTTTCGAAAACTATGTCCGTAGGCTGGGGCATACTTCTACCAGTATGATAGGGCTGCAAAGTTCCGCCATCAGTCTTTCATACATTTTCGGTCCGATAATTGCCGTTTTAATCTCTTCCAGGGCAGGAAGCCAGTTGACTTTTGCCTGGGTTGCCGCAGGTCTACTGTTTTATAGCCTGTCAGCGTTTTTCTTCACCCCGAAGCATACCTTTTTACCGGAAACCGCACTTCGAGCTGTTGAAGAAAACTAAAAAAACGCTTCATATAGCCCTTTTCACAGTTTATCATTTTCACGGATAAGACAGTGGGGTAGGGGAGACCCAAAAAATTCATTTTTACTTAACTGGGTGGTATTTTTTATGCGACTCTTCGGCAAATTTATCAGAGGCGTGCACATACCGGGTGGTAGTATCCAGGGATTCATGGCCGAGCAGTACCTGGATTGCCGCCGGATTGGCACCGGATTCCGCCAGATAAGTGGCAAATCCATGCCTCAGAGAATGAGCGGAAGTAGGCAGGTTCAGGCGTAGTTTTTCCCTGTATTCCTTGATTTTTGCCTGCAGGTAATTGGTGGATATCCGCCGGGTTGATTTACCCATCCTGCTACCTCTGAGAGGTACAAATAAAGCTTGTACGCCGTCCTGGCGCGCTTCCTGGTATCTTTCCAGCCATTCCCTGGCTCTGGGGGTCATATATACAAATCTTTCCTTCCGGCCTTTTCCCCGGACAAAGATCCGGCCTGTACCGTCAATTTGATTCCGGTTCAAGCCCACCAGTTCCGAAATACGCATTCCTGAGGCCAGAAGCAGCTCCAGCATCGCCCTGTTTCTTAAGGCTATCTGAACATCTTTTTCAAACTTGGTAGGGGACTCAACTAATTTTATCAACTCATCTAATTCGGCTACCTGACCGTGTTTTTTGACCATTTTAACCATTTTGATCGCATCCGGCGGCACCGGCACCGGCTTATCCATATCCACCAGAAACCTCAGATAATTTCTGATGCAGGATAAATTCCTGTTAATACTGCCGGGAGCCAGTCTGCCTGCCGCTATAATTTCTTTTACGGGTAATCTGCGGTCCCGGCTGGTAAGATACGCTTTATACTTTAAAAGGTCTTCTTTGTTGATTTTGGAAAATGTGACATTTTCGTCTGCAAGGAAATTTTCAAATTGTTTTAGGTCGCGTTCATAATTGTACAAAGTTTCCGGACTGTAGTTTTGTGTTTTCAAAAGCAGCAGATATTCTTCGGCCATCGGCAACCGCTGCTTCTTTTTTGGTTCATCACTCTTATCCATATTCATATCATTATAAGGGGTTTGTCTCCTTCAAACACGACCCTCTGTAAGGCTTCAGGACGGCTTTTTGGGATACGGGACGATACTTTATACCTTTAAATAAAGGTCTTCATATAGACCTAAGGTGTAAGTCAGAGTTATACATATTACTTGTTCGGGTTTTATTACTTGAGAAATTTTTTCCTATCTGTACCATTAGGTAGGGAATAAAGGAAACGTATTCGCATCAAGGCTTTTATGAATATAGGAATTATTTTGATCAATAGGTAGCTGTAATGCTCAGTCTTCTCCGTAAGTAGAAACTGAGCATTAGAGATATTATACTCAGTTTATTGTAATAGTAAAATCAGTCCTTACACCTTTCAAGGGGAGGCCTCTCCTTCTTCCACTGGGGTTTCCTCAACGATCTTTTTTAATTAATTAATCTAACGCTATACTCTTTTTCTTTTATTACTGTTGCTTATCTACCTCTCGGGGAGAGCCTGACACTTATCCCCAACGAGTAGCAGAAAGTGTAAACATTAATGATACAAACTATATCATCTGAAGCTAAATATCGCGATATATAGTCCTATAACACTCTTACATACCGTGAAAAGATAAGTTTCAGGAATGTGAAAATAATCAATAATACTACAGGCCCCGTCCTTTATTCCCTCTCCCCCCTCCCCTAACGTTCTGGATTATTTTTTTTATCAACTTCTTCCGCTTCGATCATTAATGAATTTAAAAAATTAATTGTCGCATTTTGCCACTGCCGGCTCGCCGCCTGCCTTTCTCTTTTTGTCTTTCCTGGTCTGGGGCCACCTCTCCCCTTCCTGGTCGGTTTTTTGTCGATTCTTTCCAACCATTTTTGATCAGGATTTAAAAAAATTTGACTGGGCCTTATCATACTCACTGCACGCCTGGTCCTGTCAATCATCTTATCCGCATGTGTTGCAGCATCCTGATTTCTGATATTCCATTCCCTTGCGGCGGTTTGCCAATCCCAGCCTTCCCCGCAGGCTAATGTGAAAACCTCTTTAAACCTGATCAAATTCTTCATTTCCTCCACCAATTGTTGAGAAGAAATTCCCAAATGTCCGGCTGCCTCGTCAAGTTCTTGTTCCATCTGCATTTTGATATGCCGGCTCAAAGGTTCCCTGTTTGCCATCATTTGCCGGTGTTTAGCCCTAGTCTGATTCATCCTGGCAAACGCATTCTCCATATCTTTGCTTCTTTCCCAACTCATATCATGCTCCCCTGTCTATCGCCATAACTATACTCCCCATCCTGCAGTAAATAATACCGTCACCAATACCACCATACCTACTGTCACATACTCCCAGACTGTACGCATCAACAACCTTTGCGCAAAATGATGCTGTGATATTCCCAAAAAGATATACAGCATACTGCACAAAAAGAGTGATGAAACGGAGATATTGATCGGCCAGAAGGAAATAGCCATTGCCAAAAGCCCCATAGCTATGGCTAAAAATAACGAATAAATGAATAACCGGGTCGTCAAATATTTTTCCAGATTGACGGACCACAGTCCGGAAAGCAGTAAAAGCATGCTTATAGCGGCCACGCTCAATCCCGCCACCCAGAATTCCGGCCGGAAAGAAAATATTGTGTCATATAGGAAAAATCCGGTTAATAGTGTCATGACAAATCCCACGGCCAATGCTGCCCTGAAGAGGGCTATTGTCCTGATAGCTGCCACGGAAAATATATTTGCTGATAAAAGCAGAGCGTACTGGCCGATACCGAAAAGGATAACTATAGCCACTTTGGCCCACCAAGCAGGCGGTAGCAGAATATAAAACAATCCGACAGATGCCGTAAACAGAGCCGCCGGAATGGGCACGGTCAGCCACTCAATACCGGACAATCCTTCCCGCAATGACCAGCCGGTCAAAAGCCATGTGACCCCGGTCAGTAGCAGTACCAGTAAATATCTCAGCTCCAGATTGGCGGACTGAATACCGACTATCCCCAGTGAAAGAATTACAGCAGATAGTACCAGTTTTTGTCTTTTTCTCATGTTAAATATAATTAGCCCAAACCGAGGAAACATCTTCCAGCTCTTCCAGCTGGTCTACCAGCTTGTTTGCTTTTTCTTTGGCTTCTGGAACCAGCTCCACCAGAGTATTCGGCATCATCACCAGTTCTGCGCTTTCTACCATATATCCTGCATCTTCCAGCTTTTTTTTCAGATCCGTAGTCCTGTCCTTCTCACAAAACACTACCCATCCCTCATTTGTCTCTTCAATATCATTAATCCCCATGTCAATTACCTCCAATGCCTGTTCCTCCAGTGATTTGGATCTTGAGGTTTGTGGTTTGACCCTCAACATACCCTGATGTATAAACAGGTAGCTTACGGCTCCGCTGCCTGCCATGGTCCCCCCGCCCTTATCTAAAGTTGTCCTGATCATTTGAGCCGTCCTGACTTTATTGTCCGTAAGTGTCTCCACGAGCACTCCTGCTCCCCCCGGCAAAAATCCTTCAAACATAGCCTCTTCTGCCTGGGCGGCACTCCCTGCCCCGGTAGCCTTGTCTATTGCCCTTTGAATATTGTCCTTGGGCATATTGGACTGCCTGGCTTTTTCTACTGCCAGCCTCAATCTGAAATTTTTTTCCGGATCCCCTATTCCCCCGCCCTGTTTCACGGCAGCTGTTATCAATGTCGCCAGTTTGGTAAATGCCGCTCCTCTTTTCGCATCTTTGACTTCTTTCTGCCTGTGGATAGTAGCCCACTTGGAGTGCCCGGACATAAGCCTATTTTACTATAAAGCATTGACATCTTGTGTATACACCGTATACTTTGCCGAGATAATTATGGATTTAGCCCGAAAAGCAATCGACGCCGCCTTGGTTCGCGACTGGAAGACCGCTATTGCGATTAATCTTGAATTAATTAGGGAAAACCCTTTGGACATTGACTCTCTCAACCGTCTCGGCAGGGCGTATTTTGAGACCGGACAAAGAAACAAGGCTATTTCAGCTTACCAAAAAGTAATTCAACTGGACAAATTCAACCCCATTGCCCTGAGGGGCCTGTCTTCGACAAAATCAGTCTCAGGGACTCTGAAAAATTTCCGGCCGCTTACCACGCCCACCACGGCTCCGATTTTCCTGGAGGAACCCGGGGTTACTAAAACGATCAGTCTTACGCGTCTGGGTGATCCCGCGACTATTTCCCGACTTCATCCCGGTGATCCTGTTAGCCTTGTGGCCAGGGAACATTGTGTATCCGTTATGTCCAACTCTTCGCTATATTTAGGCCGCTTGCCGGACGATTTGGCCTCCCGGATGCGGTCATTTCTCAAAGCCGGAAATACTTATGGCGCCTGGGTGAAATCTCTTGATACCACTCAGGGAGCCGCCAAATTGTCTCTCAAAATATTTATGAGAGAGGTCACCCGCTCCCAGAAATTCCGTAATGTCCCCTCTTTCCCGATAACGGAGAAGCTTACCTATGCCGCATTCACTCCCCCGGAACTGATTCACGAAGAGAAACCCGATACTGGATTTTCGGATGACGAAAAATCCGAGATGGTTTCCGGTTCTGTCCGCACTTCCCGCGAACCGGATTTTACATAAATTTAAATTTCCCCCAACCACCATTTCCTGTAATCGCTGCCCAGCCGGAGGGTGTAATCTCCGCTGTCAAGAGTACCGTCCTCATTCCATTTACACCTGTACACATCCATCATCCAAATTGCAGTCATTTTTTTATTTTCCCCGGAGTTGCCTGAGACCGTACAACCTTCGGCACCGATTTCCTCGTTTATTATCATCACCACTTTCAGACCGGCAGATTCCGCTGCCCTGGCTGCATGACTCCCAAGGCCGTCTGTATCCGTAGTATTCACGATCGTTATTCTCGTATCCTGTGCTGCCAGATCGGTAGTCAGAAACCATTTACCCGCGTAAACCGGCCAGTTGGATCCCAGGACAAAATATATTTCTGAATCGACGTCTTTTATCTCCCTTATCATATCAGCCTCCCGGTTCATCTCCAACTCCTGTTGATGTCCCGCATTTTTCAGCCGCTTCCAGGCAATCTCGTCGGTTATCCCCATTTTTGCTCCACCTGTTACGCTGATCCCCAAATTATCCGCTATTGAATCCCGCGCCCAATCCGCGCCGTATTTGGATTCCAGCTGCTTCATAGCATTTATTTTCCACCGCCCATTCCCCCCCAAAGTCATAATCTCCAATTCTCCCGGCAGTCTAATTAAAATACCTGTCTTCAGACGGGGGTCAAAACTCTCTATCCGTACTCCGCTTTCCTCCACAAACACTCTGGTAAATCTTCCGATTCCCTTCCATTTACGGGTAATAAAACTATTCATATACACCAAAAACGCGCATACTACTGGGATTATGAACACATATAGTATTATCTTGCCTAGAAAATTCCTCTGTTTGGGCTTGTGCCTGTTTTTTCCCATTTATGCTCCGATCATCCCTCGGTGTCTTTTCCCCTCACGGGTAATAAAATCTGCGTCAGAAATGTGTTTCTCAAGTATGCCGGCCAGATATTCTCCCCCCACCAGATGCGGCACCAGTACGTAGTCCGCACCTACCCGGTATAGAGTTTTGGCTCCTTCCGTATCCCGGGCTGTCAGTATCACTGTTTGCCTGCGGGGTAATGACTTCTTTCGACTGCCGGACAGTTCCTCCAAAAACTGGGCTTCGTCTGTAGCGTCAGGAACGGTGGAGATCACCAGTTTCGCTTTTTCCAGATTTAAGGATTGAAAAAGTTCATGATCTGCCATGTCCCCGAAAACGGCATTTATGTTCTGCTGTTTTAACTTTTCAATCACAGCCGGATTGAAATCTACAACAATTACTTCAAAGCCGAGCCTTTCCAAAGCGGGACGGATGATGCTCCCCATCCGGTTGTGTCCGAAAAGGACGGCATGGTTTTCAGGCATTGATTGTTCTGCTTCATTGGTGATATTCGAACTCTGTTTTTTTTCAAAAAGGTCAGCAATTTTTGAGCCGAAAGATTTGTATATTTTCTCAGCATGGGTTATCACGTATGCCGAGGTAGTCATGGTTATCATGGCTACGGTTGTCAATATAATCAAGATCTCGCTTCCTGCCTGTTTGGCCGCAACTGCCCCGACAGCCAAAATCAGAGAAAACTCAGATATCTGTCCTACTGCCAGGCTGGCCATAAACATTGTCCTTTTGCGGTACCCCAAAGCACCCAGTATTGCCATTACGATCAATGGATTCCCGGCGATTACATAAACGGACATGATGAGAGATGGTAACCACATCCGGCTTATCTGCGAGAGTGTTACTCCGGCTCCCATAGACACAAAAAACCAGGTAAGGAAAAAGTCTCTCAAAGGTCTTATCCGGGAAATTATCTGTGCGTGTTCCACAGTCGCTGCCAGGGAAAGACCTGCCAGAAATCCGCCTATTTCTACTGAAAATCCTACCCAGGGAGAGGCAGCGATAGCAGCTACTGCCAGACACCAACCGATGGAACTGATAAAAAGGGTTTCGGTAGACTCACCCAGATAATCGACGGCTTGTTTCAGTACCTTTTCCGATAGCCATACCGCCCCTGCCGTCATAGCCGCGGCTTTTACGGCAATAAGCACGATATCTATTGGGGTGGCTTGCCCGCCGTTAGTCCCTGCAAGTACTACTAATAACCCTATGGCCACAAAATCCTGTACCAGAAGATACCCCATGGCAATCTTACCGTGCAGGCTCTGGGTCTCGCCTTTTTCGGACAGCAATTTGATCACCAAAATGGTACTGCCGAAGGTCAGACCTATGCCCAGAAATACAGACTCTGCGGGACCGAATCCTAAAATTCTGGATATCCCCCACCCCACCAGCGACGTGATAATTATCTGGCATATCCCGGTAATTAAAGATACTTTTCCCATTCTCCGCAGTTCGGATAACGGTAGTTCCATACCCGCCAAAAACAACAGCAGCGTCACTCCCATAGTGCCTAAGAGCCGGATTATTTGCTCATTATTTCCGTATCCTCTCCACCCCGAAGCAGAAATCAAAAGCCCTGCGGCCAGGTAACCGATTATAGCCGGCTGCTTCAATGCCTTGGCAGCCACACCCCCCACTGCCGCCAGTACCAATACACCAGCCAGTCCGCCGAATACATCTGTCATTACAATTTAGTGTATCAGGAATTCAAGGGTTTGTTCCAATACTGCCGGCAGAGGGCTCTCATATTCCCGGTAGTCTTTATCTGCCGGATGCATTAGTCGCAGGTAGGAAGCATGAAGAAAAAGGCGCGGACACCATAATACATCCTGCCTGTATGTTTTTCTGCCAATATACAGCGGGTCTGACACGATCGGATGACCGATATGCTTAAGATGCACCCTGATTTGGTGTGTCCTGCCGGTGAGCGGAGTGAGCTCAAGAAGCGCCAGCCCTTCTTTCTGCTGCCCCGGGAATCTCTTGATTATTTTCCATTCCGTTACTGCTGCTCTTCCTCCCGGTATTACCATCCGTTTACCGAAATTTTTGGGATGCCTGTCAATCGGTGCTGAGATAACCCCTTCTTCTGCTTCGAAATGGTTGTTATGCACCAGCGCCGTGTATCTTTTTTGGGTTTTTCGTTCCACAAACTGCTGTTTCAGATAATAATACGCCTGTTCATTTTTCGCCAATACCATTACCCCGCTCGTATCCTTATCCAAACGGTGTACTATCCCGGACTTCCGGTAAAACTCTTCATTCTTAAGTCGTAAATCATAAATCTTTATTCTTTCCCCATGCCACCTTTGGACGGTTAGTGCCAGGGGGTCAACCGTTGCCGCGTCATTGACAATCATTCCCGCCGGCTTATCTATCACCGCCAAATCTTCGTCTTCGAAAATTATGCGTGGTTCCAAATGCCAAATGATAAATGATAATTTATTAAATTACTTCTCTCGTTTACGTTCACAATCCACGCACACCGTCGTTTCCGGCATGACCATCAGTCTGTCGGTATCGATCATTTTCCCGCATCTTTCACACACTCCGTATTTACCGAATTTTATTCGGGACAACGCTTTTCTAATCTGGATGATACTCCTGTCCAAAGTCTGCCTGAATGCCGATGCTTCCAAATGCCCCACTTCCTCTGCGGCGTCCGTATCGGCAGCCGCGTTGTCGTCCAATCTGGCTTTATTATTATACGGATCGCCCTCCAGGAGATCCTTCTTTCTTCTTTCCAGACCCGAAAGCCGGCTGGATAAATATTCTCTCACCGGCTCAAGTACTTCAGCCGGGTATTGCAAAACATTCTTTTTTTTCAGATTGTCCTTTTTTGTTTTCGCCATAAAGGTATATCTTCACTTATCTTCCTGCCGGCTCTCAGGTAAAGAGTCACTGCAGAGGCAGAATAAAACCATACTGCGATCCATTGTCTGACTGTCAACCCGGCCCAGTATATCTCACCGGGTTTCCATATTGCAACAGCTATTTGAGCGGTCGTCCACCACATCAGACAAAACAATCCTACAAAACCCAGTTTTCCGCTTTTATACCAGGAAAATTTCCGGTAATTGTCCCTCACCCAGAAGGTAAAAAGCCATCCGATTCCCAGTACAAAAGCCCAGATCAGGTTATTGGCACTGATGAGCACAGAAAGCAGCGCGCCTCCTGCCAAAAACATCGGCCCCAGTTCATCCGCCCATTCCCAAAAGTCCCAATCCTTGGACCTGGTCCACCGCCATAGCTGAAATATACCTGCCGCGATACCCGCCCCGGATACCCATTCCCATTTTCCGAAAACTGCTCTGCCAAATCCAAAACCGCCTGCCAGGATAATCAGGCTTATTCTCAACATAAATCCCAATATATCTTCTTCGTTATATTCCAGTTTCAACCGCCGCCAGATACGGAATACAACCATCACCCAGAGTACAAACACCACCACCAACCAAATCGCCCGGATCCACTGGTTTTCAAAAGCTTCCCACATGCTTTAATATTGTCATAATATCATGCTGGAACTGCCTCATGTGATAGTCGCTGCCGCTTTGTTTAAGACGCTTCCCGCTCCCCTGGCGCTTCCTGCCTCACTGGCTTCACATTTTGTCCTGGATATGCTTCCCCATTGGAATCCGCATGTCAACCGTGAGATCACCCGCCACGGGCATATCCTCCCCCTGTCCCAAAAAATTATCTACCTGGACCTTGTTCTGGCAGTATTCTTTAGCCTGGTTTATTCGATTTTTTTTACCTCCGGCCTGGCGGGAATGTATACTTCACTCTCGTGCAGCTTGATGTCAGTGCTGCCGGATGTGCTGCAATTTCCTTACTATTTTGCTGGAGTCAAACATCCGCTTATCACCGGTCTTATCGCCTTCCAGAAAAAACATCAATTTGATGTTGCCCCTCTTCCCGGCCTGCTTTTTCAGGCATTTATAATATTACTTTCTCTACTGATTTTATATAATTGAATATTGAATATTGATCATTAGTTTTTGACCCTCTCCGCATAGCTCCCGTCCCTGGTATCTATCAGCACTTTCTCCCCCTCATTTATAAATAGCGGGACCCGGGTGGTCATCTCGTTATCCAGCTTGGCGGACTTGTAAAGGTTGGACACGCTGTTGCCTTTTACCCCCGGGTCGGTCTGCACCACGGTAAACTCCATTTTCGGCGGTAATTCTATCCATAGCGGCCTTTCCCCCCAGACCAATACGTTTACCTGTATCCCTTCCGTCAAATACTGTCCGTTTTCGGCTGCTACCGCTGAACTGATCTCCAATTGCTCAAATGTTTTCGGATCCATAAACACATATTTGTCCCCGTCCCGGTACAAATACTGCATCGGTTTTCTTAAGACTTCAATTTCTTCCACCCGGGCGGAATTGATGAAGCTTTTCTCCGTGGTAGACCCGGATAGCAGATTTCTCATCTTAATCTTGATCGTGGCTGAGCCCCTGCCCATCTTGATATGCTCGTATTTCAGCCCGGTATAAGGCTGGCCGTCCAATAGAAAAAACGTCCCGTTTCTGATATCCTGCACTGCTATTGCTGCCATATGTACCCGATTTTACTCCCGTAGTACCTTTGCATTCAAGACTTTTGAAAGCTAAAATATCTCTACTGCCGAAGTGGTGGAATGGTAGACACGCAGGTCTCAAAAACCTGTGGGACCAAAATCCCGTGACGGTTCGAGTCCGTCCTTCGGCACAAATCTATACTTGCATTCTCCTGCACCTTATCCTTATAATCCCAACACATGTGCCCCCAAATCGAAATCCAAATGAGGACCGGGTGTCTGCCGAATGAAGAAAGTCTACCCACGGGTATTATCGCAAAAACTCCTGATGAGACTGGCGTCTATTACACCCAAACCAAAACCCCGTACCAGTTGGTAGTAGATATGGATCCTCTCGAAAACAGATCTGGCAAACCGGAAATTGCCGTGTCGAGTCCCCTGTTCATCGGCCATGAAAGACAGCCGGGCGGTGAAGAAACTTATTGGGGTCCGTCCAGAAAAGTTGTTAGTCTTAATACACATGGGGAGGGCTCAACTGCACTAAGCGCAACTCAAAAGTTAATTGTCAGGTTAAACAAATAATCTCTTCGAAATCATCGTCCTTCGGCAAAGATTTTAATCTCCCACGAATCTGACTTCTTTCTTCCCCAATGTAGCCATGAAATAGATATTCATCAGAATGGCAGCAATTGCGGCTACCCCTGCTCCCGCCCCGGCTTCCGGCAGTCTGGAACTCAAATGCGCCATATACACAGCGGTGCTGTTCCCCAATATCAAAGCAGCTGCAGTAAACAACTTCAAATCCGGCCTCCCTTCATATATACCCATCTCTTTATATCCTTTTTCCATACTTATATTATAACACTATAGGTCTACTCCCCCTTCCTCTTCCCCTCCACCGAATAGAACTTTATCCTGTCTCCTTTAAAGCGGAGTCTGATGGACCGCAGCGGTCCGTTTCTGTGCTTGGCAATATCCAGAGTCATATTTTCCAAATCCTCATCATGCTCTCTCCACAAAAACATCACCACATCTGCATCCTGTTCTATCGCTCCCGATTCCCTCAGATCCGCCAGCTGTGGCCGCTTTATCCCCCTCGCCTCCACCTGCCGGGAAAGCTGGGACAGCGCCAGCACAGGAATTTTCAGCTCCCTGGCCAAATTTTTCAGCCCCTGGGAAATTTCGGAAACTTCCTGTACCCGGTTTTCCAGGTTTCGTGTGGACTGGGCCAACTGCAGGTAATCCACGACGACCATCTTCAACCCATGCTCTGCCTGCAGTCTCCTGGCTTTCGTCCGCATTTCCAGTATCGTCATCCCGGGTGTGTCGTCAATGTACAAAGGTGTTTCGTAAAGCTCCCCCATCGCGTCGGAAAGCTTGGAAAATTCATCCTCATCCAGCCGTCCCGTCTTCATTTTCCACGCATCAATTTCCGCCTGGGATACCAGGAGGCGGTCCATCAATTCCTCCTTGCTCATCTCCAGAGAGAAAAACCCGACAGGCAACCGGTACTTAAACGCCGCGTTCTGGGCAATATTCAGTGCTAATGCCGTTTTTCCCACTCCGGGGCGGGCAGCCAGTATCAACAGGTTTGAATCCTGCATACCGGCAAGAGTATCGTCCAGATCATGATAACCTGTAGGTACTCCCCGCATACTGCCTGCGGTCTTGTGCAGCTCATCCAACCGGTCGAAAGATTCAGCCAGAATATCCTTTACCGGCACAAACACCTGCTTCAGGTGTTGTTGAGCCAGCGAAAATACCGTAGATTCAGCTGTATCCAGTATCTGGCGGACATCACCGCTGTCGTCAAAAGCCATATCGGAAATTTTTGCAGCGGCGCCGATCAACTGCCTTTTGGTATAGCTGTCTTTAACCAGGTGGCCGTAGTGGGCGGCGTGAGCTGCCGTAGGTACTTTGTTTACCAACTCCGCCAGGTAGGCGGAGCCCCCTATATCCTTAAGTGCTTTGTTCTTTTTTAGCTTTTCGGTGACCGACACCACGTCTACCGGTTCCCTCTCCTGGTATAGCTCCACAATGGCCTCAAATATCAGCCCGTGCTTCTGATTGTAAAAATGATCCGGGCGTAAAAATTCAACCACCGCTACCACTGCGTCCCGATCCAGAAGCAGTGCCCCCAGAATGGATTCTTCAGCTGTGTCGGAATGCGGGGGGATTTTTACTGCCGGCTCTGCCATTGACCCAAATATACTACAAATTCCGGTGAATACTTAACCATTAACTATTGTTAAATTGTAAAATTATTATTTCCTCTCCAAAACCACTACTTGCATTTCGGCCGGAAGTTTATCGGCCGTGATAGTCAGTTTAGGCACCGGCTGTACTTCCGTCTTGGCCATTTCCTTCAAAAATTCATCCACCCCGGCCAAGTCTTTAAACGTCTTCGGATCAAGTCCTGCCTGCTGATAATGCATCGGTATCACCACCCGCGGGTCAAGCTGCTTGACCACCTCGGCTGCCAGTTTGGCATTTATAGTATAAAAACCGCCTACTGGCACTATGGCTACATCTACAGGTCCGATTTCTTGCAACTGCTCCTGTGTCAGCTTATGACCCAGGTCTCCTAGATGTACCAGCCTCACTCCTTCCATTTCAATAACATAAACCGTATTCCCTCCCCTCTCCTGTCCCTGGGATTCGTCATGCGCCGTATGCACCCCGATGACCGATACTCCGCCTACTTCATATTCTCCTGGACCGTCAATTTTTAACTTTATTCCCGCGATCTTTTCTGTATGGTTATGATCTCCATGGTCATGAGATACTGTAACAATATCCGCCTGCAGATCGCGCGGCAGCCTGCCGGCTTTCTCGTCATAAGGGTCGGTTATCAGTGTCGACACCCTGCCTTTTATTTTAAAACATGAATGCCCTGGATATGTGATTTCCATTTTCAATAGAATACTCTTTAGCTCTTGTCTTGACAATAGAGGACCTGTCCGTTAATCTTGCGCCAGTCCCAACCCAAAATGAAAAAGGAAGTATTTCTAGCCATCGCCATTGGTTTCATCCTGGGGCTAATCATTACCTTCGGTATCTGGACAGCCAACAAAAGTCTCAAGCAGCTGCCGACGGACGGGACTCTGGCATCTGCCTCGCCTTCCCCGGAAACGACCCCGCCTCCCGGTACCGATCAGACTCCTCCACCTGTACCTACCGGATCACAATCCGGCATGGAACTCAATATTACCTCCCCTGCGGAAGATTCGCTTAATACCACCAGTAGTTTGACCATTTCCGGCAAGACAGCAGCACTTGCTTCGGTAGCGGTAGTAGCCCCTTCCGGAGAACAGGTTGTGGAAGCTGATTCCTCCGGAAATTTCTCCGCCAAAGTAACCCTGGAGGGAGGATATAATTTCATCACTATTACCGCCGTCGATTCCGGGGGCAACAGCGTTACTAAAGAACTCACCGCCACTTACACCACACAAAAAATATGAGATTAAATATTTCAAAATTATTGGTAATTGGGATTTGGTTATTGGTCATTGCTGCCACGGTGTCTCCCGTGGCAAGCCAGACTCCTACCTCCGTCATCCGGGACTCAGTCAAAAATAAAGTCGCCGCGGAATTGGCCCAGATCAGGCAGGCGGTAGCCAAAAAAGGTTTTGTAGGTTCAATTTCTTCCAAATCAGATGCTACCATCACCCTCACTACAATGCAAAACACCACCCGCACCGCCACTGTCGCCACGGATACCGTAATCAAGTTGGCTGGTAACAAAGACGGAACGCCGTCGGACTTGAAAACCGGTGATTATGTCCTCGTTATGGGAGACGTGGACAGCCAAAATACTATGACGGCCAAAAGACTTCTGGTTATTGGCAAACCCCCCGAGGAAAAACGCCGGGTAATTCCAGGAAGCGTCACCAAAGTCTCGGCTACTTCCCTGACTGTCCAAAACGCCAAAGAAAGCTGGACAATCCGGATCTCCTCCTCTGCCAAATACACCAAAAATACCAAGTTATCTGAAATTAAGGTCGGTGACAAAGTAATCGTCATCGGCACCGTGGGCACCACCGCCAATTCCCTCACCGCCCTCCTCGTCCACGAACCCTCCCCTGCCAATCCCTAAAATCCTTCTTGACATCTCTTCCATCCCATAGTATATAATGACTCAAATTTGAAAATCCCTTTACTGGAGTCACGACCCAGGAGCCTGCCTGCCGGCAGGCAGGGAGCCGGCCAAATACCGGACGGAAGGCAAACCGTAAAAATAAGTCAGACGATGTCGCAATCTGCGGAGTCGCCACAAAGAGGCACGTTCATGCAACTGAACGTGCAATAAGGATGGGACCGCGGGAGGTCCATTTTTTTTGACCCTCGTTCCTTACGCGTATTTGGTGCGTAATGAACGGGGGTCATTATTTTTAATTAACCACCGAATAAGCAAAATTACTGAAAGTAACTTTGAGAGGAGGAGCAGTGAAGCGGTAAGTCCCGAGTCGGACGAGGGACAGTAAGCGGAACAGGCTCCGACGAGGTGGGTGTAGTGCATATGAATACATTGACTCTAACCAAAAAACTGGTGAATCTTCCCAGCTGGGTCGGAAATAATTCCGACGAGGTTGCTGTGGGGAAATTCATTGAAATTTATTTTCGCAAGTATCTCCCAGGAATAAATCTTACGCGGCAATACCTTCCCGGGGGCAAAAGGTTTAATCTGAGGGCCTCGCCGCCGGAGGCAAAGCTGCTGATCGTCGGCCACTTGGATACCGTTCCTCCCCAACCTGCCTGGAAATCCGACCCCTTCAAACCCATCGTAAATGGCGGAAAACTTATCGGCCTCGGAACGGCGGATATGAAAGGCTCCCTGGCAGCTTTTCTTTCTGCCCTGACTAATACCTGCACCCGGATAAATCCGTCCGGTCTGGCTCTCCTGTTTTATTGCGATGAGGAATACAACTTTCAAGGGATGAAGACCTTCGTTTCTGATGCTCCGGTTGTAAAGCCCGGTTTGATTTTATCCCTGGACGGCAAACCTTTTTTGGGAAGCGGCTGTCGCGGATTAATTGAAATATCAGGCGCGGTTTATGGTCTCAGTGGCCCGTCAGCCAAACCCTATTCGGGGGTAAACGTTATCGATCAATTTGTCCTGTCCGCGTTGAATCTGAAGTCCCGTCTGAGTAATTTTGTCGATCCCCTTCTGGGACCTACTACTACCAATCTGGCTTTTCTTCAGGGTGGATATCTGGTGAGCAACAAATCAAAAAATGAATTCGGCAAAATAGGAAATATCATTCCGGATTACGCGCAATTTCTTTTGGAAATCCGCCCTTCAATGAGCAGTGTCAATGCAAAATTTGTGACAAAGTTATTAACCCGTATCTGCAAAATCAACAGCCTCAAAATTCAAGAGTTGAATGTCAAATTTGACTACTCGCCTTGGATACCCGACTACAACTCTCCATTATCAAAAAAGTTGCAGGATGCCGTCGCTTCTGCTTCTTCTACTACCTCTACTGCAAATTTGTTTTTTTCCGGATTTATCGATACCGCATTATTAAATCAAATTTTCCCGGACGTACCCAAGTTTGTGTTTGGAGCGGGCGGAGCAAATCAGCACTCGGCAGAAGAATACGTGACTGTCGGGAATCTCAAACTGACCGAACAGGTTTATTCAAATATTCTTACGTCATTTTTATGAGCAGTGAAATCCAAATATCGTCCTTCAGCTTTACTGCAATTAATAACGCCGTAGATATATTTTCCGATTTGCCCCCCAGGGACAAAATTGGTATGGCAAAAACTTACCAATCTGCCTTTGGCGGTCCTCCATGGTATGAACGTTTTGTATGCGGCAAGTGCGGTAATTTCCTGAAATTGCCTTTTTGTACATCCTGCTTGCTAGCTGCTCCCGGAGAGGCTTACCCTTCCGGGTGGCTTATAAACAAGTACTTCACAGAAATGTTGTCTGCGTTCACTCCGGGAATGCTGGCTATAGCCCGGCAACCCGATCAGGTTATCGGTTTCACGACAGGAGGGTTCATTTCTTTGGATAAATTAGTAGCTGAAAAATATTCATCGCAGGAACCGGACAGGATACTGAATTCGATTACTGAGTATTTTTCCATAACTCCCGAAGTCAGCGTATTTTATGACAACGAAACCTGTATCCGGCCGGATCTCCAGGAAAAGGGATTAGGGTCTGAATTGAGTCAGATCCGCATCGATCGGACGGTCTCTCTGGGAGCGGTAGCGATCTGCGGCCGGACAATAAATCGTCCATGGTTAAAAGTTAAAAAAAGACAACTTCTCACCTTAGGTTTTTCCTTCGCCGTTCTTGTTCCTGCAGGTGATTTGTTTCAGGTCGACGGCAATCCACGTTACTTTTATCTGGCTCAAAAGGAGTATTAATAATGATAAAATCAAATCCGGATATGCTTTCCACCCAACCTCTCAAAGGCTTCCGGGATTTTTATCCCGAACAAATGGCTTTCCAAAATTGGTTTTACCAAAACCTGAAGGCAGTCTCCGAATCTTTCGGTTTCCAGGAATATGAAGGTCCGACCCTGGAATCCCTGGATCTTTATGCCGCCAAATCCGGAGAGGAATTAGTCAAAAAACAAGCCTTCACACTGCAAGATAAATCAGGCAACATATTGGCTCTAAGGCCTGAAATGACACCCTCCCTCTCCCGCATGATAGCCCAAGCCGCAGGACGCCTGACCTTTCCGGTTAAATGGTTTACTTACGGCCGGCGCTTCCGCTATGAGCAGCCGCAAAAAGGACGCGGACGGGAGTTTTTTCAATGGGATATAGATATTTTAGGTACCGATTCATTTGCAGCCGATGCCGAAATTATTTCCATCGCCGCTTCCTTTTATAAAAAACTTGGGTTGACTCCGCAGGAAGTGAAAATCAAAATCAACGATCGCAAATTTCTTCAGGAGAAATTGTCTGCAATGGGAATAGATCCCGACCTGACTTTACCTCTCATAAAAGTAATCGACAAGAGATCGAAGGTCACCACGGACAACTTTAACACCATACTCACCGATGCTGGACTTGGCACTGAAAAGGTATCCTCTCTTCTCAATATTCTGGATGATAAAGATGGATATAAGAATTCCGAATGGCTTACAGGAATCCTGAATATTATCAAACAATACGGCTTTGATGATTACGTAGAATTCGATCCCGGCATAGTCCGTGGCCTGGACTACTATACCCGTACAGTATTTGAAGGTTGGGACGTAAAGGGGGAATTTCGTTCCATCTGGGGTGGGGGTAGATATGACAATCTGACCCAAGACGTTGGCGCATCTCAAACAATACCTGGTGTGGGATTCGCTATGGGAGATATGGTGATGGAAGAGGTTCTCAAAAAGTGCGGTAAGTTTCCGGCTCTGACAGTTAATAAAACCCGCGTATTGGTTACTGTCTTTTCCCCTGAACTATTTGATAAATCAATAGAATTGAGCAATATTCTTCGCCGGGAAAATACACTCACTGAATTATATCCCGATCCCCGAACAAAACTCGAAAGGCAATTGAAATACGCCGCGAGGAAAGGCATCCCCTATGTCGCCATCATTGGTCCGGAGGAAATTGAAAAAGGATTGGTTACACTCAAAAACATGTCCAACGGAGAACAAAAAATGCTTCAGAAAGAACAGGTTGTGAAACAACTCATCTAAGTTGGATCGTCTAATTATCTTTTACTAATCATACCTCTTACCCTCTGCCAGTGAGCCGTTTTCCACCTTATTTTCAAATTTCTTTTGATCTCCCGGATATACTTTACAAGTCCCTTGCGCCCCCTCAAACCAATCTTCGCTATATCGGGTGATTTTATAATCAAAAGTCCATCTCTTAAGGTCGATTTCCCCAATTATCAGTCTGTTTTCCCCCTGTTCTGCTTTCTCATTCTTCAATTTTATGTTAAGCCGAATTTTAATTAACTTAAAAATGATTATTGAAAATTATTTGATTATTGGAATTTGGTCATTGATAATTATTTCGTGACTCCCCGTAACCGAGCCCGCCTGATGCTTCTCCTGGTAGCTGTCATCTGGGGTTTTGCTGTACCGGTGATCAAATTCACATTCAACTATTTTGATTCCGTTACCTTTCTTACTTACCGTTTTTTCCTTACCTGCCTGATCCTTATTCCCTTGCTCCTTATTACCCAGCCCCATACCTGGCGCAGCCTTTCCAAATTAAGCAGCCGGGAATGGTTTCTTTTAATTCTCTGCGGCCTGCTGGGTTCTACTCTTCAACTGGGGCTTCTATTTTGGGGATTAGAACTGACGTCTTCCTTGGACGGGTCGATTATAAATGCCACCGCTCCGATATTAGTTTCCTTGGCCGGTTATTATCTGTTAAAAGAAAAAATAACCGATCGGGAAAAACTAGGCCAGATAATTGCGTTTGCGGGATCAATTTTGGTAATTGTCCAGCCTATTTTGGAATCCGGAAAAATTTTTACAGGCACCTTTATAGGAAACCTGCTGGTTATGGGAGGTACGTTGGCCTGGGTAGGGTACGTATTGTTGACCAAGCGGGAACTGCATCACAAGCTTACTCCCCTATTTCTGACCGCTAATATGTTTTTCTGGGGATTTATATCCATGTCCATAATTTCTCTTTTTATCACTCCTCCCTCACAACTTATCTCACAGCTCACGACCAAATACTTACCTGCCCACCTGGGTGTCCTTTACATGGTTATCTTTTCCGGCATCATTGCCTACTGGCTGTACCAGAAAGCCCAAAAGACAGTAGAGGTTTCCGAAGCCAACGTCTTTCTGTTTCTGCCTCCGGTCTTCACCGCCCCACTGGCCTACTTCTGGCTGCACGAAGCCGTCACCTGGCCGGCTGTGGCAGGTTCCCTGGTAATTGCTGCAGGGGTTTATATTTCTGAAGTCAAACCGAAAAATACCGGTAAAACACATTGATTGCAGCCTGAGTTTCCAGATAATCATAGGGGAATGAGTTGGTCAATTCTTTTTCCGATTCAGCCCTTTTTATCGATTCAATAAACTGATCCGCCCTTGCTTGGTTTAATCCTCCTGAATTCATAATAAATTGGCCCCAGCGGCCATTTCCTTTGTAACCCCGGTTTTGTACCTTCAATCCGGCAATATACTCAGGCGGAAAAAGCCTCCTATACGCCTCATATGCAAAAAGCCATGTCCCCCCAATGACACTTCGGGTTTCCGGATAATTGGCCTTTATATTTTGAAAAATAAATCTCAACTCATTTTTTCTGGCGGGAGTGTTAACTGCAGAAAGAGGACTTGAAATATCTGAAAAATTGTTCTGAAAATGTATGGATACTGACTTGTTATTATTATCATATTCATAGGAAAAACAGCTATCGGGTGCTTTAGGTGGTAACCCCGAATAAAATTTCCTAAAATACATTGAATATGCGGCAGCTGCCGGATTCACCTGATTATGTACCTGTAAAATATATTTTTGCCAAAGTTCATTGGTCGGATCAAATTCCCAGTCTTCGCCTCCGATTCTTATATAAAAAGTGGTATATTTCAGCAGGGCATCGTCAGGAAATATACCTTTGATTTTTGCAATTTTTAACGCAAATTCCGACTGAAGTTGAAAAAAAGCCTGCGGATATGGTACTTTTTCTCCCATGTTAGTCCGCAAAATTCTGCACAAACATCATTCCGCAGATACCGGCATCGATCACTCCGATCCCTACCCTTCCGAATCTCGGCTCCAGGATATTTTTCCTGTGCCCTTCGCTCTCCATCAATCCTTTGTGGGCCGTCTCCAGATCCGGGGCATATGCCAGGTTTTCTCCGGCCAGTGCGTATACGACTCCCCCTTTTTCCAGTCTCTCTCCGGCATCTGTCCCTTCCGGCGAATAATGGGAGAAATATTTTCTTTCAAACATGTCCCGGCCGTACTCCCTGGCAACTGCGGTAATTTGCCGGTCGATACCCAGGGGCTCTGAGCCGGCGTTTTCCCTTTCCCGGTTGATTAGTCCCAACATCTTCCATTCCTCCTCTTCACCCACGTTCAACCTGCATGTCTCAAGCGGCAGGTTCAGGGGAATTATTTCGGTGGATTGGGGTTTTATAGTCAGAAACCTGACCGCTTCAGCCGCAGCTTCATTGATTGAAGTCTCCACCTGGCCGCCGTATTTCTGCGCCGCTGCCACCAGCCTGCTGCCCAGGATAGAACTCCTGATATCTCTTCTAATATTCCCCTTCAATGGCAGAGCAATAATTACCAGCAGGGCAAATGCCGCCAGTACCAATCCCTTGATACCGTTAGCGGCAGCCCCTATTGCCCTGTTCCATTGCGACTGGGTGCGTTTGCCGGTTAATTTCTGAAGCAAAAGATGCAACGCTATGGATATTATAGTTTCCGCCGTTACCGCCACTATCAAATAACCCACCACATCCACCCATATCCGGGATATCCCGAATTTTTCCCCCACAAATCTGCCAGCCGCAGAGTGGTATTTTACTGCCAGCCATAATGACCCCAAAAAAGATATCATTCCCGATAATACCTTGATCCCACCTGCCAACCACCCCTCCCAGACAAAAAACATTACAGCAGGTACCAATATCCAATCAAGCCAGTTAAACATTATGAAGTGCTTCAATTATATCCTGCAGGTCTCCCTCCATTATCTTATCCAACTTATGCCAGGACTTGCCCGCCCTGTGATCCGTCACTCTGTTTTGAGGATAATTATATGTCCTGACCTTCTCCGCCCGCATAGAACTGCCGATAACCGATCGCTGATCGCTGATTAATTGCCGCTTTTTTTCATCTTCTGCCTCCCACAACTGCGACCTCAGGAGTGCGAGTGCAATTTTCCTGTTTTGTTCCTGGGACCTCTCCTGGCGCGATTGGACCACCAAACCGGATGGTTCGTGTGTCAGCCGGACGGCAGTCGCCACCTTATTGACGTTTTGCCCGCCATGACCTCCTCCGCGGGTAAATTCCCATATCAAATCATCATCCCGGATTTCCACCAGCGATTCCGGTACTTCCGGCAGCACCACCGCAGAAGCAGTGGAAGTATGTATTCTCCCGGCAGCTTCCGTTTCCGGCACCCGTTGCACCCGGTGTACCCCTGTCTCATTCTTTAAAGCTGAAAATACGCTCCTGCCCCTGATTTTCAAAACTCCCTCGTCAATTTCTTCCGTCTTCCAGCCCTGGGTATTGGCATATCTGGTATACATTCTCAGCAGGTCATCTGCCCAGATTTTGGCCTCCGTCCCGCCCACTCCGGGCCGTACTTCAATTATCACGCTATTAAAATCATCAGCTTGTCCCGCCGAAGCATCGCGCGGCGGAAGACCGCTCTCATTATTCATTGCCTTCTCCAGCTCAGATTTTTGCTCCTCGAGCCTGGTAATCTCTTTTTCCGCTTCTTCTCCCAGCTCTGGTAACAACCCTTTCACTTTATCTATTTCAGTTTCGACTTTTTTAATTTCGTCAGCTAAGATTTGCTTACCCTGGTCCATTATCTGCTCTTGACCCTGTCAAACATCTCCTTAAGTGACTTTGGTCTGGCGGCTTCTTCGGCCTCTTCCTGCTTTTGCTTCTGCTGTTTTCTGGCTTTCTTGGATAAAACAGGCCCGCCGGAAGCTGCCTGGCTGGCCATCTTTTGTTGGAATTTTTCTACCCTTCCCAGAGTGTCGACAAACCTCATTTCACCCGTAAAAAACGGGTGGCATTTGGAACAAATCTCCACCTGGATCTTGGGTTTAGTAGACCCGGCGGTAAATTTGTTGCCGCAGGCACAAGTTACCTCGGCTTCGTAATAAGTCGGATGAATATTAGCTTTCATAACCTCCCTATTTTACCAGAAAATTTATTATTTTTCCTCCGGCAGCAAGATACAGTTAAATTCATCAGGATTGTCCTGTTGGAGCTTTTTAAAAAGCTGGTCCTCGCCCAACGTCAGGTGTATGATCTCTTTTTGAAAACTTATTCCGGCCAGATCCCATACATCCTCCCCTAAATGCTGGATGGCCATATCATGGGCTTTATTGCCGATAGAAACGATCCCTCTGCCGCATTTTTTCGCTTTTATCAGGTAATCCTGAAATTCTTCTAATGTTTTGACATGTATCCACTGCGCTTTATTATAAGATATCCCCACACTTTGCATTACTTTTACATACATCCCAATCACAAACGATTCAGATAATTCTTCACCCTGGGCTTGAGCGGCAGATAGTCTGCCCCATAGATCATATAAATGTTCGGGTACATCTCTACGGCTTACTATGTCTATGGCTACCGGGAAACAAATATTTGGTACCCTTTTCAGCGCCATACTTTCGGCGTTTTTCTCTGTCATATCGGGATTCTATCACACTACAAGTTATCTTGCTTCTTCCAATGTCACGGTCAGCTTCCGGGTTTCCCCTTCCCGGTACACTTCCACCTCCACTTTGTCCCCTACTTTGTGTTTGGCGATGATCGAGGCCAGGCTTTCCTCGCTCCCGTTGACCTTCTCCCCTCCCAGCCGGGTGATAATATCGCCTTCTTCTATACCGCCCTTTACTGCCGGCGAACCGGCTATTACTTCCTGCACGAAAGCTCCCTGTGGCACTTCATTCATCAGCGCTGTTCTCTGATCCAATATTCTGTATCGCACCCCCAGATAAGGCCGGTTAAACTGACCTGTCCGATTAAAGTTGTCTACAGCCTCTTTGACTACATTAATCGGAATGGCAAAGCCTATATTCTGCCCGGACGCAGAGACTGCTGTATTGACGCCTATCACCTGCCCAGAAGAATTCAATAGCGGACCCCCGGAATTCCCCGGGTTGATTGCCGCATCGGTTTGTATGACATTGTCCAGCCTTTCTACATCCCCTGCAAAGGGACTGCCGGCATTGATTCCCCTTCCCAAGCCCGAAACCACCCCGGTCGTTACCGTAGACCGAAACTCTCCCAGTGCGGTGCCGATGGCAATTACAAACTGGCCTACTTTCAGATTTTCCGAGTCCCCCAGCTCAACCGGCTTCAAATCGCCGGCATTTATTTTGAGAATCGCCAGGTCATTGGTCGGATCCCTATAAATCCTTTGTACTTCGTATGTTTTTTCATCCGTGGTCACTACTCTGTATTCGGCACTGGTATCGTCTACCACGTGTTTGTTGGTGACGATCAGTCCGTCTTTACTCAGCACAAATCCCGTAGCAATATCTTGGTCTACTTCCTGTTCCTGGGTTTGACCTGGGCTTTGGCGGAAAAATCCGAAAGGATCTGAAAACGGATCAAACTGTATACCGGGCTGTCTGATTATCTGTGTTTTTTTTATCCCTATAGTCACGACGGACGGGCTGACTCTTTCCGCTACTTCGGTTACTACCGACTCCTCCCGCAATACCACTCTCTGCGTCCCCCCTTCATTTACAGTTGTCAGGAGTTCTCTCGGCCACCACTTGTCCAAAAGCTTCGAGCCAAAGATCCTGTCCCCGATTGCTCCTCCGGTTAACGCCCCGGCAAACAACAGGATCACGGCAATAAGCAGGAATATTCTTCTCATTATTATTCAAACTTTTATTATGCCAATTATTTCTTAAGTTTTCCTTAATAAACATTGACATCAATTAACAATAATCCTATAATATAAATATATTAAAACATGACACCACCCGAGCGCCACTCCTTAAGATTTGAAATTCTTCCCGGCGACTTTACTTGCCATAAGTGCGGTCTTCCATTTCGAAAACCCGATTGGGTTGAGAATAAAAAGGGCAAAACAATACCTGCCTGTTCTCATTGCGGCAGTACGAATGTCACACCCCCAAAAAAAGGAAGATGATTAGAGAATCAGCTCTATCGCCTTTTTCAGCTGCGGGTCGTCCGCATCGCTGACCGCCGCATCTCCCTCAGGTTCCCACTCTACTACCTCATCAGGGGTAATCCCTATCTTGTCAATCCATTCTCCGGAAGGCCTCAGCCATTTGGCTATAGTGATATGCACGCCTGATCCATCCGGGAAATCGTCCGGCTGCTGCACACTGCCTTTTCCGAAAGACTTAACACCTACCACTTTCGCCCGTTTGTGGTCCTGAAGCGCCCCTGCCAGAATTTCTGAAGCTGAAGCACTGCCTTCATTGACCAAAACAGCCAGCCTCTGTTTCAAAAGGCGCCCGTTGCGGTCCACTTTGGTATCTGTTTTCGTCCCGTCCCCGTATTGCTGGCCGACAACCGTTTTCCCCGGAGACAGAAACTCGCCAGCGATGTATACGGACATCTCCAGATAACCCCCGGGATTGTTGCGTAGATCCAGTACAACACCGTCTATATCTTCTTTATCAGCTAGTTCCCCTACCACTGCATTCCACTCCTCGCGGGTCCTGTCTCCAAACCTGTTTAGCTTGATCCAGGCAATTTTCCCTCCCCCGCTATCCGGATATTCCACGGTCACGCTTTTGACCACGATTATTTCCCTGGTCAGTTCCACTTTAAACGGATCTTCCTGGCCTGCCCGGGCCAAAGTCAGTTCCACCGTAGTTCCGCCCTCCCCCCGGATCATCTTTACCGCTTCCGGCAGAGTCAACCCGTCGGTAGACCTATCCAATCGTTTTTTTTCATCTTTAATATGCAGTATGAAATCTCCTGCTTTTACGCCCGCGCGGTGGGCAGGTGTGCCGTCCAGGGGAGCCACGATAGCCAACCGGTTATCTTTATAACCCAGCTGTATACCCACCCCCTCAAACGCTCCTCCCAAATCTTCTTTAGATTCCTTGTTTTGCTGGGCCGGCAGATAAACCGTATAAGGGTCTCCCAGAGCGGAGACCATGCCGGATATTGCTCCGTCTACCATCTTTTTCCCATCCACTGCGGATTTGTCCACATACTCGGCCGACACTTTGTCCCATACCGTCCAGAATAAGGAAAAATCCACTTCTTCCGGACCGCTTCTGACCACGGAAGATTTATTTAAAACGACCGCCGGCCGCCAGTTTTTGAATTCAAATGTCAGCTTCCTCTGCCCCATCCAAAATCCCACCCACCCTGAGGCAATTACTAGCGTTCCTACAATGAGAAGCTTTCTGGAATTCATAACCCCGCTACAAAAGGCAGCAATGCCAGATGCCTGGCTCTCTTTATCTCCTGGGCAATTATCCTCTGGTGTTTAGCACAGATTCCGGTCCTGTCCCGTGAGAGTATCCTCCCCCGCTCCGAAACAAACCGGGATAATGTTGCCACGTCTTTGAAGGAAGGGAGTGTTTTTTCCTTGCAAAACATACAGTTTTTAATAACTCTGATCCTGCGCTTTCTGATAGGTTTCCTTGGTGCCATATCTTATATCCCTCTCATTAAAACGGAATGTCTTCTGCTACTTCATCTGCCGTCACTCCGCCATCGGTTTTCTTGGATCTGGATTTAGGCTGTTTAACATCCGCTTGTCCGCTCACCCCAGTATCTTCACTTACCACCGCGGGTGCCGGACCGGGTGTTTCCGCCGGACTCATTTCTTCGTAAACCGACTCTTCACCCTGTCGCCGGGAATCCAGAACCAGCATGTCTTCGATTACCACTTCCGTCGCCTGCCTTTGTGTCCCGTCTTGTGCAGTCCACTGTCTTGTCTGCAGCCTGCCCTCCACATACACCCTCCGGCCTTTAAATAGCAGTTGAGAGCACAGTTCAGCCAATTTGTTCCAGGCTACGATCCGGTGAAACTCGGTTTCTTCCTTTTTATCTCCACCTTCCGTCACCCAAGTCCGGTTAGTGGCCAACCCCATAGTACAAACTGCAGTCCCCTGAGGTGTGTATCTCAATTCCGGATCCCTCGTCAGGTTTCCGATAAGCATTACTTTGTTCAAAGACCTGGTTGCCATCTTAGTTGCTCCTCACTAACAGGTGCCTCAGCACATTCTTATCCACCGATAATTTCTTGTCCAATTGTAGCACGCCGCTTTCCGGCAGTTCAAGCGTCCAGTTTGTGTATTCCGCTTCTGATTGTCCGTTTATTTTGTAAGCCATTTGTTTCCTCCCCATTTCCGTCATTTTCCCCAATTTTCCCCCCACGGCTATGACAGTTTTTTCCATCTGTTCACCGAATTTATCCCCGGAAACGGCTTTCTCCCCGGACTTTAATATTATAGTCAGATCGTATATGCGCATATTAACCCGCCAAGTATACCAAAATTATGCTCCTGTGGCCACACTTTAAAAACTAAACCCCGACCTTAAATTCGACGACGTCTCCCTCCCTCATCACATAATCCCGACCCTCCAGCCTCACTTTTCCCGCTTCCCGGGCTTTAGTCCACCCCCCGAAATCGGTAAAGTCCCGCCAGTTGATGACGTCGGCTTTGATAAAATGTTTTTCAAAATCAGTATGGATCACTCCCGCCGCTTGCGGGGCTTTGGTCCCTCTCTTGATCGTCCACGCTCTGGTTTCTTTCTCACCCGCGGTCATAAAGGTCTGCAGTCCGAGTATCTCAAACGCCCGTTGTACCAGCCTTTCCAACCCGCTATTCTCAATTCCCAATTCTTGTAAATAAACCCGCGCGTCTTCATCGCTCAGTGCGGCCAGTTCTGACTCCGTCCTGGCGCTGATGACTATCACCTTTTCGTGATCCAATCCCACTTCAGCCGCGAATTTCGCCTCTATCTCCTTAGCAGATTTCAAATCGCTCTCGTCTGCATTTAATACCACTATCGTCGGTTTTTTAGACAACTGAGGTAATTCTTCCACTACTTCCTTTTTCTTCTGTGCCCTTTTTTCCTCTGTCTCTAAATCCGCCAATTCCAGTTCTGTCTTGATAATCTCAAAATCCGATTTGGGGTCCACCGATCCTTCCCGGACAATGTTTTCATCGGCAAACTTGCGCACCACATGGCAAATAGCATCCACTTCGCGAATATGTGCCAAAAATTTATTTCCCAGGCCTTCCCCCTTGCTGGCTCCGGCTACCAACCCGGCAATATCGACGAATTTTACCGTAGCCGGGACTATCTTTTCCGTCATTACCACGTCCGCCAGTATGGCCAGACGCGGATCAGGCACGGGCACTACTCCCACATTCGGCTCAATTGTGGCAAACGGATAATTTGCAGCCAGCGCCGCTTGTTTCTTATGCAGAGCATTAAAAAGCGTGCTTTTTCCAACGTTTGGTAAACCTACAATCCCTACTGATAGATTCATAACGGATATTTTACTCTCAGAGTATGCTAATACAAAATCTGCGGCTCAAGAAGAATCACCAACCCAGTGCCAATATATTTTTTATATTAAGCAATGAATTGAAATCTTTCATCTTTGTTTCAATATCTATACCACCACCCCAAATATCACCCTGTTCCGAACCTTGTTTCAACAAAATTTCTTCCGATTCAAAATACCTGTCAGAACCTGCGGAACAAATTCGTTTTTCGCATCGATCACGGTTTTGATGTATGTATCAAACCGTTCCCGCAGTTGTTCGATTTCCGTTTTAGTAAAAGGTTTTGATGCGGTAAGTACAGTTTGAGGGTGAACGGGATAAATCTATTTCCCCAATTTTAACACCAATTGCCTATTAAACCGAAATAAATATTTTATATTCCCAGCCATTCTGAAATATTGACTTTTTGTAATTATATAATTAACATCTGATGAAATATGGGAAGAAATGAACAGGATACACTCAGGGTGTTGTCGGAAGGTGGGTATGAAAAAAGCAAAGCACTCCTTTATGCAGTAGGTCTGATTGGTCGTCCAAATGATATTTTAACACCCAATATTATTGTTCCATCTCCAGAGTTGATACCGTATATTACGGCAATCGGAAAAGCCATTGCAGTTGTTAGCGATAAAATAAAATCAAACATAAAATTAGAAAGTCCATTTCAAATAATGGATGAAAAAGTAATAAATTTTTTTGGAAGCTTTCCATATCGCGACGCAATTAGACCCCTAATTGATGTTTTTACTATTGAATACAAGTCCGAAAGGACTTTACAAGAAGTACAAATGGGAGAACCATATGATTTGGTTAAAACTATAGGGCACGTTAGAGGGTGGGATGAGGAGTATGTTCGATCCGTTACATATAAAAGAAAGCTACAAAAATATGCAGTTATACGAGAATTATATTACCCTATTGCTGAGGGTGCTTATAAATCACTTAAAGACATTGGCAACATATACAATAGTATATATTTAGATAATTCTTCTCTTAAGCTTGAGGAAGTATTAAGAACAAAATATCAACCTCGCAGACAACAATCTGTAATTGAGGAAATAAGAATTCTGAGCTGGGAAACTATAGGAGACCCACCAAACTACGAGGATCATGAGCGATGGCAAAACGTTTATGATTAATTTACCTACCGGTGTAAAACCAAAGTTTATTAAATTTATTTTCAACTATGTCTGAAAAAATCGGCCACCATCCTGAGGAAGAAATCCAGTTAACAGGCTTAACTAAAATTCATTGGGAAGAAGTTCTCACCCGCGGAAGATCATACCTTCCCCCAAAGATCTTAGATTACGCCGCACAAGTCCTGAAAGGTAATTTTCCCGAAGGAGATTTTCACCATAGGCAATACCTTGGAAGAAGACATTGGCTACCAATCACCGATTTACTAGTGGTTGATACATTCGTGATACCCAGAAGGTTTTGGGGTTCCAAAAAAGTCCAGAAGGTTAACCCCAATATGCTTGAAATCGTTTTATTTGCGAAAAGGGAGGCAAAACTCTCATATACACTTAAAGATTATATTGGTTCCCTCTTTTCAGTACCTAACGTTGTGTGGACTCTTGATGAGAGTAATGATCGTTGGGTTGGAGAAAAAGTAACATATATTGATCCTACAGAAGGATACGAAGTTGTCGAACAGAATTATGAAAACGGCCAGTACTTTCCAGCTTCGTGGACTGAAACTGTCAGGGTGAAACATGATGGTTATTCCTTTACTGATCTCGTTTATGAAGATAAATTGTTTTATAAACAATGGCTTCTTGAAGAAAACGAACTCCCCCTAATGATAGGACAAACGACTCAGTTAATCATACCAGATTTGAACAAAAGGCTCCTTGACTTAGCTGAGTCATACCCTAAAAAAATGCGACAGCGCCTTATCGCAGCAACTCCAGATCTTGCACACCTCCATCGACTATCGACCTTCGGTATCCTTGAAAAGGAAATCTCCAAGTAGAAGAACCAACTATGAAATTTAAAAATACTGGTTTTTTAGTTGTTTGTGCCAATCTCTAGATCCATATATAAGGTATTAAAACTCAAAAATTGTTGCCCCGCTCTTACGATCCTACATTCAATAATTAATTATTTTTTCTCCAACTCGACATCCAGAAAACTTATCGCTTTATTTACTATTTGCTTAACTTTTTCTCTGCCGGAAAAGCCAAGCCTTTTGGCAATATGTGTAGAAGTTTCCCTTTCTCCTCCAAGCATTTTCAATCCATAGTAGTCAGAAAGTATTTCATACCAATCAGGGTGTGCAGATTCTAAACGCTGATATGCTTTTGGATTTGATCTCCAATGATTGGCCAGGGTTTCCCACATTTCCCATGCTTGAATCGGCAGGTTTTCCGGAGGCAAAAAACTCCCCACCCGGTGTGATTCTCTAAGTTCCAACCTGAATTTCATATCTTCCGTAGCCCTTATCAGCCGTTTCAGCCCCCCTTCAAGATGCATGGCCCCGGATTTTACTGACTTTTCCATCGATAGATAACCGCCCCAATGAAGCAGGATTCTGATTTTCCGGCTGACAAAACTTGTGGGTAATCCTGTTTCCCCGGCAATTTCTGCTATCGTTTTATTGCCATTGGACTCAAAATACGCTTCAGCCAGCAATGCTTCTGGTATCTCCAACTCTATCATTTGTCTAAACTCCCTCCTGCGTTCTTTTGTTATTTTTTGGAAAATCCTGTTTTTTTCCTCAAATCCGCCCGGTCCGATACTTTCGTCATAATATGCCATATCAAATTGTCTGGCGGCTATCACGCTGACACCGGCATTTTCCAATATTCCTCTGTTATATCTCATCAACCTATCGAAACTCGGCGGGTACTGGACTCTTTCCAGATTAGGGCATATTTCCAGCAGGCGTTTTAAGATTTTCGCGTTGAAAACTTCCTGCCGGGACAGGTGCACCGTCCTTGTATCGCTCCCGCAAAGCTGTAAATCTTTGGCCTCCCTTAACGGGACAAATCCTTTGGAAGGTTGCAAATCCCGCGCCGTTTTGCGGGAAGGAAAACGCCGGAATTCCCGGTCTGCGACTTTTAGAAACCTAGCCGCATCTTTGAAAGGCAGAGGTGCATCTTTAATAATCTGTTGGGTTTGAAACAGATCCGCCTTTCGTCTCATGAACGCCAGAGGCGACATATTTCCCAGCTGTTTCTGCTCTTTTTCCAGATACCTCGCTTCTCCGGTGTTGGCATAAAACCGTGCCAGCCAGACACCGAATTCCTGTTTGCCAACCTCCCTTTTGGCCAGTTTCTGGACTTCCTCCCACACTAAATTCAAGACTATAAGTTTCCGGACAGGACCAAAATAATCTATATGGTATTTCTTCTCAACCGACATTGTTAAGAAAATATTTATCTTTATTCACAATTCAAAGACGCCCGGCATTGGGCTCTGGCTTCCGCCGGTACCTGGTCGCAGGCGGCACATGCCACCGCGTTTCCCTCTCCGGCACTCCCTGTAATTCCTCCCGTAGGTATCAATCCTCCAAAATCAGAAAATGTCACATTCACCGGCACCTCAAAGCTTGCCTCTCCGCCGCTCCAGCCGCTGCAGTCTATATCTACTTCTTTATTCACATCCACAGCCTGCTGTTGCGCCGCTTCGTCTCCTGCCGTAAGCGCTGCCACTGAAAATTTGAAACCTTGATTTTGTCCGTCCATCCACATATACGCGTTTTCGGTATCGGAAATCATATGCGACCGGGTGGACGTACCTTCCGATTGCATAGTAAAATCACCTCGAAACTTTCCTCCGCTCACATAAATGCTGCCCGTGCTTCCCGTTTCCGTATCTGCAAACTCACATTTTTGGTCCCCCGCCAATCCCATTATTTCTTTTAAGGTTTTTTTTTGGGACTGCGGCTGCACAGCAGATTCGGACTGGCTTTCCCCGGTAGTTGCCGCCGGAGCTTGTGTACTTCGTCTGCTGATTAATAACCCTGTCCCGCCCAAAACTAATACTATGATCACTGCCGCCGCTATCATTATGCCTTTATTCATTCCCGCTAATATACCACAACTATACAGTTATCGCTACAATTCCTCTTCTCGATCATAATCGGGAATTATAATAGATAAGTAATGGTTCCCGCATTGGTCCTAATTTTTTCCCTCGCATTTTACATCCGCCTGCACCCCGGCCGCCAGACTCCGGCTGTTTACCTGGCGATTCTCTCTCTTGCCTTCACCCCTCTTTTGCATTTCCGGCCGGATCACAATGCTGCTATTCTGTTGCTTATCCTGTTTTCCTTTTTTCTCTGGCTGTGGTCTCTTGTCCCCCGGGGTAAATGGGTAGTTATCATCCTGGCATTAGTTTCGGTCTTCTGGGGGGGTTTACTGGCCGGAAAAATTGTCAGCTGGCCGGCGGCAGTCGACCGCACCCGGTTGATATTTGACGTTCCCACCTATAAAGATGCTGTCAGATTGCATCAACGTGATGCCCGTTATGTTCCCTTCCCCGTCAGGCGGCTGTTATTCAACCCTTCTGTATATACTTACATCCTGGGAAATAATTTTTTTCGCTTCTTAACCCTGGAAAATCTTATGGGTTCCCTGCTTCTGGCCAACCTCTATCCTTTGGGCCTTGGGTTGGCTGACTTTTTCCGCCGCCCGGAAGACTTTCCCCGTCCATTCCGCGTGTTTCTGCTTCTGCTTTTCCTCCAGATCACAGTTAGCCGCTCTCCCGATAAATTTAATTCCCTCTATGTCTGGTTTCCTCTGTTGGCATATCTGATTTTAAGGGGTGCCCGGGATGTCCGTCTCAAGGCTTACTTCCTGCTGCTTTTGATAAGTATTATTTTTGTCTTACCTCGGCCGGTATGAATACGGCGGAAAAAATAATTATCGCTTTTATTTTATTTCTGGGTCTGGTCACCCGCTTTCCTGGGTTGGGCTACTCCCCGCCCCATCTGTCCAACGACGAAATTTCCATCGCCTGGGACGCCTATTCTCTCTCCACTACTATGCGCGATGAACACAACGTCTTTCTGCCCCTGTCTTTCCGTTCGCACAATACTTATAAGGCCCCTCTGACTGTATATTTGGGGGTACTCCCGGTAATGCTAATGGGTCCCGGCGATTATGCTGCCCGTCTGCCGTCCGCTATTTTCGGCCTATTGACTATCCCGGTAATGATGGCCTTGGTCCGACTCCTGGGCGGCAGCCGTTTTATGGCCTTGACCGGAGGCATGCTGCTTGCCCTTACACCCTGGCATATCTACTCTTCCCGGGTGGCGTTGGAGTCAAATATCGCCCTGTTTTTTGTGGCATTCGGGCTTTTCGGCTTCCTGATCGCTATTCATAAAAAAAACTCCGTTATAGCACTGACAATCAGTATGGTCTCCTTTGCCCTGTCTGTTTATGCCTATCACACCCAATGGATCTTCACTCCTCTGCTTCTGGCAGTCCTTTGGCTTTACTTCCACCGCCGGACTTTCACCCGTCCCGAGTATTACTTGGGCGCAGTATTATTCCTTTTACTCGTCTCCCCAATATTCACTGATTACATCAAAAACAAAGGCACTTATGCCCGGGCAAATACAGAAATATTTACCCACGAGCCCGGTCTGGACCGCCAGCTGAAAAATCCCGGAATTATGCCTTTTCAGAAATTCCTGCTGGTAGCTATGTCTATTACCGGCAATTATTCTTCATACACCAATCCCGGTTACCTTTTTTTTGACGGGTTAAACTTGCTCCCCCGGGGTGATCCCTACCAGTCCGGGCTGTTTCTCTGGCCGTTTCTAATATTCCTGTCCGTCGGTCTTTTCCGACTCCCCCGGATGTTCCCCCGCCACAGCACCTTCATATACATTTGGGCGGCACTCTCCCCTCTGGTCCCCTCCCTTACTCTCAACGCTCCCAACCAGGTGCGCAACTTGGTCAGCCTACTGCCATATACGATTATTATTACAGCCGGGGTTGCAATTCTCTGGAAAAAATATCCTACGCGTTTCCTGTACAGGGCTGTGATGGCTACTTTGATATTTGTTTCTTTATTTTATTTCTGCGCCGTCTACTATTACCATTTTCCCCGTCAGTCCGCACAAAATTTCCAGTATGGTTATAAACAGATGGCAGGATTTATCTCAATCCACTATCAGGACTACGAAAAAATAATCATCGACCCTCGGTTCGGAGACGCCAATGTTTATAGCGGTGTACCGCATTTGTACATCCCCTACTACACCCGTATGGATCCGCGAAAAATGCTCGTCCGCGTTGAGAATAGCCGGGGTTTGTTTTTTGATAAATATGAATTCCGTGATATCAATTGGAATTCGGAAACTCCCGCCCCAAACCGTTTGTACATTGTCCCCCGGGACAATCCTCCGCCTCCCGGTATTTTACGGGCTGTACACGAAGTCACGCTCCCGGACAGCAAGACCGCCCTAAAGGCCTTTGCATACCAATAAATCCGATGGCGGAAAGTGACTGTCTTTAATTCCTACTTCTCCTTTTCTTTTTTATTTTCGGATCAGTTTCTCCCAGATTTTGCTTAAGTGTTTCCTTTATGCCGATTTCATAAAATTTTCTTAGAGACTTCTGTCTTTCCGGTGGTAGATTTCTCATTTTAGACACCATAAAACCCTTTCGCTCATAAGGGTTCATGGATTCCAGTTCCCGTTTCAGTGCTTTCAGTCGGTTTACAAACTCACCCATTTTTAGTCTTTCCAGTTCTGCTTTATTTACTAATCCGGCATCCAGGAAAGTCTGTGCCATCATATTCGTCACAATATTTGCTAATCGGTCTGCTTCCCGTTTTTCCCGCTCATTCATTTACGGCATTTTACCCCGGATTCCTGTAATATTGTAAAATGGTTATATGCAGGTGATTAAAAGAGACGGGTCGCTGGAATCATTCCAGCAGGAAAAAATTGCCCGGGTAGCAGCAGCTGCCGGCGTGGAAAAAACAGACGCCCAAGCTCTTGCCTCCCGTGTTTCAGCCTGGGTCTATCGCACGGCGCAGGATGGGAAAATTGCGTCTTCCGAACTTCGCGACAAAGTCCTGGAAGAAATGGAAGAAATAAATCCCTACGCCGCTGGCCTCTTCCGCTGGTACCAAAAGACCAAAATCTCTTGAGAGATTTATCTGGCCGGTATTTATGAAAATTACTATTCTCTTACCAGCCTCAAATTTGTTTACCTCCAAGGTAATCATTCAAAAGTATTTCCATCTCGGCCGCGTTTTTCACCTTCATTAAACTCAATCGCATTTCGCAAGCACCCGGGAAACCATTTATATACGCTTTGATAAATTTCTTCATAGGCGCGAAGCTTTTTGCCTCCTTGGGTATTTCCACGTACATTCGGCTATGACGGACCAGGCCTTCCAGTCTCTCATTTATCGTCGGTTCTTTACCGGAAAATACCCACGGGTTTGTCAGTGCTCCCCGCCCGATCATCACTCCATCCACACCGTATTCCTCCGCCTTCTGCTTCCCATCCTCCCGGTTCTTCACATCCCCATTGCCAATAATTTTAGTCTTAGACTTGATCTTAGACTTTAGCTGTACGGCTTTCCCGATTTCCTCCCAATGCGCCGGCACCGCAGACTGTTCGGCTGTCGTTCGGCCGTGAATCGTGATTGCTGCCGGCTCCTGCTCCAGCAAATACCCTATCCAGTCCTCAGTAATTATTTTGTCCCTCCCTATTCTCGTCTTTACGCTTATCGGCAGTCCCCCTCCCCCATCCCTGGCAGAAGCGATAATATCACTTACCTTTTTTCTTAGCCAAAGACTTTGACTTGAACTGTCTGTTATCATCGCCGAACACGCACCCTTTTTGACTATGTCCCTCACCGGACAGCCGAGATTGATATCGATCCCGTCAAAACCCAGAAGCCGTATTATTTCTGCGGCTTGTCTGAACTTATCTGGATCGGTTCCCCATATCTGGGCAACAATCGGCCTTTCCTCTTTGGTAAAATCCAGTCGTCGAAGCGGACGGGAATCGAGGACAAATTTTTGCGCCTGCGAAGCTGCGTGCACGATAGCGTCGACATTGGTAAATTCCGTAAAAAAAACGTCCGGCCTTCCGAAACTTATCACCATTCTTCGGAATACCGTATCGGTCACGTCTTCCATCGGAGCCAAGCAGAAAAAAGGCCTGGCCGGTTTTACCCAAAAATTATTAATCATCGTCTCCAATTCTAACAAAATATCATGATATACTTTGGTTTTACCCTTACATGAATAAGTCCGAGAAAACCGAACCCTTATATCCCGTCCGTTGTTTGGCCGACCCTGAAAATTTTCACTGTCTCAATAACTGCTCCCTGTATCTTTACGCTTTGCAGAAAGGCAAATTCTTTCATCCGCTTCCGTATACCGATCCCTTAAGGAAGGATTGTGTACGGGTCCAATCCGGCGAAATAAAAAACTAATAAATCCTATCACCTGCTTATTCATCTTCGGTCGCTTGTTGTCCGATGACGATTACCGCGTCGAATTCCGCCGTTTCAGGCAATGTTTCCTCGCTGTCCGCCAATTCATATTCCGTTTTCAGATCCTCTTTCAAAAGATTTTTGAATTCCTTTTTCGAGGCTTTTACCCGAATTTCCGTTTCCACATAATCAGATTTGTCGGCATTCCCGGTCTCTACATCCTTATATCCCAGGTTTTCGAGATATTCCATTGCCTTACCGGCAGCTCCCTTGACTCCGCTTCCGTTTAGGACCTGCAATGTCAAGTTTTCCCGTTCCGGCTCATTTTCGCCCGGAGTCGGAGTAGGCTCCGTTTTCCCGGCTGCTGTTTCTTCGGTAGATCCGGTTTTTTCCTGGACCTGAGCTGTAGACGACGTCTGTGATTCTCTCCAGTTTGCGACTCCGTACCCGGCTGCTCCTCCCGCCGCCAGACCGATCAAAATCCCGATAATCATCCATAGGGCTCCCCCTCCTTTTTTTTCTTCTTTCTGGCTTTGCTGTGCCAACTCTTCAGTCACCATCGAAACCGGTGCTGTCGTGCCTGAAGTACCATAGTCAATTTCTCCTCCTGTCGTCTCGGGGTTCACAGTTGCGGGCATAGGTGCGGGCTCCGCTGCAGGGGTAGTAGCCGCATCCGCCAGTTGTCCCCCGGGCTGCTGGTCCTGCGAATCTGATCGGGGTACGGAGGTCACCGGTGGCTCTGCCACCACTTGGCTCGGGATTTCTGTTTCCGTATTCTTATTTTTTGTACCAGGCATTAGATAAATAGTACCATTATAAAAACACCAAAATCAATCCCCCTGCAGTTCTAATCTGCTAACATATATTATATATGGGTATCCTGCTCTCTCTGGTGTTCTACATACTTATTTTGGCAGTCGCCGTTTTTATTCTGACGCATTCATCCCAGTTTTTGATTACTGCCATCACCCGCCTCGGACACCATCTGGGAATGTCACAGTTTCTTACCGGTTTTATTCTTCTGGGTTTTGCTACCTCTATCCCTGAAATTTTTATTGCCGTCAACTCAGTCCTTTCAAACACTCCCCAGCTATCTCTGGGTAACCTGTTTGGCGCTACAGTAGTATTATTGTCACTTATTGCCGGCGGTACTGCCTGGTTAAACCGTGGCGTCGTCATTCGCCCGGATCTGCATCAACTGCAAAGGCTGGTTCAAATCAGCGCCCTGATTCTCGCACCCCTGGTGCTGCTGCTGGATTTGCAGTTGACACGATTGGACGGCTTCTTTCTGGCTTTTCTGTATATTGTGTATTTGCTGTACATTTTCCGCCTCCGTCCCGAAAACTCACCTCCGCTTACTGAATCCCTTTTAAACCATAAAATCCTGCATACCGCTGTCCTGTCCGGCGCCGGTCTGCTTGGGGTAATCCTTTCCTCCCGGGCTATAGTCTTTGCATCTCTTAATCTTTCCAGCCTGTTTCGTGTGCCGCCGGTCAGTGTCGGGATCCTTATACTTTCGGTAGGTACCAACCTTCCGGAAATTTCTGTAGCCTTCGCAGCCATCAGGAAAAAGGAGTCGTCGCTGGTAATTGGAGATATCCTGGGATCTGCCGCCACCAATACTTTGATTATTTCCGCCCTGGCACTGGTAAGACCGTTCGCTATTTCAGAATGGGCGATTTTTGAGACTACTGCGGTTTTTATGGTCATATCCCTGTCTGTATTCATCTACTCAATTCGCAGTAAATTCCGGCTCTCAGACACCGAAGGCATGGTCCTCTTCTCCATTTATATCGCCTTTGTCGTCTCCGAGATCCTCTCGCTCCTGATCAGGTAAGCATCATTCTTTTACCACAATACCCAACCAGGTCTCCGCTCCTTCATTTACCTCTACCTTCAGCCTATCAGCAATATCCCTGCTGTCCGCCAGCATCATTCTATCGTTGCCGGACTCCGCAGTGTCGATCACAAAATGACCTTGGAGATTCTTGTTTACCTTCCTATAGGACCTGGGTAAAAGGTGTCTTGGCACGATGGCAAACACATGTGATTGGTTTTTATCGTCTTCCGGATACACCGTCACCCCCAAAAACCCCCTGACTTCAATCCACTCGCCACCCCAATCCTTAACTTTCCGCCGGTTGGCCAACACCCGCTCAACTTTTTCCGGATCCAGGCAATTCTGTCCCTCCAACACCACCCCCCATCTCAATCCCAGATCAGTCAGTATTTCATCCAGATCTACCACCCTTCGCATGCTCTGCAAATTTTCCAAATAGCCCAGGATTCCTTCCGGACATACTCCTCCGAGCACCGCCGCTGCCACGGTAGCGCAAAGGTGCTCAAAATCTTTCCCATCTTTCGCTTTCTTTCTGTCCGCTGCTCCAAATAAACTCCATGCTTCAGATAGATTGCTGATCAGTTGTTTTTCCCTCTTGTTCATATATTAATTATACTACAAGATAGTTATTTGTAATATTTCTTCCCCTTGAGTTTCTCCGGCAGGAGGCTTTTTTGAGTATATTTGTCGTAGCCTTTGCCATATCCCAGGTCTTTCATCAGCTTTGTAGGTGCGTTGCGTATCTCCAGAGGCACCGGCAGATTTCCGTATTGCCTCACATCCGAGATGGCGGACATGTATGCCTCGTAAGCCCTTCTGTCTTTGGGTGCTTTGGATAGATACACCGTCCCCGCCGCCAGGTTTTCCTGGCATTCCGGCAGTCCCACGGTCTCGCAAGCCCGGAAAACCGCATCCGCTACCACCAATGCCGTGGGCGATGCCACATCCTCGCTGGCAAATACCACCATCCGCCTGGCGATAAACAATGGGTCTTCACCTGCCTCCACCATCCTGGCCAGATAATACAAAGCCGCATCCGTATCCCCTGCCCTCATGGTCTTGATAAATGCCGAAATAGTATTGAAATGCTCTTCTCCCCCTTTGTCATATCTCAAAGCCTTAGTCTGTAAAGTTAATTTGAAATTTTCGATGCTTACATTTTTATAGAGCTTGGCTGTGGATTCTAAGAGCCCAATAAACTGCCTCGCATCGCCGTTGGCAAAATTGGCTGCCCACTCCATTTCTTTTTCCCCGATTTTTATCCCCGAATTCCGGACCCTTTCCCCGATTTTTTTCAGGTCTTCCGTTTCCAGCTCTTTAAGCGTAAACACCCTACACCGGGATAAAAGCGGCGATATCACTTCAAAACTTGGGTTTTCCGTCGTCGCCCCGATAAACGTTATTGCCCCGTTTTCCACGTATGGCAGCAGATAATCCTGCTGCGCCTTGTTAAACCGGTGAATTTCATCCAAAAACAATACCCTCCTCTGCCTCAAATTTAGACTTAGACTGATTACCTTCTTTACATCTTCCTTCCCCGCACTTACCGCAGACAATTGGTGAAATTCCGCCCCCAGACTACCCGCGTAAATCCGAGCCAGCGTGGTTTTGCCTGTCCCCGGCGGACCCCACAATATAAAGGAAAACAAATGCTTTTTTTCAATTGCCGATCGCAGAGGCCCGCTCTTTCCGGTCAGGTGTTCCTGTCCCACGAATTCATCCAGGATTCCGGGTCTCAGTCTTTCCGCCAGCGGTTCGTTATCCATCGCCTTATTGTACCACCAACAAAACCCGAACAGTCCGGCTACTTTATGGATTTGTCAATTCCTGGGTGACTTTCTTACGCAATCCCAGCTTGTGCACCAGGTAAGTCAACTCCGGACGGAAATTGAAGTATTCCGCTGAGTATATCCCTGCCACATTTCTGCCCAACGTTACCCCTTCCATACCTATTACTGTTCCGTCCGTTCGCAGCTGAATATCCGTCCCTGTTATACCCACGGTACCGGTATTAAAAGTCCCCTGGGCATAAAAGATACCTTCCAGCTGTGGACTGTTATAACCTCCGGATACGGAAATATTTCTATAAGTCGCCTCCCCTACTCCGGGAGAAACTGTAATGTTTCCGCCGGCCAATACCAGTAGGAATCCGTTATCGTCATTCAAATTCAGGTTCCCGTTTATATTTACATTACCGTCCGTCACAATGATTGTCTTTCGGTCGCCGATATTTGTTGCCTCGCTCAGCGTCAAATCCCCGCTTCGGTACACCACGGCTATATCAACTGCACCGACAACAGGTGTGGGTTGTGGGGTAGGGCTAGGTAACGGTGTCGGTGTCCTGGTGGGGGAAGGAATGGAAGTGGGCGTAGACGTCGGTGTCTGCCCCGGAAACTGTACCAAAAACCATTGAATAGTAGCCGAAGAGGCAGTATTGTTTCTGGTAAAACTCAAGTCTGTGCCTCCGTTGATTATCTCCGATGCGGCTAACACTACACCAGGATTGGCTGAAGAGGAGTAAGGTGTGCGGCCTCCCGAATACAGCCAGCCGGCATTGAAAGCCAGGGACCTGGAGGGGATTACCGCCGTCAATCCCTGGGCTGCACCGATTTGCTTAGTCGTTTCCGCAGCAAACGCCAGTTCACCCGTCTGTACCAGGCTACCGGCAGGCAGCTGCACTAGATACCAGGTAATATTGACGGTCATTCCGGTCTGATCCCGTGTGAAGGACAGTCCGCTGGTACCGGTGATTTTGCCTTGCACCATTTTCTGCCCGATATTGGCGGAAACACCGGTCGTACCTGTCTGGCTGAACAATAGGAATGATCGGGATTGGACTATCGGTGTTCCCAACACCACACTATACGAAGATGTGGTATCCGTCATCGCTGCATCTCCGGTGTACACTTCCGCATCGGCCATTTCTACTACCTGCCACTCCACAACTGCTGTCTGGGTAGCACTGCCGACTTCCAGCTGTAGAGTGGTGCTGCCTGTAATTTTGCCCTTGAAGAAGCTTTTCCCCGTGTAGCCGGCCTGGTCATTGCGCCAGGAAATCAAGGGGAAAGCCCGGGAAGTATTTACAGACGGTATTGTGATTGATTGTGCGGTAGAAGTTATAGTGGTTGATCCCCGGTATACATTCACTCCGCCCAGAAATTCCGCCACGGACCACTGGATATCCACGCTTTCTCCGGCACATGCAGTCAATCTGGAAAAAGTTGCCTGGGTGGTACTTGATACTTGACCGGAAATAACCTCACAGGAAGCATTTGTTCCGCTGTATCTGGTAGTAAAAGTCAGGTAAGACCGGTTCATGATCACAGCCGGGAAATTGACGTTTACAGAAGCGGAACCTCCCGCCAGCGTGACTGCCCCGTGATGTACGATTTTTATGGTACTGCTCGAAGGATTTATGGTCGGGGTAGGGCTGGATGGCTGCGGTGTTGGAGTCCGGGAGGGAGTTGAAGTCGGCACCGTATTGTTTCTGACGATTATCGTATACATTGATGCGGTACTCGCTACACCATTTGTCCCCAGAGACACCGCCGAGCCTGCGGAATAAGTTTTGGAATATATGCTAAAAGTCACAGGTTCGGTATTGACCAAATCCATCCCCGTATCCGTCCAGGTCAAAAGCCAGGTAGGCTTATCCGTTACCCTGTCGTCATGGGCTACATAAACAGTCGCGTTTTGCGTTACTTTAAAGTAAACAACTGGAGAAGACGAATAGTTTTTGGAATCATCAGCCGTCCGGATCCAATCCAACCCCGCCAGCGATGCCGGCAGTGATCCTATATTATATGTCCTGTCACCGTACATATTGCTGCTCCCCTGGATATTGGCTTGTATCGACCAGTCTGCCCGGTTGTCCGAATCGTTCACACTCAGATCTGTTATCAGCCCTGCAGGTACCGGGGTCGGAGTAGGAGAAATCCCTCCCTGGGTGATTCCGCCAACGGTAATTTTGTTGCTTCCGGTAACCGCCGCGTCTATGGCCGAGTTCAGTTCTGCTGCTCCCAAAGTTGCAGCAGTAATGTTGTATACACTCGTCCGGGAAAAGATTTTTTCCTTCATTACGCTGAATTGGTTTTCCGGCCGCCGGACCAGTGATTCAAGAGGGGTGGCCAGGTTCAAAATCCACCCCTTACTGCTGGTGCTGTAATCCGCAATGGAGTACAGGCCTCTACCAAACACCATACCCGGCAAACCGGAGGACCCGTCTTCCATCATATAAGGCGGCGGCGCCCCGGGAGGCAGCCCCGTTCCTACATTTTGCGTAGCAGCTGTCATGTCCCCTTCCCGGGCTTGGAACCACGGCATAATTACGGAACACACCCCGCTTCCCGTAGTCATGGCGCTCTCGGAAGGACACGAGGGCGGGGCAGTCGAAAGCATTGCCCGCACTCCGTACAGGTAGTTCACACCGCAAATTTCGTTGGGATCGTTCCAGACAGTCGTATTAGCCGGGAGAGGAGATGCCGTCTGCAGGACAAAATCCGAGTCGCTGGGACCTCTGCGGTACACATTAAATCCTGTCTCGTTGGCTGAGCTGTCTGTCCATGTGACCCGAATATTATTTACCACATCTTCCACATTTACCTGGGCGGGAGCGTTGATGAGTGCGCAGACCGGAGTAGGTGTCGGGGTAGGCGCTGCCACGTTGTAAATGGCCACATCTGAACACCGGGCTATTCCTCCGATTATTGCCTGGGCCGTAATCGTCTCCGATCCCAATGCCTGAGCGGTAGCAGTTGTTATATACGGTGAAGCTGCATCGCTTGCGGGGGAAACAGTCACCACACCCGTGTCGGAAGAAGTGAAATTCACCGCCGAAACGGTACCACCGGTCACATCGGTCACCGTCGCCGTAAATACTGTTGTTCCGCTGACCCCGGTCGTAGTAGTTGAGGGGGACATGTTAAGGGTACATGATATGGGGACGGGGGTGGGTGTCCGGGTAGGCGAAGGCGCCATTGTTGGTGTCTGGCTGGGTGACGGAGTTGGGGTGCGTGTTGGAGTCGGCAATGAAGTCACATTAATGGTTGCGGTATCGGCCCCCCGGGACACTCCGTCTATCAGACATTGCGCGGATATGGTTGCGCTACCCGTGCTCCCGGCAGTTGCCGTCGTAGTGAAAGGAGATCCCGCATCACTGGTGGGAGATACCGTTGCTGCGGTGGCATTATTGCTGGAGAAGTTTACTCCGGTAAGCGTCCCGCCGGTTACATCGGTAACAGAAGCTGTAAGTAATACTGTGCCTCCGGGATTAAGCGAGGAGGATGTAGGACTTAAGTTGACGCTGCACGATGCCGGTATTGGGGTTGGAGTGCTGGAAGGAAGTGGCGTGGGAGTAAGTGTTGGTGTCAGCGTAGGAGTCGGGGTAGGCGCTCCTCCGACGGAAATCGATGCCGTGTCGGATCCCCTCGATACTCCCCCCATGATGCACTGGGCGGTGATGGTGGCCGTACCGGTCGATCTGCCCGTAACTACCACGGTATACGGAGAGGTCGTATCAGATGCGGTAGACAGGCTGGCTACTGTCGAATCACTTGTCAGGAAATTCACCTGGGATACTGTCCCCCCGGTAACTCCTGACACTGCAGCGGTTAAAGTCACCGTATCGTTTGTATTTAGCGAAGATGAAGTCGGAGTCAGATTGACGGTGCAGGATGCGGCAATGGGAGTGGGGGTTTTGGTTGGAGTATTGGGTATAGGTGTAGGGGTTTTTGTTGGTGTGGCCGGCGGTGTGGGAGTCCTTGTGGGAGAAGGCGCAGTGGTGACGGAGATAGCCGCCGTGTCCGATCCCCTGGATACTCCCCCCATGATGCACTGGG
>Ga0209641_10000178_pt1 | contig 52509 bp, 45 predicted proteins | sample RifCSP16_1_FD_184022 | JGI IMG/M metagenome (GOLD analysis project Ga0209641, IMG submission 184022) | Soil microbial communities from Rifle, Colorado - Rifle CSP2_sed 16_1 (SPAdes) (version 2) | ecosystem: Environmental > Terrestrial > Deep subsurface > Rock core/Sediment | place: Rifle... | reverse complement strand
CTCCGCCAGCCAATACTTTTTTGAAATTTTCAGGGTTCGTTTCAGAAACTGACCGCTGGACTTGCGTTATATAAATTCGATCTATTACATTTGCATCCAAAAGAATTTGCAAGACACTGGGACCAGTTATTATTTTAATTACTCGATAGCCTTTGCTTTCCAGGTTGCTAGTCATCGCCTTCCCATCTACACCTGTACCGTCAGTAGTTCCCGCCTCAATTATTTCCAAGTTAGCTCCACTTCCTCGCAAAAACTTAGCCTCAGGTGAGGAAATCATTGAGCCCATCGTATAGATTAGAATTTTGCGCTTACTTTTTACTAAAACATCCGGAATTGTAATATTTAGACTTCTACTCGGTACAACTATGTCGGGGCTTATTTTGCCATATCCTTTCTTTAACCTCCAATTACCAAGTTGGGAAAATTTGCCACTGCTTTCGAATTGGGTGAGAAAGTTTTGAGTAGTTCTTCCTTTGGCAAAACCAGTCAAATATTTTCCCGAAGTTATCAATGCATCTGCTTGTGCAGCGAGTTCTTGAAATAGCCTCCAATCGTATGGGTTTGTTATTTGACGAGGAGGAACAAAATATCCTTTATCATTCTTCGTCGCAATGACTCCGTTTATATCGGTTACGAAGTTTATTAATAAAATAGACCTACCCAGTTTTTCTGATATTTCGGAAAGTAAAGGGGGGGCAAGATAAAACCCTTCCAGTTTTTCATTGCCGTTTTTTGGAATTATTCTGGTAACTTCCGTACTACTTTGTTTAGCATTCATACCCCTCAAATATATCTGAAGATTGTGATTTAATGAAGAGGAATAAACAACCGAGGATTAAGCAAAGCTTACGACTTCGTTGTAAGAGTCCTCGGTTTTCTCGCAAAAGCTCGAAGAGTTTGTTCACTTCCTTGCTTCATCCATCGAGTCAGACTCGACAGCTTTCGCAAGGTTTGAATAAATTCTTGGAAATAGTTTCTTGATAGTGGTAAAATACTATCAGTCTCAACTTGAGGCCGTAGTTTTTATTGTTAAAAAGTTGAGGCCCCATCGTCTAGTGGTTAGGACGTCGGGTTTTCATCCCGATAACCCGGGTTCGACTCCCGGTGGGGTCACTTCGTCACGGAATCGACAAGTGCTTTTGCCCTTCGGTTAACGCAGGGCTTCAGCTTTTTGTCGTCCGCTCCTCTCAAAATCTCTACGAGATTTTGTAGAATGGAATACAAAATTCCGTAAGGAATTTTGAGATGAAAAATGACGAAGCGTTAAAGATTTTAGTTGTAAAAATAAAATCGAATTAAGCGGAGTCCATTTTGAGGAGGCCCCGTAGCTCAATGGTAGAGCAGTGCCCTTTTAAGGCAATGGTTGAAGGTTCGAGCCCTTCCGGGGTCACCACGTCGGGATTAAGACAACTGCTTGCAATTTTGTGAGGGAGAAACAGCGAAGCTTCTTTCGACGATGCGGGGTCGTCTAATGGTAGGACATCGCCCTTTGGAGGCGAGTATCGGGGTTCAAATCCCTGCCCCGCAGCCCAACAATCATACTTAGATTTAGCTTCCATAAATTTCTTTAAGTACCTCAAAATGACATGACTTCAATGCAGATTCAAACCAGTATTGTGTATAATACTTTCATGCAAGAGCTATATAAAATAACTGGAAAAGAAGAGTATTTAACTCAATTAAGAAGGGTAATTCCATTTCTTCAAGAGATACCTGACCCGATTTACTTTCGCCTTGATAACTCTGAATTTTATCTTCCAGATAATGGCATTGCTAAAGAGAGAAGTATGCTTGAAGAACAAATAGGACATCATATAATGATATACAAAAGAGATGTATTTAACTTAGCGATTCCTGTAGATAGACACTTATGCGCGAATATTAAAGGAGCAGAATTATTACCAGAACAGTTAGAATTACTGCAAACTTTTGAAATAAGGAATACTGAGATTGGGGTAAGTTTTGTGGCTTATCAAAACCCCTTGGTATTAATTGATCCACAAACAAGTGCATTACAACAATTTTATAGAGAGAGGATTAGTATTAAGATAATTTATCATAGATTATTTGCTGTTTTCCGAATACTCTTTAACAAACGTAGTCGTTATTTCTCCGACACTTTTGTGATAGCCACAAGTATGACAGTGACCTCGTCCTTGAAGAATTCCACCTCCACACCAGGGACAACCGTATTCTCCTTCTTGGGGTGGCGTCGGTTCAAGTCCCATATCTCGATACATTAAATAAAGTTTCCCATGATATTTATTCCAGAAGTACTTTCTGCTTTGTTTCATTTCTTGAACTTCTTCTACTGTTACTGTGTCTTCTAAGTAACTCTCTAAAGTACCTGCACCTGATCCGAATTGTAAATCAGTCTTTATTTTCTGTATAATAATGTCATGAGCGGACAAGGCAAAGAGGTATTTCAACCAAGAGAAACAAGTCAAGGATTGCCAGTTGTTTCTGAAACGACAGCTAGAGCAGTTAAGTCACAATTTACAACTGGTGGAGAAGGGCGAAAGTGGGGCGAACATCTTGAAACAGTCAAAGCAAGGCTTATCCAAGAAAACCCTCATCTAGTAGAATTCATGGAGAAACAAGTTGGTAAATTTCCACAGGAGTTACATACTCCAGTGTTTGAAGTAATAGTAGGGACAATTGCGTTACTTGAACATCAAACAAATGCAAATCGAACTGCGAAATTATTTGGTGGAAATGAACAGCCTAAACCTCCAAACAAATAATCCTCTGGTGTTAATTGTAAAGAATATGAAAGGTTATTGACTTGTTTCTTAAAGTAGTTCACAACAGATTCAACCGGTGCTAGCCAGCATAAATCCTCATTTCTATTTCGAGCATTCGTGAGAACCTCAATATACTTCGAGGATGAAGCGAACGCGCAGAAACAAGCTTGTCTCGACAAAGTCGAGAATACTTCCGACTTTAGTCGGAAGTAGTTTATTTGACCGCCTGAAGACTCATAAGCTATGCTGAAGTAGAAAAGATGGCTCAAGAAATAAAAAACTCCAATTTAGAAAAATTGTTCTACCAGCCAGCACCTGACCCGGTTTCTTTAGTCGATAGCGTGTTATACGAAGTAGTGAAACTATTGGCGTCAGACCTTCTTTTTGAACCCAGAAATGAAAATGTAATTATTAGAACCAGAATCGATGGGGTTTTGTATAAACTCGGAGAGATAGGTGGAAAAATTTATGAACATGTTTCTGCAAGAATAAAAGTTTTAGCTAGACTTGACCCCACGGAAAAAAGGAGGGTTCAAGAAGGCCAATTTACGCTGGAGCACGAAGGGGCAACCATAAATCTTCGGGTAGAAATAACCCAAACAGTCTATGGAGAATTAATCGTAATTCGAATTCATGAGAGAAAGACAATTATTATGGAGCTATCCCAATTGGGTTTAAACCCTCATGCATACAAAAGTTATGAAGATATACTTGCACAAAAAAGCGGTCTAGTTTTAGTTTGCGGACCAACAGGCTGTGGAAAAACTACAACGCTTTATTCCACCTTAGGGAAGTTAAATGAGAATAAAAAATTCAATGTAATGACCATCGAGGATCCGGTTGAATTTAAACTGGATGGAATTAATCAAATGCAAACCCAAAATGACTCGGGTTTTACCTTTGCAGTTGGGCTTAAAACAATACTCCGGCTTTCACCTGATATTGTTTTTGTTGGGGAAATAAGAGATGCAGAAACAGCCGAAATTGCCGTAGAATCTGGCTTAACCGGACAATTAGTATTGTCAACTTTACACGCTGAAGACTCAATCCGCGCGCTATTCAGGCTTCTTGATTTAGGAATAGAACCGTATCTTTTAAACTCGTCTTTAATGGGAATTGTTGCCCAAAGGTTAGTTAGAAAGATTTGCGCGGATTGTAAAGTATCGTATGAACCACAAGCGGACGAGATTGAACTTTTCAGAAAAGTTATGGGTAGAGTTCCCAATCAGCTTCAAAAAGGTAAGGGATGTGAGAAATGTGAGCACTTAGCTTATAAAGGACGAACCGGCATGTTTGAAGTTTTTGCTATGAATGCCAAAGTACGCGAGCTAATTAGAAGAAAAGCAAATGAAGATGAATTAAGACAGGCATTAGTAAAAGATGGATTTGTTACCTTGCTTCGTGACGGACTGGATAAAGCAGAAGCAGGAATAACCACGGTTGAGGAGGTTTTGAGAAACAGCTTAAGAATTGTCTAATTTAGACTTGCAAGTAGTCGATTTGGTAAAATCTGATTTTTGGGAATAGGCAGGAAGTTGAGCATATCAAGACCGACTTTACCTGCGTAAAGTTTTCGGATATCTCCACCTTTATCTAGATAGTTTTTCACCTCAAGCATTCCCTCATAATAGATTGCTTCCCGGGCAAAAACTCCTGGCCATTCGGTATTTGTAAGACCTCTTTTCAGTCTGAAAGTCTTTTGAAATGCAAGATCAGAAGTCATACCTTGGCCGGTAAGATATTTATAAGTTTCGGAAAATGTGTGAGTTTTTGCAAAATAAGCTGCTAAAAAACTTAAGGCGTGGTTTTTCCTTTCTACCTCGCCATTTTTGCTAAAGTAGTCGCCGAGATAACAGGCCAATCCTTCTTCGGTTTTGATGTAGAAAGGGAATATGTTTCTGTACATTTTATTTTCCTGCTTTTGGGCATTTTGGGCTCTGACAACGTGTCCGTCAATTTCGTGGGCGAGCGAATATTCTAAGTTTGCAGCTACCCGAGTTAAATTTCTACCCAATTTAATCAATTTGCTTTTAGGCAATATTTGAAAGGAAAAGTCATATCTTTTGCCTAAAATTATTTTCCAGTTTTTAATCTGGTAATTTTCAAGGTAGTCGGTAACTGCTTTTGTAATGTCAAAGCTTTTTCTTGGTTTATTCGATCTACTATTTACTTTAAATGAAGCGTCTTTTTTTGCAGATTCTAGCGTTTTTTCGTCAAATTTTAATTGATAAAGAAGAGTAGAAATGGAAGTTACTGAAGATGTACCGATAGCCATAAGGAGACGGAGTTTTAGCTCCGTTTCTTTTAATTTTCTTTTATAAATATAACTTTCAAAATCGCGCGCTTGAGGTATTGGCATTTTTTCAATTTCTTCCTCTAAATGTTTAAGCTTGGTTTGGGCAATGACAGGATAGCGAATCTGGGGGTTATATTTATTATCTTTAAAAAATATTCTTCTCTCTTGTTGAAAATTGAGTGGGGTTAGATAGCGGTGAGTTTTTAAATATATCCGAATTTTTTTAAGTTTCTTTTTGTCTTTACGGACAGGATCCATTGGCAGGGTGATTAGATAATAACACCCATAATATATCTGACAAGTAGTAATTGAGAAATTCAGACTATAAAATAAGAAAATTGTGGTCATTTTCATTAAATTATGAGTAAACCCGATTTTGAAAGTACTTTAGGAGAAGGAGGACTCGAAAAAAGACCTCCAACCAGAGAAGAAATACAGCAGGCTATTTTTTCTCATATGGTAGTTGATCAAACTGTGTTAGTAAGACAGGGAGAAGAAATTTCCTATCTGGTTAATGATGACGAAATAGAAGAAAAAAGCCAGGTTTATTATGCAAATACAGGCGGTGTAGTTGGTTATTTTAAGATAGGTTGGAGAGATATAAAACCGGATAGGACGTAAAGACTACATTTATATTTAGCATCTAAAGAATCACTTCTTCGGTGGGCTGTATTTCAGATGTATTTTAGGGACTAGGATTTTTTCTCAAAGCAAGAGCTTTGTGGATGAATAAGAGCGAATCCTTACGAATAATAGGAAGCTTCTCAAATGGGAAAAATTCTGCCTCGGATACTTCTTTTGAGGGTGTAAATTCTCCTCCCATAAAAGTTCCTACATAAGTGATTTCAAGTCTGGCTGTTTGTCTGTCTGTTCGAATTTTAAACCTTTCATCAGCACTTACAATTAAACCTGACTCTTCTTTAATTTCTCGTTCTAATCCTTCCTTAGGGTGTTCTTTTGCTTTTATATATCCTCCGGGAAGACCCCAGGGATTTTTGCGATAGGAATGTTTGAATAAAAGTACCTCACTTTGATCGTTGAAAATTATCCCAGCTACTCCAACTAAAAATTCATCCTGAAGGATGCGCATTATCCTAAGTTGAACTTTTTTGGAAAGACCTAAGGATTTCCAGAGGGAAGCTAGTGGATCGCTCATATGGCGTCCTCGTCGGAATCTTGCTTACCGAGTTCGGTTTTAAGTTTTGTATTTTCGAGCTCCAACTTATGAACTTGTTTAGTTAGCTCGGTGGCTTCTTTTTTAGCCTCCTTTAAGGCGTCCTCCTTTTCACTTATGGTGAAAGATGAGGAAAGTGACTTCAGAAAATATATAAGCCCGGCAATTATTAGACCAATTGCCAAAGAAGCTAAGATAACCAGGTAAAGTGGAACGCCTGGAAATATATATTGGCCAAATTTAATTGAGACCAAAGCAGTATTGCCTGCTGCGAAGTAGGCAAACAGTAGCCCGAAAACAGAAATAAGTATGACAATTAGCATTCTTAAAACTTATTGTAACACTTTCTAAGTTTAAAGAAAGATTTGCTGACTCAACTGGAATTTAAGAACTGATAAAGATATAATTCCTCTTAAGAATTAGGCCTATGGTTGAATCTACGGTTGGAATTGATTTGAGTGTCCCAGCAAGGGTTAAACGCGAGTTTGAAGAAAAGAGAAATTTTTATCTTGGTATAGGAGAAGCACCAGATAAAGCCAACGCCGATGCTATAAATCAAGCCCTGAATCCTTTAGGATTAGACCGTGTTGGAGTAAAGTCAAGCGAACTTACGCGCGATGTGAGTAGAAAAATAGCTCAAGCATTGATCGATGCATCTCCCTTGCATATGCAGCAAATTGTTGAACTATTTACAAGAGGTGGTGATCTTGTCGCGAGGTATAATTTATCAGATCCCAGGACACAAAGGATAGTTGCTGCGGCAAAGCACTTGCTCAATGGAAAATGAACTCTTAACTTGCTTGACAATCATTTTTACCCCGACTTGACATCTATTAATCCTATAGGTAAAATAATCAACATGACAAGGAAAGAAACGTACATCACCCAAGATAAGGTAGGTCAAGAGCAAAATATTGGTGCATTTGAAAGGCGCGAGCCATCAGGAGATAATGTAGTCGTAGATACTCGAAGAAAACACGGATTATCCAGAGAGGTTTCTCTTGAGGATATTGAGCCTGTTGCAACTAAATTACTTCGTGATCCCCGAACCGCGTTGGACGCAGCTCAACTTGTGCTTAATAGGAGGGTCGACGGAAGAGAAACGATGATTGCCGAACTCATCTTTACGCCGGGATTTTCTGCAGAAGAAAGATTTGGCCTTCTTCTTATGGAAAGAAGCACAGAAGATCAAATGAGAAAAAAGGGAATAACGGATTTTGGGACTGCCAAACGCTTGGGAGAAAAATAACTTCGTTTAGACTCAATTATCGGATGACAACCATTTTCGCCCGGGCTGGAATTTGGGGGAAGATTGACTTCAATTTTCCTAAATGCTATTTTAGGAATCATGAGTAAAGTAGAACATGGGCAGCAAGGAGTAGCTCGATTAGTACCTATAGAGGGCAAACCTGGACTTTATATATATGAGGGTAGACGTATAGATATGAGTTACAGAATTAATCAGGTTTTAAAAGAGGCTATGCTTAGTAGAGCTCGCGAAGAATTACTAGGAAAAAAGTTGATTAGTGAACCTCCTTTAACTTCACCAGATAGTTAACAAGTTTGACAATCATTTCCACTCCGGGCTGGAATTTGGGGAAGTTGACAACCATTTCGTCCCGAGTTGATTTATTTATTTTTCTGAGGTTATAATATCACCCAAATGTCACAAGAACATTATGAAGCTGAAAAGGTCCTAAATAACCAAGCTTATTTGAGGCTGAAGGAAGCTGGTGAGTTACCTGACGGACGGTATGTAACTATAGTACAAGGCGAGTTAATCACCAGTGGTGATGATAGGGAAGAGGTTTTAAGAGAAACTAACTGTTTAATGACAGAGAGATCCATACAAGGTGATAGTGTGCTTATACAAGACAGAGAAAGCGAGAATAGAGTTCTTCATTTTAGATCTCCTAGAATTGCTAGAACGTAAAGTTAACGTCATTGCTCGACAACCATTTCCTGCTGCGGGCTGGAATTTGGGGGAGAAGGGGAGTAAAATTGCACCACTTTATGTCTGAGAGAAGAACGTTCAATCTAGGTCATATAAATACTCTCCACCCGGCATTCTTAGAGGATTTAGCCAGAAAAAGAGAGTGGAAGACCATTTCTTCAACAGATTCGGATGGTGTATCAACGATTATTTGGGAGGCACCGCACGGGATTTTTGTAGAAGAAATTATTTATGGATATCATGAGCAAGGTGGGAAACCTACTAGAAGCACGAGACTACGCCTTCTCGACGGAGTAGATCTAGGAGAAGTTATCTCAAGATTCAAAAATGCATAATGCTTGCGAGCTGGAATTTGGGAGGAAGGGGGAGTAAAATTAGACAAACAATGAAAGCCTATTATGTAAGACAAAGAATAGGTAGTGGAGGGTCAGAGGGTAAAGAAAGTTCTTCTTTGGCCGACAAAACTAACCCATACGAAGTTTTGGACCGTGCGTATGCCCCAGCGAATCTTGGTGAAGTTGAGAATGGTGCCCAGCTGGTTAATAGAATTAATAACCCCCAAAATCCTATTTGTATTGCTATGACAGTAGAAGAGGCTGGTGAAGTTGTCAGAGAAGGGCCTGAGATTAGACATAAGGATATGGGTCGTTTTTTTAGTAGTTTGGCTGAAAGGAGCCTTGTTGTTTTGGAGCCTTATGGATCTGATGTCGATAGATCGAAACGAAACTCAGAGTATCTTCCAGACTTAGCATTATCAGGAAAAGAATTTCCAGAAATAGAAGACGTAAGCGTTTCGCCACAAATGTTTGGCAAAACAGGCTTGATAAGCCCACAAGAAGAAGCCAGCATAGTTCCGTTCCCCCAAAATTATACTGACACAGCAGCTTGTGATAGATATTTCTTTGGAAATATAGAAGAAGCTTCCCGCCGGATTGCTGCCGAAAAGGGAGTTACGGACGAGGAGGAAAGGGCGGCTATTTCAGTTGGGTTAAACAAACTTTATACCAGATATCCAGAAGTGGCGCTCGGGGAGATAAAAGATGTTGTGGGAAAGAAAGAAGGCAAACCAGCAAAAGTTGTGACAATTTCACCTATACACCACCACTTCGATATAATACTAGACAAACTTAGACCGAGTTAGCCATAAATTTTCACTCTTGGCTGGAATTTGGGGATAATTTCGTTTTTTCTTGACAACCATTTTCGCCCCAGCTGGAATTTGGGGGAGAGAGTTTCTGGTGGGGACTACGAAAGAAAGTCTTTCTTGTGCGGGCCAAGTCTTCTTAGTACGCCATGGTAGTAATTGCGGCATTCTCCCTGATGGTTTTCAACATGGACTGGATGACTATCACTTTTGCAGGGGCAATTCCAGATTGTAAAGTGAGTTTTTCTTACTCCAATAATATACTTTAATTTCTTGAGTTTCTTTACAATCTCTGAATTGGTCATGGCAGAAGGGGATTATACGAATAGACTGCTGGGAGTATAAGATTCAAAGCCGCCAAAAAGAGGTTTATTAACTGCTGAACGTCTTTGTAACCTCGCCCCTGTTTGGGTTCGATCTGTAATCTCGTCAAACATTCTGCGGTATTTTGCGGGAGCGGGTTTGTTTAATAAACCTTCAGACAATTTGTTTTTTAAAACATTTTCGATCCAAGCGCGAGAGAGCTCTGTTATTTGTTCTTTGGCTTCATCAAGCGTGTCGGCATTAATAATTAGATCGAATTCTAAACATACACCGGTATACCCCTTTTTGTCTTTGAAAACGAGGTATGACATACGCCCTGATTTATAAGTATTGTTGAAGATTAATTTCTTTTTCATAACCTCTCTTTATTATGCTTGCTGTCTAGTTAGATAATATAACATGTTTAGTCAATAGATAAAGGCCGATTTTAAAAAATAAGAATAACGTAAATAGGACATTGACTAACTTCGGATTTTCCGTTATTATAATATCCGTACCACGGTAAAGCGTGGCTTGACGCATGAGAAAGACGTAATCAGATGTCGGAAAGTCCATCTTTGGCGAGCCGCCATCTGGCGGCTTTTTGCTTTTTACAAATTAAAATAAGAGGTTAACTTTCCTTCGACTGCGCTCAGGACTATAGCGCCATGGGATAACAACTTCAAGATCTTTAAAAGTGGCAAAAAACAAGTTACAAGTATAGAAAAGTTTAAGTTTATGTTTAAGTTTAAGATAGATTTTCTGCCTACTTGCAGCTTGTTTCTTGCTTCTTTTGATTTGAGGGCTCTTTGACCCCGAACAGAACTTACCCCACACCAAAGTTTGGTGAGGGGGGCGTTTACAGCGAAGCTGCAAGCTTCGCTTATACGGGGTCTGCATCGCAAATTGAGAGGCAATTTGCTCTTTGACATTCAAAATATGACTGGAAGCGTGAACCCTGTGCTTCGCACAGGGAATTTCCAATTTCCAAATAATTTCAATTTTCAATTTTCAAATTTCCTAACCAATTAATTTATATTGTTTAGAATTTATGATTTTGAATTTTAGATTTGTTTAGGATTTGGTGCTTGGGATTTGGGATTTTCCTCTGCGGAGCATGGGGACTATTTGAGGGTTTGATCCTGGCCCAGGACGAACGCTGGCGGCGTGCCTTAGGCATGCAAGTGGAACGCCGCCCCACATTCAGAATTTGATAATATTAGATTAGATATGTATTACTTCTATGTTCTTAAAAGTAAGAAGTTAAAAAATTGTTATTACGGTTTTACTAATAACCTAAGGAGAAGATTCGAAGAACATAACCGAGGACTTTCCTTGTATACAAAAAGTGGTATACCTTGGGAAATAGCATACTTCGAAGCTTATTCAAGCAAAAAAGATGCATCTGAAAGGGAAAAACAGATTAAAAGGCGTAAGAATGCATATTCTCTACTTCGAAAAAGAATAAAAAGAAGTATCGAGTTTTGAATGTGGGGCGGAGTCGCGAACGGCTGAGTAACACGTAGGTATTTACCCCTTGGCGTGGAATAGCTCACCGAAAGGTGAATTAATACCGCATAACCTCGTCCTTTGGACAAGGAAATTCGAAGCACCAATTTCGAAGCACTAAACAATATCAAAATTCTAATTTATCAAATTCAAAACGATTAAATTTGTTATTAGTTTGGAATTTAGAATTTTGAACATTTGAATTTGTTTAGGATTTCGGATTTAGGATTTCGGATTTTCTCGCCCAGGGGGCGAGAAAAGGGCATAACTGCCCACCGAGGGAGGAGCCTGCGGCCTATCAGCTAGTTGGTAGGGTAATGGCCTACCAAGGCTACGACGGGTAGGGGGCGTGAGAGCGTGTACCCCCAGAGTGGTACTGAGACACGGACCACACACCTACGGGTGGCAGCAACCGGGAATTGTGCGCAATGGACGAAAGTCTGACGCCGCGACGCCGCGTGAAGGATGAAGGCCCAAGGGTCGTAAACTTCTTTTGTTCCGACGGAGACGTCGGGAAGAATAAGCACCCGCTAACTACGTGCCAGCAGCTGCGGTAATACGTAGGGTGCAAGCGTTGTCCGGATTTATTGGGCGTAAAGTGCCTCGTAGGCTTCCTATCGCATCTTGTTTCAAAGACCAGGGCTTAACCTTGGAGAGGGACAAGAGATGGATAGGATTGAATGATGTCGGGGTTACTGGAACTGTCGGTGTAGGAGTGAAATCCGTTGATATCGATAAGAACACCAAGGGCGAAGGCAGGTAACTAGGCATCTATTGACGCTGAGGAGCGAAAGCTAGGGTATCGAAAGGGATTAGAGACCCCTGTAGTCCTAGCCGTAAACGATGCTCGCTAGGGATTGGTAGCTTTGCTATCAGTCTCGCAAGCTAACGCGTTAAGCGAGCCGCCTGGGGAGTACGATCGCAAGATTAAAACTCAAAGGAATTGACGGGGACCCGCACAACCAGTGGAGCATGTGGTTTAATTCGAGACGAACCGAAGAACCTTACCTGGACTTGACATACCGATGACGTTCTTAGAAATAAGGATTTCCTTTATTTATAAAGGACATCGGAACAGGTGTTGCATGGCTGTCGTCAGCTCGTGTCGTGGGATGTTCCCTTCAGTGGGGTAACGAGCGCAACCCCTGCCGTATGTTGAATTGTTCATACGGGACTATTCGCCTTAGGCGAGAGGAAGTGGGGACGACGTCAAGTCAGCATGGCCCTTATATCCAGGGCTACACACATGCTACAATGAAGCCGACAATGGGTTGCCAAGTGGTAACACGGAGCTAATCCCATCAAACGGCTTCTCAGTGGGGATTGAGGGCTGCAATTTGCCCTCATGAACGAGGAATTGGTAGTAATCGCGGATCAGCTAAGCCGCGGTGAATACGTTCTCGGGTCTTGTACACACCGCTAAAAACAAAACGCGCCAGGCAGTTATATTCTTCGGGTACTATAACAGCACCCGACCAGATATCGAATGGTATCTGGCTAGTAGGTTAAAATCCTACCCCGCCAAAAATTATGAAATATTTAGGCGGGTAGCCAAAAAAATTTGACAGTCCTGCAAGGGTAACTTTTCAGGGCGGAGGGTCTGAGGCAAACTGCAGGGATGACAGAAAAAGGACTAGGCGACTTCCGCTGGGCGGTCGGAAGGAAGTCTCTTTTAACATAGTCCGTCATTCATGCAGGGAATAGAGGATGTAATGACCCTGGGAGATCCTTGTAAGTTGCGAAGCTAGTGCTTACAAGGAAGTCAGCCATTCTATAGTAGGTATTGACATATTCGGGTTTAATTAGGTAACCTGAATAAGTGAATACTGAAGGGAAAGACGTAGTGATAACTCCTGAGTATCTAGTTGGTTTTACTGAGGGGGACGGATGTTTTCTTGTAAATTTGAGAAAAGATCATCGAATAGAATTTCGATATTTTATCTCACAAGCAATTGGAAACCGTCCTCTTTTGGAGGCAATTAGAAAGTATATGATAGTAGGCAACGTTTACCAAAAATCTACAACAAACGGTAAACTACCTGCTTGTGTTTATGAGGTAAGTAAAAGAGATGATATTTATAACGTAATTATCCCTTTCTTTCATAAACATAGATTAAGAGGAATAAAAGCAATATCATTTGCGGTATTTGAAGAAATCGCATTATTGGTTAAAGGTAGACAGGATATAAGAAAACTTACTTCTGATGAGGTAAAGTATATTACCAGTTTGAGATCAGGAATGAACAAACACTACGACTCGCTAAGTGCGGGAAAGCCGCACGCTTAGTGGGAACGCGCAATAACTTCGATGAAGCGCAATCCGTCAAGTCAATGAAGTTGGGGGCACCCGAATTCCGGACGTTCCGGAGCAAGGTGAATCCAGCAACAGGGACTAAGTCGTAAATAAGTTGCGACCTGTCCGAGCAATCGGACAGTAAAATCCGCCACAGTACTATTCGGTACGTGGCCGGGTGCAGTATTGCACCTAGGCTGTATCGGTGAAGTCTAAACTGTATTCAGGTAAACTGAATAAGTATGATAATACCGAGGGAACCTCCATTAGATATGAAATTATCTAACGGGGGACACCGTAGAGACTACACGCCGGCGCCGCAAGTAACAAAAGCATATTTGCTTGGAGTATTACACGACGCAACAGAAAGAAAAACTACCTACAGAGTAGCTTCTAAAAGCAAAGAGTATTGCGAATTTCTTTCAAAAGAAATAAGCAAGTTTAGTTATAAAGGATGGGTCTATCGAGAAGGGAAGAATCGCAATCTTTGGATTGTTGAATTTTCCAAAAGTGTTTTAAAAAATACTGAAGTTAAAACTAGAAAAGACAAGATAGATTATATCCGAGGCTATTTTGATACAGAAGGTGGTATAGCAAAAAGTTCAAAGGTGCGTTATTACATATATTTCGCACAGAAAGATAAAGAAGATTTGCTAGAAGTAAGAAAATATTTAGAAGAGGCAGAAATAAGTTGCGGAAAGTTACATAATCCAAGCAAGAGGGTGGATGCGAATTATTGGAGATTCTTTGTAAGAGCAAAATCTTATACTGATTTTGCAAGTCTCATTAATTCAAGCCATCCAGTGAAGCGTAAGTATTTGCGGATGAAGATATAGTCCATACCTCTCGAAAGAGAAGGATTAATATGAACAAGGTATCCGTTCTGGAAGGAGCGGATGGATCACCTCCTTTCTAAGGAGAGTGCCTCGTGCTTTGCATGAGGATTACCCCCCAGATTTTAGGCATTTAGTTGTCTGGTAAATAATAACAATGCTCGCAAGATACCGGCGATACAGGTTCCGCTACCAGTCATATTTTGAGTGTCAATTTTAATTTATAAAAATAGTCGCGAAACCCCTCAAATCTGCAGCACGAGCCGTCCCGCAAAAATTGAATATTTAGGCGGGTGAAAAGGTGAGTGATAAGCGAAGCTTGTGTCTTTGACATAAAGATTGTGGGGTGAAGGCCAAAGGCCAACAAAAAACCCCGAGTTAAACTCGGGGTTTTTTGTTGGGAAAAAAGTACCGCACTGTTATTCCTCGAGAACTTTTTGTGTCTCAAGAGATAAGTGGTGCGGAGGTCTTAGATTTCAAAAACTATTCGGGGGATAAATGCTGTGCAACTTGCGTTGCAAAGATTTTAATCGAAAGCCTAAGCCTCCGATCCCCAAACAATTCTTTACTTTCTAAGACCTAAATCCGTTCGTAAAAGCGTGTCGCCAATCTGATCGCAAGCGATCAAAAAGGCAAATTGCCTCACTTTCGGACTTATATCCGCGAACCCTTGTCAGCCACCAGTTGGCTGCCTTGGCGTCCTGTACCGTCCGGTACAGGGACAAGGGGTTTAGAGAACTCCTTTCCAGGAATTCTCAATCATCTGTACGCGAAGATCTGATAGGACTAGCTCCCCAGTTTCGACAAGTCAGACTTGTCATCCCGCTTGGTATTTTGAACCTCCAGGATTCCGAGCTTTTCTAGCCAGAGGCTAGCCGTTTGCAGTCTGGGGACCGCATTCGGTTTAACGTCGGAGCGCAAACCGACTTCTCCAAAGGATATCGGAGCAATCAGATACATTCAGGTTGGGTTTTCACCCTACCATAAACGTATCCCGGTTCACCCGAGCCAGACTCGGTGAGTCCTGTTTATGGTGGGCGATGACATCCCGATCTATGACCGGAACCCGACCCACTTGCGCATTTGTTTTACGAGGGGCCCAAGCCCTCGCGTCCTTCTTCTTTTTCGATGGTTAAGGACCGATTAGCGCCTTCAGAAGCGCGATGTTCTGCGTAGCCGACCCGGCGTACTCGTTGACGGAGTCAACAATGCCGTGGTCGACTGCGAGCTGCGCCCGCGCTTCGAAAGAGCTGTCCATTCCCGCTATGTCCAAGCACTCGACTACGCTGTCACCGTTGTACCCGATGCACACCCAAGCCGGGGGAGGTTGGACAGTTTCTGTTGAGACTGATTCGGTGGCCAAACGCGCGAGGTACTCATCGACCAAGATCGAGTCATACTCGGCGCGGCCTTGGGCCTCGTGCCACCAGTCGGGTTGGACGTTCATCTCCTCGGGTTCCTCAGCAGTTTGCGCGCTGAATTCTCCCAGGCTTTGCCCTAGCGCATCCCCTGTGAGAAGTATCTCGGTTTCTGGCATTACCCACCAGACTTGCTCAAACATCTCACCGATGTCAGCGACATACAACTCGCGTGGATCAAAAGCATAGTCGTTCCATGCTCCAACAAGCTCGAGCTCGCTGCTTGCAAAGTCCAGTATCTGGAGGACACCCTCTGAGAAGAGAAGTAACCCAGCACCTCTCGATTCCCAAGCGATTGGGTAGCCCGAGTAGCCGGTATTGATGTGGGTTTCTCTGTCCCAGATGTGGACGAACCCGTTGAGGGTGTAGGCCAGCTTTTCGCCGTCCAGGGAGACGACCGGCATCTCGCCGTCAAACAAGTAGGTTGGGTTCGTACCCAACCTGTTGGTCTCGAAGACCTTACCGTCCGCGTCGAAGAGGATGTGAGACAGGTCCGTCGCGTCTGGGTGGAGTTCCGATACTTCGGGTGTGTCCCTCATTTGGTAAATGCCGTTTTCGGCACCGTAAACTGACACGCGCCAAAGATCGGCGATCTGCGAACCCTTGGCCCAGCTGCTGAAATAGACCCAGCAATCGTCCCCGATACTTGGGAAGAGATTGGTCGAGCCTTCCAGCAAGGGGTGGTTGGTGAGCAAGAGCTCGTTGGTCATTTGGCCGGTTAGGTCGTCGACCCAGATACGCCAGATGTTGGCGATCCCTGTGTCAGAGTTGAGGCGAACCTCAACCTTGATGTCCACTTCCTCACAGACGCCTTCAACGGTCTGGATTACTACCTCGGGTTCATCGGTTGGAACCGTGGCGGTTGGTGCGGGGCCGCAGTGCGCAGCCGTGCCCTCAACGAACACGTAGTCGACCATGTCCACCCCAGAGTAAAACGGGGGGATTCGAACCTCAGCGGTCCGCACAAGATCGACCTGATACCAACAGAACTGGTTGGTCGGTATCAGCTGCGAAATGGGCATACCCTCCGTCCCCAGGGGTACGTGGATTTCCCACGTCGCAACGTGCGACTGCGATTCCAGCCATCCCGGACTCTCGGGTTCCTGATTGGACCCGAATGCATGGAGCCAAAGGGTGTCCTGACACTCCGGATCTTCCGAGAGGTTGGTTACATCACCATTCACCGGATTTCCCGACATGTGGTTGCCCTCGTAGTAGAGGACTCCCTTGATGTCGGTGATGATGCACTCCGCGTCCGGCTTCTCGGTTGCCGTTGCCGTTGCCGCCGGCGGCTCATCCGTCGGATGTTCCTCCTCGGTTGCCGTCGGAGTCGGACTCGGTGGCAACGTCCCCGTTGGTGTGGGTGTCGGCACAGATGTATCCGTTGCCGTTGGCAACGGTGTGTCCGTTGCGGTCGAGGTCGGCGTCGCCGTCGAGGTCGGCGTGTAGGTTGGTGTTGAGGTCGCCGTTGGGGTGGGCGTGCTGGTGGGCAGCGGTGTGTTGGTCGGCAGCGGTGTGTCCGTCGGCATAGGGGTGTTGGTAGGTGGGGCGGGGCAGTCCAGGGATCCCGAAACTTTCATGGAATCCCATGTGCTTCCATCAGGCTTTATAAACCTGACGAAAGCCTCGACCTCGCCACTGAAACCATCCGGCGGATTCCAACTGACCTCAGCCCACTCACCGGGGTCCTTGGTGCCGCTGTCCTCGAAGACCGTTTGTCCGTTTGCCTTGACATAGCCGTCCCAGTCGACCGGATCGTCTTGGTCGTTCTGGATCTTGGCGAAGACTTCATTACAGCTCATGCCTCCATCCTTCGGCCAAGCGAACACAACTACTGGGATTACGGAGACAATCGCGGCAAGCGCGATTGCCCACAACATAACCTTACGCATTTCTCACACTCCTTCCGCCATTGGCGGAAAATTTCCTCTATCCTTCTGCCGTTTTTCGATATCATTTCGCCTTAGTCCTTAATTGCAATAATCAAAAATAAGGACAGGACTTTGGCAACGATGGAAACAGTATCACCCGTCCGGGTAATCGATCTGTTTCTCAAGCAAAAGGATTTAAGGAAGCGGACATAACCTTTATCCCGGCTATACAAGGGTTAGTTTTTGTAAACTTTTCTATTCCCCATGAGGGGGAGAGTGAGGGTGAGAGACAAATTGACCAATGACCAATGACAAATGTCAAATGACCAATGGTCAGTTAGCTTTAGAGGAGCCGTCTTCACCCCCACACTTCCCCCCACGGGGTAGAGTGTACCATTCAATTGAAATGTCAAAGAACAATCCGCCAAACTGGCGGATTAATGATTAATGGTCGATGGTTAATCAGTTAACCACCCATTCTTAATCACTAATCCTTCGACTGTGCTCAGGACAAGCTTCTAGTTGACTCAATATTTTTCATAATATATAAAGTAATTATCATGTCTCTTACAAAATCCGACTTATCATCTATTCGACAAGTTGTTAGAGAGGAAACGAAACCGCAATTTCAAAAAATTGAGAAAAAAATCGATAAGGTCGATAAAAAGTTTGATAAACTCTTTAATTTTCTAGATAAAGATCATACAAAGCTGGTAAAAAGAGTTCGAACGATTGAAAACAATCTAGAAATTTCTCCTCCTGAGTTTTAAAAGTGCTTTTTAAAACACCCCTCGTTCGCCAAGGCTTCGGAGGGTTGTGCGTTGTTGATAATTTATAAAGGAACACTAAAAAAAACGGTACCGGGCCCTGAGTAAAAATGGATGCAAAAAGAGAAAGTGCTTGCTGCGACAATTAAGTCGAAGCAATTCTCCTTTCGATCCCTCACAGGACCCGGTTTGAGAGAGCTACGATTTCTTGAGCGTAAGCTTGGATCTTTCGGATCTGACCACAACAACTGCGGTCGACAGATGGTTCGGTCCGATTGCCCAAAGTTGCTCTCCCTTGTAATGGACAAATTCACTGGCTGGGTCTTGGTACACAAGGACTTCTTCGTAGTTGTGAAGCGCCAACCATTGCGCCTCGTGTACATGCACTTCTAAGTGCATTTCATACCTCCTCTTTTCTGCCCGAATGGCAGCGGACTGAATACCAGTTTTTCTGATACTCAATGCGCTACCATCCGAGTCAATCTCTCTTATATAAATGTGCAACACCCATCCGCAATTTACCTTTCGCCTATACGGCCTTCGGCCTAGAACTATTCGTTCACGGCTCAAGGAGCATTTGCTGGAGGGTTGTGTACTATTAAATAATTATTAAGGAACACAAAAAAACCGCCCGATAGAGGAGCGGCTGTAAAAGCCATTGACTAATTACCAATTATCTCCTCTAAAGCCTAGTACTCTAGGATATCTCCTAGAATGAGGAGAATATAGCATAAAAGTAGAGAAAAGTCAAGAGACTATCGGTCTGTAACGATAGTCTCGCAGATCCCGCATACACGCCCCCCGCACCAAAATTTGGTGCGGGATTAGTGTTGTGCGGGGTCAAGCATTACTGGGTAACTTATTAATTGGCGGTACAAATAGAGGTTGAAGGTAAGTATAAACTTATACAAGTCCAAAGTATATATTATAGGGTTATATGGATATAATAATTACTCAAAGTAAATTTTCACAGTACATTTCACGACTATAGGTAGGCTGAAGTTAGCTTAGATTATTTTTTTCGTGTATTGTACCGCCTCCTATGTTTGTAGGTCTAGGCTGGTAGGGGGTGCTTTTGAATTCTTGATCTGGGTAATTTCTTTGTACAGGATTTTCTTTAGCTTTTTTACCATAGCGCTCACGCGATACATTAATAACCTTCTGCCTGTTTTGGTTTCTAGATACGGGTAAGGGGAGAGTGTTTGCCAAAAATGGTCTGGTTGAATGTCCGTCAATCATCAGCTTTATTGCAATTTGATAATTGCGAAGGTTGATAAGGTCATTTTGGGAAAAAACCTCGGCGTATTCTTTAAAAACAATAGCTGCGTCTTCGGCGCCTACTGAAAATGCGATTAAGCTCCCGGCGTTGCCGAGTATTGCCTTTTGCACTTCAGGAGGAATCTGGGCCATGTATTGGTTAGCTAATGTTAACGCGAGTCCGAATTTTCTGGCCTCTGACAAAATTTTAACAAAGCTCTCGGTTGCAAAATTTTGAAACTCATCGACATAAAGATAAAAAGGTGTACGCTCTTCTTTTGGTACGTCGACTCTCCTCATCGCAGTTACCTGAAACTTGGTAATAAGCGTTGCCCCTAAGAGCGCCGCATTGTCTTCGCCGAGTCGTCCTTGAGAAAGATTAGCGATAAGAATTTTTCTTTCATTCATTACAGTATCCAGGGAAATCGTGCTTTTTGGCGGACTAATAATACGCCGAATCAGGGGCGAGGTGACGAATTGTCCGACTTTGTTTTGAATAGGGGAGATGGCTTCTTTTTGAAGTCTTTCCGGCATCTTTTCGTATTCGTCTTTCCAGAAGTTAATCAGCGATTGGTCGTTAATTTTTGCAAGAGTTCTATTTCTAAATGAATTATTTGAAAGAAGTCTTAATACGTCTTCTAAGGTTGAGTTTTCGACTTCAGAAAGGGTCATAAAGCAGTTTCTCAAAATATACTCCATTCTAGCCGACCAAACGTTTTCCCAGATTTTTGTAAAAATACTCATAAGCCCCGATACTACCAGTTCAGCCTCTTCGCGGTTTACGACCTCTAATGGGTTTACAATAATAGGAAATTCTTTATCTGCAGGATTGAAGTAAATGGTGTCGTTTATTCGGCTTTTGGGGATATAGTCGAGAATGTCGTCGCAAAGATCGCCGTGGGGATCAATAACGGCGACGCCCCTTCCTTTTTTGAAATCGTCTATTACCATATTAGCGATCATTGTAGATTTGCCGGTTCCGGTCTTTCCTACCGTCCAAATGTGACGTAACCTATCGATGTCTTTAACGCCAAATATGGTTTCGCGGTTTTTGAAAAGAGTCTTTGCAAAAAAGTTTATTGTTTGTTTTTCTTCATCACCTAAATCCGTTGAAACAGGAAGATTATTAGGAGGTTCAGACAAAACTGCGGTTCCCCAAACTATTGTAGGAACCTTTATTTTCTCTGAAGGAAGGTGCCAAATTGTCGCCAGTTCAACTATATTTAGTATTTGGCTGCCAGATACAAGTCGCTGTCGGGCAGCTCTTAGCTGTTTATTCCAGTTCAAGCGAGTAGGTCTTACCGAATAAAAGGAATTGGCGTCAGCTCTCGTGAATACCCCATATGCGTCTGACAACTCTTTGAGACTTTCTTTTGAGTTAGAGATAATCCTAGCTGATACTCTAAATCCTGGGTAAGTAATTTTTTCTTTTATTACACTTTCGTCCGTTCGCGGGGAATAAGAGCCATCCTCCTTTTTAGTTCCCTTAGAGGCGTAAAGTTCTCCTTGGCCTTGCCAGCGAGTTCCCGAGGACTCAAGCGCATATTGGATCAAAGTGACCTCTTCGGGATCTGCTTTAGAAAGAACCGAAAGAATCGAAGAAAGAGGATCGATGTCTGTGAATTTATCAAAAGTGGCTAGCGGATAGAAACTTCCCTTTTGTAACTTTAGATTAACAATGTCAATGTCGAGTCCCTCTAGTGGGTCTTTCCCCTTTTCAATAATTACCAAGGGATAGTTTGATTGAAGCTGTGATTCGATAAAAGGGATTAGTGTCGGATCGCAAGTTATTTGAAATCTGATTTGTTGGTTAAAAAGGACAATTTCAAGCGCAAAAGCTTTTCGCTTTCCTCTCGCGAGCTTCTGCCAAAAAGAAACTGGATTGACTTGGGTTAGCGCTGCTAAAAACGTTTTAGCAGCCTCGGGAGTAACTTCAACATTTCTTGGAAGCTTTAAAAAAAAAGTAGAAAGTTCAGCCATACGGCTATTATATAATAGTAGGTTGGGATTTGTTAGAAGAGTAAAATCGACATGAAGAAGTCAAAGTTATAACAGCATTCAAGAAAACCCCCGAGTCAGACTCGGGGGATGATTTGAACGCTGATGTGTCATCTTCCTTTAGAAGAAACCCCGCTCTTCAGAGCGGGGAGGATGTCATAGGGTGAATTGAGATTAAGGCGTTTTTGTGGTAAATTATTCAATACTTGGGCGCTTGGTTCAGCTTGCCCCGCCTATTTCAGGCGGGGCAAAGGTAGAGCGCTTTCCTGATGACCCGCAAAATTTATATTTAGGCGGGACATATGAAATTTTGTACATAAGGGCGCTTGGTTCAGCGGTAGAACGCTTTCCTGATGACAAAGGAACTTTGACATATCAAAATTCATTGCATAGTTGGGCGCGTGGCTCAGTGGTAGAGCGCTTTCCTGATAAGAAAGAGGTCCTTGGTTCGATCCCAAGCGCGCCCACAAACAACGCAAAGAATTTTGTTATAAGAAAGAGGTGCCAGGTTCGACTCCTGGAGCGCCCACTTTGAGCTATTGACTGATTGTGAAGATACCGTGTATAATTGTATTTGCTTTTGAGGCAGATTACTTGATGAGAAGCATAAGAGAAATTTCCAAAACCAATCCGCGGACATTCTATGGTTAAATAGCGGATTTATGCACTTCATCGGGTAACCCCGCCTCAGCGGGGTTTTTGCTTTTCAATAGAACTTTACAAATAGCAAAGCATCCGCCGACCAGCCGCCCTTCGAGCCGTGTTCGAATAGAACTGACCGCGCCCGCAGCGCATACGCGCAAGCGTTTCTGGCGGGAAAGGCGAGAAGTAAGGCAAGGCGTTATAAGGATCTTTAAAATAATATTGCCTGATCGATCGAGGGCCGTTAGCTCAGCTGGCCAGAGCGCTACATTTGCAATGTAGAGGTCGCCGGTTCGATCCCGGCACGGTCCACTAAGTTAGTTAAAAGTTTAAAGTTCAAAGTTAAAATTTTGCATTTTGAATTTTTAATTAAATTTATTTGTTCTTTGACATCTGAAGAGAAAGGCCGCAATTAGTTCTTTACTAACGCGGACAGTGAATGCCTTGGTTTTGCCTACCGAAGAAGGACGCGCATGGCTGCGATAATCGTCGGGGAGCTGCCACGAAGCTTTGATCCGGCGGTGTCCGAATGGAGAAATCCGGCCGAGTTCATACTCGGTCACCCCACAGCCAAAGTGTCTTGCACAGTGAGCATAAACTCGGAATGTCAAATGCCAAATTGTTCAAATGTCAAATCAATGTCAAAGTCTAAATGTCAAATTATTAGTACTTTTGTCATTTATTCATTAGGATTTCATTTGGAATTTGGATTTTGAAATTTGTTATTCCACAGTTTGTGCCTGCTATGCAGGACACATAACTGTGGTGGGGGGTACTACCCGAACTGAAACATCTAAGTAGGGTAAGGAAGAGAAAACAAACGTGATTGCCCAAGTAGCGGCGAGCGAAAAGGCAACAGCCCAAATCGCCCCACATTCTTCGGAATGTGTGGGCGAGGTTGTAGGACTCCGATGTGAGACTCAGCTCATTTAGTGGAATGATTTGGAATAGTCAACCATAGAGGATGAAAGTTCTGTACACGAAAAGTAAGCTGAGCTCTAGGAGTATCCTGAGTACTACGGTGTAAGCACTCCGTAGGAATCTGGGGGAGCCATCCCCCAAGGCTAAATATGGGCATAAACCGATAGTGAACAAGTACCGTGAGGGAAAGGTGAAAAGAAGGGCGGAACGCCCAGTGAAATAGAATCTGAAACTGTCTGCGATCAAACCGGTAAAGCCCCGCACCAAAGTGGCATAAAATATTATCTGATTTGAGTCTTAATTGATATTAAATCTTAATTGTTTATGGAAATTTAGGAGTTTAATGATGTTAGGATTCATATTTTGGAAAATCAGATGCCATTTTGGTGCGGGGTGATACCGTGCCTATTGAAGAATGAGCCGGCGAGTTCCCGTTGTTTCTATGTCTAAATCCTTTAACGGATGGAGGCATAGGGAAACCAAGTGCAAATAGCGCGTGTCCCGATTATATCGGGACTTAAGAAACAGCGGGAGACCCGAAACCAGGTGATCTATCCATGAGCAGGGCGAAGTCCCGAGAAATCGGGATGGAGGCCCGAACCCGTGTGGGTTGCAATCCGCTGGGATGACTTGTGGATAGTGGTAATATGCCTATCGAACCTGGAGATAGCTGGTTCTCCCCGAAAGGTGTATAGGCACCGTGCCCCGCCAAAATATATCAGGGGTAAAGATACTGGAAGAATAGACGAGCGTAAGCGAGTTTATTCTACCAAACTCATAATACTGATATTTGTGTGGGGTAGACAGCTCCGAGGGGCTAAGCTCACGGAGCGAGAGGGAAACAACCCAGACTCTCGGTTAAGGTCTCAAAGTCATAGCTAAGTTTGAAAGGAAGTTTGCCTCCGTTAACAGCTAGGAGGTTGGCTTAGAAGCAGCCATCCTTTAAAGAAAGCGTAACAGCTCACTAGTCGATGGAGGGAAGCGCCGAAAATTTATCGAGGATAAGCTATGCACCGAAACCGGAGATCTTGTCCTTTGGACAAGGAAATTCTAAGTACTAAGCACGAAATTCGAAACAATATTTAAATTTCAATTTTCAAAATTCAAAACAAATAAGAATTAAAGAATGTTTTGAGCATTTGAATTTATGATTTGGAATTTGTTTAGTATTTCGATATTCGGATTTAGGATTTTCTCGCCCAGAGGGCGAGGTGGTAGGGGAGCGTTCTTGTTGCATTGAAGTTGAATTGTAAAATTCAGTGGAGCGACAAGAAGTGAGAATGCCGGTATGAGTAGCGCACTACTCCGGTGAGAATCCGGAGCGCCGAATGCCCAAGGTTTCCGTCGCGAGGTTCGTCCTCGACGGGTTAGTCGGTACCTAAGACGAGGCCATAATGGCGTAGTCGATGGAAGACAGGTTAAGATTCCTGTATTTGTTTTAAAACGTTATTAACTGGGGATTGACTGAACAGGATGTTTAGAGCCAATTCGTGAAGTTTGGTGCAAGTTGCAAGGTAGGGTCAGTTGGAAAATCCGCTGAAACGATTAACCGAGCAGTTATGCATAATCCTAAGAGATTAGGGTGATTCTAACGCATTCAGTTTACTAGAAAAGATTCGCAGTGAGTTTTAAGACAAGCCGTACCGTAAACCAACACAGGTGGGCAAGTAGAGAATACTAAGGCGAGCGAGAGAAGGAGGCTTAAGGAACTCGGCAAAAAAACTACCCGTAACTTAGGGAGATGGGTTACCCCGCACCAAATTAGCAGAAAATATTTCTGATTCGAGTTTGGATCTTAATAATTGTTAACTTAAACAATAATGTCATACATTAGGTATGAGTAGGATTCATATTTTGGAGAATCAGCTGTTAATTTGGTGCGGGGGTGCAATAAAAGTTTGCTAACCGACTGTTTATCAAAAACACAGGTCCATGCAAATCCGAAAGGAAAAGTATATGGGCTGACGCCTGCCCAGTGCCGGTAAGTTAAGTGGATGGGTCTTTACAGATTTATCTGTTTAGGCTCTGAAATCAAGCTCCGGTAAACGGCAGCAGTAACTATGAGTGAGTAAGCGAGCTCACAAGCTCTGCTTATGAATAACATTTGTAGTTGTAAAACTCGGCTATATGCTGGGATATCTTGACAGGTTGGCTGTACTGCTGTTATATTTAAAATAGCAGTGAAAATCAGTCAAATAGAGATAATCAGCAGGAAAGGCCAAACATGACCAAAGTTAGAGTTCCTGAGAAAATTGGATGGTATTTAACAGGTTTTTCAGATGGAGAAGGAAGTTTTAACGTATCTCTCCGAAGAAAATCTGATTATAAACTAGGATGGCAACCAGTCTTATCTTTTAACGTATCCCAAAGAGAGCAAACTATTTTAGCTCTTATGAAGCGTCATTTAAGATGCGGGATAATTAAAAGAAGAAAAGATGGATTGTATTCTTTCGATGTTACCAATCCAAATGCAATTCAGGAAAAAATTATTCCTTTCTTTGAGAAATATAAATTCTTATCTACAAATAAAAAGAAAAACTTTTCTATTTTTAAAATGATAGTTAAGTTAATGACTGATAAGAAACACTTGAATCAAGAAGGGTTTAAGCAACTTTTAAGATTGAGAGAGAAACTCAACGAAGGTAAAGGAAGGAAGAGAAAATATACTTTGGATAATGTTTTGGAATCCTCAGAGACTATACGCCGAGTCCCCATTAGATGATTTTATATCTAACGCGGGGATGATATAGTCCGACCTGCATGGAGACATGCAGATCCCGTAAAATCGGGACTAAGTAACAATGTGAACTGTTCTACGGTAGGAATTACTGCCGTAGTAAAAGTCAACTATATGCTGGAAAACCCGAGAATGCAGCGGTACTTGTAAGTATGTTATAATACTATAAGTAAATATACGTCTGCTGCGGATAATCAGCAGGAAAGACTGGAGGTGACAAAAATGAGCGTTGAGTTGAATTTTAAAACTCTAAATACTCAAGAACCAATATCTAACGATACTGGTGGTGATATAGAAATAGTTCCAGGGGAAAATGAGCCAGAACCAGGTTCAGTATTACCCGAAGACGAAAATCTTCCAGAATCCTCAGAGGCCATACGTTGACTCCCAACTCAGTTGGGGAAGAGATGGTCCGAACTCGACAGCGATGTCGAGAACTTGCAAAATCGTGCAAGCTTTGTAACAAACGTTTCTGATAAATCAGAATTTAGAGCGAAGTTCCTTGTCGTGTAAGTTACGACCCGCACGAATGGCGTAACGAGTTAGCAACTGTCTTGAGCCTTCACTCGGCGAAATTGCGATGGCTGTGAAGACGCGGCCTACTTTCACCTGGACAAAAAGACCCCGTGGAGCTTTACTGTAGTTTGGCATTGAACTGTGCACTCTAATTGTCAAGTGTAGGAGGGACCGCTCCCACATTCTTTGAATGTGGGGCGGGACAATGTGACACCTCTCTTTGGAGTGTGGCAGGTCTTACCCAAAAGCCATGAATACTGGTTTGGGGAAATTGCTAGATGGGCAGTTTTACTGGGGCGGTACCTTGCCAAAAGGTAACGCAAGGGTACAAAGGTCGGCTTAGCACGGATGGACATCGTGCATAAAGTATAAAGGCATAAGCCGGCTTGATAGTGAGAGCGACAGCTCGAACTAGTGCGAAAGCAGGTCTTAATGATCCCCCGATCCGCAATGGTTGTGGACGGGGCTTAACGGATAAAAGCTACCCCGGGGATAACAGAGTAGTCGCGCCCGAGAGTCCATATCGACGGCGCGGATCGCTACCTCAATAACATCGGGGTCCTCCGATAGTGATATTGGAGTGCTGTTTTTAAGTTCCCCAGAACTTAAAAAGAAATTCGACTCATAACGGTGAAACCCTACTTGAAATTTGGGTAACTTTCGGGTTATTCTATTTTAAGGGGTAATACCGTGGGAAGTTTATCGAAAATTCAGAAACAACTAATTTTAGGTTGTGTCCTAGGTGATGGTTACATGAGGAAGAAAACAAATGCTCATTTGCAAATCACCCATTCAATTAAACAGAAAGAGTACGTTGATTGGAAATATCAAATTTTGAAAAATTTAGTTAAAGGTACTCCAAAAGTTTACAAGGGAAATGCAGGTAGAGTTGGGTATAGGTTTTTTACTAAGAATTTACCTCAAATAACATATTTCTATAATAGGTTTTACCAAAACGGTAAAAAGATAGTTCCGAAAGATATAAAAATTTCGCCATTAACTTTAGCTGTTTGGTATATGGATGACGGGTCAAAAAGCAGGCATGCAGGATATATTAATTGCCAGCAATTTGATTCTGTTAGTCAAAAGAATATGTTAAACGCATTAAATAATTTGAATCTAAAGGTAAGTTTTAATAAAGACAAAATTTATACTAGAATTTATATTTCTTCTTTAAGTATGCCACTCCTAGTACATTTAATTAAACCATTTATTGTACCGAGTATGAGGTACAAGCTTTCGATATAACCCCGTATCGACTTTCCTGAGTTTGACTCGGGAGGATGGGAACGTCTAACGTTCTCATAATACGTCGACATCTAATTAAAGGTTGTTAATAGATGAAGGTATAGTCAGGCTACTACGTAAGTAGATAGGTTTAAGTGCGATGTCGGCTCACCGCATCCTGGGGCTGGATAAGGCCCCAAGGGTTGGTCTGTTCGCCCATTAAAGCGGTACGTGAGCTGGGTTCAGAACGTCGCAAGACAGTTCGGACTCTATCCGGTGAAAGCGTTGAATCTTGAGGGGAGCTGGGGACAGTACGAGAGGACCTTCCCGGGGGAATCCCTAGTGAGCCGGTTGTGGCGTCAGCCGCAAAGCCGGGTAGCTACATTCCTAACGGATAACCGCTGAAAGCATCTAAGCGGGAAGCCGGCCCCAAGATTAGGATTCATTTAGACTCCTGGGAGAACACCAGGTTGTTTGGCAGGCAGTGGAAGTCGCGTAAGCGATTAAGCTAACCTGATCCAAATCAGTCGAAAAGAACATTAGCGGCCAAATCTCTTCAGATATCAAGGAGCAAATACGAAGTATTTGCGACGTACCCCGTAGCAAACGCCCTTTGAGGCGTGTATGAATAATACTGAAAAGCCTCAAAGTAAGTTGCAGCGGGGAGGGAGCATTCCTGCGAAGCAGGAACTTGTACATTTATAGTTTTGTGTTGAGGTCCGGTCTTTTGAGCGTCGTCGAACTACCTCTTACCATTCCGAACAGAGAAGTAAAAGGCGACAGCGGGGACGATAGTTGTCCGGCAACGGACCGCGAAAATACCTCGAGGCCGGTCTTGAACACAAAACTGAATCCCGCCAAACGGCGGGATTTTTGTTGGCTTGTTATTCATTGAGGGGAGACATTTGCGTTTAAAAAGGTTTTTCGGCGTAGTGGATGTAGTATGCCACAAGTCCTGTTTTTAGGGCTTCGCCTTCACACTGTAAGGCTATCCGATTTCGATCAGCAGCTTGTAAGTATTTTATTGGAAATAATGTTAGTAAAGTTGCTAAGGGTTTGAGATAAAGCGCTAATCTATAATAGTGAGTAACAGAGGGTTTTACTTCATCCTTTTTATTTAATTCCAGTAAATTAACAAAACCAGACTTTTTAATATCGTTCGTCATTTCTTTTGGAGTGATGAACTCTTCAAGTGCAAATGCCTTTTTAAAATCATTAATAATCCTATTCTCTTTTATGTTTCGAGTCTTTCTTGATAAGTAACCGTCGGCAATGATTAAATTACCCCCTGGTTTAAGGATTCTGTAAGCTTCATTTAAAAATTGCACCTTTGGAGAACAATGACAGATACTTTCGACTCCATAAATGACATCAAAATAATTATTTTTAAAATTAGTTTTGGTATAATCTTGAACTTCAAAATTTGTTAAGTGTGTCAGCTTTCTATCTTTGGAATATTTTTTTGCAAGCTTTATTTCCCTCGGAACTATTGAAATTCCAGTTACCTGCGCACCAGTTTTTCCGGCAATATAGATTGCAGTTCCTCCAACCCCACACCCGGCATCTAAAACTTTTTGTCCATTTTTAATAGCGACTAAATCTACTATGGCTTGATTTTCATTAAGCATTGCTTCGTGTCTGTTTTTAGTTTTTTTAACCCAAAAACCGTGGTGCATTCCTAGAGATTTGGAGTTATAACAAAGAAGTTTGTATAACCATTGTGAGGAATCAAAATAAGTTTTAACTTCATCTAAATCATGTCCCATTAATTCATTCTAACAGTAAACTTATCACTTGTTACTTGTCACTTATCACTATATAATAGTTCCACAAATGGAAAGGTGGTCATGTTGAGTGGCTTTAAAGAAAAAAGTAATATCTAAAAAGGTATCAAAAGTAGGAAAAATACTAAAAGCTAATAAGACTTCAAGAAAATCTTCAGAACCACGTAAATTTGCTTCGCAAAAACGTGGCGAGCCCCAAACCATGGAGGCGCTTTTGGCTCAATTCGAAGCTCCAATAGCTCTAACAAGAGGTCAAAGGGTTAAAGGGAAGGTAACTGCAATAACCAAAAAGAACGTCGTCGTTGATATAGGAGGGAAAAGCGAGGGATTGGTAGCCGAGCGTGCTTTTCAGGAAGCAAAAGATTTTATTAAAACTCTAAAAGTGGGTGATGAAGTAACAGCTTCTATCCTAATTCCCGAAACTCCGGATGGATTTTCAATATTGTCCTTGAGAGCTGCCGCTCACGATGCAACTTGGAAAAAGATTGAAGAGTCTCAAAAGAAGGGTATGCCCATTGATGTTTTAGGAGTTAGTGTAAGTGCATCGGGCCTCATGGTTGAGATTGATGACCTTGTTGGTTTTATTCCGACCTCGCTTATTGGAAAAAAGGCGCAAGCTAACCCACAAGAGCTTGTCGGTAAGCGAATTTCAGCAGTAGTTGTAGAGTGGGCAAGAGGTGAAAACAAAATTGTATTATCCGAGCGGGATGTGTCTGAAGCCGAAGAAATAAAGCTCTCCTATGAAGCACTGGACAAAGTAAAGACAGGGAGTATTCATGAAGGAAAAGTTTCAAAAATTTACAATTTTGGCTGCTTTGTAAAGGTAGATGTTGCGATTAAAAAAGGTAAAACTGTGCCTGTCGAAGGACTAGTCCACGTATCTGAAATGAGCTGGGAGAAAGTGAAGGATCCTAATGAGTTAGTTAGTGAAGGAGATATCGTTACGGTTAAAGTTTTAGGAAATGTTGACGGGAGGTTATCTTTCTCAATTAAAAAAGCTCAGAAGGATCCATGGGAGGGGATAGAAGACAAGTTTAAAAAAGACGCGAGATTAAAAGGTAAAGTGGTCAAATTATCAGATTATGGCGTATTTGTTCAGCTTACACCCGGGGTTGAGGGATTAGTACATATGACTAAAATCCCCCCAGGGGAGAAATTAGAAGAAGGGAAAGAGGTAAATGTATATGTAGAAGAAATTGACTCAAAATCTCGAAAAATTTCCTTAGGGTTGGTATTAACGAGAAAACCAGTAGGATATAAATAAGATCGGAGAACCAGAAAACTCAGTCAACTCGGATTGCCAGGGAATCAGAGAGTCAGATTGTCAAGCTTGCTCCTAAAAGTTTCTGAATTTCCGATACTCTGACTTTCTGACGTGCTGAGTTTTCCGAGTGTTCCGATTATCTGAAAATCAAAATGGCTAAAACTCATTCGTTATATGTCTGTCAGCAATGTGGTTATTCTCAAACCGGATGGGCGGGTAAATGTCCGGAGTGTGGAAGTTGGGGGTCGCTTGTCGAAACAGTAGTTTCGACTACGAACTCAAAACTCAAAACTCAAAACTCAAAACTGAAGAAGTCCGAACCCGTAACTCTTTCCTCAATTCCTTCAAAGTTGACTTCAAGAATATCAACAAAAATCTCAGAATTAGATAGGGTTTTAGGAGACGGGTTGGTTCCCGGCCAGGTGATTTTAATTGCAGGAGAACCCGGTATTGGAAAAAGCACACTTCTTTTACAGCTAGCTGATAAGCTAAGCAACACTCTTTATGTATGTGGTGAGGAATCAGCCAACCAGATTGCCATCAGGGCTGCTAGGTTGGGAATTAGGAATAAGTCAATCCAACTTATCGAAGATACAAATGTCGATTCTGTGATAGATACGATAAACAGTTTGAAAGGGGGAGCTACAAAAGCAGTAATGGTGGATTCGATTCAGACGATGGCAACTTCTGATCTCTCGGGTTTGGCTGGTTCCGTAGGGCAGGTAAGGGAGAGCGCTTTTAGGCTGCTTAAGGTGGCCAAAGAGAAAAATATACCTCTATTTTTAGTTGGTCACGTTACTAAGATAGGTACGGTTGCCGGTCCGGCAGTTCTTACACATATAGTCGATACGGTATTGTGGTTTGAGGGCGATAAATCCCTGACATTGAGGCTACTTCGTAGCGTCAAGAATCGCTTTGGCCCAACCGACGAGGTGGGGATTTTTGAGATGGAGGATAAAGGACTTATGCCGGTTTCTTCTTATGAGAAGATTTTTCTCTCCAAGTCCCCAAAAGCTATTGCTGGAAGTGTGATCACCTCAGCCCTACAGGGTACGCGGCCGCTTTTGGTTGAAATCCAGGCTTTGGTGGTTTCTTCTCGGCTTCCCTTTCCAAAAAGAGTCGCTCAAGGGGTAGATTCCAAAAGACTTGAACTTCTTTTGGCTGTTCTAATCAGAAGGTGCGGTTTACCTTTGTATGAATATGATGTTTTTGTGAATGTGGCTGGTGGAATTAAAGTGACAGAGCCTGCAAGCGACTTAGCGATTTGTTTGGCCATCGCTTCTTCATTTTTCGACAAGGTTCTTCCCAAAGATACCCTGGCTTTAGGTGAAGTAGGGCTATTAGGAGAAGTAAGAGAGGTTGTGGCGCAGGAAAAAAGAACCAAGGAGGGGAAACGATTAGGATTTGGAAATCCAATAACTCATATGCAAGCTAAATTTGTAACCGATGCAATCAAGAGATATTTAAAGTAGTTTCCACAGGTTATCCCCAAAAAAGTTGATGTTATAAAAAGTCCCAATTATTTGGCACTTTTTGAAATTCAAAAACTATAGGTGTGGAATAAATAGGAGTTTTTGAATTATAGGGTTTGACAATGTTGACAAGGAGTGTTACAATTTTTTTGCTCATTGAATTGAATAAAGAGCATCGCCATCGCTGGAAATCTTCCCATCGAATAGAGATGCTCTTAGTTAGACGATTTGTCTTCTCGGGCAGATTAAGAGTACTTTTCTGCCATTATTGACAAAAGTATTTGTCTTTTGGGCAGATAAAGACAAATCAATTTAGAGTAGTAATATCTTGAAGTATTTGTCAAGGGTATGTTGAAAAGTTAAGAAAAACCGCAACGAAATTTCTGCATTGCAGGGGCGGGTGGAGTGTTGGGCAGGCGCTCTACCCGTTCCTAGAATGTAGAAGTTATTGCGGTTTTTCTTTTTTGTAAGGATTTCTCGGACGGGGGTGGCCCCGCACAGATCTTTCCTCGCGCTACGAACTACGTTTGTACCCGCGAGGGGCGATTGTACGGGGTGAAAGTGTTTGGGCAGCTTGCCCCGTTAATTACCGATGGTTAATTAATGGGGGCGCTCTACCCGTTCCTTAAGGTTAGATGCCAAGCGCGCTTTTTGATTGGTTAGTAGACTTCTGATTTGCTTGACAAATCACAAGAGTAGTCTTATCACGAAGTGACAAGTAGTATTATGACGAAGACTTGACAAGTCTCAAGGTTAGTCTTATAATACGCGTTAACCGATACAGACTAGGACTATGGTCCTAGTTATAGTATAGATTTTATAGTAATGATAAATGAAATTTGTCACAAGCTACGCTTATGATAAACAAAATTAAATTTTTACTTGCGAGCTTTCTATCTTTGGCATTGGTTTTATTGGTAAGTACTGTTTATGCCGAAGTCTCGCCGCCTACTTTTCCTTCCTGTTCCCTTCAATCCGGCAGTGGTGATATTGCTAATTATGATAATGGGCTTCATCAAATAGTTGGGGCTGGACTATTGGAAGGTGCTGATGATGTATATTCACAAGCAAACGGAAATGCACTGCAGTGTTTTTGTGCAGAAGGTGATAGCGGAATTCAAACCGTTTGGTGGAGAATTGGCGATTTAACATCCCAAGAAATAGAGGGATTTTTGAGTCAAGGTTGGGTACAGGAGAACGGTTTACAGTGGAATTTAGAGAATACTAATTATTTGGCTAAGAATTCCGAATTTTCTTGCGCCGAGCCAACACCAACACCTACACTCACGCCGACCCCAACTCCTACTTCAACGCCTACGCCAACTCCGACTCCAGGCGACGAACCTGAAAGTAGTTGTAGTGCGCTTTCAGCTTCTCCGTCTGAAGGAACTGCTCCTTTAACAATCAGATTCAACGGATCAGGATTTGACGAAGACGGTAAAATTAAAAAATACAGATTTGATTTCGGAGATGCATCGGGCGGTCAGCCTCAAGTCTGGGAACAGGAAGGATCTGAAGCATTTCATAGATATGAACACGCAGGTACATTTAAAGCAACTCTATCAGTGCAGGATAGTCGCAACAATTGGCGAGATGGTTCAAACTCCTGCAGAATTGAGATAAAGGTAAGTGATAAACCAAAAGTATTGACGGCAACCGTAACTTCACTTCCTAAAACAGGTGCACCTTTATCAATTATGCTAGTTCTTACAACACTAAGTGGTACAGGTGCTTATCTTTACAAACGCTTCAGGTTGGTTTAAGAATGTTTCCCAAAGGTACAATATATAAAGCTAAAGATGAAAAATCACACGGCGAACTAGTGCTTTCCTTAAGCAAGCCACTGCGCTTTTTCTATACCCTCATACGCGGAGCTGGAGCCGGTCTTATTGCATTCACACTTCTTACTCTTTTATTTACTTATGGGCCAATTGCCAAGCAAGAGCTGTCGTATTCACTTCGTGGCAAAACTGAGCCTACGGAAATTGTCACAACCGAAAGCTTGATTGACGTTGCCGAGGCAGATAGAGTGGTGGAAGTACAAAAAGAAGCCCAAAGTTTGGGAGTGAATTCTTACTTTTCGGTAGTGATTCCCAAGATCGATGCAGCCGCAAACGTCTCAGCTAACGTTGATACAGCAAACGAAGAAGTGTACCTTTCGGCTTTGAAACAAGGAATTGCACACGCAAAAGGTACATATTTTCCAGGTCAGGGAAGAAACATATATCTTTTTGCTCACTCAACAGATACAGAATTTAATGTTGCAACTTATAATGCAGTTTTTTATCTTTTGAGAAAACTGGAGCCTGGTGATAAACTGGTTGTCTTTTTTGCTGACGATAAATACGTATATGAAGTAACCGATAAGGTTGTAGTTGATGCCGAGGATACTTCCTACATTACCCGCGATTATGGAGCTGAAAGACTAGTTTTACAAACCTGCGACCCTCCGGGCACTACTTGGAAGAGACTATTGGTCATAGCAAAACTTGTAAATTCAATGTAGTTTATCGCCAGTTGACAATTCCCAAACTTATACATAAAATATTGACAGCGAATAACTTTTAGGTCGATAATTTTCAGAGCTTCTTAAGATTTCCTTAATGTAATAAGATTTTTAATTTCAAATCAATAAGTCCGGTTCCCGCTACTTAATCTAATTTTATGGCTGCTAAGAAAATTTCTACTAAAAGTAAAATTAAGAAACTAAAACCCGCAAATAGTACAAAGACGAAACCGGTTGATTCTTTAAAAGAAGAAAAACCAGAAGAAACAATTGCATTCCCAAAACCTCAAATGATCGGCGAATTATCAAAGGGCGAAGTAAGTTTGGCAAGAGATGATGATAGAGCTTCTTTAGTTGTTGATGAGCGAGTTATACCCGATTCAGGTCTTCCCACAGAGTCAGTATCAGGCATTTTGGACATTGCAACTGAAGGGTCGGGGCTTTTAAGACCTAAATTTTCAGCCTCTGACAATGACATCTATATTTCAGCAAGCCAAATCAGAAGATTTAATTTGAGAATTGGTGATAAGGTTGAAGGTTTTGCAAGAAGACCGAAGGAAAACGAGCGTTATTGGGGTCTTTTGAAGGTAGAAAGTGTTAATGGCGAACCTGCCGAGGAAATGACTGAAAGGCCTGACCTTGAGGATTTGACTCCTTTGTATCCTGATACAATAATTCAACTTAGTACCGGGGTAGAACCTCTAACAACGCGCGTGATTGATTTAATTGCTCCTATTGGTTTTGGTCAAAGGGGTTTGATTGTTTCACCTCCAAAGGCCGGAAAAACCTGGCTTCTTAAAGATATTATAAGCGGTATCGCTAAAAACTATATTGAAAATGGCCAGAAGTCTTCGAGTAGCAAAGCAAAAGGTTCGGTACATCTAATGGCGGTACTCATAGGTGAACGCCCCGAGGAAGTAACAGACATTACAAGACATATTGAAAAGGTAACAAATTCTAAAGGTGAAACTGCATCCTCTAATTTCGATGAGTCGCCTCGTGATCAAACAAGGGTAGGAGAGATAGCTTTAGAGCGGGCAAAGAGATTGGTCGAGAAAGGCAACGACGTAATAATTCTTCTTGACTCAATTACCCGTATGGCCAGAGCCTACAATCTTGCACTGCCAACTTCGGGTAGAACCTTAACAGGAGGATTTGACCCTGTCGCACTTTTTCCAGCCAAGAAGTTTTTCGGTGCAGCCAGAAAAATCGAAAATGGGGGTAGCCTGACGATAATCGGTACATGTCTAGTTGAAACCGGAAGTAGAATGGACGACCTTATTTATGAAGAATTCAAAGGTACAGGCAATATGGAACTTCATTTAGACCGAAAGCTGGCCAACAAAAGGGTGTTCCCTGCAATAAATGTTACGCTTTCCGGTACAAGGCAGGAAGAACTTTTGTATGGACCAGATGAATTAAAGAAGGTACACACGCTACGGAGGATGCTTGATATTGTTTCAGACAACGAGAGAACGGAAACTTTGCTCGAACGTCTTAAAAAGACCAAAGACAATAAGGAATTCCTCGATAGCCTGAAAGAAGGCTGAGTAATTTTTTTGTACCCCTCTTAAATTTGACCCCCTATATTTATATATGGTATCTTCTTGACTGGAAGTGAGAACTGTAAGATGGAAAACTTATACAAAAAAATTTTCCAATTTCTATCTGAAATAAAACTCTTTTTCCGTGAGATTTCGAGTTACTTCGTAAAAAAACTTCATCTATCGTTCATTCGCTTTGAGTCTGGAAAAGGTATTATAGTTTCTGCTTTATATAGGCAGAGGGGCAAGCTGGCAAGACGCCTAATACATTCGGGAATGGCGGGTTTAGCACTAGCAGGAATGATGATAGCGCCGGTTATTGCTGAAGAGTTTCCCGGAAGAAGTGTAAACCCATGGGATATACCTTCTCCATCATCTGTTGTACCTTATACGACCTCCGATCCTTATACCGAAACGCAAGTCTCGGTAAAGGGAAGAGCGGAGGAAGTTGAGTACACGGTATTAGAAGGCGATACCGTAAGCTCAATTGCCGCGAAGTTTGGGGTGAGTGCGGAAACTGTTAGCTGGGAAAATGACTTAGCAGGAGGGGATAGAATAAAAATCGGACAAACTTTGAGGATACTGCCGGTAACCGGGATTTCTCACAAGGTTAAAAAAGGAGATACTATTTATTCTATTGCCAAAAAGTACGACGTTGAGGCTCAGCAGATAGTCAATTATCCATTTAACGCATATTCCAATGACGAGTCTTTTGAACTGGCAATTGGACAGATTATTATTGTTCCTGACGGTGTATTACCCCGCGCAGCAGCTCCGGTTGGGCCAAGGACTCGTCAGCTTACACCAGATGCGGGAACCGTGGTTGCTTCGGGTGCCTTTGTCTGGCCGGCATCTGGTCGGATCACTCAAAACTTTGTTTGGTATCATAAAGGACTTGACGTTGCCAACAATGCTGCCCCCAATGTTTTAGCAGCTGATGCAGGAACCGTAGTGGGAGCAGGTTGGCTGGATGGTTATGGTTATGGAAATCGGGTAATAATTGACCATGGAAACGGATATAGAACTTTATACGCTCATTTGTCTTCCGTCTCCGTAGTATCCGGTCAAACAGTTACCCGCGGTAGTCCGATAGGAAGAATGGGCTGTACTGGTCGGTGCACAGGTACACACCTTCACTTTGAAGTTATTAAAAATGGAGTATATTTGAACCCGCTTAGTGTGCTTCAGTGATGGAAGTGAGAACTTGGAAATGGGATTGTGGATAACGAAGTGGGAAGTGAGAAAGAAAAATCACACATCTCACTACGCACATCTAGAATGCTATAATTTACTCACTCAGGGCTCATAAGCCAAGCTTGTCACTTCGTGATAAGCAAAGCTTGAGAGCCCTCGAGTTTACTCTCGGGCTCATAGGTAAACGGTATACCGTACCCTTCGCATGGGTAAGTTCCGAGTTCGATTCTCGGTGAGTCCACACGATTTGTATTTTTATTATAAAAATGATATATTTAGTCCTATTGACTGCTCCATTTTCACTGTTTACAAATAAATAACTCCTGTCCTCTCCGAGCTGTAGGTTCTACGAGCCGGAGCCAAATAATCTGCCCCAATAAACTATGTTATTCTTTGCTTTGTTTACCCTTGGTTACTTTTTCGGAGTTTTTATAACTCTTTATGTATCTGGACGTAAGGAGAAAGTAGGGCAGCGTTCGGTTGTGAACAGCGCGAAAAACTCAGTCAATCAGGTGAATTCCAGTTCGTGGGAAGTATTTAGTGAGCTTACGAAACCGAATTTTCGGGCTGATAAGACAATTGAGGAGTATGGCAAAATCGCTACGACGTAGGCTTTACAATAGCTTTTCTACTTTGAAAGAGGGAAAAAGAGTTTTTTTCAGATTAATACCTTCTCTTTCCGCATATACTATTGCTTCGAAAATCTTTCTCGCACCGCTTAAATTTATACCTTCTTGTTGAGTTAAATATTTGAGAAACTGTAGCCTCTCTAAGTCTTTAATTGAAAAAAGTCTCCGATTGGTTTTGGTTCTGTAGGGTGTTATAAGACCTTCTCTTTCATAGAGCATTAGCGTTCTAGGGTGAAGTCCGAGAAGATTAGCGGCTACGGAGATTGTTAAAATAGGTTCAGTGGAGCTCATGTTAGGTAAAATGATATAGTTTAAGATTAATAACTTATATCAATAGTGTCAATAGCTGTTTAAGTAGCTTATTTTACTTATTAACTATTGCTCACATAATTTGTGTAAGTGACAGTTGGATATAATAAGTATTTAATTCAGGTTATATTATTATTGTTTTATAGTTTTGATACTTTATATTCAATATATTATTTACTTTTCTAGTGTAATCCTCTAGTAACACTTTCCAGTATACTTTTAGTACCTTACTAATCCCTTAATAAAAACATTAGCGCTTAAATTGCACTATGTCAATATATTAATTAACATTACCGTTTATGGCTATATTCAGGTTCTTTTACTTGAGTAAATAGTTTCGCCAAAAACTAGGTTTGTAGTTTAATAGATTATTTAATGCTTTTAATTACAGCTAATTGTTAATTAGGCCTATAGAGGCATACTAGCCACAAAGTTCAAATCCTTCGCTAATTATTTGGGATAAACGATCCTATATATATGAAAAATATTATTAAAAAGAGCAAGGTTGCACTTTTAAGGCTAAAAACTATTATTAGTAAATAGCAATAGAAATAATTGAATTCTTATTATTTTATGCAAACATCGCGAATACCCCCGCAGCTGCGGGGGATGATGCGAAGCAGTGCCGAAAGACTCGTCGAGCCTGTAAGGCGAGAATACTGCGACCTTTAGGCCGTAGTAGTTTATTCTAACTTCCGTACACAAAAATTGTCATAACCCTTGACATAGTACCCATAAAAGGTAACAATTAATATGCCTAGTAAATCAGGCACAATTATCTGCCCATGTCTGAAAAAATTGCCCATGGGGCGATTGACGCTCCTCATAGCAGACATATTCTTGGAAAAGTGCTTCGTGGTAAGCTCTCTAAGGCTGGTGCTGCTCGTAGGCTTGGTGTGTCCAGAAAGACGGTTTACGTTTGGTTAAAGAGCGTCCGGCTTCCCTCAGGGCATAGAGACCCAAGCAAAAGAAAGGCTTTCAAGAAAGATATTCTCCGCATAATAACCGCAAACCCAGCATTTGGGCCTAAACATATTTCTAGGGAGCTAGAGAAAAGGCAGAAGTATTTGAGCCCAAGAAGTGTATGGCTTGTTCTTAAAGACCTCGATCTTAATACGAAAGATGAGCGTGTTAATCACGCCTATAAATATAGAAAGCCGACTCAAATTCAAGATCCCAATTTTCCGGCATACCTCAGACTCACTCCTGAGGCTAGAAAGCGGATGGTGGAAGAAGTTATTTTATCAGGAAGAAAAGTCGGTGATGTGTGCTCTGATTTTCAGGTTCCCAGAAAAACTTTTGCAAAGTGGAAGAAAAGATATATTCAAGCTCAAAAAACCGAAGAAAACATACTATTAGCATTAAATGATCAACACCCGGAAGGACCAAATCACCCCAAAGGCGCGAGTCAACAAGCGGTAAAGGCGGTTTTAGGTGCAGTTATCGAAAATCCTACTTTATCTTCTCATAAAATTACCAGGATGTTGGGATTTATCGGAAATCACGGAGTCCAGAATATCCTTAAAAGAAATAATCTCAATTTATATTCACTAAGACTTGTGTACTCCAGGACTCACAAGGTAGTACCCCTTTCCGAACCAGTAGCGCCCAGTTTTCTGGATAGAATCAGGCTTGTTTGGGAGCAGTTTGTAACGAGTCTTGCTCCGGCACCGCCGCCTGAAAAAAGAACTCGATTCATTAATATCTTCAAGGCTTTTGCTACTTCGGCGTTTGCTTCGTTTGTAATCATATTTACGCTTATCAGTTGGATAAGACTAATTGGAGGAGCTGAATCTTTAACCAAAGGAACAGGATTATTTTTTGCAACAATTGCGCTAATTAATGGTAGTTTATTTTTCCTTTATTCTCTTAAGTATTATCTGACACTGGCGATAGTACTTTCTTTCAGTCAGGCGGAGGGAGGTGAAGGGCAAGAGGTAAATGGTAAAAGGGGAGGAATTCTTAACTGGTTATTGGGTTTAGGCCCCCGGCTGGCCTCTGGCTCGGAGAGAGAGCCTCAGGGCTCGGAGAGAAATGGGAAAGTGGGCCCCATTGGTCTTGAACCTAATCTTGAGCATGTAGTTTTAAAAAGACACCCATATATATCGGTACATATTCCTTTCTATAATGAGAAGTATGTTGTAGAGAGGGCAATCAAAGCAGCTACAAACTTTGATTACCACGGAGATTATGAAGTAATAATAGCAGATGATTCAACAGATGAGACTTCCAAAATAATTACAGATTATTTTGGAATGCTAAATGCTAAATGCCAAATGACAAATGGGGAGGGATGGACATTAACTTCTGCTGAAGTAAGACCGGGGGTAACCCTCAAACATCTTCATCGTACCTCCCGCTCGGGATTCAAAGGTGGAGCTCTTCAACTTGCTCTCAAACACACAGACCCCAGAGCAGAATTCGTATCCGTCTTTGACGCAGACTTTGTACCATATCCGGATACCTTGGAACTCTTCCTTAAGTATTTCCAGGCAACGGCCGGCTCTCTTGACTTTGTCAAGACGCCGATTAACGCCAAATCCGCGCAAATCAGCGCGGCGCCGAAGGACGCCGATAGTCAGCGCTCATCAGCGAGCAGCATAGCGGCAGTCCAAGGTTACCAGTGGCATGTACTAAACAAATCCGAGAACTGGATAACCAGGGGAGTAAGGAGTGAATATGCAGGAAGCTATGTAATTGAGCGCTCAGGAACGGAAATCTATTCAGGACTAAAACAAATATCAGGAGCAGTTTACATGATACGCCGTGATGTACTTGAAGAAGTTGGTTGGGGAGTAAGTATAACGGAAGATTTTGAGCTAACCCTTCGACTGTACGCTCAGGGCTATAGGGTAGTCTATACCCCCTACATCCAAGCACCAGCTGAGTGTGTATCTACCTTAAAAAGATTAATCAGGCAACGTATGAGGTGGGCTGAAGGACACAGCCATAACGTTCGAAAAATGTTCACAAGATTGCTCTTCGGACACTGGGATGAAGTGACTGGTGACTGGTCACTAGTGACTAGTGAAAGAAAAAACACCAATCACCAATCACCAATCACCAATCACAGAAGGTGGACTCCTTCCCCCCTAACCCTTTCCGAGAAACTGGAATTTCTCTACCTTTCCCCCTACTACCTCCAATCTTTTTTCTTTTTGCTGGGTACCTTCTCTTGGTTAATATCAGAAACTATCTTCCAAGTCCGTCTTCCTTTCTGGACAGCAATCTGGGGATGGAGTCTGGTTTTAACCAATCTTCTCGCACTTCCCTTAATGAACTCAGTGGGACTATTTCTTGAAGAATCAGAAGAAAGAGACTACCAAGGAATTGCCTCCTTCATCGCTCTTACCTATATAATAGTACCCTTCCAAGCTTATGCCTCCTTGAAAGGATTCTTACAAAAAGAAGAAGGACCATGGTTTAGAACCCCCAAGACAGGAAGGATTACAGATGTTTTTGCCCGAGGACGATTCTACAGATTTATATCAGGGATACTACCGGGGCGTACGCCAGCTATTAGGGCTCAGAGCTTAGCTACCAGTTTCAAACCACTAATATCTAACTCCTACCTGTCCCTCATAACTGCTAATAACCGCTTCGACTCTTTCAATATCAAAACAAGACGAGGGCAGAGGTGGATGGGTAAGTTAGTAGTCACAATTGTTCTTATGATTTCAATTACGCTGGGAGCTTATGCACCTTATATTCAGATATTTGATGATTCCAAGTTGTCCGGAACCGGAAGGGGAGTTCTGGTTATTCCAGAAGATAGTAGCCGCAAACAGGGGCTTTCCTTGGTAAAGGAAGTTTTGGCGCAAGAGAACAACCAAGAAGGTAGCGACCCCCCCTTTATACTGGAAACAATAGGATTAAAACTTGAAGGTAATAAAACGAAATTCACCAATCTTGAGATACCCAAGTTTACAGTAAAGATAGTTTCTTCGTATACGATAAATAGCTTATTCAGTAAGATTTTCGGTCGTAGCGATTCCTCTAATACCAGTTTTTCAGAAAGTGTGGAGGCTTATCTCCTTGACGAGGGTGGGAATAGATATCAGGTTCGAGTTAATCAGGTAGAAAAAGGAATATTTGAAATCACCGTAGATCCCTTTTTAGGTACACCTGCCGGTGAGTTTAGGCCTTTAAAATATACGCTCTTGGTAAATAAAGGAGAGTCGGGTCTATTATTAGACTTTGAATGGGGGAATTTCGAATTTCTTCCCCTTACCGAGCTTTCTGAAAAAAGAACTCTTGCTTCAAAAACTTTCAGGAAAGATGACGGAAACTTCAGAAGCGTGTTTAGTACCGGAGTGCTGCATTATCAGGACGAGAAAGGGGAATTTAGGGAAATAGACCCATTCATTACTGTTTCCAATAAGGAAGGTGTACTTTTTGAAAACACCAAAAATGTCTACAAATCTTTCTTCTCAAAGGTTAAGGAAGGCGAAACCTTTATTGATTTTGAAGAGGGAGGAAGAAAAATTTCTTTGGGGTTAGGTGAGAATGCGGTATTCGGCCAGCTCAATACTGATTCGAGTATGGCGAGGAATGCCAATAAGATTGTTTATGGAGATATCTATGGAGGTGTAGATTTGCGTTTTGCAATCACTCCCGAGCGGGCAATTGAGGAGTTTATTCTAGAAACATATAAGGATTTTGATAAAGTTGAATATCTAGTTGACCTTAAAGGACTGGATTATCGTTTAAAAGATGACAAGACAATTGAGTTTATTGACCCAAAGAGTGGCGAGATTGTCGCGACCGCTCTCCCTCCCGAGATGTACGAGATTACTCCTCTTAAGGAGGGTGGATTACGAAAAGTCGGCAAGGAAAACTATGGACTTCGCTATGAGGTTGTCCAGATTGACTCCGATACTCTTGAGATAGCGAAAGTCTTAAACGAAGAAGGAAAAAAATGGCTTGAGGATCCCGAGCGCGTGTATCCGGTGGTCATTGACGTGGTGGACACTTTCTCCATCGCGGCGAGTGGGGACGATGGGGAGTTAAATAAAGATGGTTCAGACCCTAATAAAGGGACTGCCTGGACTAATGCAAGAAATGCTACGCCATCGGTGGACACTAATGCATCCCAGCTTTACCCTGGCCGGGTGTGTAGTTTCTTTTCTCCTAACTGGATCTGCGATATAAATCGTTCGTATCTGAGGTGGGACACAAGCGCTATCGCTGATGGCGATACCATTAACAGCGTTACGTTGCGTCAGTACTTGCTTTCAGATCAATCGACCGACGATTTTACCCTTGCAGTTTTAGGAAATAACGGGACAACATGTTGGGGAGCGACACTCGCGGCTGCAGATTATGGTTGTGGAGCGACTCAGTGGGGGTCTATCAATACTAGCAGCCTTCCAGCGGTCAATAATACATTTGATATTACACTGTCTACTAGTTCGGTGAATAAGACTGGTTATACTGAAGCTGAACAGAAAAACACGGATGATAATAAATCTACAGGGGCAAATAGTGGTGCACCGGCTAACTCTGAACGTATTTTAGTAGAAGCCATTGATGACTCTGGATCCAATGAAGCGGATTTGATTGTGGATCACAGTGGCGGAGGTGGATTTTCGGTTGGCGGGACGGTTTATCTTAATAACGAATCAACAATAGGAACTTCAGGAAACGGAGGGCCGTGTGATGGATCGACCATCGTTTCCCTCAGAGTTAATGGTGGTGCTACGCCGTCTACCGCCACCTGTTCGAGCAGTACCGCCGTCTTTTCGGTTACTGGAGTCACGGCCAATGCGGGGGACACGATTACGATTTACCTTACTTCCACCCAAAAAGCCAACCGAGTCTATGTTTCAGACGGTACGGCGGATACGGGGATGAACCTCTATGTCGATGTTGTGGCCGTTGGGGATGAGCAGGACGGGACGGCGACAATTTTGGATCTTTTGGACTACGACAATGACCAAGATGCAACCAATATGCTTTTTGACGCAGACGATGCGGCGACGGACTTTCTTTTAGTTGATTCAGGAGTCGAACTGCACATTCACACGGGAGATACCCTCGATCCCGGTGGAGACGTGGATACTCAGGGGAGCGCTGGGGATTTGCATATTGATGACAATTCCCTTATGGAGGTGGATACCGCAACCTCGACTTTTACGGGAGACGTTGCCATTGATGCTGGAGGAACCTGGCGGGTGAATGCAAACGCCGCTGTTGATGGGGGAGATATAACGACCACGACCACGGGCCAGACGACTACAACTACTGGAACGCCCACAGTTACTGTTACGGGCGCAGGTACATTAGGTAACGGATCCGGAACGTTGACGTTTTACAATCTCTCTTTGAGCGGAACTGGTACATCGACATTGAATTCTCCTCTAACAACAAATAACAATTTGACCGTTGGAGACGGTACAAACAGTCATACTCTTGAAAACGAGACTAATGACGAGATTATCAATGTGGACGGGGGGTTGACAATTTCTGCTAATGGGACGCTGACGGCCTCTTCGACAGCCTCTTTTACAGTTCAGGGGAACTGGACAAACAGTGGGACTCTTAACGAAGGAACCGGGACAGTTACCTTTGACGGCACGATTTCAACTACACTCAACTCAGGCTGTACAGATGCGGGCGCTTGTACTACCCAAAATTTCTCAAACATCATTTTGAACAAAACCAGTGGTACGGATGCCAATGACAATGTTACTCTTTCAATTAATCATCTTCGGGTTACCAGCCTCATAACGATAACCGATGGCGAGTTAGTTCAGGGGGCTTTGAATGTACGTTCAGAAGGGTCAAGTGCAGTGACCATTGCGGCGGCGGGTGCATGGACGAATATCTCAACCGGTGATTTGACCTTGGGGGGTTCCTTTGCCAATTCAGGAACAGCCACATTTCAAGGGAACGGGAGTGCCTGCGGGGATGCCAATGATATCCTTCTTCGTTCAACTGCTGCCGCTCAACGGTCCTGGACCGGAGCGGGAACGTTCAATATCAATGATGCGGATATTGAGTATCAGGCAGGGACCGCGAGTATTACCGCGTTTAGCTCAACCGATTCCCTCAACAATGGCGCAAACTGGACGATTCTTTCCAATTGCGGATCCGCGGTAAGTACCTCTACAAGCCAAGAGGCGACCGCATGGAGTTTCCAAAGAAAGACGTTTTATGACTCAACGAATAGCAGAGATTGGACATTTTTTTATGACGGGGATTCAATTGAGGGATGGTATTCTACTAACGCCGGAGATTCCTGGAATGATGCTACTAATGCTGATTTGGCAGTCAACACCAATGATTTTTCCATCTGGCATAATCCCGGGGAAACATACGTTTTTATTTCCTATGCTATATCCGACGATGTCAGAATTAGACGAGGAACATTATCGGCAACCGATATCACTTGGGGAAGCGAGTTTACTGCACTTGATGGGACGGGATCATCTGCCACCTACAAATACGCAAATGTCGCGCGCGACAGCTCCGGTCTTTTATGGGTAGTTGCCCGATATACTGCAGGGTCAACTTCTACCGCCACCTATTACTTTGACGCACATCACGCAACCGAAGTCTGGACTAACCCGGATAACATGACTGACGGAAGCACATCTACCTTTTCCTCGAGTGGTACTGACGCAACAGTGCAGCTGAATAATTCAAACACAAATAATGGGACAGATTTGGGGACTATCACCAAGGTGGAGATTCGGGCGCATGGTTATTCGACATCCGGGGACGACGCCTTCCTGCGGCCGGTTTTTGGGGGAACGAGCGACGGCAGCAACCAGACGTATGATCTACCCCAAGGGAGCGCAAATGCCGCCTACAGCAGCTATTTTGATATTACAACTGATACCAATGCTCCCAACCCTTGGACTTGGACCGATGTTGACAGTTTAGATATCGACATTGAGCAGCAAAGGGTGGGGGGTCAGGATACATCTTTCATTTCAAGGGTTGAAATTCAGGTGACTTATATCTCTTCAACTAATTACTATTTGCGGGCAACGCGTTGCAGCTCGGCTGACCCGGATACTACCTGCAGCGGTAGTGGACCGGATAATCTTTCCGATACCACAAATACCAATACCAATGTATACGGAGTCATCGTCCCGGAGGCGTCACAGGATATGTATGTTGCCTGGATTAGAAATGCGGCTATTGAAGGAAGACAGTGGGATAATGATGCTGCGGGGGATAAATGGGACCCTGACATATCAGTAGCTGCGGATTCAATTGCAACAGGCAAGGCCGGGTTGGCGAGTAACTTTTCATTGGTATCGGATACGAGCAGTAATGTTGAAATTGTTTATGTTGACAGCCTGGACAGGGTACAGCATCAGGAGTGTACAGCGGTATGTTCCGGTACATTTGGAGCGGCAACTAGGTTAGATGGAGCAACAGTCAACGAATATGTCACGGTTTCGGTCAATTCCGACAATAATGACGTTTATGCCATCTGGCTTCGTTCAGGAACTGCGTATTATAATGCCCGAACCGGAGGAACTTGGGACGGGGAGACGGACACGGGGTGGATTGAAGGGACTTCGCCTAAGTATTTAACTTCAAATTTCCGGGGGCCGGGAAGAATTTTTGCCGAATGGACATCTGGAAGCGGTTCCCCCTTTAATGTCAATTGGGATTACATTATCATTCCAGAGTTTCTTTGGTTGTTTTTACCGCTAGGGCCATTTCTGCCTTTGATCTTGAGAAAAAGAAAGACCTGATTCGTAGAGAGATACCTCTCTAAAGTAAGTTCTGTTATGGATTACTAGATCACGAGCACGACGACCGATCCGGCAAGCACTTATAAACTAGGTCGGGACACGGTTTTGCCTCAACTGTCGAAGCAAAAGGGGCGGCCAACACCATGAATACAAGAGCTAACAATACTGCTATTCCAACTATTCTCATCTTTCCTCACCTCCTGGCTTACAATAAGAGAATAGACATATTAGTGGTTATTGTCAAGAACTACGAAATCTGACACGACAATTGCGATGCGGTTTTTAGTCCGGAATACTTTCGTTGTTTTACCGCTAGGGCCATTTCTGCCTTTATTGTTAAGAAAGAGGAGAAAGTTCCGCCAGAATTAGAAGAGATATGAAGCAAAAGAAAGTTTTTAAAAAGATACTTCTGATTACGGCTATAATATTACCGGTTTTGCCTGTGATTGTAACTTTTTCTTCTGTCTTGACATCCTTTTTTGAGAAAATGGAGTGGTATTTGTGGATTCAAGAAGCTGTTGTTCCCTTCGAGTCAAGACTGGTAGCGGTTTTAATTAGGGTTGTGGGAATAAAAGGGATGATTAGCTCAAATGCAAACTATTCCATGGTTTTGCTAAAACCGGAGGGGATTTTGCTTCCCGTTGTTATTTCCTGGAACTGCCTTGGTTGGCAGAGTATGATTCTTTTAAGTTTGACGTTGATTACCGGTCTTAGAGGCAAGTACACTTTCTTAAGTAAAATTCAAGTATTAATTTTAGGGATTTTAGGAACGTTTCTTTCAAACCTTTTCAGAATGGCTTTTATAGTAGCCTTGGCCTTTTACTGGAACCAGTTAGCAGCAAGAATCGTCCACGACTACTTTGCCAGCTTTATAGCTCTAATCTGGTTAATTTTCTTTTGGTGGTTTTCTTACTCCTTCGTCCTTGATGAGAGAAAAGCCATCGTTCAAGAAAAAACCATTAAGGTTTGAGCATGGGTTTTCGTATACATATATCCTGGTTGACAAAAGAGAGGAAATTTCTTAATATGAATTCAGTTACTTAACAATTTTGTTAAAATAATGAACTTCCAGGATATAAGAACCAGGCTAAAAATTCACAATTTGGTCGTTTTTACGACCAGTGATTTTATGAATTTATTTGGACTGACCGGAAGCACTGCGGCTGTCAAGTTGACAAGATACAAGAACAAAGGCTATATAGAAAGCCCTAAAAGGGGAGTTTATATTCTTGGCGACGAGGGAGTCGATAAATTCCGCGTGGCCAACGTTTTGTACTCTCCTTCATATGTTTCAATGGAAGCGGTTTTGTCAAACAAAGGCATCATTCCAGAGGTTGTTTATGCCATTACCTCGGTTACCACTAAAGCCACAAGGGAATTTTCAGACCAAGATACCCTTTACAAATATTACAAGGTAAAAACCAAAGCTTATACAGGTTATTTCAAGGAGAAAGAACACTTAATCGCCACGCCAGAAAAGGCCCTAGTCGATTACTTGTATTATGTCTCTTTGGGTAAAAGGAAGCTCAATGAGAGAATTAATTTTTCCGGTCTTGAGGGGGATAAGATTCATTATTATGTTGAGTTTTTTTCAAGCAATAGGCTTAACAATTTAGTGAGGAGGCTCATTGAATGATAGATAACAAAAGGCTAGAAACAATCCAGGCGAGTTTTCAAACTACCCCCGAAGCTGTTATTAGAGAGTACTCCCAGCACCTTTTTCTTTCTTTGTTTTATAGAGAACGGGAGGCTTTCAAAGTTCTTTTTAAGGGAGGAACGGCACTAAGATTTGCCTACAAGAGCCCCCGGTTTTCAGAAGATTTGGATTTTTCTGCTTTTGGGACAGACGCTCGCGGACTGGAGGAAATCATTTTAGCTGTTTTACTTGAGCTTTCCCGCCAGAACGTCAAAATTGAGATTAAAGACTCCAAGACTACGACTGGTGGCTACCTTGCCAATCTGGTTGCTTTTATTGAGGATAGACAAGCCTCAATTGCCATCCAGGTCTCTTTTAGAGGCAAAAGCAAACTGGCACCTGAGATTGTCAATATCACTAATGAATATATTCCCACATATGTAGCAAATTTAGTGCCGCAATCGGTTTTGGTTGGGGAGAAGGTACATGCGGCTCTGACCCGAGGTAAACCCAGGGATTTTTTTGACGTTTATTATCTATTGCGTGAGGGTTTGATAAAAGGAGAAGATATAGAAAAGCTTAGAAAAGTGAGAGAGATTTTAAAACAAAAAGACATTGATTTTAAGAAAGAACTGGAACTTTTCCTACCAGCGAGCATGAAGCATTTTGTGGCTAGTTTTCCAGGCCCTCTTCTAAGGGAGCTTGAGAGATTTGTGTAAACCGTTGCAAACACCCATCCAGCGAATTCCTTTATATTAGAGCCCAACGTTGAAAGTGCCCAATCGGATTTGTAAGCGCTTGCCCCGCAAAAATTGCATATTTGGGCGAGGTTTTGGTCCCCAAAGTATGTTTACATCCTCCCCCTGTTAGATACGAAATTATCTCACGGGGCGTCGGAGGAGCGCAACTTCGGGGCATGCCCCGCACAGAACTTACCCCGCAGCAAACGTTGGTGCGGGGGGCGTTTATGCGGGGTAAAGGTTTTCGTATGGTTTTGTACTTGACCCGTCTGACGGGTCTTGAGCCCAAGAAGCCAAATTTTGAAGAAACAATAGTTGACAGATAATATACAATTATGTATATTAATTGTTAATGACATTTTTAGATTTAAGAGGTCGGATAAAGGTAAATATATTTACTTTTTTGGATGTACTTAAATTTTTTCCCGAAGAGAACACACACAATATAAAGATCCAGCTTTCGCGCTTTAGCCAAAAAGGCCTCATACATAATTTTAAAAGAGAGTGGTATTGTTTTGATCAGAAGCTGGTTGACTCCCTTGAAGTTGGAAGCATGCTTTATAAACCTTCATATATAAGCATTGAGACCGCGCTCAACTATTTTGGTATAATTCCTGATATTCCGCAGGCGGTAACCTTAGTTACCACAACAACTACAAAGAAGTTCAAAAATGTATTCGGAAACTTTTATTATACAAAAATAAAACCCTCCTTATTTTTTGGCTTTACAAAAGTGAAATCTTCCGTTTCCGAAGGCTATTTTAATTTGGCAGGGAAAGAGAAAGCAATCCTTGATTTTTTTTATTTAAGAAAAATAACGAGCATTTCTGATTTAAGATTAAACTTGGAAGAGGTTGATCAAAAGCTTTATCGAAAATATGCCGAAAGTTTCCCATCTTGGATACCAAAGATATGAATTCTATTAGCGATAATTTCGACCAGATCCTTGAGTTTGCAAAGAATTATGGCTTACCTCCGGAAAAAAAGAGGGCAATAATCCGAGAGTATTTGCAAACGAAGATTTTAGAAATTATCTACTATGAGAAGATTTCTTCGAAAGTTTTTTTTGTAGGGGGAACTTCGTTAAGATTACTTCGCGGTCTAAACCGTTTTTCAGAGGATCTTGATTTTGATACGATTGATACACCTTCAAAGCTAATTGATTTATTGGCAAAAAGGATACATGAAAGATTGGTGGGTGAAAACATTGAGGTTGAACTTTACAAAAATGTTACAAAAAAGAAAGCATACTATGAACTTCGCTTTAAAGATTTGCTTTATGAGCTTAAAATATCTACAAACAAAGATGAAAAACTTAAAATTAAACTTGATTTTGAAAAGTTCTGGCGGGGTCAGGAAAAAGATGTTGTGCTTCTAAAAAGATATGGATTTTTAGCCAATGTAATTACCCTATCCCAATCTCAAATATTGGTCCAAAAGCTTCTTGCCTATCTAAAAAGGGAACAAACACAACCAAGGGATTTATACGATATTGTTTGGTTAATGTCACGAGGGGTGAATGTAGATAGAGATTTTATAAAAGAGAATAGACTTAACCTTGATTTATTATCCTTGGCAAAAGATAAATTTATTAAGGAGAAGAGAAAACTTAAGGGTTTCAAAGTTAAACTGCAACCGTTTTTGATAAATCCTCAAGACGTAGGCAAACTGGAATTGTTTGAAAGTCTGATCGATTAGACCACTCGGGAGTATTCTCCGAGTCAGTCTGAGCTAAAGGTTGCACCTAGGGATGATTGATTAATCACATTTATGGTTCAACTCTGGCAGTCCTTACATAGTTATTTGACTTTTGGTAATTCAGCTACTCCTTCATTTTAGAGCCAAAGAGTGACGTTCAAACGCAGGCGGTACAATGATTGCTTGCCCCGACTGAGTCGGGGTTCTGGTCCCCACACAGAACTTACCCCGCACCAAACGTTGATGCGGGGGGCGTTTATGCGGGGCATGGGTTATCGTATAGTTTCGTACTTGAGGAAAAGGTAGTAAAGTAAGTTGATGTATCCTTCTGAGACTTCATTGATACCGGTTACCGTAGCTTTAGCCCGTTTTGTTGAGAACAATGGGTTGTTTTCGATGATGGGTCAATATCCTTACTGGTATCTTGGAGTTCCATTTCGATTTTTAACAGGACCGATTATTCCTTTGCTTCAATTATTTTTTCACCGAACTTTTCCAAATGTATCATTGTTTAGTATTACGATATATATAGTATTATTTGGGTTTTTGTTATCTGCGATAGGATGGGGATTTCTCGTAGGGAAAATTCAAAATTCAAATTTCAAAATCCAAATATTTGGCATTGGTCATTTGGCATTTATCATTTTACTAGTTCTTCCCTGGCGTTTATTTTCTTCACTTACTCTAAATGAAGCTTCAATAACCCTTGCCCGTAATTTTTTACCTTGGGTTTTGTTGGCGTTTTGGGGAAATTTAAAGAAGGGAGATATGGGGGATCGGGGAGATTGGAGGAAAAAGGTTGTGGCGATTTTGGCTTTATCGACGCTTCTTTTGGTTAATACCAGCATTTTGCCGATTTTTTTGGTTGGTTTGACATCTTTGGTTTTGGCTTCGTCTTTCAAAGAAGGAAGATTTCGCGGTATCACCAAAAGGATTAAATCTTCCTTATCCCTTATACTTTATTCCTTATTACTAGTTACTCTCTGGTATACACCGGGATATTGGATCACAGTTTTAGCAAATCCCTCAATTGGTGGAGCCTCGGGAATTAAGGTTATTTTTAGAATTTTAGATCTTTTGAAAACATCGCTTCCTTTGGTTTTGGCTGTAATAACTGTCTACTTTACGGGGAAAATTAAAAACAGGTTGACTGTATTTGTATTAATTTGGATTTTGACATTTGGATTTTTGACTTTATTAAGATTTATAGGGGATCCGGACTTTTGGATGGATTGGACAGCCTGGTTTTACGAACTGGAAGTAGGAGTTGCGTTACTTCTTTCAAACTTTATATTGTCCATTCCGGGACGTCTCAAAACCAGGAATGACAAATTTCAAATGACAAATGACCAATCAAATTCAAAATCATTTGGCATTGGTAATTTAGCATTTATCATTTTGATCCTCATGCTTCC
>Ga0209641_10000176_pt1 | contig 52689 bp, 63 predicted proteins | sample RifCSP16_1_FD_184022 | JGI IMG/M metagenome (GOLD analysis project Ga0209641, IMG submission 184022) | Soil microbial communities from Rifle, Colorado - Rifle CSP2_sed 16_1 (SPAdes) (version 2) | ecosystem: Environmental > Terrestrial > Deep subsurface > Rock core/Sediment | place: Rifle... | reverse complement strand
CTAACCCGCAGGACTTCGATGCCAACTGGGACAAGGTGCTGGTCTTCACCGACGTGAAGTATTCCAGCTACTCGGGCGAGAACTTCGGTGCCCTGGCCTCGGACGAGCAGGCGGCGGCGAATGAGACCGGCGAGTTCTCGGCCGACGATATGTACGAGGTCAAGCCGCTGCTCTTTGGTGAGCAGCTCTCGACCGTCATCGCCCGGGAAATCACCAAGGTCCTGGCCTGCGACACGATCGAATGCGGCGACTGCGACGAACCCTCCGACGGCTGCCAGAAGGTCTTTGCCCTCCAGATCGGAGTCGGAGCCACACCGGGCACGAATCCAAGCGTGGTCTACTCCGACGACGGAGGAGCGACTGGCGACAGTTTGGCGATCTCTACCCTGTTCTCGAACGAAACTCCTGGGGATGCGGTCTGCGTCGGGGGCGACATGGTGATCGTCGCGGGCGCCGGAGGAATCCACATCAACGACTTTGAGGACATCCTGGACGGCACCGACAACTGGGTGGAAGTCACGTCCGGACTCGTAGGCGGCAACGGCCCGCTCTCGATCACGAGCGTAGGCCCGAGCCATACCTGGATGGGTGCGACCGGGGGCTATATCTACTTCACCGACGATCCCCGAGGGGGAGTCTCGGTTCAGGACGCGGGAGTCGCGACCTCTCAGGATCTTGAGGCCATCCATGCCCTCGACAAGCTGAACGTGGTGGCGGTCGGGGACCTGAACGCCGTGGTCTACACGACCAACGGGGGCTCGACCTGGCAGGCATTGACGGGTCCAGCTGTCGGCGTAAACCTGACGGCCATCTGGATGTACGATGCACGGCTCTGGCTGGTGGGCGACGCGGGTGGTGATCTGTGGAGGACCTCGGATGCGGGCGTGACCTGGACCGAAATCACGCTCCCGATCACCCCGACAGCCCTGAACGACATCCGGTTCTTCGACTCGGTGGTCGGATACCTCGGCGTGACGGTGGCGGGACCGGCCGGCCGGATGCTCCGCACGATCGACGGCGGCCAGACCTTCCAGACCATGCCGGAGCGAGCGGGTTCGATCCCGGCGAACGACGACATCAACAGCGTGGCGGTCTGCGCCAGTCCGAACGTGGTCTGGGGCGGAGGCTTGGGAGACAATGGCTCAGACGGGATCCTCGTCAAAGCGTCGTAATCAACGCGATGAAGCGACCCGCAAGGTGATCGCGGCCGAGGCCCGGATGGCCTCGGTTGCGACCAATGGGCGGCCCCAGATCACGCTCTCGACCGGCGTGGTTCTGAATCTGCGCCCGGTGCCCAAGCAGTTCATCTACGAGGCGACCCGCGCCTTTGAGCGGCCGCGGGTCCCGGTGGTCCTCAACAAGGACAAAGGCCGAGACGAAGAGAACCCGGCCGATCCGGAATACCAGGAATCCATACAACGCTACATTGTCGAGACCGCCAACGCGGCGACCGACGTGGCGCTGCTCCGCGGCACAGAAATCGCCGAGAAACCGAAGAGCGTGCCGGGACCCGATGACACGATCTGGATTCAGGAGATGGAAGTCCTGCGTATGCCCATGCGCGACAATCCGAGGGCCCGGTATCTGGCCTGGGTCAAGGCCGTGGCCGCGCCCACGGATCACGACATCCTCATGCTCCTGGGGGAGGTCGGACGGCTCACCGGCGTCTCAGAAGCAGACGTCGATGATGCTGTCCAGCGTTTTCGGAGTATTACGGCACGGGACGAGGATCGAGAGCCTCAGGTCAAATAGCAGCGTCGATACCGGAATCACCTACGGCATCCAGCTTCCTGGTGTGGTGCCGTTCTTCGAGGAGTACGACGCCATGATCGAGGCCAACTACAATCAAGAGCAGTGGAACGGCCTCCAGCCCTGGCAGCGGGCGGAGGCCGTTGCTCATTTCCGGGTCAAGCGGCATATCGGTCTCCATGAGGCCGAGGCCCTAGACACCCACTTCCGATCCAAGAGGCCGAAGAAGTAAATGGCATTCGAGAACATCGGTGTCCGGGCGGTCATTGAAGGCATCGGAGCCTTCAATCGCGACGCGGATGCGATCAATCGCCGGCTGAAGGAAGTCACCGGGAACATTGAAGGCATCGCTCCCGCGACAAAGAAGGCCTCCCGCGGTCTGCAAGACATCGAAGGGGATCTGACCAAGACCGGTCTCGCGTTGGCGGCGGTTGGCGGCGCTGGCGTTGCTCTGATTGTCAGTTCCACAAGGCTCGCTGCCCGAGTCGAAGTCCTCGGAGTAGTTACCGCGCGCCTTGGCAAAAATGTAGGCAAGACCGAATCTGAGATTAGGGCTCTGGAAGAAGGCGTTCAGGAGCTCGGTATCACGGTCCAGGGTTCACGTCAGGCCATCGCCAAGATGATCGGTTCGAATGTTGATTTGGCCCATGCTACGGATCTCGCTCGTCTCGCCCAGAACGCGGCGGTCATCGCCGACATCGATTCGACGCAGGCCTTTGAGCGCTTGATCGATGTCATCACGTCCGGCAATGTCCTCATGGCCCGCAACCTTGGCCTTCAGGTCAGTTTTGAGCGGGCATATCAAGCCACAGCTAATTCGCTCGGAAAGACGACTGCTGAACTGACCGAGCTGGAGAGAGTCCAGGCCCGGACGACGGCGGTACTGGCGGCAGGCGTCAACATCGCCGGAGTTTATGAAGAGGCTATGACGAAAGTTGGTAAGGCAGTCACGAGTTTGCCTCGGCATATTGAGGATAGCCAGGTGATCCTCGGTGAAGCCTGGCTTCCGGTTTATGCCGAGGCAGTCGCTCTCGTTACTTCGAGCCTCGTGAAATGGAAAGATCTGGATGAGGTCACACAGGACCTGAGTTCTACATTCTTCGGAGCGACGAGCATCACGATCGCTTTAGGCGGAGCGTTATCCTTAGCGGCCGCGACGCTACCACGTCTCAAAGCTGCGTTCGTGTCCGTCGGTACTACGGTGGGCCTTACCGCCGGAACATTAGCGATCGTAGTCATTGCCATCGCCGCGGTTATCACGGCCGGTGTCAAGCTCTTGGCATTTATCCGAGATACCAAAGAGCAATCCAAGAAACTCAAAGAAGAACTGAGCGATTTCCATCGGCAGCTACTCGTCGGTTCGGATAACTACGATGAGTATCGACGCGAGGCAGACCGCGTCAATCAGGTCATCCGAGACCAAGGCGTTCTAGGACGACTGCTCACCAAAGAGATCGAGGTTCTCAGTCGGGAAGAATTCGAGGCCGCACAGGCCGCGGCCCAGCTTGAGGATAGTCAGGCCGGGGCAACGGGCGCGATGAGCGATGCCGATGCAGCGGCCGCCGAAGCGGCCGGATCTTTCGAGGATATAGCCGCGGCTCTAGCGGAAGCTGCCCGCAAGGCCGAGGAACTGGCAGAGAAGCAGGAGATCCTCCAAGGCAAACTGAGCGGGATTCAGCTTCAGATTTCCACCGACATCACGCCGCAGTTCGGCGACTTCAAACAACAGCTCGAGGATCTGAATTCCGAGATTGCTTCGCTCGAAGCCGAAAAGTTAGAGGCTATCGCTAGCTTGGAAGTCGAAGGGATTGAGGATGCCGAAGAGGCGGCGGATCGGATCGCGGATCTGAATGACCAGCGCGCCGATGCCGTCCAGCGGCTCAAAGAACTGGAGACCGAACTGGAGATCGCCCGGCTTAGGGAAGGCGAGTTGAACGAAGAAACCTCGGAAGCCAGCCGGTTACAGGCGCAAGCCCGGTTGGATCGCCTGACCGCCGACATTGCTGACCAACGCAAGGAGATTTCCGGTCTCAGTCAGGAGATCGCCGAGGCAGGCAGCGCGACCGAAGACATCGCCACCAGCCAGCAGGATAAGCTCGCGGAACTAGAGGCCGAATATGCGGATCGTGAGGAAGCGATCCGTGGGCAACTTGACGAAACTACCAAGGCCTGGGAACGGCAGACGAAAGAGATCATCTTCAATCTAGCGACTCAACGGTTTGGGCTAGATGGATTTACTGATGAAGAGCTTGATGCTCTGACGACCCTTGCTGGTCCTGAAGGATTAGGACTAATTGATGAAGCCGGAGTTGCACTGCTTGAAAAAATAGATCTGCTAAACGCCGGAATGACCGCGACTGGGGATCAATCAGGACTCTTTGCTGAAGATATGGCGACACTTGCTAGAGTGATGGCTGATCCTAAACAATCTGCGGAGGAATTAGCGGCGGCGATCCGAGACATCAATAGTGCCCTGATTGAGAGTCTTCCTCCGAATTCACAGGCTCTATTAACTCTTTTGTTTGGAGGAGGCATTCCATTCGGTGGAGCTCCTCCTAGCGGTGCAGCGGCGAATGTGGGAGGGTTTGGGGGAGCTAAACAATTCGGTGGCCCGGTAGGCCGCGGCCGTCCAGTTCGGGTGGGAGAACGCGGTGAAGAGCTGTTCATTCCAAGATCGTCGGGAGAGATCGTTTCCAATCGTCTGCTTTCGGTATTGAATTCCTTGGCTTCCGCGCTACCGATTGCGGCTCCGTCGATGGCGATGGCATCGGCAGGAGGATCCACGACCAACAATGAATTCAGACAGACCATCAACACCAGTGCCCCGGTGGAACCGATCGCCGCCGATTTCCGATTGATGGCCTTGATGGGCGAGCGCCGCGGCTGATGGGAAGCTCCAAGCTCGAAATCTACGAGCCGGACGCGACGACCAATCTGGTCACCAATCCCAGGTTGACCGTCAATACGACCGGGTACACGGCATCGGGCTCCTCAATCAGCCGAACGCTCACCCGAGCACGGTGGGGTTTAGCGAGCCTACTCGTCAACACGAACGGGTCGGGGCTGTTGGAAGGGGTTTACTTCTCCGTCAATCCCGCGATCTCCAACCAGCCTTACGCCGGGAGCCTCTACGCTCGGGGGACCGGAACCGTCCGGGCTAGACTTAGGGATGCGACGAACGGGATCGAATTCGTCAGCGAGCGGGTGACGGTCGATGACCGGCATTGGACCCGGCTGGAGGTCCTGGGCCGGACCGGGGGCGCGGTCTCGGCAGATCTGCGGCTGTATGTGGAGACCGTTGGATCGATCCAGGACGTGAACTTCTATGCAGACGGCTTCCAGATCGAGGCCAAGCACTACGTCTCCAGCTACTGCGATGGGGATCTGGAGGATGATCTGCCGCGGCACGCGGGCGACCGGTACTTCCGCTGGACCGGGACCAAGCATGAATCGACCAGCACAAGATCCGATCGATTCCGGCCGGCTGGGAGACCTCGCCAGATCGAACTCGCGGATGTCGGGGTCTATGTCACGCAGGCCTCGGGGCTGGGGATGGCCCCGGTGCTGCTCAATATCCAGCGCCTCGGCGCCCAGGACGGCTCGGAGGTCCAGAGCTTCCGGGCGCAGGATCGGGTCTTGCAGATGGTCTTCTGGGCGCGTAAGGACCCTCAGAGCGCGGTCTGTACTCCGGCCTCGCTTCGGGAGCTGCATCTGCTTCGGGAGCGGCTGGAAAATCTGATCAAGCCCGATCGATCACACGGCGCGCAGCCGTTCCTGCTCCGCTATTTGGATGGCCCAGATTCGCTGGAGGTCTTCGCCCATTACGAATCGGGGCTGGAGTTCGACGGTGATTTACGGTTCCCCTATCACAACTCCTTCGGAGTCCGGATGCTGGCGGTCCGGCCCTACTGGATTTCCGATAGCCAGGATGTCCTGCAACTGACGGCCAATCAGCAGATCCCAAACTCCAATGCCCTGATCGCCCGGATCGACGGCGAGTGGCAGGCGTTAGGTACGGGTGCCAACGGGGAAGTCCGTGACTTCGCAGTCCATCCAAACGGTGACATCTACATGGTCGGGGCCTTCACGGCCGTCGGCGGGGTAGCCAGTACCCGCGGAATTGCGCGCTGGAATGGCTCGGTCTGGGAATCGGCTGGAGGCGGGCTAGACGATGGGGTCGCCTATCAGGTCGCCATCGGCCCGGATGGCACGGTCTTCCTCGCCGGCGACTTTGACAACATCGCGGCCGTAGCCCGGAACAACGTCGCCCGCTACAACCCGACGACGGATACCTGGAGCAGCATGGGATCCGGTCCGGGCTTGGATGACCTGGCGCTGGCGGTCGCGGTAGACAAGGATGGGAACGTCTACTTCGGCGGCGGATTCGCCAATACCTTCGGCGGTGGCACCGCGCTCAACTTAATCACTCGCTGGAATCCGGACACCAATACGTTCCTGGCGATGGGCACGGGCCCAGGCCTGAATCTCTCCGCTGGTGGAGGCCGGGTCCGGGGGATCACGATCGACTTGGATGGCGAGATCCCATTCATTACCGGTCTATTTGACCGGGCGACTGGTGGGATCGCTGGCGATCTGCGGGGAGTCGCGACCTACAACTTCACGGCCAACACTTTCGATGAGCCGGGGGACGACGGCGCGACCTCCAACGACGTGCGGAGATCGGATCTCTCGCCCGATGGGAAGTTCTATGCCGGGGGCTTCTTCACCCACATCGGGGTTTCGGATGCCGATGCCGTCGCGGTCTACACCCGGCAGGACTGGCTGCCGCTCGGCCGACAGGGAGACGGCATCATCGGCGGTGTTTCGGGGGTCGTCCGCAATATCAAAGTCAGCCACAAGAATCGAGTCGTCTTTGGAGGTGATTTCGATCAAGTCACGGGTGCAGAATTCGCCACGTTTGCGGCCTCTTGGAATGGGACCAGCTTCTCCCATCTGGATCTGGAGCTCCCCGGCCCGACGAACGAGGTCCACGGCATCCTGCTTCTGGATGATGACATCTATCTCGGCCATGAGATCAGCGGAGTCGCGAGCCTAGCTTCCGCCATCCAGACCGTTACAAACCGCGGCCGGGCTTCGAATGGCGCGGTCTTGGAGGTCCTCGGACCGGCTCGGCTACTCTGGCTTGAGAACCAAACCACCGGCCATGTGATCCGGATGGATCTGATCGCTCAGGCAGGCGAGCGAGTCATGATCGATCTACGAGCAGGAATGCACAAGGTGATCAGCGACTTCCGGGGCAACGTCGCTTCCGGCATCCTGCGGGACTCCGATGTCGGGGGTTTCAAGCTCCTCCCGGGCGACAACCGGATCGCCTTCTTCGCGGTCGATACGACGGGCGCAACCGAAATCAGTCTGCGCTGGGATATTCGCCACTGGAGCTTTGACGACATCGCATGGGCGCAGAACACCGGATAGTCGTTCGTACCCATGATGGGGTCTACCTGCGGGAGCTGGAGACCTGGGAGAGCATCCAGTACGGGCGATTCCTGAACAACGTCGGATGGTTCATGATCGTGATGTCCCCCGAGGGCGCCGACGATCTGCCGGATGTGGATCGGATGATCGAATTCTGGCGCAAACCCGAGGGCGGGGAGGAACGTCTGGAGATGGTCGGCTTCTGCCGCTACTGGGATTGGTTCGAGGCCGGGGCCGGGAATGACCGGCTGAGGATTGGGGGCGAGGACCAGATGGGATTGCTCCTGCGCCGGGTCATCGCGTTCAATGCCACGACCGCCCAAGCCGAAAAGACCGACGAGGCCGACGATCTGATCAAAGCCATCGTCCGGGAAAACATGGGATCGCTGGCACCCTTGGACGAGGCCGGGCGCCCGCGGGCGTTCCCGAGCAGCCATTTCGAAGTCATGGGAGACCTCGCCGATGCTCCGACCGTGACCCGCAGCTTCGCCTGGCGGAATGTTCTGGATGTCCTGCAGGAAGTCGCCGAGTCCTCCCATGAGCATGGGACCCCGCTCTACTTCGATATGGAACCGACCGGGGCGGGGACGTTTGCGTTCCGGACCTGGGTCAATGTCCGAGGCGTGGATCGGACGGCGACCGCGGGTCTCAATCCTCTGATCTTCAGCCAGGAGGCCGGAAACCTGACGGATCCTTTTCTTAGGGAGGACTGGCGCGACGAATGGAATTATGTCTACGGTGGCGGCCAGGGACAGGGCACTGATCGGGTTATTGATCCCGAAAAGGATCTCTTCCGCAACGCCCGCTCGATCTGGGCCCGGCGAGAAACGTTCCAGGATGCCCGAGAAGAGGAGACAACCTTGGGAGTGGCTAACCGGGCCTTCGAACGGCTCCAAAAAGAACGGCCGGTGATTGAGTTCCGGGCCGAGCTCTTGGATCGGCCGCAGTCTCGCTACGGGATTGATTGGGGTTTCGGTGACAAAGTGACGGCCAAGTACCGCAATCGGCAGTTCGATTTAACCATCCGCAATGTCCAGGTGACTCTGAATTCGGATGGCGAGGAAACCTTGAGCATCATCACGGAGGTGGATCGTGTTACCGGCTGATCGGGCGCTTCAGGAAATGGCAGGCAAACTCCGGGATGCCCAGCGCCGAATTGAGCGGCTGGAGACGTTGGAACATGGGACGGCCGGAGCCATTGCTTGTTCTCAGTTCATTCAAACAGCAGAAGGCGAGAGTGAGGTTACTTTCAGCGCCATCGATCAGAACTTTCTACATCTATGGCTATGGATGTCTGTTCACTCTACGAATCCCGATCTCGGCTGCGCGATGCTGATGACATTCAATGGAGATACTGGAACGAATTATCTATCCTATAATATCGGACATCTCCGAGATGGCGGAGGAACTGATACGGATGCCATCGTTGCCAGTACCAGTTCGGTAGCCGCAATCCGGATCGGACATTCTGGACCCGAGAATCACCATACCGGATGTGAAGTCAATCTCTATAACTATGCGCTGTTCGAAGGAATCAACGCGCGTCGACCGGTTACTTGGAAATCCTGGGACTTCCAGTTTGGTCCGAGCGAATCATCGAATCTCATCGGAGTACGCCAGGGTGGAGGTCGTTGGATTAATACGGCGGATCCGATCACATCGATCACGATCAGTGCTGGCGGCGGATTTTGTGAGTTTGGCAATTCCAGTCTGTTTTCATTGATCGGATTATGCCCGATATGAGAGCCGCCCTCGTAGATACGAGCCGGTATCAAGGCATGATTGATGCCGTGAAGATCAAAGCCGCGGGTTTCTGCGGGATCATTGCCCGCTGCACGATCGGGCTTGCGGAAGATGGTTCATCGGTCGGGCGCTCTCTTGACTTCTACCACAATGGCCAGAAGCAGGCTCGAGATAATGGGATGATCTTCGGGGCCTATCATGTCCTGTGGCCGGCCAACAAGAACCCGATCCGAGAAGCGGATCATTTCCTGGCCCGCTGCGGTCCGGTCGATCTGGCGGTCCTGGATGTCGAATTGGATCATGGGCTGACAAAGGCCGCGATCCAGGCTCAGGCGAAGATCTGGCTTGATCGAGTGGCCGCCGTCCTGCAGCGCAAAGTCTTGGTCTACTCGGCCTCCTGGTGGTGGACCGTGGCGGCTGGATGGGAGAACACCTATCCGCTCTGGGAAGCGGAATACATCGTCACGATGCCGCGGGGCGGGATCGACATTTCGCAGCAGCCGGAAACCCCTAAGAAACCGGCCACGCTCGCGAAGGGCTGGACCGACTGGGCGCTCTGGCAGTGGACGTCGGGCGGCAAGCCGTTGGGTGCCCAATCGGAGAGCATGGATTACAACGTGGTCAACGCGACCGAGGATCAGTTCCGAGGCTTCCTTGGCCTGACCCCGGCACCGCCCACGCTCGAGCAGCGAGTCGGGATCTTGGAGCGGGAAGCGGTCTCCCACGGCTGGAATCTGGCTCCATGACTTCGGGCCTACTTGTCAGCCTCCCTCAACCTGTGTTAGCGTAGCCCCAGCCTGAGGCGGACCCATCCTGATGGCCGATAATGACGTAATCACCCAACGACTCGAAGCTCAAGAAGTTAAGATTCTCTCTGCGATCGGAGAAGTAAAACAGGAAGTCAATCACATCAAGACCAAGGTAACGGAGAGTGCCGTCATCATCGCCAGGCTGGACGAACGGCAGATTGCTCAACGAGATCGAATGGATGGTTTCGAGGACACGGTGAAGAGCCTTCGGACTTGGGATAAAGCGATTGGTGCCATCGGTGCCATCATCGGACCTGCGATCGCCTTCTTAGTATCATCATTCAAACGAAATCAATAATATGAGGCTGACCGTTTCTATGTGCGTATTGCTCGCCTTTTCTGTCGCCTGCGAACCGGGGACAGAGACCCCGACGATAGAACCTAGTCCGATCCCGCGCCCGACACTGATCCCTCTTCCAACGCTTCCTAGCTATCCGACCCCATTTACCGTTCAGCGGGATCCAGTCTTCAACGAGCCGGTCATAGACCGCACGAACTGGCTGATCCTGGGCGGAGACTACCGGGCGCACCGGGCCAACACCGGATGGGGCAACAAGACCGATGTCATCGTTCTGATTTCCGTCTTAGAGACCGATCCCCTGAATATCTCGGTCATCCAGTTCCCGCGCAATCTCTACGTTCCGGTCCGGGGCCTGGAGGATGAATGGCTCTTCGCGGTCTGGGGCCGGGATGGGTGGACTGGCCTGCAGCTCTATTTCCGGGAGGTCTTTGGGGTTTCGCTCGACGGCATCTTTTACACCGATATGGATCGCTTCGAGGTCTTCATTGATGACTTGGGAGGGATCGCGCCAGTGGGATCACAGCGATTGACCGGGGCCGAGACGCTGGTCTACCTGAGAGATAACCACGCGAACTGGGAGCTCGGGAGTTATGATGCCGAACAGCGGGGCTTCCGGGTCCTGAATGCGATCTGGAGCCGGGGCTTCGAATACGTCACGAGCGATCCAATCGCCGCGGCCGGATTGGCACTCTCGCGCTGGGGTCCGCTCTTGCAGACAGATCTCGACAGCCTGCGGGACTTCTATGCCCTGGCCGAACTCGCCTATCGAGTGAAGAAGACTGAGCAAACCATACGATTCGTCCAGCTGGAGGAACCCTATATCCAGCGCGGGGATACTCCCTTGGAAATCCGGGGCATGGTCCCGGTCTTTGATCTGGAACTCTGGATGAATGACTGTGTGTTTGATCAGATCTGCGAGGCCGATCCGTGAAAGGCGAATGGTTGCTGCCCGTCGGATTCGTGCTAGGCGCGTTCGGTCTAGTGATCGTGATCCTGCTAATGATCAATGAGATGTTGTTCGGAGGCGCGTTTGAGAGACCATGATCAGCGTTTGGAGGCCGCGAGCTGCTCCTAGCTCGCTGGGCACCCCGCCTACTGCTGGCGTTCAGCGCGGTGCTCGCCCCTCTACAATCACCAGCCCAAGAGAAAGCCCCTCCCGAATGGCTGATTCGGAACGTCATTCAATGGCTGCCGCTCGTCGAGCGCTGGCATTCCTATTTTCCCGAACTCGATCCGGCTTGGGTCCTCGGCGTGATCGCTCAGGAGAGCCAAGGGTTTCCCTATCTGGAGGGAGAGGATGATTGGAACTCGATTGGACTAATGCAAGTGATTCCTAGGAGCTGGACAGGGACTGTGGACCAACTCAAACGTCCGGAGTTCAATATCTACATTGGGATGCGGATGTTTTCGGCCACCCTTCGGCAAACCGACGGTAATCTGCGCCGGGCACTCGGAGCCTACAACTGCGGGTTCGTAGGACTTGACGCTGGGCGCTGCGGCCGCTATGGTGGGTACGCGTATGCCGATCGGATCATTGGGTATTGGGTGCCGGTCTTCCGGATGCGGCTTACCGGAGAAGCTATCACTCCCGACCGTGTAGGGGATTGGCTCGCGACGTTGGGGTATCGGTGGGGTTTAGGTCAGTGGTATAAACAGGAGGAGGAGCTGCGTCGAATCTTCTTACGCTTGACTTGGGGACATCCCATCCGAATGGAATAGGAATAGGAGAAAAAGCACATGGAACTTGATCCTGGACAACTGGCGCTCATCGGCATCGCGGCCTCGGTCATCACGGCAGTCCTGAAATTCGTGGCGGGACGGCTGGGGTTCGAAGTCCCGAGCAACTACGCGAAGATTCTGGTGTTCGTCGTGGCGGTCGTGATGGCGGGGATCTGGATGAAGCCCGACATCGGGTTCTCGGAGGATCCGCTGGAGTTCGCCACGAATCTGCTGGCGGCCGCGGTGGCGGTCATGGGTTCGGCTCGGGCGGTCTACGAAATCTTGCTGGGCAGGCTGGGCCTGAACAAGCTCAAGTAAGCGCGGTCTTCCTCCTCCTCTGGGAGAACGGCCTGGGAGCGGCGTCCCGGGCCGTTCGGTTTAAAGCAGATCACGCGGCCCTTTGTGCTTGCGCCATTTGACACATCTCAAGCAAACCTGATGATCCAAGGTATCTTGGAACCATCGATGCAGTCCGATGGCACATAGAAACTGTGTGAAGATCATGTCGCTACCTCCGTCGCAAGGCAACACTCACCTTGCTCATTGAGCAATCGCTGTAGATCATGGGGCATGATGTAGGCGAAGCCATTCTTTCCCCAGCCCCGGCTCCACGAGTTCTTGATCCGGATCAGGTTCTTAGGCTGGCTGATCCCGTTGAGCACATAGGCGTGGCCGCCGTCGATCAGACCCGCAATCCCGAGCACGCCATTCTCATCGGGCTCGAACATGCTGCGATACCAATTGGTCCCGACCACGACCGGCCCGATATAGAGCAGGGCGTCGATCACGTCGTTCACGTCCCAGGTCCAGCGGTACTCGGAGATCAGGCCGAGGGTCTTGAGCACCTTGGCACCGGCCCGGACGGAAGTCCCTTCATAGGCCTCGCCCTCCCATTCGTCCACGAGCTGGGCCTGCGCGTACAGATAGGCCGGGTCATAGAGCGGCGGGGTCTTCGCGCCCTTCGGCTTGTGCGTGATGGGCCCGTCTTCGATGTAGTGGTTCCAGGCATAGCCGACACATTGATTGGTGCCGTCCTGATCCCCCCACCAGCCCGACGCGTTCCAGTAACGGGTCTTGCGGACCGGGACCGCGGCCTTCACCGGGGCCGCGATCTCCCGGATCATGAACGCGTTATCCCGCGGGTCGGGGGCATGGCGGCGGCCGAGGCCGAATTTCGTCTGGTCAGTCATCATCTCTTCCTTTCAGGAGCTGTGAGGCCAAATGTTCATACGGCTCCCAGACGGGCATCGGGCTTTCGTCAATTGCGATGATGACCGAATGGCCGTAGCCACCCGTACCCGTCTTAGGCCGTACAGAAACGATGGTGGCGGTATTCAGAAGGATCCGCGGTTCAGTATTACCCTTTTCGGTCGCTGGCTGAACTTCTATGAAGTCGGTCATGTTGATCCTTTCCAATTAATCAGGAGGACCGGGCGAGGGTCGCGGGGTCAATGTCGGCGGAGCGCGAGGCGTCAGAGTAGGTCTGGGTGTAAAGGTGGGCCGTGGCCTGGGCGTATTCGTCGGCGTCGCCGTCATGTCGATGAGCCAACACTGAACGATGTCCGCACTGACATGAACCTCGGCTAGAGCTAGGCTCAGTCCAGGGCAATCAGTCGTCCAGATCAACGTCAGCGGCAGGTTGGGTTGGGCAAAGACCACGGAGCCGATCAGCGCTCCGGTCGCGATCACGCCAAGCCCTACTCCGAGTTTCTGATTGCGGGTCATGTTTGCTCACTCTGCTCAATGGGTTCGAAGCGACCGTTCTTTCCTCGTTGTATCGGAACCCGAATGACTTGGGGAAGCCCGAGTTTCTTGCGGATGTCGGCCCGTCTGGGTTCATAACTCTCGTTCACGATGCGCCACAAGATCGCCGGATAGAGGCCGTATTCCTTCGCCAGCGCGGTCCAGCTCTTTTCGAGCCGCTCGTTCTCCAGGTGTTCGATCAGAGCGGAAAGGTCTCGTACTGCCCGTTTTGGCATGACCAGGCTAAAACTGCCCAATTAGCTCCATTATAAACGGTACGGATTGGGGCGCAAGAATTAAAAATGCCTTGCCAAGCCTCGCCTCGCCGCGCCCAGCCATGCCTGGCCTCGCCGGATCTCGCCTTGCCAGGCCCCATTATGCCCTACCTTGCCACGCCATATCCGGCCATGTGTTCGAGATAGATGTTGCTATAAACCAAGGCTCGCCGCTCGCTCCATCCCGCTCCCTATCCGCATCATTAATAGCCAATCCGGTTTCGATGGATAGCGCAGGGCTGCGCCGGTCGTGACTGAAGCCTTGAGAGTGCGCGGCTCAACTTCGATCAGCCCGCAACCTTCCGGAAGTTCCGAGGGCAGCGTCATTCCGGCTGGGGTGGCAAAGTAGAACCGGGCCGAGATCGCGACAATGGGTGCCCGCTTCATCGGATCCTTGAGCTCGGCCAGCCAATCGCCGCGGTTTACTTTCACTTCTACGGCTGTCATCCCCTCGCTGCCCATGAGGAAGACGGCATCGGCATAGGAGGGGTTTCCGGTGGGTCCGACCGCCACCTCAATACTCATCGGCATCGAAGGCCATAGCTTCCGCAGAGATTTGAGCACGTCATGGGAGGTCATCCCTTTCGGTTCTCGGATCAGATCCTCGGGATTGATTCCGCCCGCGGCCTGCAGCCCGGCTTCGGTGAGCGTCCACTTGGAGCCGGTCGGGTCTTGGAGCTGCACATAGTCCAGACCGATCAGCGCCCGCCAGGTGGCTGCCCGGATGGTGCCGGCTCGAGACTTGGCGCGGCCGTTTACCCATCTGGGCCCGATCGTCCGCCATTCGCTGCGCTGGAAATAGACCTCGCTTCCCCGCGCGAGTTCCATGAGCACCGCGGCTTGGGCGGGCGTGGGCTTAGGGTTCGGTTTCATCGCGGGCGAATAATGGCAGATTGTCGAGCTGACCGCTCCGGGAACTTGCGCCCGTCCTTAGCGAAGCCTGCTGGTCAAGATATTCTAGGCTGAGATCAAAGCCGATGCCCCGCCGCAGGAGCTGCTTCGCCACCATGACCGTCGTTCCCGACCCCACAAATGGGTCGCAGACGATGCCAGGCACGGCCTCGGCCTGCGTATGCGAATGGTTGCAGGTGGGGCGGTGGCCGAGAACAGTAATATCCGCGTTTACTGTACCGGGCGGGACCCTGGTGGCGAAACCATCGTTGTCATCGCACTCCAGCCTGAGATAGCCCATCCGCTTTGCGATAGCATATCCATCATCATGTTTGCGACCGTCATCTTTCCAATGGTTCTCAACCACCGGCGCCCATCCCTGCCCGCACACCGGGCAGCACCAGCGGGGGCAGGTAGCGAGGATCAGGGGCGCAATCAGAGCAGGCGGAAAGGTGGCGTAGTGCGCCCCGCGATAAGGCGCGGTCGGGATGTGGAGGACGGAGCGGGGGTTGCGGCCAGTGGGAGCTACGTCGTAGGCGCGCCCGGTAGTTCGTTTTCCGTGCTGTAGATTGGCTCCGTGCTTGGAGCTACCACCGAACGTGCGAGAACTGTCGGCGGCATCGGGTAGCGCAAGCCTCTCTTTGACAGCCTCACCGTCCGCAAAATACTGCATCTGCTTGGTCAGCATAAAAACATACTCGTGGCTGCGAGTGTGCCTGAACGAGCCTCGGCGGAGGTGTTGGACTGAACCACCGTCTGGAAGATCGGCGGGGACATTCGTCGGGATGCCCCAGTAAATAGTAGGATCGAGCTGAGCAGATTTCTGCCACCGCCAACCTGCCACACTCTCCGGCATCGGGTTGGGTTTGCTCCACACGAGGTCCTGGCGCACGATCCAGCCATCGGCTTGTAGGGCGAGGGCGACACGGTGGGGCATGAGCATGAGGTTGCCTTGGGCGATGCACTCTTGCCTAGGGTTGCGCCGCCATAATCCGCTTCGGGAACCATCGTCCGTGATGGGACGTGCTGTCCCGGTCAGAGTGGAGCCCAAGCCGCCGTTGTTATTTTCGCCCCCGCTGCCGGCGTAACAATCGCCGTAATTGCAGAAAAATACGCCATCGTCCCGCAGCACTCGATAGACCTCCCGCGCCCACTGCACGGTGCGCTCGATGTGGCGCTCAGGGGTCGGCTCCAGGCCCAGCGGCTCATCGCCTTGATTGCCAGAATACTTGCGGAGGCCCCAATAGGGAGGACTCGTCACGCAGCAGTGCACGCTCTTGTCGGGAAGTGGGATGCGGAAGCAATCAGCCTGGGCGATCAGCGCGGAAGGGTTCATAGGCTGTGGCCTTCGCAGTGAACCCAAGAAATTGTCTGATCAGCCATCAATAGGTCCAGCAAGTTACTTATAGCCAAATAGCTCAGTGGGGTATCCATCTGCGCGTTTTGCGCCGTGACGGGCTTTCACTTGACCGACCGTCAGTAGCTCGCCATATTCCGAGAACACAACTGTCTCGTCGGGCAGTGTAGGATCATTGACTTGAATAATGGAACCCTGATCGGCGCCTCCCCACCAGCTTCGTAACGGACATTGATCATCCTCTTCGTACAGCTCGAAAAGACGGTAGAGATCTTTCTTTTCTTCCTGCCTGACTGTAAGCACACCCGCGTGGGCGTGATTGACAAAGATGCTCACGCGGACATGCGTTGGTGTTTCCTCAACTTTGAGATGCGTGATCGGGCTTTTCAAACGATAGTAGCTTGTGGTCATGCTTCCTCCTCCGGTCCAGCACATAGGGGCAAACGCCCAGTCAGCCACATCACCAGCAGGATGAGGGGGGTCATTCCTGATCGACGTAGGCCGGGCCGGGGCCGCTCGGCTCCTCTTGGGCGGCAACCGCTTCAGTTGTGTGATGCTCACGCTCACGGATGTAACGAAGCGCCGTCTGGTGTCGTGTCTCACCCTCGTGCTTTGTCACGACCGAATACAACAGTTCCATGTACTCTTGTTCGACCGCCTCCAGCTTGGCTCTGGCCTCCTGCAGTAGATCCCGAAACGCGATAGCTTCCTGTTCTGTTACATCCAACTTGTGTTCGAGGGCGGTGAGCCGCTCGTTCTTCTCGTCTAAGAGACGAGAGAGTGTCCGATAGTTGCCCTCCCAAGTTTCCTCTTGTACCTCACTGTTCTCGCTCATCCTATTGGGCCTCCTGTGCCCGGTGTTGCGTCAGTTGGGCGGGCCGAGGGCCATCAGGGTAGCTTTCGATTGCACGCATCTGAGCGTCCGCCTGATCGTTACCGCGTGCCACGAACCCCTCGCCGCCCATCATCTTTCGTCATGCTTTCTGCTGCAGTTCGTCCGGCCCAGCCTCGCCAGATGCCGGCACAGCTTGCCGTCGATCAACCCTCCCATGCACAGCGGCCGATCCCGATCCTTGCCGGCGCCTGCCGCGACGTACTCGGCGTTCACCCGAATCCACTCGGCCACATGCGGCTGGACGGGGCCGGTGTAGGTGTACGCGAACTGGCGCGGCTGGGTGCGGATGCTCATCGCTCGCCACTTCTTTGTGCCAGCGTTCTCAGTCATGGCCGCCTGTCAGGAGGGGAGGCATCCTCCCAGTCTTGTATGCGTCGTCAATCTGAGGGATGAATGTCTGGCCCACGGTCTGTCCAGTTGGGAGTAGCGTCCAGGCTAAGAACTCCTCATCAAAGGTGCTGATCCCGCTCTCGATCGCTTCCAGCTTGGCCTTGATGACCAGGGCCAGCGCTCGCCATTTCTGCCGGGTGGCGAATCCATGCGCTCGAAGTCGAGCCGCGGCAGAGTAACGCTTGCGTCCACTCGGAGTCTTGCTGACATCTTCCAGGCTTGGGAGCGCGAGCACGATCTTGATCTGTCGGGTATGGGCCACAAAACCAAGAAGAGCATCGCTTCCGGTCCAGCCGTACATGAAGCCTGTGGCGCCGTAGCGCTTGAGGATCCGCTCAATCTCGGACCGGGATCGGTCCTCAGAGACGGTGGTCTGGGCGGCGTAGCGGGTCATTGGGCGGTTGCCTTCTTTCGGAACTGATCTGCATCGGAACAAGTGCTGTGATGCGGAACGAACACAGACACCGAATGCGCCTTGCCGGCTTTGTCGAGCCAGATGCGGCGCTCGGGGCGCGCGTCGAGCGGCATGAATTTCCCGGTCGCGGCAGTCTTGACAAAGAAGATCGGCGCGGCACAGGCTTTGCACTTCTGGGTTTGAATCGGGGAAGGCCTCTCGGAGATGGGCTGGGTCACTTGGGTTCGGGTTCCTTGATGAGATCCAATACGTCGGGATCGATGCTATAGAAGTCGAAAGAATACATCTCTAGATGCGGCTCCTTCTTCCTCGCATCATGCCAAGCATGGCCTAACTGCGCAACCGCCCTTCGGAGCAGGGCGAGTTCGGATTCGAGGGCTTTGGCATCAGCAATTTCCATGCGGAGCTGCCAGTTGGGATACATGGCATAACCATCGTCCTTGTCTGGATCAGGCGAACCCTCCAAGCGCATGGCAAGGCGTTCGCTCACCGTCATAGGTCGTATGCCAAGGTCACTCATCTGTTGCTCTTCCAGCAAGGCTGCTGATAGCATCGTCACACAAACGGTCCAACTCATCGTCCCCACGGACCATGTTCTCTTCGGGAGCATAAGCATTACCCGCGCGCAGCCATTGATACCTGCGGGCGTCTCGTTCCAGCACCTCTACGTTGGCTCTGGCCCGGGCGAGTTCGGATTCGAGTTCATCAATGGCCCGTAGGCCGATCCGAGCGACGCGGGCTGGATATTCCGATCCGGGGAAACCCTGCATCACCCTGGCATCCTCCTCCGCCTTCAGTGCTGTGGCGCGGAAAATGTCCACTTGGCTCATTGTCTCGCTCATCCCATCCTCCCGCCGACTATCTGGCTCACCTGCTCCCGGCATCATAGCGATACCCTTCAAGCAGTTCTCCTGTATCACGATCCTTTTCCGAGTAGGCCCGAAAGCCATACCGCTGCAGGACTTCATGAAGCATCGGATTCCAGATCTCCCAGATGCAGATCGTTTCGTACTCCCGTTTACATCGCTGAATGAATCTCCGAAACTGACCGATGCCCGGAACCAGCGCGTTGAATGCCAGTAGATCAAGCCGATCCTTTTCCTCTTTCGCCAAGCCATCAATCCCAGTAGGCGATTGAAACCTGCTATATCCTGTGCCTAGGACCTCGCTTAGCGGATCGGGGTTCGTTTGCCCTAATACTCGTTCTGACTGATGGTCGATCATTAGGCGCGACTATCTTCACCTGTCGGAGCCACGAGGCTTCGCTCAAGCGGTCAGCTCTATGTGGCATTTCCGACAAACCACCAGAACATCATCGACTGTCTCATGCCAAAGAGTTTCGTAGGTTAGATGATGCACATCTAGCGTTACGTCCTCTCGTTTAGCTTGACAGTTCGCACACCGATAACCGTAATGCTCAAGTGCTTTGCTACGAAACGTCAGCCAATGTTCGGAGCGGAGGTAATCCCTGTAAATGACTGGCAAAGTCCGTTTCGTCTTGCCGCTGTTCTGATACGTTCCTTGCGGATCATGAATATGACAGAAGCCACCGAAACGAACCCACCCCTTGCACTGTCTTCCGCTTGCTGTTATTGCTCGGCACCGCGAAGAGGTTCCTGGAACGTCGGGGAGAATCATCGGATTGGAAGGTGCCTTCTTTGGCTTGACGTAGGTCACATTCACTTTCCTTCCGATTTCAGGCGCGATGATCCCCAGCCTCAAGGGTCGGGGTTTCAGGCGCCATCGGACGTTACAGTGGATGGCCCACATCATGCTTCAGCCACCTCAGCCAAGATCGGCGAGGACGGTCCAGGTCGCGCTTTACCCTGAGCTGAAGCACCCCTCAGGGCGCGGACGGTCTGAGCATCTGGACTTTTGTGCGCCGATGCGGAAGGGTTCCGAGGCTGTCCCGCGTATGAGGGCGCTATGTGGATGCGCGTTTGGTAAGGCGGCAACGCAGCACCCGCCGTTAAACGACTGGCGCTCATTGTCCAGGGGGTTTGCGGAGGCCTGGGAAGCCACAACTTCTCCCGCAGACCCCGCTGGACGATGAACGCCAATTCCATGCTTCCCAGGCACAAACACATGATAAGTCTAGCCTCGCATCCTGTCAACCGTCAATCGCCACGGCTTCGGCCTACTTCTGTCGCTGACCCAACATCTGCCGCAAGAACTCCGCCAGCTCCTCCGGCCGCCAGGCCATCGCCCTCACCGTCCGCCAGGGCTTGCCATCCTGTTTGATCCTCAGGTCCGTGACGGACAAGACGCTGTATAAGCCGATGGGCAGTGGCGTTTCATTCGGTGGCATCAGATCGTAGGGCATCAGGCTCCTCCTCCGCTGCCGGCAAGCTGGCTTTCATGTCCTTGTAGGCCTCATCAAGGGACGATTCGCCCTTCCCGATCGGAGGCTCAATGATGTGCCACCTCACGGTTTCGTTTTGATAAACGAATTCACGAATGGACCGCTCCATTGCCTCCAGACTTCTCAAAGCATCCCTAGCCTCGCTCAGAAGTTGGATATGCTCAACTGTGGCATAGCTCTCGGGAACCCACGCCCCTTCCTCATAGCCAGCGACTGCGCGGTGAATCCTGTCGGCTAGGTTTAGTTTGCTCATCGTAGGAACTCCTCGAATGATTTCTGCTTGAGCTGCGGCCAGGTCGGTTCGATGAACTGCGCGAGCCGACCCGTCGCGGGATCGACCGCTTCATAGGCGACCCGCAGGAGCTCAGACTTGATCAGCGTGTTCACCCGCCCGCATACTGCGTTGATCTCGATGCCCGTGAGTTTCATGATCTGGCGCCGGCAGAGCGGGACCGCGGACTCGAACAGGCAGGTCAAGATCCGATTGTTCTGGCTGGTGGCTTTGCCGGAGAGGACGTGCTGGGTATAGCCCACCAGCGACGTATAGGTGTATTCGGTCATCAGACGCGACTCATCCCCCGTGTCTGTTTACCCGTAGGAGCTTCCGGCACCGAGGGGCGGGGGATGAATCGAGCGATCTTGTGGACACGGGCCGCTAAGGGACCCGATGCCGAGGGCATCATATCATGACTAGGCATTGATGCCCTTGCGATCATCTGCCATCCCGCCTCGTACAATCCACGCATTCACCTTCTCGGGACTGCCCCAGGCTTCGCCTGGAATATCCGAATGTAGCCACATCACCCAATCGAGAAGACGCGCCACGTTGATGTCATCGGCGCGTCCCGCCGCGCCAGTTAGATCGTTCTCTAGGACTGCCCTCAGAAAAGATCCTGGAGGAAGCCCACGGTCAATATATAGCTTCGCTCCACTTCGCATGTGTTCTGGTATGCCCTCATAATTTGGAAATGGCATGTCGGTTCCTCATTATTGGGAAACAGGCCGATCTGCCGCGGGGGAGCACGAGATTGCCTTGTGCGGGGTCACGGTCGGATCGGCCTGGAATCCCCTACGGCTTGAATATCCAAGCGAAAACAAATAGGCTACCGGCGAGAGCAGAGGCCCAAATAGGGACCTCCGAACCCTTTGCGATCAACACTATAGCGATGACCGCCGTAACTGCCGTAATCGAGTTCATAGTTATCCGTCTCATTTCAATGCCTCCTCTAGCCGCTCAATCATCTTCTGTGTCATCCCCCCTCGATCCAGGCCCAGCCGCAGGCTCACTCGGCCCAGCAAGGCTGAGACCGTAGACGGGGCGATCCCGAGTTCGGCGGCCACCTTCTTGACCGACAGGCCACGGGCGGTCAGGCGGGCAATCTCCCGTTCTCGATCTGTGAGGGTTTCATGATCCTTGAACGGATCGGCCAGGATTTCTTTCGCTCTTACTACCTTCAGGACTGGCGCAGTCATTTCGTGGATGTCCGGTATTCTTGGGTCGCGACCTCGGCGGCTACGTCCGTCTCTAAGCCTTCTTCCCGCCGCGCCCGGTAGATCTTCGCCCAGCGCACGACGTTCTGGAGCGGTTCCTTAGTCTCGAACGGCGACATGATGAGAACGTTCAGGGCGTGGTCCGGGTTATCGGCCAGGCCCTGAGTCACCAGCTCGTTGACGTACGCGGGCGGCCAAGATTTAACCGCGTGCCGTTCGATCACTTCGGGTTCAGCCAGCGCAGGCGCAGGCCCGTCAGCCCCAGCCATCTTATCCTTGAGCCGGGCGATCCCGGCCTCGGTCTGACTTCGCACTAGCTGATTACGGTATTCTGGCGACACGCCCTCTGGCTCGTAATCCGTCCACTTTTCGCCACCGCCGACCACTAAGTTGTCCAGGGCGATCGCCCGGCTCGCCTCCGGTGATAGGTCGGCGTATTTCCCTAGACGCTTGAGCGCCACCTTGCGGGCCATCTCCGGGTACCAGAGGGGATTGCCCCAGGCCGGTCCGTTCGGAGCTCTTGATGTCAACCGCGCGGCCTCAACCACATCCCGATCCACTACCTCGAAAGTTGGCTCCGCGCCCTGTCGCCACATGATGGCATAGGCATGAGTCAATTTGCGTCCGGCCGTGTCTGTTCCGAGAGGCACATGCACCAGATCTGGATGAAGGCCGTAGTTGAAATGGAACACATCGCCTTCGAAGACTGCCCGCGCCTCCACCTTTGTCAGACCGGGCGAGCGCAGCATCAGCCGCGTGATGCCCTGCACCATCGGCTGGAATTCCGCAACGCCTTTGTACGGGATGATCGCGGCCTCCTGGCCGTCTGGATACAAGCCCGTCCGGGCGCACTCCATCACGGCTAAAAAGACGCTCGGCAGGCCGCACTCCTGTAGCTTGTCGTTGCGAGTGATTGCCGTCAGCGCCACCATCATGAAGCGTTCCGCGTCAATGCGATCCGGTAATGCGGCCATGATCTGATCCCGGGCCCCCTCCAGTTGGTTCTTCATCGCCAACGTGAAGGTCGGCTTCGGACGTTGCTCCGCTGCGCCTTCTCCCGTCCGTTCTGCTAATTCTTTTACTGCGCCCATGTCAGTCCTCCGTTGATCCTCTCAAGAAGTAGGGTGTGAATCGGGTAAAGCCATCGCCTTTGACCAAGTAATCCTCGGTCTTCAAATCGGCGGCCCGGGCAATGGCCTCGGCCGTCTCCTTCCACTTCGTGGTCCCGGCCTGGTACCGATAGTAGAACCGGGCGATCCCATCGACCTCGACCGCGTGTAACTCGTCGCGGTGCATTCGCTCTTGGATCTGAGTCTTGGCGGTCTCTTCCAAGGCCTCGGCCGCCTGCTTCAACTCCCTGGCCTCCCGCAACTCCGAGGCCATCCGCTGCCAAGCTTCGTCACTCACGATCGTGAGCTCGCCCTCGATCTTGGGGATGTCCACGGCCTCGGCCCGGGCCGTTTCGGGCGGCTCGACCTCGTTCTCGACCCACCCCCAGAACTCCCGTTCCCGCTCAACCATCGTCGCGATCAAAATCGGGTCCGCTTCCAGATCAAACCAAATCAGATCCCAATTCTCGGCATTGAACAGCGCGAACGAACCCCAGCTGTATTCGTAGACCGCCAGATAGTGCATGAGCTGGACGGTCATGTAATCGGGCAGGCCGTGGGCCTTGACCTTGGCGATCGCCTTCAGGCCCGGACACTTGACTTCGAGGATGCCAGTCGAGACCACGCCGTTGACCGCCAAGATCTGCCGGTCCACGTTCCCGATCATGAACTGGTGTTCGGGATGCCGGCGCATCGGCTGGCGCCGGATTTTGCGGCCGGTCTTTTGGGCGTACTGATCGGCGGCGACTGGCTCTAAAACCCGCCCGCGCAGGATTGGCCCGCTCTCTTTCTCGAGGTCTTGGACGCGACCGGTCTTTTCCAGCCACAGCTCGCGGACGGTCTTGTAGGGATTCACACCCAAGACCACCGACGCATCCGAACCCCCGATTCCGGTCTTACGTTCCTGCAGCCAGATTTCTCGACTGGTTAGATCAATCATGACCGCCTCTGCAATTCGTCTTCGATGTAGCCTGTTTCGAGACCCAGCTTCTGTTCGCGCTGGTAATCGCCGAAGCTACGGAAGGGGATAACGACGGGGCGCAATTCATAATTGATCTCGCCCAGCCGCTCCTCAAGCTCAAGGCTGGACATGGATTGATAGCGATCCTCAGTCTTCGATGGCAGAGGATCCAATCCGTAATCCTTGCGGATCTCGATCAGAATCGCCTCGGCGAAGTCCTCGGAGCCGCCGGGACGCTGGGCGCTGATCCGTTCGATGATGGCGAGCGCCTCGGTCTTCGTGATCTCTTCCCTCAGCGCCATTACGGTCAGGCCGTCGATCAACTGTTGGTGCGGCTCGGGGGCGAACGTCTGTTCGGTCATCGGAAGCTCCTTCGTACGAAATAATTATACTTGACGTTTTTCGTTTGTCAAGTACTATATAAGCATGAAATCGGAAGAGAGACGGCTTGAAATGCTCCGTATGGCAGTTCAAGATGATCTATCCCTGCGGGCGATTGGTGAGGTTTTTCATGTCTCAGGACAGCGGGTCTATCAATTGATTCACAGCTATCCCGATTATCAGGCAAGACGTCGCTTACGCTCCAATCGCGCGCATGAGAGCACGCGTCGTAATCGTAAATTGGAGTCCATGAATGATTCTGATCTAGAGCAACGAAGGGCGGATGTTAGCCGTGGCTATCTATACATCATTCATGCGGTTGGTACTGATTACTATAAGATTGGTCATACTAAAACAGGGAAACCGCAGGAAAGGTTGAGACGATTGCAATGGGAATTTCAGAATTGGAATCTGGAACTCGTAGGGAGTCATTATGTTGAGTATGCTCGTAATCTGGAACAGCGCCTTTGTGTGATTTTTCGGTCCAGTCGTTTGCTTTTTTCGCGGGAATGGTTTGAACTCAAAACCGCCGACCAACTCGCTTTGATTAAGGCTGAAGATCTGTGGGCAGCCGTCAAAGATTACCGAAGGCCTGTGCTATGATCTGGGAGAGACCCGATGAGGCCCCAAACGGTACTTTCGGCCTACCCCGAAGCCCTCCAAAGCGCCCTCGCCAGCCTGGACCTCGGTACTATCCGCCAGGCGGCCGACATTCTGTTCGAAGCCTGGCAGAACGGCCGTTCGGTCTTCGTCTGCGGTAACGGCGGGAGTTGGTCTACCGCCGAGCACTTCGCGACCGACCTCCGCAAGTGGAGCCGGGTTCCTGGCTCTGGCGGTGTCCGGGCTCAGGCCCTGACTCTTGGCCCGCTCGCCACCGCGTACGCCAATGATTACGAGTATGCCGAGGTCTTCAGCCGGCAACTCGCTGATCTCGCCCGGCCCCATGATGTGGTCGTGGGGATCTCCTGCTCCGGGGCTTCCCAGAACGTCATCAACGCGCTCTATCACGCCGAGCGCTTCGAAGGCCGCTCCATCGCCCTCACCGGCCCGGACGGAATGCGGCCGCATTGGTTCGGGAACTTCCAGTTCAAGGCCGCCGAGCTGGAGATCCGGGTCCAGGCCGAGGACATACGGATCGTTGAGGATGCCCACTTAGCCATCTGCCACATGCTGGCGGGCGAGGTAAGGGATCGAATTGCCCAAAGCCAAGAAGCAACGGGAGCTACGGATCGAGTACCTGCCGCTCTCGAAGATCAAACCCGATCCTGACAACGCCAAGCTTCACGACTTAGGTGCGCTCATGCAGTCGATGGACCGCTTCGGCTACGTCGCGCCTATGGTTCTGAACGAAAGCAACGGGCGTCTGCTTGCGGGACATGGGCGGCTTGATGAGCTCAAGATGTTGAAGGCGGACGGCAAACCGCCGCCTGAGGGTGTGCGGGTCAAGGACGGCGAATGGCTGGCCCCGGTCGTGATGGGTATCCGGCTCGGCGCCCAGGCCGGCAAAGCCTACACCATCGCCGACAACCGGATGGTCGAACTCGGGGGCTGGGATGAACCGCGGCTGGTCGATGCGCTGATCTCGCTCTCGAATGGGAACTTGGATGGAACTGGCTACGACCGGGATGATGTAGACCAGCTGATCCGGCTGTATCGGCCAGAGCTGCTTGGGCCTGAACCGCCCGAACCCGAGATTGACCGCGCCACAGAGCTTCAAAAGAAATGGGGCACCGAACTCGGCCAGCTTTGGCAGATTGGCGATCATCGGTTGATCTGTGGGGATTGCACGGATCGGGCCATAGTTGGGCAACTCATGGAAGGCTTGAAAGCCACCTGCATTTTCAGTGATCCGCCTTATGGCGTTGGGGTGGGCCAGAAGAATCGCATGCTAAACGCCGTCCAGAAGGCTGGACGGCGTTTAGAGGACATTGAAGGCGATACCCTCAATGAAAAAGATCTCCATGATCTGCTACTTTTGGCCTATCAGATCACCCGTGAACTTGTCATGGCCGACGACTGCGCTTACTTCGTTTGTGCCCCGCAGGGTGGCTCGCTCGGCCTGATGATGATGATGATGATGATGGAGGCTGGGCTTCCGGTTCGCCATGTCCTCATTTGGATTAAGAATGCGCCGACGTTTTCGCTCGGCCGTCTTGACTACGATTATCAGCATGAACCGATCTTGTTCGGTTGGAAGAAGACCCACAAGCGACGCAAGGCGGGAGCGTTCCATGCCTCGGTCTGGCCGGTCGATAAACCGCGGGCCAGCCCGGAGCATTCGACCATGAAGCCAGTCGAACTTCCCGCCAACGCGATCTGGAATCACACGGATCAGGGCGACATCGTATACGACAATTTCCTGGGTTCCGGTACTACATTTGTCGCCTGTGAACAGCTTGGCCGCAAAGGCCGCGGCATTGAAATCAATCCAGCCTATGTCGCCGTCACCCTCGAACGCCTGAGTCAGATGGGCCTCAAACCGAAGCTCGTGTCAGCCTAGTTCCTCTTGTCATGCCGCAATGTAAAGCGAAGTCCAAAAGAACCGGAAACCGATGCCAGCGCCCAGCCATGTCGGGCGCCCAAGTGTGTTATCACCACGGAGGGGCATCGCTCAAAGGCGCGGCCCATCCCAACTTTAAGGACGGTTCCCGCTCCAAGTACATGCCCAAGTTCCTGGCCCCGGCTTTCCGGGAGGCGCTCAACGACTCGGAGCTGCTCAATCTCTCCGAGTCCATCGCCGGGCAAGAAGCGATTGTCCGGGACGCGTACGATTCACTCGAACAAGGCGAAGCCCCGACCCGCCTCGTTGGCCGCATCCGGGCCGAGTGGCGGGAGTTCTGGAACGCGACTGGCCGCGGCGATCAGGAGGCGGTCGCCGACCATCGACAGCGGATCGGAACTCTACTCGGCCAGGCCGCGACGGTCGCGGCGACGATCGAGCGGATTGGCAACGCCGAGGAAACCAAGCGCCGGCTGGTGGACACCGAGATCAAGCGCCGGGAAAAGATGCGGGAGCAGATCGTCTTCGAGGACGCGGTCCTGCTTTACAATCAGATCACCCAAGCCAATCGCCAGGAGATCCTAGAATTCGATGGTCTTTCGAGAGAAGACAAGAACCGGCTCCTCAACCGAATCGTCACACGATTTGCGGAGATCGCTGGCCTCCCAAATCCTGCTCGGCCTGCTTCCTGACGAGGACCACGACCGGCCCTACACCCCGATCCCCGGCTGGCCGGATCTCACCGAATACCGCAACTCCGAAACCGGCAAGCGATACGAGCCTCACTCCCCAGAGGAGCTGGCGTGGGTGAAAAACCACGACAAGAAGAACCTCTGGGCACTTGGGGGAGAGGGCGGAGGAAAATCAGTTTCGGGAATCATGCGAGACCTAGAACGCGCCAAGCGCGGATGTTCTGGCATCATGACTTCTCCCGACCTGCCGCACTTCCAGCGATCCTTGTGGGCCGAGATGCGCCGTTGGATTCCGTGGGATTTCATCATCCAGCCGCACCGCCGCATGGCCTCTCGGCATTGGCAGCCGTCCAAGCCGTTCATGCTGGTGTGGGAGACCGGGGCAGTCTGGTACCTGGGCGGCATGACCGAGAACGATGTCATGGCATGGGAAGGCCCGAACATCAACTTCTGGCACTTCGATGAGATCCGCCGCTATAAGACCGACGCCGCGCTGAAAGTCATCGACGGCCGGGTGCGGATTCCAGGACCGCTAGGCGACCAGCCGCAGGTCTGGTTCACCACCACCCCGCTCCCGAAGGGTTCTTGGATGTGGCACTACACGGGTCCGATCCCTGAGGACAAGGAGGGGCTTGCCCGCGACGATCGGCTGGAATACAAACGGGACCGGCTGAAGCTCAAGCTCCCGACCCGCGGCAATCTGCATAACCTGACGCCCGAATTCTTACAGAAGCGGGCCCAGACCCTGACCGATGCCGAGGCCGCGCTGCTGCTCGAAGCCGATGAAGAGATCGAGATGGAGGGCACGGATCGGTTCCTGCCGTCAATGGTCTGGTGGGACGCGCTGAAAGCCTCGATCCCGCCTCTGACCAAGAACGAGCCGATGGTGTTGGCGGCGGACGCGGCGGTGGGGCGCCAGACCGGATACTCCGACTGCTTTGGGCTGGTCGGCGTGACCCGGCATCCGGACCCGAAGTACCGGCAGCACGAACTGTTCGTCCGGTACGTCCGCAAATGGCAGGCCGCGCCCGGTCAGAAGATCGATTTCAACGAGCCTCGGGAGGAGATCCGCCGCCTGTGCCGTGAGTTTCAAGTCGTCATGCTGGCCTACGACATTCACCAGCTCCACGACATGATGAGCGGGTTGTCTGAAGAGAACATTGTCTGGGCGTTCGACTTCAGCCAGGCCGGGCGCCGGCTGCAGGCTGATCGGCAGCTGCTCGACCTGATCTTGGAAAAGCGGATCTGGCATGATGGGAACTCCGATCTGCGCGAGCACATCGACAACGCGGACAAGAAGCTGGATGAGGACGGCCGGCGATTGCGGATCGTCAAGCGCGAGGATTCGATGAAGGTGGATCTCTGTGTATGTTTAAGCATGGCTAGCTTTGAGAGTCTTCGGCTGAACTTGTAAGAGCAGCGCCCCGGCGGGGTCGGCCAGGACGCTTGTGGAGGGAACACTCTCCGGAAGATCTTTCGCTTGGAGAGCAACCTGATTATAGATCAACTTCTTGCGTGGGCAACCCGCTTCGTTGTACGATACCCGCATGGCGAGGTCTTCGAGATCTTCCCGGCAGCGACTCGGATCGAACAAAGGCACCCGCCGGGTCCCGCCCCGTATCTCACGAGATAAAGACACCGCGCAAATCCTCTGCCCGTTCTGCTGGCCGCCGCATCCGATCACGCCCGAAACTCCGGCCACATGCGGGACCGTCCTCGAGCTCGTCGCCGCCCAAACGACCTATCGTGCTGTAGAATGCGCTCTGTGCCACGGCATCCAGGGCCAGCTGGTGAAAGTCGGAGACCGATACAAGCACGCGTTCGACTGCACGCCAGGGAAGACAATCTACACGGTGCCGCCTGACAAATCTCGAGCCGCGGCCGCGATCTGGCACGCTCCCACGTTCATCCATCGCTGGATCGCGAAGCGGTGGGGCAAAGCCGTGGTTGAGCTGACTTCGGAAGGCAAGCGCACCGGCTTCGGCTGGGACATCGTGCGAAAGTATTCCATTGGCTGATCCAAATCTAGCGATTCGAGTTCATCTCAGAGCTGGCTGGAATCTTGAGGCGGGCGACCCGCCAGAAGACGGTGATCTCTTAACAATCGTAATCGGCAAATCCCAATATGTTTATCGCGTTCGAATCTCTGAATTTGGGGCTTGGTTGGAAGAAGTCACGTTCACAGAAGATAGACGGATTGTTGGCCCTGATGTACTTCCTGATCCGCCACCGCCGAGCAGTCTCTGATGGCTAACGGCACTCAGACCAAAGCGATCAACGCCCCGGCTCCTCCGCCCCCGCAGCGGACGCTGACTCGATCTGTTCAGCAGCCTCCGGTTTCGCTTGAGGCCGGGCCGGGAGGGGGTAATGCGTTCGTGCTGTGGATGGCCTCGATTGCCGATACCTTCGAGGCTTGGGGCAAGAACGTCGTCAAACGTGACATGGAACTCCGCGAGTTCTGGCCGACCGAATCGTTCTTGGCCGGCGCGGTCTTCACCTGCGCAACTTCCAATGCCTCGCTCGAATGGGAACTCGACGGCCCGGACCGCACGGTCGAGGTCGTTCACGAGCTGCTCAACCAAGCCGACTTCGGCCGGGGCTGGCGAGAGTTCTCGGTCAAGGTCTCGCTCGATCTCTACACTCAGGATAACGGGGCCTTCATCGAAATCGTCCGAGAAGCCAATTCCCCGGCCGCGCCCATCCTCGGGATCGCCCATCTGGACTCGGCCCGCTGCCAGCGCACCGGCGATCTGGAGTTCCCGGTCATCTACACCGACATTAAGGGATCTCGCCACAAGATGCCCTGGCATTCGGTCATCGCGCTGGCGGAATTCCCGGCCCCGATCACGTCCATGTACGGCGTGCAATATTCGGCGGTGACTCGAGTCCTGCGCTCGGCCCAGATCCTGCGTGACATGGAGATCTACCGCGGCGAGAAGGCTGGCGGCCGGTTCGCTGAGGCGATCTATGCTTTGGGCGGCGTGAAGTCGCAGGACATCAAAGACGTTCAAGCCCGCATGGAAGCCCAGGCTGATAACCAGGGCTTAGTCCGCTATCTCGGCCCGCTGATCGTTGGATCCTTGGATCCCGGTACTCAGGTCTCGGTCGCCAAGCTCGAACTGAAATCGCTCCCCGAGGGCTTTGATTTCGACCAGGAGCTCAAGTGGTACATCTCAAGCCTCGCCCTCGGATTTGGGCGGGACTATCAGGACTTCGCGCCGCTCCCGGCCGGCAACATCGGGACCGGCCAGCAGTCCGAAGTCCTGCATTTGAAAGCTCGCGGCAAGGGTCCCGCCGCGTTCATGCGGATGCTGGAGCAAGCCTTCAACTTCCACGGGGTCATGCCCCGCACGGTGACGTTCCGGTTCAAAGAACAGGACATCCAGGCCGAGCAGGAAGAGGCGACCGTCAAGAAGACCCGCGCCGAAACCCGCAAGACTATGATTGAGAGCAGGGAGATCTCGCCCGTGATCGCCCGCCAGATCGCGGCCGACGACGGGGATCTGAAGCCCGAATATCTGGTAGCGATCGGCGAAGGGGATGTCACGCCCGAGGAGACGGTCGAAGGCGGTGAGAAACCGAGCGACGATTCCGAAGTCGGTGCTATCATAGTTGCACCAGAAACGGAACTCCCCGCTGAGGACAAGATGCTTCGGTCTACCTTTACGAATTTCACTCGAATTCTGAGCCAGAACCCGCAGTTCAAACAGCGCAATCCTGACGTGATGATGCTGCTTGATCAAGCGGCCAAAGAAGTAAGCCTGGATGCGAAGCTGGATGGCCTGATTCGGATCGTCCAGGAACTCCAGTCCACCGGCCTGCAAGGAACCGTTGATGAAGCCTTGGCCGATTCGGTTCAAGAGATCGCGGCCAAGACCGATCAGACGTTGCAAGAAGCTGTTGACTCCCTCCAGCATATGTTCGGTGAGGGCCTGAAGCGACTAGAGACTCAAATGAGGTCCTCCGTCCTTGAGAACATGGGTTCCGAGATTCGAAAAGCCAGGACCGAAGGATTAGATCAGCTGATCGACAACCGGTTAGATCGCTCTATGCGCCAGATCGCGGGCGATGCCGAAAAGACTCTGATCCAGGCCGGCCAGTCGATGCGGGAAGATCTCAGCGTCACGGCCGCCAATATGAGCGAGGGCTTGGAAACCCAGACTCGCCAGATCAACGAGCGGCTGGATCAAGCGATGCTGTCCTTCGAACAGGAGAACGACGAACGGAGGCAGGCGATTGGGCTGGCGGTCTCGGGTCTCGATAAAGCGCTCCGCCAGATCGAGAAGACGCAAAAGGCCCAGAAATCCGTGGCCGAACTGACCGCCCAAGCCGAGGCCAAAGCCGAGCAAGCCCGCCTCAGCGCGGTCGTGGTCAAGCAGGAGATCCTCAAACGGGACGCGAACGGCCGGGCGACGCTCATCCGCAAACACTTAGCTTCCGGCGAGATGATTGACTACGATGTCATTCGGGGCGAAGATCAGCTGATTGAGCGATTGGAGATCCGGAAATGAACAAGAGACAAATCGCTGTAGCTGTTATAGTTTTGTTGGCCGCTCTATTCGCTGGTCGGACGCTCGCTCAAGGGCCTGCGCTCCCTCCGGGGGAATATGATCTGGAGGCGGGGCAGTACGTCTTCAATGTGCCGGAGCTGGCATCGACTGCTACGGAGCCGGTTGCTACCGACACTCCTATTCCTCCTACAGATACGCCGGAACCTACCGTGACTGATACGCCGTTCCCAACCGACACACTAGAGCCGAGTGAGCATAATGATCGAGAATGGCATCCGCTTACTGAGGCGTTCGGCCACGAACACAAGGAAGACCCCCATTCCGTCGATGACATCTTTGGCGTTCAGTTCTATGGGTGGGCGGGCGGAGGAGTCTCCTATCCGTGGCAGACACCCAATGAGAATGCCAATAAGCATGAGGGTTATGGATGGCTTGTGAATGTCGATGAGTCCTGCTTCGCCCAATATGCCGCGATTTGCGTGAAAGCCTATCGAGTGCAGTACCATGCCATCATGGGTAGCTTGGGCGCAACCGTGCGCTATCACAGCTACTGGATGGAACTGCTGATTTGTCGCGAGAGCGATCCCGATAACTGTGGCATTCTCCGCGGTGGAGGCTGGCACGACTTCGGGTGTCTGTTCGTGGATGACGTGCATGTGCCGTTACCCAGCGACCCCTCCACCTGTGGCAACAATCGTAGGTTGCACAATTCCGGTCCTCCGAAGCCGAAAATTGCCACCTGGTACGGAGCCACAGTCGGAGGATTCACTGACCTGGCAATACGGGGCGAAGACGTTTGGGGTCCCGTCGATCCTCTGGACCCGTTCAAACTCCAGTTCTATTGTCCGGACTACCAGTGCGCGCTGAACAACTCCAGGATGACCATGCACATCTTGGCTGGAAGCATTGGCGGTTTCGATGATCCCGACGGCGACGGCTACGTCGATTTCAACGGCTATCGAAATCGCTATGGGCAAATCGTCTCCGGATGCTCTGAGGTTGGCTTGGATTGCATTCCATTTGTCCTGGAGCACGTCCCAACGGGCTACTATCAGAGGCGGAACAACGCTTCGGATACGGTAGAGGCCGACATTTCGCCTGCTGGCGAGTGGTGGATCAAATATCCAAACTGATGACACGCAACCTTGACGAGGTTCACATCAGAAACTGGACCAACCTGGGGACGACTGCGCCCGTCCCCAGATGGTCGGTTGATCTTATCGTTCGGTGGACACGCGACGACGGCACCAAGGGCGAGCATTCACGGACAGTTGTTTTTCCCAATATCCTAGCGAACGTGCCTTTGAGAAGGTTACGGGAGTACATGGAGCAGATCATCCTAACCGAGCTGCGAATCCAACAAGGCATTGACGTGGACCCTGACGCATGACGATCTATTACGTTGGTCCCGGAGGAAACGACGCAAACAACGGCCTCAGCTGGGCCAACCGCAAGCTCACGCTCAACGGAGCGGAAGATGTCCCGGTCGCGGCTGGCGATACGGTATATGTGGGTCCAGGCGTTTATCGTGAGGGATTAGTGCTGGATGTGGATGGTAGTGTCGGTAACATCATCACATACATAGCCGACGTGACAGGCCAGAATACAGACGGCGTTGGCGGCATCGTTCGCATCACCGGAAGTGACAATGATCAAACCGCGACGCGCGCAAATGCGATTTCGGGCGTGGGTAGGGATTACCGGACCCTTCGCGGTTTCTTCCTGGATACGTTCACTACTGGCCCCTTTTCCTTCACTGGCGGCCCGACAAATATCATCGTGGAAGATTGCGTTGGGGAGGGCGGCGCCAGCCGTATCGCCGACATAGATGGGGCCGGTCAAGCCGCCGTGACATTTCGGCGCTGTCTATTCTACGGTGCGCATGCGTCCAATTCAATAGGATTGACCTTCAATCATTCTGTGGTTGTCAATAACACAGGGCATCTCATTGAGAACTGCGTCATCATCGGAAACGCGCGGGCGATAAACACTAACCGAATTGGCGGCATCACGGTCAAGAACTGCTTCATCACCCAAACACAGACCGGAGGCGTTTACGTCGGTGTTGCCCTTGATGCCGGACAGCTTACAACGGTCAGGAATTGCATTTTCGTCGCGTGCAACCGAGCCTGCAGAGCGACCGTGACTACAGAGTTCGATGAGGATTTCAACACCTTTTGGCGAAACATATCGGATCGTGAGAATGTGAACACGGGCGCAGGCAGCGTTGCCTATCCTCCGTTGTTTAATCCTCCGATCCTACAAGATGATCTAGTGCTTCCCTTCATACCATTTGCGCCGTCCGAATGGTCGCCTATCCGAAGACTGGCGGGCGGCTCCGAAGCCTCGGACGACTTCTTTGGTATCACCCGTCCAGCGACAAGCGCAAAGAAGTCCTGGGGCGCTATCCAGCTTCGAGAAGGCGAGCGCGACACAGGAACGGTTCGCACGGGTGCCGCGTCTATCAAGCTGGCCGACGCGGGAGATCATCAGATCTTTATCCCTATCACGAATGTCAGCACGGTTTTCAGTGTCTATGCGCGGCGGGAAGCCGATTACACTGGAACTAATCCTCAGATGATAATTCGTCAACCGGGACAAGCTGACGTAACCGTCACTGACGCCGGCGCCGCAGGTGCATGGAATCAGCTTACGACGACCCTTACGCCAGCTGCCGATCCTCCGTATGTTGTCATGATTCTCCGCAGTCTGAACACAGCCGCTGCGGGTTCGTTCGGGACTTATTTTGACGATATGGAAGTGGATTAGTGGCCGCTCAGGATACCGGGACTTTTGATGAATGGATCGCAGATCGGGTCTATTTTGGAACACTGGAACCTAGATCCGGCAATACTGGTACTTTCGATGAATGGCTCACGGATCGAATCTATTTCGATGCCTATCAAGAAGTGGCGGCCGCGGGCTGGGGACCCCTGCTCTCTTCCCGGCGCAATCGTTTGATTGAGGGAACGGTAGCAAAAGCATGAGCTACATCGGCGATTTCTCTCTGGGCAAGACGTTCGATACCAAGTTCACCACTGTGAATACCTCTGGGGTGCCGACGACGCTGGCGGGTACGCCGGTGATCTCCGCCTATGTGGACAACAGCTTGGTTCAAATTACGGCAGGCATTACGCTGACTGTGGATTTCGACGGCGTAACAGGCCTGCATAATGTCCGCGTTGTAGCGACTGGTGGGAATGGGTTTGCCACGGCCTCGAACTATCAATTGGTGATCACGACCGGTACGGTGGGCGGGAGTTCTGTGGTTGGTTACGTAGTGGCCGAATTCAGCATCGAGGCCCGGTCGGCTTTGCGTCCGACGACCGCAGATCGGACCCTGGACGTGACTGCCGCCGGTGAAGCTGGGCTGGATCTCGACAATACGGCTGGGACACTCGGTGTTGCGGAGATCCCGAATTTAGATGCGGCTATTACAAGCCGTCTGGCTCCGACTGTCGCTGGACGGACGCTTGATATTGCGGCTACGGGCGAGGCTGGACTCGATTTGGATAACACCGTAGGTACCTTGAGCGCGGCAGAAATCCCGAACCTTGATGCGGCTATCACCTCTCGGCTCGCTCCAACAGTAGCAGGCCGCACACTGGATGTCACAGTAGCAGGAGAAGCCGGGATTGATCTAGACAATACTAGCGGTACGCTAAGCGCAGCTGAGATTCCAAATCTTGATGCCGCGGTTACGACACGACTTGCACCTACCGTTGCTGGGCGCACGTTGGACGTGGCGGTGGGCGGCGAGGCCGGGATTGATCTGGATAACGCGCTTGGTGCCCTCGGGACCGCGCAGTTCGATGCGGCCTTCTTGACCGCGGCTTTGCTGGCTGCGGATGCGGGAGCCGAAATTGCGGACGCGGTCTGGGACGAGTTGATCGCGGGTCATCTGGGAGCTGGAAGCACAGGACTTGAACTCTCGGACAAAGCCGATGCGTCCGCTTTGGCAACCGTTCAGGCTGACACCGATGACATCCAGACTCGGATTCCGGCTGCCCTCGTTGGAGGCCGCATGGACTCCTCAGTCGGGGCAATGGTCGCTGGCATCATCACAGCTCTAGTGATTGCTACGGGCGCCGTAGATGCCGATGCCTTGGCGACCGACGCGGGCCAAGAGATCGCGGATCGGATTCTGCTTCGATCCCTCGCCAGTGGCGCTGATGGCGGCCGAACGGTTCAGGAAGCGCTACGGATTCTCCGCAACCGGCGGGCCATTGCGGCCGGGACGCTGACGGTCTATGAAGAGGATGATGCGACCGTGGACTGGACCGCGGCGGTTGCTACGGCGGCGGGCGATCCGGTTTCCTCGATCGATCCGGCCTAGCGTGGAATGGATGTCCTTGATAGCTCGCTCCTCTGGTCGTTCACGACGACCGCCGCGGTGCCTCCGGTTCCGGCTCCCGAGGTTGTGGCTGTGGCCGGGGGCGTTCTCGTTCTGCCCGGAATTGATCGGCGGCGTTATTTCCGCTGGCATCGGGATGTCCTGGATTTCTGGATCGACTACTTCAGACAGATTCTTAATCTATCGCCAACCGAGGCGCGGCTCCGGGCCGCGGCGATGATGAATGAGGCCGAAGCCGGCGATCAACGGTCGGCGAAAGATTACTGGCGGGGCTACTTTAAGACCGTTGAACAGAAACGGCTGGAACGGTTACTGGAGCAGGACGAGGAAGATCTGCTCCTGATGTGATGATCATTGCTGATTCTTCGCGGGTCATTCAGGCCTCGTTAGAACTACTACAAGCCTCAGACGTTTGGCAGAAGCAACTGATCGGCGAACCCGGCCTTGCCGAAGAGGAGACGGAGGAATACCGTCGGAAGCTGACTGCCGTTCTCTTGGCGTGGATCGCGGCCTACTCCGCGCTCTCGTTGTCCGATGATGCGGCGGTCGCCACCGCGCTGGTTGACCTGGAAGTCCAGCTCGATCAGCTGGCCCGCAAAGAATTCCCGAACGCGTTCAAGCTGGGGTTCGGGACAGGGTCCGGGATTGCCCAAGCGGTCGCGCTGGCAGCCGCGCTGAACCTCAACTCCGGGTTCCTGATCAGTAGTTTGCTCCCCTACATCGGAGCGGACCTCAGCGATCCCGAAGTCGGTGGCTTGACTCTCGGCCAGCTCGCGGATGACCGCGGCCTGGCCTGGGCGAGCCGGGTCGGGTTGTATACCGGGGCCTACTGGACCGCGGTGTGGCTCGGGGTTCAGGAATCGATGCGTGAGAGCTTGCAAGCGGATACGGTTCCGGTGCGGCGATTACTCGATCCCGGTGCCCAGCACTGCGCGACCTGCCCGCCGAAGGCCCGCGAGTACGGCTCGTGGAATGAGATGCTGGCTCTCACTGGCGGCTTGCCAGCGGACGGCTCGGATCAATGCCATTGCATCACAACTTCTAATTCCCGCGTTCTGACAAATAGAGGCCAGATACCAATTCGTGACGTGGTAATTGGAGATCAGGTTCTTACTCATCGAGGTCGTTGGCGTACTGTCTTGGAGACGATCATCAGCTTTTCAAGACCTATACACCGACAGGCCTGGCTCTTAGCTCCCAGCGGTGAATGGATCGGTTGCACGTCAGATCATCGGTGGCTTACTCAATTCGGTTGGCAGAGGACGGATAACATAGCCAATAAACGGTTGTCGGTGTATACTCTAGACTATGCCTCAAATCTGTACGCGATGCGGGACAAGCTATCGCAAGGATCGCCAGTCGGACATCTGTACATCTTGTTCTCGGATTTGCCACTGTGGAAAGAAGAAAGACTTTCGCGCGGACGAATGTCTGAGCTGCGGCATGTCCCGCAAAGCCAAACTCCAATGGCGGAACGTCAATCAACGCAAACGCATCCTGAGTGGTATCCGACAAGCTGGAATCCAGCGCAGGAGGGCTTTCGACGATCTAAGGAAGGAACATTTCCGAAACAAGAAATTGGACGGACGGATATATGCTCTTTTTTGGGATGGCGCGAAGAGGAGAACGATCTACCGTTATCAATGGGTATGGATGGTGGCACATGGATCTATTCCGAAAGGGATGGTTATTCATCACGTCGATCACGATCCGACCGACGATCGCTTAGAGAACTTAAAGCTCCTTACAAGCTCCGAACACGCGAGACTTCATCCCCGGCCAAATACGCGAATGGCTCATCATTGCGTCATCTGCGGAAAAGAATTCTGGAAACGACCTCGGAAGGAACGCCCCAACAAGTATTGCTCACTGGAGCACTACTGGCAGGCACTCCGCTCTATGACCTCCGGGTAGAAGAAGATCATTCCTTCATCGTTGAAGGCTTGATTTCCCACAATTCGAACTGCCGCTGTCAGATTGAGCTCTTCTTGGAAGACGAGTGGGTTCCCGTTGGCTGACATCAAGTTCATTCCGATCCTGCCGAAGGTCGCCAAGCTGATCGATCTGGCCCGGCTTCAGCGTGAACTCAAGGACGCGCTAGATCACACCGGCAATATCATTCGGGATGACTTTCAGAAGACGGTAAAAACCTGGGAGCACAAGCCGTCATTCCGCAAGGAGGGACCGCGGTTGACGGGTGCCGACTTGGAGGTATTGGTTTCCACAAACCAGGAGGCGTATACCTACGTCACCCGCGGAACTCGCCCGCATTTGATCCGGCCCCGGCGAGCGCGTAGGCTCCGGTTCCAGACTGGTTTCAAGGCCAAGACTCGACCTCGGATAATCAGTTCCAGGGCAGGCGGGGCCTCCGGTCCGGTGGCGTTTGCGCGGGCGGTCCAGCATCCGGGGACCCAGGCTCGAGACTTCGATATTGAGATCGCAAGACGCCGACAAAAGAACCACGAGAACCTGATCCGGCTCGCGATTCGGCGATCCCTCCGCTTGACGTAGAAAGGGGAAAGTATCTACAATCAGCGAAAGTGCCGTACTCAAACGTCCCAAAAAGCCAATGGGCGAAGATGGATCGCTGTGTCGAGGACATTCAGCGGCGGTCCGGACTGTCCAAACCAAGGGCGATTGCGGTATGCCATGAGTCCATTGTCTCAGGCAAAGACATCGACGAACTGATCGATAAGGAGTTGGCTTTGAACGCGAAGCAGCGGCGCAAGCAGCGGCGGTTGGAGGATCGGCGGCTCAACCGGGCGATGACGAAGCAGGAGAACAACGAACCCCTGAGCCTAGAGGACATGAGAGTGCTCGCGGAAGAGGAACCGCTGGATCAGAGTGTCAGCCAGGAGCAGGCGGCCGCCGAGATTGCAGCCGCGCTTTCCGGGAAAGACATCGACGGCCAATCGATCCGAGTCACGGATCCCGGCGACATCATGAGTTTCGTGCGCCCCACCACGACAATGACAAAGGATGTGGTTGCGCCAACCGGCCCCCTCACGACCGTCATTGACGACAAGATGATCCATTATCCCGATCCCGGTGAGGGTATGTCTCACATGCCCGAGTTGCCCGCGAACGGGGCCACGACCTTCGATGAGCTGGACTCGTATCGCGACGCGCTCCATGAAGCCAGAGCCATCCGGGACGTGACCGGAGACTTCGAGATGCTGGTCGGGAATGTCCTTGCCAAGAGTGAGCCGGGTGAACTGGGCGACCGCATCGTTTCGCTTGGCGAAGAGATGAAGACCCGGCTCGAGAATCCGCCCGAGGATAAGAGTACCGAGGAAACCGGCTTCCTCGCCCGGATCAAAGAGGCTCTGCAGAAGGCAAAGATCACCCGGGCTTCGATCAACAACCTGCCAGACTCGGACTTCGCCTACATTGAGCCAGGCGGAAAGAGGGATGAGGACGGTCGAACAGCCCCTCGTTCGCTGCGCCATTATCCAATCCACGATGCGGCTCATGTCCGCAATGCGCTGGCCCGGGCTTCCCAGCAGATCAACCGCGGCGGGAGGTCGGCTGAGATCGCTCGCAAGGCACTGCCTAAGATCCGGGCCGCGGCCAAGAAGATGGGGATTGGGGCACCGGCCGAAGGTAAGTCCTCGGGATTCCGGGTCGAGAAAGCCCTCGACGGCTCCTGGCGCTGGTTTGGATGGGTCTCCAACAAGTTCCGGGATCGGGACAAGCCGGCCGAGCCGAAGCTGGGCGGCCAGATCCTGAGCGAGGCCGCGCACAAGGAATTCGTGGAGTGGGCTACCGCGGATCCGAAGCGGATGCCGGAACTCTGGCCCTGGCACACGAAAGAGGGTGCCCACGATCTGCCGGCGGACTGGATCGACTACGCCGACGGATTCCTGATGATGAGCGGACCTCTGACCGCGAAGGAAGCGGAGCGGATCACCCAACTCGCGGCCCATCACGATCTCGCCATGAGCCACGGCCTAATCAATTTCGATTACGATAAGACCAACGGAGTGATCCGGAAGTACCGCACGTTCGAGGCCAGCTATCTCCCGAGGGAGCACGCCGCGAACGAATGGACCGACATCGAAACTCTACAGAAGGAGATAGCCGACATGGGATTCAATCCTGAACGACGTGGTTTCTTGGTCGAGGCCCTCGGCGAGGAACGAGTCAAGAAACTGGAAGGCGAGACCGAGGGCCGGGGCAAAGCGCTGGAGAGTCTGGGAGTGGAGTACAAGGAACTCTCAGACACGCTGGAGCGCCTGGCCGATGATGGCGGCGACGAGGAAGAAGGCGCGGGCGTGGGTGACGGACCTGGAGATCTAAAGGCCGTCCCCACCGTCGATCAGATCGCGGCCGCGGTCGCCCAGAAGCTGGAGCTCAAGGAATTGAGTGAACTCCTGAAGGACCAGTCTCAGACGATCCTGGCGATGGGAAAGGCCCTGACCGCGCTCGCGAAGAGCGATGACGAGAAGGTGGCCGAGACCCTCCGGCCGCGGGCGGATGTCAAGGAGTTCATCCCCATCTGGTCGAGGCGGCTCTCGCAGGCCAAAGAGACCGTGGTCGATGAGGAGAAACCCAAGGACAAGGAACTGGTCGAGGCCAAGCCCGGGCCGTCCAAGCAGTCCTGGGTCACGGAGACCTTCGGGCCTCCGCAGAGCGAGGCCGCGGCGATCCCGCGTTGAATCGAACGACCAAATCCGATAACGAAATGAGGTGGACTCATGTTCCCTAACGCGACACAAGAGCAAGTCACCGAAGCCCTGAAGCAGCTCATCCTGAACGGCGGCTCCTTCCAACAGAAGGTGACGGCTTCGGGAACCCCGGTCGGGGCGTATATGCACGGCCCGGGCGGGCTGTTCGGAGTGGAGGGAGTCGAGCGTGACCTCTTCCATACCCGGATCGCCCCGAATGGATTGGCGGCAATCCTGCCCACGTTCGCCAGCCAATTCACTCACCCGCTGTTCGGCTACATCACGGGCTTTCAGGACGTGACCGGGACCGTTCCGGTGAATGTCTGCGATGACCCGGAGACCGCCGGCCAGCTCAAGACCTGTCTGCAAACCGCTCCGTTTGGGCGTTACTCGTTCATGAGCCGGGAGCTCGAGATCAACCGGATCGGGCAGCTGATCAGCCGCGGGGAGTTCAATGACCTGCGGCTCCTGAACGATCCCCTGGCTCCGGAACTCGGGGCCTCGATCTTCCCGAATCTATCGGGACAGGCCCAGCTGGCGGCGGGCGCGGAGGTTCTCGCCCGGATGCTGGAGCTCGGGATCGCGTTCTCGAACCGGCTCGGGCGTCAGACTTACGTCGGATCCCCGGCCAACAACAGCGCGGGCGGAGGCTACGAGGAGTTTCAGGGCCTCGATCTTCTGATCGGAACGAACAAGCAGGACGCACTGACCGGCCAGGACTGCCCTTCGCTGAGATCCGATGTCAAGAACTTCAACTACGGCCTGGTCAGCGATTCAGCGACCAGCCCCGACATCGTGCGGGTGATGACGACCATGTGGCGGTTCGTCAACCACATCGCCCAATCGACCGGACTCAATCCGGCGCGCTGGACCTGGGTCATGCGGACCGCCTTGTTCTGGGAGATCACCGACATCTGGGCCTGCGAATATTACAGCTACCGCTGCAATACGACCGGGAACGAGCGGCTGGTGATCAACGGCCCCGATCAGGTAGCACTGCGGGACGCGATGCGGAATGGTAACTACCTGTTGGTCGATGGGGTTCGAGTCCCGGTGGTCCTGGATGATTTCATCCTGGAGGAAACCGAAGCCGATGCCGCGGCGATCAACGGCGGCCAGTTCGCGAGCGACGTCTACCTCGTGCCGCTCACCGCAATGGGCGCGACTCCCGTCACCTTCTGGCAGCACTTTGACTATCGGGCCGGGGCGACCCAGGCGATGGTGCAGGGTCGGCTCACCAATCAGTTCTGGACCGATGACGGCATGTATCTCTGGACCTGGGACAACGTGAACTGGTGCGTGGTCTGGGAGTCCAAGATCGAGCCGAGAATCGTGCTCCGGACCCCGCAGATTGCGGGCCGGATTCAGAACGTTCGGTACGAGCCTCTGCAGCACCCGAGGGACGTCCACCCTGAGGATCCGTACTTCGTGGACGGCGGCGTAACGTCTCGGCCGGCCCCGAGCCTGTACACCGACTGGAACTAGAAACTCGTAGGTGGTCTACAGCCCGAGGCGTGCTAGAATGCGCCTCGGGCTTCTTTTTGGGACGATCACCCGAACCACGAATTCCCCTGCGCGTACGTTTGAGGCTGCTTCGTGACAGCCTCGGTCTTTGGGTCTCTCTCCCATTTGAACTCTTGGTTGAATTCTGGGATCGCCTGACCGGCGCCGATGCCGGCTATGAGAACTGCTGGTGGGACAAGTGAGTATGAGCAACCAGCCGACCGAGGACGAATGGTTGGATTTACTGCGGCCGTTCGATCCGTGGAACCGCCGGGCGCTTATGGGGATATTTGCGTTGTTCGGAATCCCGCCGACCCTCCTCGACATCGGCAGCGGGACCGGGGCGATGGTGGAGTTCGCCCGGTCTTTGGGGGTGGAGGCGGTTGGAGTCGATCAGATCGCCAAGCCCCCAGATTACCGGACGGACCTCGCGACCCCCCTGGATCTCGCCCGGCAGTTCGCCTACGTCCTCTGCCTGGAGACCGCCGAACACATCCCTGAGATGTATGCCGAGACCTTCGTCGCGAACATTGCCCATCATGTCATTGAAGGTGGACTCCTGATCTTCAGCGCGGCCTCACCCGGCCAGGCCGGGAACGGGCATGTGCATCTCAAAGGGGCCGACTATTGGCGCACGATGTTTGACGGTCGGAGGTTGCACTACCGCGAGGACCTGACGATCAAACTCAAGCTCGCCTGGCAGCTGATTCCGAGTCCTCAAATGTGGCTCGCCGCGAATTGCCAAGTATTCTCTAAGCCTCCGTCTGAGGGCCTATAAGGATCGAAGTCTTCGGATTCATGGGGTATCGTAATGAACGAAAAAGAATTTGCAGTCCATTGCCAAGCAGTTGGAATCAATATCAAAAAGCTACTCGATATTGCGACTGATAAGACTTGGAAAATAGACCTAATCCTTGAGATTTGGGACGCGCAATATAGATGCACTGTAGATAGCGGTCCAATCCCAAACTTCGTTGGTTTTACTCGATATATAGAACTAGGCCGCCACGAAGATTTCGTGGCTCGATTCGGATGGGATCAATACGCGGTCGATTTTGCTCTTGAAGTGCTCTTCTATTTCCAGCGAAAGTGTTTCGACTACGCGAAAGAAACAGTAGGTATCACTCAGCTAACGGTAGAGGATCTCAATCCCGATATGACTTCAACCAAATGATCGTCGTCCGGACTCCGCTGCGGGTCAGCTTCGCCGGCGGGGGTTCGGATCTCGTGGCCTGGCTGGAGCGGGGCGAGAGCGGGGCGGTCGTCAATGCGGCGATCGGGGCCTATGTCTACGTCACCCTGAGCCGCCATTGGCATCCGAACCGGGTCCGGTTGAGCTACAGCGTCACCGAGGACGTGGATCGGCTGGATTACCTGAGTCACGATCTGGTCCGGGAAGCGATTCAGCTGACCGGCGCCGGGATGGGGCTGGAGATCACGAGCGTAGGCCAGATCCCTGGGAAGGGTTCGGGTCTCGGATCGAGCAGCAGCACCGCGGTCGCGGTCCTCCATGCGCTGGGGTCTTATCTCGGAGCCCGGCCGTCTCCGACCTGGCTCGCGAATCACGCCGTCGAAATCGAACTCGCCCGCCTTAAACAAGATGGCGGAAAACAGGATCAGTTCGCGGCGGCGTTCGGGGGCGTGAATTACATGAGTTTCGATCCGAATGGACCGGTCGGGATTGAGAATCTTAACCTGCCGACCTCAACGCTGGATCAGATGAGCCGCTGGTTCCCGCTTTACTACACGGGGATTCATCGCCAGGCCCAGAACGTGCTCAGGAACGCGTCCGAGAGGATCCGCAAGAACGACAGGACCGCGGCCGAGACCCGGGCGATCGCCGGCCTCGCCAGCCAAGCCCGGGAAATGCTGATCGACGGACGGGTCAAGGACATGGGCTACGTCCTGGACGAATCCTGGCAGCGCAAGAAGCGGTTGTCGGATCAGGTGTCTACTCCGGACCTCGATCTCGTCTACAATCGGGCCTTGCAGGCCGGGGCTACAGGCGGGAAGCTCTGCGGCGCCGGGGCGGGCGGGTTCTTCGTGTTCTGCGTGCCAGAAGACCGGCTGGAGGCCGTCGATCACGCGACCAAGTTGCGGCGGATCCATGTGAAGTATGGGGTGCCGGGCAGCGAGGTGGTCTATCGGGATGAACCGGATTTCTGATGCCTGACAACGACTGGCCTCGGATGGCGGCCTGCCTCCTGACCTACCAGCGCACCGATTACGCGGTGCGGACGGTGAATTCAGTCTGCGAACGGCTGAAGTATCCGAACCTGGCTTGGTACGTCGCCGACGATGGTTCCGATCCACCGCACTTTTTCAGCGTGCTCGCGGCTTTGGAGCAGAAGGAAGCGACAGTCTTCGGATCGCACTCTGAGAAGCTAGGTCCCGGCCCGTCCTGGAATCGGGCGGTTCAGCAAGCCTTGGAGCATTGCGATCTGATCCTTTGGCTGGAGGACGACTGGGAATTGACACAGGACCTAGATGTCACGCGCTACGTCAAGCTCCTGCTCGACAAGCCCGAGGTCGGTATGGTGAGGCTCGGGTATCTCGCCGTGGGCTTGGATCTGCATTCGGTCGGGCATGACGGCGTGCATTACTTGCGGATCCAGAAGTCCACGCAGTACGCTTATTCAGGAAATCCAAGCATCCGCCACCGCCGCTACTTCGAAGCCTACGAGGGCTATCCTTCGGGCAAAAACCCCGGCGACTGCGAGATTTGGCACGACGCGAAGATGCGGGAAAAGAGAGACGGCCCCGAGATCTGGTGGCCGGTCAACCTCCCGAACGGCGGGTGGAGCGTGTTCGGGCACATCGGCCAGGAACCGAGCTACAAAGTGACACCATGAGGGTCGTCGTCACCGGCTCGGCCGGGTTCATCGGCCGCCATTCCGTCCGCCGGCTGATCGAAGCCAAACACCGGGTTCTCGGCATCGATCGGAATCTGCCCGCCTACACCGGCGATCCTTTTGGGGCCTACAAGCCGATGGCTTGGGACATCACGGATTATGCCGGGATGGAGACCGCGTTCAAGCGGTTCCGGCCCGACGCGGTGCTCCATCTGGCGGCGAACGCCAGCCTGCAGCAGAGCATCGAAACGCCTTTCTATGATGCCCATCACAATATCTTCGGGACTCTCTCGGTTTTGCAGGCGGCCCAGCGATCCGGCTGCAAGCGGATCGTCATGGCCTCGACCTCGGCGGTCTACGGCCCGAAAGAGGATGGATTCTACCTAGAGACCGATTCAGTTTCTCCGCAGGTCCCCTACGGAGTCTCCAAGGCCGCGGCCGAGATGTACTGCGCGTGCTCGGGTCTTTCATGGGCCGCTCTCCGGTATGGCAACGTCTACGGCCCCGGCCAGAAGCCTTTGGGCGAGAACATCCTGATCGCTCGAGCCTTGGCGCACATGCTGGATAGCGAACCGTTCCAGATCAACGGGGACGGCGAACAGGTCCGGGATTGGGTCTACGTCAAGGACGTGGCGGAGGCGAATCTGAAGGCCATAGAGTCAGAGGAAATCGGTAGCTTTAACGTCGCTACCGGTCGCGGGACCAGCGTGAACGAGATCGTTCAGCAATTACTCGTGATTACCGGATCATCCAAAGTCATCACCTATGCTCCCGCCAAGCCGGGCGAGCTGCGATCCGTGGTGATGCTGATTGGGGCAGCCCGAGTCAGGCTGGATTGGGAGCCTACTATCTCATTGACAGAGGGCCTCAAACAGACTATCCAAGCCTGGAAACTTGAGCGGGCCGAACAGCCTGAAACCGCGTGAAGGTCGCAATAATCCCTACGTGGGCCAAGCCGGATCACGGCGACGGCGGCATCCGCCGGGTCTCTGAGGCCATGTGGAAGTACCTCCCGCAGTTCGGGATCGAACCGGTCACGGGCTGGCGGGAGGCCGATGTCGTCTGCACGCATGGGACGATGGTCGTGGATATGCCGCCGGACCGCCCGATCGTGAACGCGAATCATGGCTGCTATTGGAGTCGCTATGACTGGCCGAATTGGGCACATGAGGCCAATCGGGAAGTCGTCCGGGCGATGGCCCGCGCCCAATTCCATACCGCGCCGAGCGAATGGGTCGCCCGGGCCCTGCGCCGAGGCATGCTGGTCTATCCCGAGGTCGTGTACCACGGAGTCGATTCGGACGAATGGACTCCTTCCGGCAACTGGCGGCCGACGGTGCTCTGGAACAAAGCCCGCGCCGATCCGGTCAGCGATCCCTATGACCTGATCGAGGTCGCGAAGCGAGTCCCGAATGTGGCGTTTCAGTCCACGATTGCGCCGGGTCCCGCGCCGTCCAATATCCAGATCCTCGGGGTCATGCCGGTCGGGGACATGCGGGAAATCGTGCGAAATTCCGGGGTCTATCTCGCGACCGCGCGTGAGACCTTCGGAATCGGGACGCTTGAAGCGATGAGCTGCGGAGTCCCGGTCGTGGGCTGGAACTGGGGCGGGCAGGCCGAAATCGTCAAGCATACTGAGACCGGATTTCTGGCCGAGCCTGGAGACTACGAGGCCCTAGCCGAGGGCCTGCAGTGGGCGTTGGAGAACCGGGATGTCTTAGGAGCCAATGCCCGCCACGATGTCGTGACCCGCTGGGGCTGGGAACGGAGGATTGAGCAATATGCGGATCTCTTCAAACGGGCGCGGCTTTGGTGGGATGCCCAAGCAGTCAAGGTCTCGGTGGTGGTCACGACTCACAATCTCGCTCGGTATCTTGGCGACTGCCTGGCTTCTGTGGCGGCGCAGGATTTCCAGGACTGGGAATGCCTCGTCATTGACGATGCGAGCGCGGACGATCCGGTCTCCATTGTTCGGTCTCAGCAGGATCCCCGCTTCCGTTACCTCCGAACGCCCGAAAATCTGAAGCTCCCTGGCGCTCGCAACTTCGGGTTCACCCACGCCAAGGGCCGGTACATTCTGTTTCTGGATGCCGATGATATGCTGGCCGAACACGCGCTACGAACCCTCGCGGGCGTGCTGGATCAAGACCCATCGATCCATGTGGCCTATGGGCATCTGGACACGGTGAGCGAGGACGGAACAAACCGTCAACGGAACTCCTGGCCGTTCGCGCAGTACAACTGGCGGGCCCAGATGGCGCACCTCAACCAGCTCCCCTACTCCGCGCTGATGAGGCGGGAGGTCATGGAGCGGACTGGAGGCTACAGAACTCGCCATTGGCGAGCCGAGGATGCGCCGTTGTGGATCCTCGCCTCCAGCTTCGGGTTCAAGATCCAGAAAGTCACCGAAGCCGCGACCTTGGTCTACCGCTGGCGGTCGGATTCCAAGTCGCAGGGAGAACCCGGCGACGGGGATTGGACGCTGGAGTTTCCCTGGCGGTTGGGAGCCGACAACGGCAAGGACGGGGCGGCGCTCATGCGGACCAGCATCGGGCATCCGAACGAGGACATGGTGCCGTGGTCGGCCCAGGGAGACCCACCTCCGGGGGTGCGCTTCTGGCCGGTTCCGGATCGAGTGAGTCCCAGAGTCTCGGTCCTGATCCCCGTCGGGCCGGGGCACGAGAAGTACGTCATCGACGCGCTCGATTCGGTCTTGGCCCAGACCTTTCAGGACTGGGAAGCGATTGTTGTCAACGCGACGGGCAAGGCTTGGCCGAGCGCAGACCAATTCGATTCCCCGGTCGCCGGCTGTCCGTGGGCGAAAGTGATTGATCCTGGACAGCTCATGCGGCCGTCCCAGGCCCGCAATCTCGCGGCCCGCCACGCGGTTTCGGAGGCGATCTTTCTGCTCGATGCGGATGACATGCTGCTCTCGAATGCATTGGAAGAGATGTACGCCTATCACATCGGGACCGGCGGCGGCCTGATCTACACCGACTGGCTGAAAGCAGAACCGGATCCACGCGAGCCGATGCAGATGGTCGAGTCCGACGAGTTCCGCTGCGGGGACGTGTTGATCAAGATGCGGCACGCCATGACCTGTCTGATTCCAAAGTGGGCACATGAGGAAGTCGAAGGCTACAACGAGACGATGCCGGGGTGGGAGGACTGGGATTACCTGATTGCCCTCCAGGCCGCGGGGGTCTGCAGCTACCGGGTGCCCATCCCCGGATTCATCTACCGGTTCCGGACCGGGACCATCCGGGAGGACAGCTTCGGCAAGAAAGACGCTATACTCAAGATGATCCGGCGCAACTGGGCCGATTACTACGAGAGGAGAAAGACCATGCCCTGCGGAGGTTGTCCAGGGAAAGCGAAGGCCAGCATCAATCCGAGTTCCAATCCGGCGCTCGGTGCCAGGATGCAGGCCGCGCTCGAAGGCCCGATGACGCTACTGGCTTACCAAGGGCCAGGAGACGGGAAAGTCACGATCCGGGGCCCGATCACGAACACCGTCTACGTCTTCCACCGCAACGAGCCGAAGTACGTGATCTCCAGCGATGCCGAGGTTCTCTTGGGCCGGAGCCGGAAAGGCAAGCCCGACTTCCTGACTGTCCAGAAGGCTCCCGAGCGCCAGCGCATCCGGGTCCCGGTTGAAGTCACCGGCCCGCCGGCGATGCCCGATTTCCCGGAGATGCCCGGCCCCGATCCGCGCAAGACCGACGACATGACCATCGCTCAGATTTCAAGCGCGGCGGTTGACGCGGAGGACTCGACCTTACTACAATGGCTGCAGGAAGAGCGGGCCGGGAAGAAGCGGGTGGGAGCCATCCGGATCCTTGAGGACAGGCTGACGGAACGTGCCAGTCCCGAACCTGCCTGAGCTACTTGTCGGAGGCCTGGCGGTATGGAGAGTCTCGGCGCTGATTTCGTATGAGCGAGGACCTTTCGCAGTCTTCCAACGAATCCGATCCGCCGCAGGAATCGATCATTTCGACGACGGTCGACCCGATACAGATAACGTTCGTGGAGAAGTGGGAAAACTACTGGCTTGTACCTGGTGCCTCTCTCCTTGGATCGGTCTGGTATGGTTCATCGCATTCGGACTCTCCGCCTCTGCTACGATGGCCGTCTCCGCGGTTTTAGGGTTGAGTAGTTTGGCGATCATCGTGGAACGCCATAATCATGGCTAGGGCTACCATTCCAATATTGGGAGATTGATAATGGGCACACCAGCATGGTTCCAGACCCACATCCGCCTGAGCATTGCAGATCGCCTGAGAGTGCTTTGGCACGGCGAGATCATTTATCGGGGTGAGATCCGGCCTGATCCCGGCGAGTTCTACGTCGAGGCGAAAGTGGAGATCGCCCATGTCCGCAAGAAGAAGCAACCACCCCATCCTGGTTATTCTGTAGATCAGGAACTTCCGAGGCGCACAGGTTCTTTGCCACTGACACAGGATCATCCAGCCGCTCAGCAAGCGATGCGCGAAGAGGCTCGGGGCACCTTCTGATGGCTAGGGCAACGACTCCGACGTGGCTTAGTTTGGATCGCTTTTTCCAGATCCTCGGGGTGAATCCATTACATGCCAATCAGCTCTTCTCCTCCGTCGTCCCTGCCAGCAACTGCAACGATGCGTGGACTCAATTTGCTTATCAGAATCCAAACTACACCTCCCGCGAGGACCTAGCCCAAGCGATCCGGGATGCGGAGATGAAGATCGCGTCCGAGCTCGGGTACTTCCTGCTTCCGGATTGGGTGGCTGATGAGCGCAGGCAGACTGTCCGTCCGGCAAGGCCCGAGCTGTTCTCAAGTGCTTCGGTGAACGTCCGGGGCCTCGCCAAGTCGATCGAAACCGATTGGGGTTATGTGATCTCGGGCGGGCAGCGGGCGCAGGTATTGATTGATGATCTGGTTGTGGTCACGGTCTCGGATGTCGATGGGGATGGCTACGACGAACGGGCCGTCGCGACGGTGGCGACCGCTGTAACCTCCCCCTGCGAAATCCGGGCGTTCTTGCCCGGCCAGGCCGGGAGCTTCGCCTACGAGATCCGGCCGATCACGGTCACGATTGCGGGCGGAGTAGCCACGATCACTTTCGATCGCTGGCAGTTGGTCAAGCCTACGCTCCAGGAACGCCTAGATGCCGAGCTACCCGACCAGAGAATCAACGGGGACCTGGCTGCGTCCTACGAAACGACGATCGATGTCTATCGGGTCTGGAACGATCCGCAGAGCCAGGCCAATCTGCTCTGGGAGCACGAGCCGTCGGGCTGCTCGAACTGCAACGGATCGGGCTGTGTCGAGTGCTCCTTCTCGACCCAGACTGGATGCCTGGCCGTCCGCAACGAACGATTAGGCGAGCTGACCTATCGGCCGGCGACATGGGATTCCGATGATGAGCAGTTCGATGTGGCGGAATTCTCGGTCGGGCGAGACCCCGAGCAGCTCCGAGTCTGGTACTATGCGGGTTGGCAATCGACCGATCCGCGGGTGTCTTGCCCACGGGTGCAGCTTGACCCCTATTGGGAGAAAGCCATCGTCTATCTATCCGCCGCGCTCCTTGACCGCGAGTTGTGTTCATGCAACAATGTCGAGAAGTTCGTGGAGTATTGGCGGGAGGATCTGTCCCGCACCGGATCTGACGTGAGCTATCAAATCAGTGAGGCCGATCTCTTGAATCCGTTCGGTCCTTCCCGAGGCGGGGTCTACGCCTGGCGGCAGGTTCAGAGCGATGGCCGGAGAATTCGCAAGTGAAACAGGCCGACTGGATCGATGCTCGGGGCCGCAAGTACCGGGTGATCCTTCCCGATGAGGCGACTGACACCGAGGCCCCGATGGGGATTCCGCTCGGGCCGCCCGATGCGGTGGACTTCTTGGAGCTCCCCGAGCCGTTTGCGACCAGGCTTCATAACACGCTCCATGAACGCGGCCTGTACCGGGCTCGCGACATCCGCAAGAATCCGCAAGCCATCTTCGGGGCGCTGCAGTCGGCGCTAAAAGTCGATGTCCATCTCTTGATGCAAGCCTATGCCGAAGCGGAAATGGAAGTCCCGTTCGAGCAGCAAAACGGACGAGGATAGGAGGATCTCATGGCTGGTGATGTACTGAAAGCAGGAGAGAGCCGGGTCTGGTTGTTTGAGGATGGATTCGGACCCGGACGCGGGAAGGACTTTTTCGGGTTCGCCCGGATTGGGGATCCGACCTTCGGGTTTGGAGATATTGAACGGGTCGAGGTTCCCTCGGAGACCCGGTTCAACGAGTTCGATCAGATCGATTCGATCCAGGGCGCGAAAGAACGACCAACGGCCTCGATCATCGCCCGGTATCCGCGGGCGGATCTCAGTTCACTCCTGCGGATCGGGCGAAAGCGATGCGCTTCGGGGGTCCAGGTCCATCTGGGTAAGTGCGCTAACCCGCAGGACTTCGATGCCAACTGGGACAAGGTGCTGGTCTTCACCGACGTGAAGTATTCCAGCTACTCGGGCGAGAACTTCGGTGCCCTGGCCTCGGACGAGCAGGCGGCGGCGAACGAGACCGGCGAGTTCTCGGCCGACGATATGTACGAGGTCAAACCCCTGCTCTTCGGGGAACAGCTCTCGACCGTCATCGCCCGGGAGATCACCAAGGTCCTGGCCTGCGACACGATCGAGTGCGGCGACTGCGACGAACCCTCAGACGGCTGCCAGAAAGTCTTTGCGCTCCAGATCGGGGTAGGGGCCACACCGGGCACGAATCCGAGCGTGGTCTACTCCGATGACGGCGGGGCCACCGGGGCGAGCCTGGCGATCTCAACCCTGTTCTCGAACGAGACGCCGGGCGATGCAGTCTGCGTTGGCGGAGATATGGTGGTCGTCGCGGGTGCCGGCGGGATCCATATCAACGACTTCGAGGACATCTTGGACGGGACCGACAACTGGGTGGAGATCACGTCTGGACTCGTAGCCGGTAAGGGTCCGCTCTCGATCACGAGCGTCGGGCCTAGCCATACCTGGATGGGGGCCACCGGTGGCTACATCTACTTCACCGATGATCCCCGAGGGGGAGTCTCGGTGCAGGACGCGGGAGTCGCCACGATCCAGGATCTCGAAGCGATCCACGCCCTCGACAAGCTGAACATCGTGGCGGTCGGGGACCTGAACGCCGTGGTCTACACCACCAACGGGGGCTCGACCTGGCAGAGCTTGACTGGCCCGGCGGTCGGCGTGAACCTGACGGCCATCTGGATGTACGATGCCCGGCTGTGGCTGGTGGGGGATGCCAACGGCGATCTGTGGAGGACCTCGGACGCCGGCGTGACCTGGACTGAGATCACACTCCCGATTACTCCGACGGCCGTGAACGACATCCGGTTTTTCGATTCGGTGGTCGGGTACCTCGGCGTGACGGTCGCGGGACCGGCCGGCCGGATGCTGCGGACGATCGACGGCGGCCAGACCTTCCAGACCATGCCTGAGCGGGCGGGCTCGATCCCGGCGAACGACGACATCAACAGCGTGGCGGTCTGCGCCAGTCCGAACGTGGTCTGGGGCGGAGGCTTGGGAGACAATGGCTCAGACGGGATCCTCGTCAAAGCGTCGTA
>Ga0209641_10000175_pt1 | contig 52697 bp, 53 predicted proteins | sample RifCSP16_1_FD_184022 | JGI IMG/M metagenome (GOLD analysis project Ga0209641, IMG submission 184022) | Soil microbial communities from Rifle, Colorado - Rifle CSP2_sed 16_1 (SPAdes) (version 2) | ecosystem: Environmental > Terrestrial > Deep subsurface > Rock core/Sediment | place: Rifle... | reverse complement strand
CACGGCGACGGCACCTCTCTCTGGACAATAACCCATGCTGAAGATTTTGCGAAGGGATTTGTCGGGCTGTTAGGTCATCAACAGGCAATCGGCCAGGCATTTCATATCACCTCCGACGAAATTCTAACCTGGAACCAGATATATCAGGCGGTGGCCGATGCTGTGGGCGCGCAAGCGAATATGGTCCATATTCCTTCTGATTTTATCGGAAGGTTTGACGAAGAGAAAATCGGAAGCTTGATCGGCGACAAAGCCATAAGCGTGATTTTTGACAACACCAAAATCAAAAGATTTGTCCCCGGGTTTACTGCTACTATTCCTTTTAACCAGGGAATCAAACGAACCCTGTCCTGGTTTGAAGACGACCCGGCCAGAATGTTGATTAAGAAAGAAACAAACGAAATGATGGACAAAATCATCAGGGCTTATGAAAGTAAAACCAATTAATAAAAAATATAGCATGGAATTATAGTCATTCTCAGTGCTATTATAATTAAAAATTTACTTAATGATTATCAAAAAACCATCGATACTTAGTATATGAAATTCCATAAAAAAAGTTCAAGGTTCTAGGTTCAAAGCACCCTTAACTTAGAATTTAGAACTTTGAACTTAGAACTAATTATTATTCTTCCACTTTTTCAGCATACTTAGGATACTGCTTTTGCATCATCGTATAAGGCAGGAGTCCCATAACACGTGCTCGTTTGATCGCCTGTGACAACATACGTTGGTACTTCACATGAAGACCACTGTAGCGACGAGGCATAATACGCGCAAAGGTTGTCACATAACGACTCAAAATCCGCAGATTTTTGTAATCAATATATGTCGCATGCTGAGCTGTAAAGTAACAGCGTTTAAGAGATTTTCTATGCTTATTATTAATCGCCATGGAATTGAATTTAATTTAGAATTTAGAACTTAGAATTTAGAACTAAACCTTCTGATCATCGTCACCGGGAAGACCGGCAGAATCCAGATCCATATCTGATGGAGCAAAATCTTCTTGTTGTGCACTAGCGGCGGTATTCTCTCCCCCCTCAGCAGAAGGAGCGACCGATCCAGGTGTTCCATTCTTACGGAAAACAATATTGAGTTCATTGATGACAATTTCTGTCTTATGTTTTTTCACACCCTCTGGAGTTGTCCAACTTCTCTGGTGGAGACGTCCAATAACATGAATCGCACATCCCTTCGTCAATTGCTGAGCACAGATTTCAGCAAGTCGCCCCCAGGCTACAAGATCATGAAAATCAGTAGACTCCTGTCTCTGACCTGCGGAAGTGGTCCACACACGATTGGTAGCGATAGAAAATGTAGCTACAGGCTGACCATTGGCAGTCTGACGCAATTCTGGGTCACGTGTAAGATGTCCCATTAAAATCACAAGATTAACACTTCTCATAAAAAATTAAGTAAAAGATTAAAACTTATTTAGATAAGATTTCATCAAGTTTTTGATCGAGAGTTGCCATAGGAGCAACTTTCTTAGGTTTAACAACTACCTCCACTCCCTTCTTCTTCTCTCCTTCTGCAGGTTTCCTCTCTGGTCCACCTCTGCGACGATGAGCTCTTTTCTCACGAGTATCACGCAACAATTCAGCTTCTTCAGGATCAATTGGTTCTCTACTCCAACCCAAAAATTCTTTTGCCGTATCAGCACTTTCAGGAAGAATATATGCATCAGGCACGGCAGTGATCAATGTGCGTAGAATACTTGTGTCCAAACGCAAATCCTTCTTCAGAGCAGCGACTTGTTCAGAATCTACAAGAAAATGACAAAAGGCAAAACACGCCTTGTCATTGCCACGAATATTGTATGTCAACATGCGCTTTCCCCAATTTTCCATACGTTTCACTTCACCATCGACCTCCGTGATATGTTTCTTCAATGTTTCCAAGTTTTTCTCTTCTTCTTTATCAGGAATATGTCCTGGAAATAACGCGAGAAGCTCGTAGAGACGCTTTTCTGAATAGAGCGCCTTTTTCTTTTTGAGTGGCATAAATGGTAATTGTATAAGCTTTCTTGTGGATAATAAAGTCCGTTCTTTAACCTTCTATGGTCATAAACGGGAAGAAAGACGGCGACACTGTAGCAATATCAAGACTAGTGGTCAACCGCTTTTAATTTTAGAAATTTGAGATATTATCATATCGTTTTTGCAATTACACTTTCATCGTCATCTTAATGAACGCTCTCTGCAGTCGATGTCAAAAAACAATTGCCATTGAAGAAAGAGATTTGCAGTTTTATGACAAAGTATCTCCCACATTTCGAGGTAAAAAATATGTAGTCCTTCCTCCAAAACTTTGTCCCGCTTGTCGACAGCAAGACAGACAAGCCTTTCGCAATGAAAGAAAAATATACAACAGAACCTGTGATCTTTGTAAACAAAGTTTCATTTCAATATATTCTCCCGATAAAACAACTCCTGTGTATTGTCCTGATTGTTGGTGGAGTGATAAGTGGGACCCATTGGATTTGGGGAGAGATATCGACTTTTCACTACCTTTTTTTGAACAATGGAATAAGCTTTGGCAAGACTCTCCCAAATTAGGACTTATGACATGGAGAGACAATGTAAACAGCGATTACACCAATGACATCGTAAAATCCAAAAACTCATATTTAGTATTTGACGATGAGCAAGCAGAAGACAGTTATTACGGCGAAACTTTTTCAGGCATCAAAGATTGTATGGATTTCCTTTGCCTAGTTAACTGCGAATTATGTTACGAATGCATTAACTGTATCAACTGCTACAACGTACAATATAGTCGCTTCTGCCAACAATGTTCTGATTCATATTTTCTCATTGACTGTATTGGCTGCAAAAATTGTTTTGGTTGTGCCAATCTTCAACAAAAAGAATATTATATCTTCAACAAATCATATGCAAAAGATGCATATGAACGCAAAATCAAAGATTTTGCACTAGAGAATCAGGAGAAAAGGGATGTCATAAAGGAAGAAATGGAGACCTTCTTCGCTTCTCAACCCAAGAAAGGGTTTCGCGGGAGAATGAATGAGAATGCTTCAGGGGATAACATTAACAACTGTCAAAACATTGACGATTATTTTGATAGTAATAATCTTCGAGATTCTCGCTTCTGCACAAACATGTTACAACCAGCAACCGATTGTTATGATCTTGATATATGGGGAGATAATACTAACTTGGTCTACAATTCCGCTCTTGTTGGCCTTGGTGCAGTTCAAATTATTGGCAGCTATTATACCTGTTTTGATGTTCATAATATTTACCATTCAGCTTTTGTTGGCAAGGATGTAGCAATATTTTCGGTTGTGTGAACTTACGTCACAAAGAATATTGCATTCTCAATAAACAATACTCAAAAGAACATTATGAGGAATTGGTAATTCGATTGATTGAACATGTGCAAACAACCGGGGAATGGGGAACATTTTTTCCACCACAACTCTCTGCCTTTGGATACAATGAAACAGTTGCGCATGAATATTTTCCCTTACAAAAAGATGAGGCCACTAAGAAAGGCTTTCTTTGGAGTGACTATCAAGCGCCTCGACCGACAGTCGAAAGAGTATTCCACGCAAAAGACATACCTCATGACATACAAGATGTTACTGATGACATTCTGGATTGTGGGATCATATGCGAGGTCACAGGCAAACTCTACCGTATCCTAAAATCAGAATTAGCATACTGTCATACTCACAACATCCCCCTACCCAAAAAGCATCCGGATCAACGCCATACTGAGCGTATGAAACTCAGACTTCCACGTGAGCTTTGGCAGAGAAATTGCGCAAAATGCGAAATAGCTATCAGGACTCCTTATAGTCCTGAAAGACCAGAAAAAGTCTTGTGTGAAAAATGTTATACGGATACGATAGCTTAAGAATAGAAAATAGTATTTATGCTTCTCCTCATTGATGGCAATCCCATCGTACATCGAAGTTTTCACGCTATTCCGCAAACCATCAAAACAAGTAAAGGTGAATTGACCAATGCCACCTTGGGATTTACGAACTCAGTATTGAGTTTGATCGAACATTTTAAGCCCGAGTCTATTGCCTGTGCCTTTGATACGAGTAAGAAAACTTTTCGCCACGAACGATATGAGGAATATAAAGCTACACGAGTAGAGGCACCACAAGGCCTCTATGACCAGTTACCGAGGATATTCTCTATTTTAAAAGCTCTCAACATTGCTACTATTACTGCTCCCGGCTATGAAGCTGACGACATCATTGGCACTTTGGTGGATATGGCTGAAAAGGCGAAGCTGAGAGGTGTTATTATTGTTTCAGGAGATAATGACTTTATCCAATTAGTCAGTCCACTTACCTCTTTTTATTCTATTTCTCGCGGTTTACAAAAAGCCGTCACCTTTACTCCAGAAAAAGTAAAGGAGACATCGCAATTATCTCCGGAACAATGGATCGATTATAAGGCTTTGCGAGGTGATCCTTCTGATAATCTGATAGGCATACCCGGCATCGGCGAAAAAACTGCAAAAGAACTCTTACTAAAGTGGCATGATCTGGATGGTATTTACACACATATTGAAGAACTAAAACCTCAAACAAAAAAGAAATTGATTGAAAATAAAGAAAGCGCCATTCTTACCAAAGAATTAGTCACTATACATCGCCAAGTTCCCCTCGATGTCACATTAAAAGATTTGGCGTATCAAGAACCCAACAATGTGGAAATGTATAATTTATGTACTGAGTTAGAATTCCGAAAATTAGCAGAGCGTTTCGAAAACAGTGCCCTGTTCTAAATTCTCAATGAAGTTTTAACTTAGAACTTAGACTAGTTTTTCATCTGCCTTTATTGTTGCCCAATATCTTTTACGTACAATATAAACTCCACAAATAACAGCAATGCCGATATACAGCATGGCATTAAACAGAGCTACATCAAAACCCAAGAAAGCACCTTCTGAATGCCACTGTACAAAGAAAATAAATAACCAATTAAGACCGAAAACCGCTGTCATCCAAACAAAGAGACGTCCGACATACAACTTTGCCCATCTTCGTAGTAACCAAGCTCCCACAAAAACTATGACCGCAGCAAATGCATAATAGAGCAGTATCGGATGGACAGGCACATTAGCAAAAGGCAAATCCACTGAATCAACAACAATTCCCCAGGGTAAGGACGTTGGTTGACCAAGAGCATGAGTGGTAAGACCCACAGGGCTCAAATGCAGACCCAAAGCAATAAAAAAAATACTGGGTTGTATTCCCAGAGTCAGCACATCAAGCCACAAGAATACCGATTCATGATGTTTCAACCAATAAATCATCGCCATACAAAAAACACCGACAATGCCTGCCCACATGTCCAGCTCTGTCAGCCACGATTGGAATGCAAATATGGACCAAAAATTATGCGCAAATTTACTGAAATTGGTCATTACATATCCCAGACGGGCTGTCACAATGCCAACAATGATCACCCAAGGGAGGAGAACATATACATGTCTGAGCTGTAAGCGGTAAAAATGCACCAGATACCGCGTAAGCAACCATGAAATGATGATACCTATGACAAATAAAGTGCCGAAGCTGTAGAGGTGAAAGGGACCTAGACTAACTAGTATGGGATACATACAATGACGGATGAAAATGAAAAATATGGATGAAAATAAGAAAAATACATGATCAGAATTCTTTGTATAGGAGACATTATCGGCAAACCGGGTCGCAAAGTAGTTAAACACATGGTGACCAAACTGCGCAAGGAAAATAATGTGCAATTTGTCATTGCTAACAGTGACAATGTGAGTTCCGGGAAAGGCTTACGAAAAGATCATGCTCTTGAGTTGTTAGAAAGTGGTGTCGATATTTTTACTTCGGGAAATCATATATGGCAGCATCGTGACATTATCGAACTGATGGATAAACCTGACACATTGGTTCTTCGTCCAGCAAATTTCCCAGGCAACAATCCTGGTTATGGTTTTCGAGTAATGAATATTCCCGGAACTTCAAACACTATTGCCATTATCAATCTGCAATGCCGTGGATTTATGCCTATGAGCATTGATTGTCCCTTCCTTACCGGTGACAATGTTTTGAGTGAACCTGATGTAGAAAAGGCTACTATAAAGGTAATTGATATTCATGGTGAAACCACTAGTGAAAAAAATGCTTTATTCCATTATTTCAATGGGAGGATCAGTCACATGTTTGGTACTCATACACATATACAGACCAGTGACGCTCACATTTCAAGTAAAGGTACGAGTTTTATTACGGACGTTGGTGCTTGCATGGCGGAACATTCTGTCATCGGCTTCGAACCCGATAGTATCATCCGCAAGTTCATAACACAGATGCCTGAAAAATATATCGTCGAAGAAAAAGGACCTATACGATTCTGCGCAAGTCTGGTTGACGTCGATGAGAAAAACGGCCAAACTCTCTCTATATCTGCTCTCGCTGTGTCACTTTCTTTGTAATCTTGTAAGTATATGGTCATCGCTCATAGTCATAAAAGAAATCTCCTGATCGCCGCTATCGCCATTATCAGCGTAGTATCGGGTTTTACTCTTGGAAGCACATTGGCAGAGCAAAACACTCAACTCACAGTGGAAGGAGCTCCTCCTACTGCAACTGCCACATCAAACAGCAGCCTAAATTATAGCCTGCTCAATCAAGCATGGGATAAAATTAAAAACAATTTTTATTTCAAAGATAAGATCAACAATCAAGATGGTGTTTATGGGGCCACATATGGCCTGATTAATTCTCTGAATGATCCATATACTGTTTTCTTTACTCCTGAAGAATCAAATAGATTTCAAGATTCATTGGATGGCACCCTGGAAGGGATTGGTGCTGAACTCGCAATATTTGATGGTTCACTAACGGTTAGTGCTGTATTAAAGGACTCCCCCGCCTTTCAAGCTGGGCTTCATGCGAAAGACATTATTTACAAAATCAACGAAGACACTACCAGTGAACTCACATTAGGAGAGGCAGTATCCAAAATTCGCGGCCCCAGAGGAACTACCGTCACCCTCACTATTGTTCGTGATGGAGAGGAAGAACCTCTTATACTGACTATTACTCGGGATGTTATCAATATCAAAGAGATTGATTATGAAATGCTGGAGAGTGGCATTGCGTACATTCGCGTCAGCCAATTTACCGATGATACCAAAAGAGACATGACAAGAATTGCTGATGAAATTACAGCAAAAAATCCCAAAGGAATTATCTTGGATCTTCGTTGGAATCCGGGTGGATTTATGGAAGGTGCGATTGATGTCGCCAGTGTTTTCATAAAACGAGGAATTGTAGTCAAAAAAGATTTGCGTACTGACCAAGATAATTTATCGGTCCACGGAGACGCCGCTTTCCCAGATATTCCAATGGTAACTCTGATCAATGGAGGCAGTGCTTCAGCATCTGAAATCGTTGCTGGAGCTCTCCGCGACAATGATCGATCGATATTGATTGGAGAAAAAACATTTGGAAAAGGTTCTATTCAAGAAATGCATCCTCTTACGCAAGGTGCCAGTATCAAAATCACTGTCGGCAAATGGTTTCCACCCTCGGGAGAAGATATCGATCATATCGGCATCAAGCCTGATATCGAAGTGGTCCTGGATCAAGAAGCCTTTAAACAAGATAAAGACAATCAAAAAGACCGTGCCATCACCGAGTTAAAGAAGCTTATTGCCAAGTAATCACGCTGGCTGCGGCAAATGGTTTTATTGCTCTCCCTTAATTTCTGCAAGAAAAGCATCATAGAAATGCTTCATAGTCTCTTCTCGTTTCTGAGCGATGGCCTTGGCAGTTTTGGTATACATTCGTTCTTTGACCCTAAACAGTCGTGCTGGAAATAAATCCAATGCATATTCTGAAACGCTTTGTGCAAGATCTCTGGAATGTCCCTCAATATCTTCTAAACAATACATCAGACGCTTCATTTGTCCTGTAGAGACAAAAGTTCTTGCCACTGCAATTGTACCTACGGATTCCAGAAAATCAGCATCTTGAACGATATATTCTTCCAAACTTTCTTTCGGTAAATTCTTTGAATAAGAACATCTTTCAATTGCATTCATGACATGTGAAATTTTTTCTTGTGGATACCAATCTAGTTTTATCAAAATTTCTCTCGCCTTTTCTGCACTTTGATCATTGGCATGTTTCGAGCGTGAATCATTCTTCGGATAAATGACAATATCATGAAACAATGCTGCAGGAATAATGACATCCAAGTCCCCACCTTCAACTGCTGCAATTTTCTCAGCGTTTCCTAATACTCTCAACAAATGTAAAAAATCATGAGCCGGATCGTCACTCGTTGCCAATTCTTTGGTAATTTCGATGAGTTCTTCTTTGTGCTGAATATTCATAAAATTTTTAGATAGGTTAACATATTGCAAGCTCTTGATTAATACATCTACTCAATTATATTGTTGACGCGCTTTATGTGCCGAAGTGGCGGAATGGCAGACGCGCACGACTCAAAATCGTGTACCCACAAGGTGTGAGGGTTCAAGTCCCTCCTTCGGCACCAATTTTTTTACCTCATCAATATGAAAAAACTTTCTCTTCTCCTCGCAGCTAGTTTGCTCCTGAGTGCTTGTGATTATTCTTTCTCAACTTCCCCGACCATCCCTGCACCTCAACCTATTTCTACTCCTTCATCTCCATCTTCACTTACCAGTCCCAGTCCTACACCTACACCCTCGACTTCATCTTCTCCTTCATCTACATCTTCATTAGCTCCTATTCCTGAAACTTCCGTTTATTTGGCTCTCGTCGATATCAGCCCAGCCGTGCCTGGTCCCAATGCTTTCGGCTGTGGAGACAATATCGTTATGGTGGAGAAAACAAAAGTACTTAAATCAAGCCCACTCAAAGCAACATCAGTTACTACAGCACTGAGAGAACTCTTCAAGATCAAAACGAGAGAATATCAATTTGGTGACAGAATGCTGATGAATGCCCTGGCTGAATCGCCCATTACAGTAAATAGTGTCCAAATTCTCAATGGTGAAGCAACAGTTGAACTTGAAGGCTACTTCACTTTTGCAGGCACATGCGATACACCACGTGTAAAAGAGCAGATTAAACGCACTATCATGCAGTTCCCAGAGGTAAAAAGCTACACAATACTTCTGAATGGTTCAACCAAGGAATGGGATTGTGTCGGCGATCAAAGCGGAAACTGTAAATAGCAATCGTTCGTCGCCAATCATTGAAGATATCTATCCTGTATATATCCTTTTCCTTCTTTGATGGCGATTTCTGCCTTTTGTAATTCTGAGCCAACATATAAGCCATGAGAGACTTGCGAAACAACTTCAGCCAATACCATCTTATTATAAAGTTTCATAGTGGCGCCTTCATCTTTACCGTTGTGACGAAATTCCTGAATGGGTTTTCCATTTGGGGAAAGATGTTTGGCAACAATATCTTCACCATCAGTACTAATTACTACATGCCCTCGAGGATCAGAAGCGCAGTCCAAACCTTGGCCATATTTTTCTATAAGTTCTTGTACCAATTTCCAATTATTATCATAAATGTGGGCACAGTTTGAAAGTATCGTAAGATTGCCTATTTGCCAGCCTAATTTCCCCGCAATGTATTTTTGCAGTGTACGAAGCCCAAAGGCATTTAGGAGCCAACCACCAAAAATGTCATGCGAACGGAAGTACGCAGTCAAATCAAGTTTCCCATCAACATTGGTGGCCTGCACAAATGTCATACAAGGTGCCGTCTTTGCCTTGTGATCAGTAATGTTAAAAATCGTAGCACAGGCAGCACGGTCAGTAGGATAACGCGTCAGATAATCAACAATAACATCATCTATCTGATTAGTGATTTGGCCATCTACACCCATGTGGGGAAAATTCCACAGGCGTTCTCCATAAGTATAATCTGCTGTTCCTTTTTCTCCAGTCATAAACTTAGGAAGATAGTCTATAATATCTTCTTTGGTAATCTGAAAGTAGGGAAACATCATAAAATTATCTGGATCTTCATCAGTTATAACAGATGCAATATTAAACAATTCCCTACAATTATTTCCATAAAACGATTCACGAACTGTGCCAAACTTCATAATGAGCTTAAGAAGCTCAAGCCATGCCATACCAATAAACTTACGACGAACTTTAAATATAGATTGATCAGTTGGCATCACTCCATCAAACTCAATCTTTGGTTCAGGAAAGACTTGAGATTCTCCCCAAAGCCCGCTTTGTGAGGATTGATACGACCGCAAAGCTGTCACCACATCAGCAGTATTGTAATTACCTATCATATTACATATCTTCACATTCTTACGGAAAGCCTCAATAGCCTCCAACGGTATTTCCTTGTGGATTTGTGCGTACTCAGTTTCTAACACATTATTTTCTGAATCAACACCTTTTTCTAGGAAATTTATTAAAGCCTGTCCACTACCATTTCTTTCCTCGCCACAGACAATAAGGTAGCGAATATTTGGATTAGCTAACACATTTCGTAAAATAAAATTAATCCCCTCTTTAGAATAAAGCTGTCCTGCAAGCGAAAAAAGAGACTTATCAATTGGTTCTACTATTTTAGTCACTTGAGTCCACAAAGTTACGATTCCAATCTCAGACTTTTCATCACCGATAATTAGCTTATCCTTGAAGTATATTGGCCAATCCATAAATAAAAATTACCCAATTTGACAGGAGTGTATCAAAATACAGCTCAAATGAAAATTTCAACCTATGCAAAATCAATTACTGTTATAATCAAGAACTTTTAGAAATCTTCTGATCTTTCCTGAAGGCTCGCCTAAGTGGATTCGTAAAAAGTTACCAGGACACTTCAAGTCATTATTTGTTTTCACTAAGACATTGGCCTCCGCAAGTTTCTTTGCAAAATCTATAATTGCCATATTACGAGCATGTAGAACACCAAAATTAGTATTCGAGTCTAGCCAATAAAATTCTGTATGCTTACTTGCCCAATTTTTCATTAGCTCATTATTTGTCCCAATAAGTTGGATAGTTTTTCGAGCAAAATCACTATTGTTAACTACATGCATCATTTTTTTTAAGGAGTGCGCAGCAGGGGCATGAGCATAGGGATGGAACTCTACAGTCGCACACGGCATAAACATATAGCCAATTCTTTCGTTAACTAAGTTATGTGACTTCGAGAAAGACCCTATTACAATGACTTGTTTATCTTTAGCCCATTTTCTAAAAAAACTAGTAGTAAATGGCTTTTTGGTTAACAATGTCTGATCAAATACAGAGATCTGTTCAGGTGATAAAGCAGCAAGAATCTCTTTTACTTCATCTTCACTATAGTTTTGTCCTAAGGGATTATTAGGAAGAGAAATATAGATAAGTTTTGGTTGTTCCTGTTTAATTAGTTTGCAAAAAGCTTGGACGTCATTTTGTTTATTGTCTTTTGTCAGAGAAATTAAGAGTTTACATTTGTGCAGCTCAGCAAAAGTAAAGATATCAAAATATTCAAAAGGCATAATAGCCAAGCTACTATTGGAAAAATGAGAAAATACGGCATGCAAGGCACCAGTGGCACCACAGGTGATCACGATTTGTTGTTCAGGAACATCGAGGTATGTAGCCAACGTATCTCGTCCTGCACTCATTAAATCAGTGTACTTGGTATATGTATTTTCAGTGCGCAAATCGATAGTCATAAAACGAGGTAGTGAACGAATCTAGATTTTCTCACTATCACTGTCAAGCTAACCAATTGGAAAATTCACCGAAAATGCCAGCTTCTTGGAAGCAAGCTTGGGCACAATTAAATGCATATGGAGATGACGTACCGTAGCCCCTGTATAAACAGAGTCACCAAAACGAAACGTAAGTCCTCCCCCTTTGATCTTATTTTTTTTGATCACCCAATTGGCTAATACGCGAACAGCGTTGAAATCTGCATCAGTTAAATCAGAGAAATTTTCTTTATGCTCTCTAGAAATAAAAATAAAATGGTATTTTGTATTTTCGTAAGGCCAAGAGTTTTCTGTCACACACCAATCTTTATAACGACGCAATATCGGTTTTTTATGATATTTAAAGTTATCAGGACAGAAGGGACACTTATCGGTCTTGATGATAGTTGCAAGAGTTCTCTTGTATTCTTCTGATTTAGCGTAACGAGCATCTATACCGGCTTTGTTTTTCATGATAAGAGTCATTACTAAAGTGGCACTTTGACCAATTCTATTCCTTGAGATTTCATTACACGTTCCCCGTCGAAGTTTGACCATCCTCCACTATAAAAACACTTCTTAATCCCCGATGCCGCAATTATTTTGGCACATACCGGACAGGGAAAGACTGTCACATAAATTGATGTTCCTTCCAAGGGGACCCCTTTACGAGCAGCCTGAGCAATTATATATGCTTCTGAATGGATTGCAGAACACATTTCTGGTTTTTCTCCTGGTTTTATTTGATCGCGTACACAACCAATACGATAGCACTCGTCTTTATGAGGAAGCATTTGATTACAGCTAGAAAAAACCACTTCACCATCTCTGACAAGCACAGAACCAACTTGACGCCAAAAACAACCGCTTTTTGCTGTTTCGGCAGATGCCATTTTCATAAACTGCATATCCTCATCAGTATAGGATTTTGTTGCATCTACTTGAGAATCATCAGCGGAGAAGACATTCTTTGTCTCATGATAAAAGAACCCTGTCTCATCAATCACATGCGGATGCTCGGCCAGATACTTTGTCTTAAACGCATCTGTAATATCATCATTAATTAGGACAATAGTATCAGCTGCCTGAACATCAGCAATATTTTCTTTGGAAACAATCGATATTGAACGTTCCAAACTAGCAAGTAATGATTTCATCTGTTCTGCAGGCATTTTCCTCAGGTCCGTCTCCAGTACATAAAGCTCATTAGCTAAATCATCATCTAGTATAGCAATGCTGGCTTTAGGATATTTGCTAATAATAGTTAGATATCCCTTATGTAAGATACTAAACGTTCCCAATATAACCATATGATAGTTTATATAAGTTATTTATCCCCTACCATTTCCTTCAATTCTGCCAAGTGTGTCTTGATGGCTTTTTCAATAATCTTAGTAGTCGAAGTGTTCTCTGCCTGTCTTGGTAATTCCACCAACTCTCGCACAAACTGCTTAATCTCTTTTCTTTGTTCTTCTGGATAGCTTTCAATAATACAAACAAACACATCGGGCTGAATTGCCTTAATAAGTTCGTACTGCCACTTCCCTTGATCATCAATATCATCAATCAAAGTAGCGTAATCAACACAATCCTGATAAGACAGCATTTCCAAGCGTTCTTCTTGAGGGATAATTGGTCGAAGAAGGTTTTTGTAAATTTTAATTCCTCGATCTGAGTCAGCACCAACAACTAAAATATCTCCACAACTTTTTGCTCTATTCAAGTACCGTAAATGTCCGATATGCAACATATCCCAAGATCCAATAGTACAAACAATTTTCTTTTTCTGAATTTTATGAACTTCTATTAACTCTCTAAGCTGATCAAGATTTAATATTATTTTTCGTGACTCCATATATGTTTAAAAAATTTAGATGAGAATAGCATTCCATATCAAGAAAATCCACTATGCTACATACCTCTTTCCCCATACTGCTCCAGAATCTTCTTGGCAGCCACCTTTTTCAAATTATTCATGACACCCGGTAAGGCACGATCTTGCTCTTTTACGCTTGACTGTACCGTAGCCAGTACCTGATCAAGTGCACTATCATCACCTGATTGTAGAGCATGAATAATTTTCTCTTGTTCCACTTTATCAAGTAACTGGTATTCACTCATCACCGCTTTCACAATGCGATCATATTCTTGTTGAATTTGCTGGCCATATTGTTGCCACTGACTAGGCTGCACACCATATTCACGCGCCTTCTCCAAGACACCAGCAGGTATTTCACCTTCTTCCGGTTTTTTCCCTGGGCCTTCTTCACCCTTTTCTATATTGATCGGACTTTCCAATTCAGGCATAAAAATTACTTTTGAGTCAGAGCCATTGTAACCAAATTTGCCACTTTGCCTAGATCATCATCTATCTGCTCATTCTTTACCGCACTTCTATGGGTCACGATAGTAGCCATTTCTCCATCAGGGTGGATTTCTGTGTCTATACCTTTGGCAATAATTAAATACTCCTGAGGATTTGTCATGTCTTTTATAAATACCGTTTGTTTTTTCAGAATCAATCTCTCTGCTCCTGGGGTGGGATCAAGATGATAGATGCCCGGGCTAAAATTACGAGCAATATTCATATTTTCTTCACCAACATTACGTAAAATCAAAGTTGTAAATGGTAGAGGTTTCATCATGTCTGGCAAATTCTGCACAAGATCCAAACTCCCTGACCAAAAATCTGCTTGGAAATCATGATGCTGGGCCTGACTAAAAATGCTTACTGACGCTGTAAAGCGTGGATTTATTTCAATAATAGTAACCTTATCATTCTGATCAACGATAAAATCGACACCAAACCAACCAAAGAAACCATCTTCTGCCATTTTTTTGCCAATCTTTTCAATAATATTTTTAATTTCTTGCAAAAGAATTGCCGAGAACGATCTACCACCAGACATATCTACCCCTGAAGTACCTCCTTCATAGCGAGTAAATCTCTTATCTCCTGTAATTTGGAACATTGGATATCCTGAATAAATTCCAGCAGTGTTTACCAATGCATTCACAGTGTATGTACTGCCAATGAGATATGGACTGATTTTGAGCAGTGGATTGATGCCTAAGGCACTTCCTAATTCATTCCACTCTTCCTGAGAATGAACAAAATGTGTGGAACTTCCTGCCATACCACGAGGTTTTTGAATAACCAAGCTTTTTGTATGGAAACGCTCAACAACATTGTCATAGGTAAAGTCCTGCCACATTCCTGACACGGCATCTTTCACGGGTATATTGAGTTTTCGTAGCTCATCCATCCCTTTATTTTTGTCCTCCCAAAAACGATTAAGCTTAAAAGAAGGCATGAGCACTTTTGCATGAAGCAGAGCAGCCAATTTCTCAAATCTAGGCGTAATTTTGAAGGTCAATAAATGACACTCACTTTCAGGAACATCCGTGATTAACTTTTGTACTTTTTCTAATTCTAAAAGTTGATGAGCTTGATAATAAGGCTCTTCGCTATTTTCTTCTGCACACCAAATTAACGCTCCTGCATTCCGCATAAATATAATCGCTGGATGACGATGGCTGGTGACAATCATCATTGGTTCCGGACTTAACTCAGGTAACCCAATTCCATAACGAATTTCAGGAATAATATAAAAGATCATAGCTTAAAATCCTTAGCAAAATCAGATATTGATGAATATACCTTATATTCAGGGATCGCTTGTTTCAGGCATTCTCTACCAGTAAAGATCACTACGGCTTTATCAATTTTACATTTTACATTTTGAATTTTACACTCTTCATAGGCCCGTAGCGCAGTATTTCCTTCAAAAGAAGTATTTTCTTGGCCTTTCAAAATCGGCCTCATGGTAATGATTTTGCCATCCATTTCGCTGACAGCTTTTTCTAATTCTTGCCTTCGTTCAGTAGTTAATGTTCCCCCTTTATAATCTTGTAGTAAAATCGGGAACAGTTTTGGCAATGTCTTTAGTAAACCCTTTTCTTGTAAATTTTTGAAAGCTTTGGTCATTCCCAAAATATTACCACCGCTAGTAGTCACAGAAAAAACACCATAGTCATCAGACAAATCAGGGATTTGTTCGAACAATTCAAAACCCAAGGACATAAGTCCGACAATGGCATCATCACTCTGCGACGGTCGGAGGTCGATGTAACCATGCTTATTCACCAACCAGTTTGCAAAAGTTCGTGGTGATTCGGAAACAATAATCTTCCCTTTTGTTTTTAAACTTAATAAGGTTGTTAATTTGTTCTTATCGGCACTTGGAGAAACAAAAGCATAGCTATGAGCACTGTATGTGAGACGCAAAAAAGCATACGCAGCATTTCCTGATGAAGATATCGTAAGTTTTTTCTCTCCAGAAGCAAATAACTGAGACAACTGATACGCCAGGCTACGCCCCTTATGTGATCCTAATGGATGTTCATCTTCATGCTTGATAAAAAGATCTGCGTTCCTTTTCTCCAAACGGGTGAATTCTTTTCGACCATCACTGATCCAAAATTGCTCAGGAATTTGAGGGAAAAAATCGGCATAACGCCAGATATCAAAGCGATCTTTAATGACTTTCAAAGTACCTGTTTGCATTTTCTAAAAAAATGAGTAAAGTGGTGGCAGTTTTTGCTACTTTTTCTTTCATGTTTAACTTTGAATTTATCGGTTCACAAGTCGTAGGTGACGATTTCGACGAAGATGATGACTTCGATGATGAGGATACCGCATCAGGCAAAGCAAATAAAGATGACTTTGATGGAGACGACGACGCAACGATCATTTGTTCAGCTTGCGGTGAAGTAATCGATGCGACTGAAGAAGAAATCTTCGAGGGTGCACAACTCATGTGTGATATGTGCGGTTCTGAGATGGAAGTGATCCGAGCGGACACACGCCCTCCACGTGTAAAAATTATTGAAGAAGAAAAATAACTCAAGTTCTAAATTTTAGATTCTAAGTTTAGCTTCTTTAACTTAGAACTTTGAACTTAGAATTTAGAACTTTCTTTAGGTTTATTCCTTGCAAAAACTTTGTATAAAAGCCTTCTCCCGCTGGTGATATCAAAATAACTGCCGGCTCATTTTTGATTTGTTTTTTTATTTCTTCCATAGCATCAGAAAAAGATTCTACAGAAATAATATTGGCTTTTAATGATTGTAAACGATCTCTTACTGTACCCGGCAATACGATTAAAATCGCACTTTTAGCGGCGTGTAAGAGGTCCTGCCAGGCAGAATCAGGAATATTTTTATCATCTCCACCCATGATCAAGATTATCGGTTGGTCTGGAAAGGCAAGTAACGCGTTTCTTGTTGCATCTGGTGTTGTGGCCGCCAAATCATTAATAACAGTAACTTTTTCATCCCCATAGATTTTTTCCAATCTTTTCTCTACTCCAGGAAAACTATCAAGTCCTGCCTGAAAAGTTTTTTCCATAACACCTAATAATTTACAAACTTCATAGGTAATGAGCACATTCACATGATTATGCGCTCCCGGAAGTGTTGCAGGCAACTTAAATCTTGTTTCTAAAACACTTAAATCCTTCCCTACAGATATCACCCTTTCGTCGTGTTCCAACTTAGAATTTAGAATTTTGAATTTAGAATTTATTACCCCTGGACCAACAATAAGATAATCATCGTCCTGTTGTTTCTCCCCTATTTTCAGCTTTGTTAGCCGATACTCATCAATACTCTCATGTTCATCGAGATGATTCGGATAAATATTCGTAATCACAGCAATGTGCGGACTTTTTTCTAATCGTTGCTTCAAATGTCGATTACTGATTTCCAAAACCAAAATATCATTCGCATTGAATGAATCTGGAAGTGCCAGTTGTTCCAATACTTGCGCACTATGACGATCATTACCTGAGAGAAAAACATTTTTCCCAGCCTCTTTCAAAATATGACCGGCAAGACGCATCACCGTTGTCTTACCATGTGTACCGGTCACACCAACAGTGATTCCAGGAAAAAGCTGCAGGTACAGATCAATCATATTCGACGTTGCTATTTTCTTGGCCTCAACAATCTTTCCTAGTTTCGGATAGTTAAAATCATATTTATACCAAGCTTGCGGTAAAAAAATCAGATCAGCATCCTCGATACCCTCGAGATATGGGTCATCAAAATGGAAAGTGCAGGGCAATGTTTTCATCGCCTGCCATAACCTGCCTCGATTCTCGACACCAGAGTGAAACGTGAGAAAACGCTTTTGATAATCATCTTTTTTACAAAAATCATGCAAAGTCACCTTTGGGGCACCAATCGCATACAGAAAAAGAGCAATTGCTGAACCTTCTACTGCTGCCGCACCAATAATATGAATATTGAGCTTTGGATTTTGGAGACCAGCAATACTTAGTTTCATACAATTTCCACGGGGTAATGATAAAAACCAAGAAACTCGTAGCCAGGTTTCACAATCTCAGAAAACATATTGATTACTACTTTCTTTTGCGAAAAGCTAGCATGGAGAATTTTCTTTTGTGAAGGATCGACAACAATACCGACATGGCCGATAACTTTACCATCTGAATTCGTACTTCGGAAAAAGGCCAAGTCCCCCTTTCTAGGTTCTGTGACCATAGTTCCGGTTTTCATCTGATCCATACTGTGCTTCGGTAATAAGTAATTGAAACAGCGACGATAGATGTTCTGCATTAAACCAGCGCAATCAACTCCGGACATAGTTGTCCCTCCCCATATATACGGCACACCCAACCAACGCTCCAAATAAGCATCAAACTCTTTATTATTACAAGCTTTTTGTTCTGGAGGTTGCCAATCCGGGAAACCATTAATTCTGGTTAATTCATCTTTTCGTACCCAACCGATAGTTTGATCGACAAGCTTCACACAAAAATGTTCCTCCCCTTCCCAAATTAATTGTACTGGATCTTCTTTGACATTTATTTGTGTCGATAAATAACGAATATTGTCTTTTTTGAAAGTACGACTATATACATTCGTTGGAACATGATCCACATAAGCAAAACCCAAGTCAGTAGTGGGTAATTCACTTGCTACGATAATCTGAGCATTTACAGACAACTTACTTGCCTCAATTCTTTTTTCTAATTCAACTTTCTGCTTCGGAAGAAGTACATTCGCAGTCAAAAAGTATGTACCATTTTCCTCATCCACCTTGAATTGGCAAGTAGCAATACCGTACTTCTTTTTCAATTCGACAGCGAAAGCATCCAAAATATGTTGAATTTTATTCATATATAGTATGAGATTGGCTGGTTTATGATACAATAAAATGAATAGCTTATCTTACTAAATCTTACAATGCAATTAACCTCTTTTGGTGCCGCTCAGGAAGTAACCGGATCAGCTCATCTTCTGGAAGTAAATGGTAAAAAGATATTACTTGATTGTGGACTCTTTCAAGGTCGACGCCAAGAAAGCTTTGATAAAAATGAAGCCAATGCCAAAGCTCTGAAGGATGCTGATATGATTGTGCTTTCTCACGCTCATATCGATCATTCGGGCAATATTCCTACTTTGGTTAAATATGGTTATAAAGGACCAATTTATACGACGATGGCCACTGCAGATTTGTGTGGCATTATGCTTTTGGATAGCGCTCATATCCAAGAAAAAGACTGGGAGTACTTACAAGACCATGGCATGCCTATGGTCAGTGAAAGCCCGCTCTATAGTACAGAAAACGCTGAGGAAGCTCAGAAGTTATTTGTAGGAATGAAGTACAACGAAGAAGAAGATATTGCTCAGGGAGTAAAATTAATTCTCCGCGACGCTGGTCACATACTTGGTTCAGCACTAGTGGAACTACACATCACTGAAAACGGTCAAACAAAAGTTTTAGGCTTCACTGGAGATCTGGGACGTAAGAATATGCCAATCATCCAAGATCCCTACCAATGGAAACAGTTGGATTATTTGATTGCAGAGAGTACATATGGTGGACGTTTGCATGATTCATATGTAGATGTGGAAGAGAAGCTTATTGGCATAATCAATGAAGCCATTAAAAATAATGGCAAAATCATCATTCCGGCATTTGCCGTCGAAAGAACCCAAGAAATTGTCTACCATCTCAATCTTCTCCAAAAGAATCTTAAAATCCCCTGCTTACCTATCTATGTAGATAGTCCTCTCGCTATCAATGCCACTGAAATCTTTCGCAGACATCCCGAATGTTTTGATGACGAGACCAATAAAAAATTCCTAGATGAAAAAGAAGACCCCTTTGGTTTTGGCTGTCTCAAATACACCAGAACCACAGAAGAATCCAAAGCCTTGAATGACAAAAAAGGGCCAATGATTATCATTTCAGCTTCAGGCATGTGTGAAAGCGGACGTATTCTCCATCATCTCAAAAACAACATTGAAAACAGCAAAAATATTATTCTAGTAGTGAGTTTTATGGCTAAAGATACTCTCGGTAGATCCATCGCCGAAAAACATCGTATTGTACGGATCTTTGGCAGACCTTATATTCGTCGCGCCAAAGTTCACAATATCAATGCTTTTTCCGCTCATGCCGATCATCAAGAGCTAGTCGATTATGTTCAACAAATCAAAGGACTTCAACATATTTTCCTCGTCCATGGCGAACCACAGGCAGCTCGAGCTATTCACTACGCCTTAGACGATATCAAAGCAGCATCAAGAATTACCATCTCTCATCCCAAGAAGACGTATAAACTATAGTGCAGCCAAAACCTGTCCTGCATGCGTAAGTGGATTCACTTTTGGAAACGCGCTAGCAACATTGCCCTTTTCATCAATAATATAGGTAGCCCGCAGGATGCCTTCGTATTTCCTGCCGAACATGCTTTTTTGTACCAATACCTTATAAGCACGGCATAAAGCACTATCAGTATCGGCTAATAAATCAAAATTGAGATGATACTTCTCCTTAAACTTTTGATGTGAAGCAATACTGTCACGACTAACTCCTACAATAACAGCACCTTTCTTTTGTATTTCTACTGAAATATCTCGAAAGTTGCATGATTCTTTGGTGCAGCCAGGGGTATTATCCTTAGGATAGAAATACAAAACTACCTTCTTGCCAGCAAAATAAGCTAAAGAAACCTTTGTTCCACTTGTGGAATCCACTATAAAATCCGGAGCCTTGCTTCCAACTGCTAGTAATTCCACCATAAGAAATGATTAATTTATCGTACTATAGCATATGTAAATTGTACATGAGAAAATGGCTAATAGAAAATAAAAAGTTCGGTGATTCTCCAAACAGAAAGAGTAAGATTACACAGCAATTCTATCTCACAGACAAGGATAAGTACTTTGACTTTTCAGAGACCGTCTGCTAAAGTCGTATGAAGCTCAAATTTCGGAAACGGAAAATGAGACATTCAAGATCCTCCATAACAAAACTTCATTGATCTCCGTAAAAAGAGATCAGAGAATTTCCTCCTTGTCGTTCTAATCAGACAAGATCTCCGAGCCCAACCATAAATTGAATTTTATTATCTGTCTTGCGATGATCTCTATTGGAATGATGAGCCGGGAAATTCTCGCAAAACCTTGGTCCATAACAAAACTCCACACCTAGATCCAAAATAGATTTAGGATGTTCACATGAACAATCTGAAGTTCATGGAAAACAAAAAAACCAAGGAGAAGTAAGTTCCGAATCAATATCGGGACAAAAACCAAAACAAACAGAGAAAGCTGAGGGCTTTGCCTTCGATAACAAAACTCCACACAAATAATGTTTGCGGCAATCCCTCTATTTCTCTCACCATGAACCATTCGTTCACTCAGGTTCATCGTAAGGCTCCTTTACAATTTGTCAGCAGAGAGAAGAAAGCACTTTTGCGCTACGCGCGGAGAGGGCCTTCTTCTCTCTACTCCTCGATTACAGCCCAGGGCTAAGGGCTGCCACAAACAATGCTCAAAATCAGGATCGTCCTTGTGACTTTCACTGAGATTGAGAACGGTCAGGGCGAAGACCTAAACATGCCAAAGAGTGGTAGAGAATCGGTTTCAAACTAGAGCCTTACCTTGAAATCATAAACAAAATCATACTTCTAGTCTCAGTAATACATGATACTTTTACTGATAGACAGGAGAGGAGGTTTCACAAAAACCAACATAAAAAGTCATCTCGCGATGGCTTTTTTGTTATTTGGACGATATAATCATGAAAATATCTTTCATGCATTTTGACGTGTCGGTACATAAAATTATTCACAAACTAGCGTATGAACAAAGCTTTGATCTTATACGCATTAGCAAAGCATCAGTTCTACAAAAAGATAAAGAGTTTTATTTACAATGGTTAAAAAATGGTGAACAGGGAGAAATGGCTTACTTAGATCGAGATCCCGAACGTCGCTATAATCCAGCAAAAATTCTTCCAGGGGTAAAAAGTATTATTATTGCTGGACTCAATTATGGCGAAAAACCCACGAAAATTTCAGATAATACTAAAGTGAATATTGCTCGTTATGCCAAGAACAAGCCAGATTACCACAAAGTTTTTGAAAAGAAATTGTCGACATTTTCCGAATCTCTCACACAAAACTTTTCTAAAATAAATGCCAAATTCTATGTTGATTATGGTCCTTTGATGGAAAGACCCTATGCTGCTGCCTCATCAATGGGTTTTATCGGTAAAAACACCACCCTTATCACTCCTCAATTTGGTTCTTGGGTGCTCCTGGGAGAAATCCTTACGACTTTGGAAATTCCTGAAGAAACCCCTCAAAAACACGGTAGTTGTGGCAGCTGTCGAAAATGCTTAGATATCTGCCCCACCAAAGCTTTAAAAAGTGCTTATGATCTCGACAGTCGCTTATGCATTTCGTATTTAACGATTGAAAATAAGGGACCAATTCCAGTTAAGTTGCGAAAACAAATAGGAACATGGCTTTTCGGTTGTGATCTCTGCCAGGAAGTTTGTCCGCACAATGTACGTGCTCAAGCTTATGTCCCCCAAAAATGGCAAGACATAACAATCGAACCAGATCTCAAAAATTCAATGTATTTGAGTTCAATAGCTTTTTTAAAGAAAATTCTTACGATCAAATCCGAACAAGAATTTAAAATATTTTTTAAAAACACTCCTTTTCTTCGTGCTAAAAGAGTAGGTCTTATTCGAAATGCATGCATTGTCGCAGGGAATTTAGGCAATAGAGAATTACTCCCCTATTTAGAAAATCTGACAAATGACGAATCAGAATTGATCAGAGAACATGCGGCATGGGCAATAGATGAGCTTAAGAAACCTTTACATGGAAGAAATAGTCCACCAATTGTCCAGTGACATATCCGAGAAGTGCTACCGAAAAACACAGTAATGCCATCGTAAGTCCACTTTTCCACCAGCTTTTGTATGCCAACCGTCCTTTCAGTGATCCCACGATAAAAAGAGCAATAACAGTGAATGGAACTGATAATAGGATCGCCGTCTCAATAGGGAAAAAGAAATACGGTAGTATGGGAATACTGCCTCCCAAAACATAAGCGACAAACATATACATCGCATTGAGTACAGGGTAATCTGCCAATTTAGAAATACCCAAATAATGCATATTGAGCTCTTCTTGCCAAAACTGATGATCCTTTGCCGCTTTCCTCAGCAAATGATCTCTTTCATGTTTTTTGAGACCCAGCTTCTTATACACCAGAAAAAGAATTTCCTTTGCCTTTTTAGGATTGCTTATTATCATATCTTTCATGTCTTTTGCACGCCTTTTCTGGAGATCACTTTCTGATTGTGAAGAAAGAAAACTTCCTACCCCCATCGACAGGGCAGTAACCACTACGAAAACAAATCCTGAAAGAATGATCACGAAATAATCACGAGTCCCAGCCGCAATTCCTGTGAGTACACCAACTGTAGACACCAATCCATCTTCCAATCCAAAAACAATATCACGGATACTACCAACCAACCTATCAACCATATTTACTTTACGAGAAAGAGACAACATAACTTAAGTTCTAAATTCTAAGTTAAAAACTCAATTGAGAATTTTTGTCTTTGACTCCTACAAAGTAGCCATTTCCATATACACTTGCAAACATCATTAGTGGGAGTAAAGTGCAATATAACCATCAACCCTATGAAAAAACCTCTCATACTCATTGGAATGACAACTTTACTTCTTTCAGGTTGCAACTCAGACAACTATCAAGCAAATATTTTAAACACCGCATCGAACTCGGATAGTAATTACGATATTTCGTTACCATCACCAACTCCAGCAGAGGTCCTTATTGATGATGCAAATTTCTTTGCACATGAAAGACAAAATAATATCGCTAACATGCGAGACATTTTAACAGACAAAAAGTTGACACTGGAAGATATGAATAGACTTTTCGAATACCAACAGGATTTACTAATGACCGATCCTTACGAAAAACAGTGGCAGAATAAAATACAGATATTGCAAGAAAAGCTCATTTGGCTCGAAGTCATTATCCGGGATGACAAGTCTGGACTCGAAGATGCTGTGAACCAAGTTATAGCTACTCTAGATAAACTGGCTATTTAACGCTGCTATTTCCATTGCCATCGCCATTCGCTATCTTACGTAATGATTCTTGCCTTAACGATGCAAGATCCTCGGGGTTCATGGTCACTTCAACACGATTTCTTCCTTTTTTCTTTGCGCGATACAGTAGACCGTCAGCCTCAGCAAATAACAACTTTGCCGCCGTCATATCAGGTATCAGATTTGGATCTTTCGGAAAACCAGTCATACATTTTTTGAACCAATATGACCATTCAGGAAATTCGCGCATTTGGTGTAGACGGCTAACATCTACATGAGAACAACCGATACTGATGGTAATTTTACCAAAAGGAACATCTATCTTTTCAACTGCCAATCGCAATTCTTCAGCTTTTTTCTGGGCATTCGCTAAATTGCAATTGACGAGGCAGGCAACAAGTTCCTCACCACCAAATCTGCATAAATGATCAGTAGGACGTGGAATAACTTTCCCCATGACTGCTGCAACTTCCTTTAGCACTATATCTCCAGCTTCATGGCCATATGTATCATTGATACGTTTAAAATGATCTATATCACAGAATAAAAGGGCAACTTCCCCTTCATACCTTTGTAATCGGGCAAGCTCAGAAAGTAACTTTGCATTAAAAATACGTCGACTGGGAAGTCCTGTTAATTCATCCTTCATAGCTTGAGAAAGCTGTTTTTCTAAAGAAGAAACAGAATTTGTGATCCTGATCAACCTATCTCTCAAGATTCTATTTTCCTCTCTTACAAGCGCCGATCTAAACAATTCTGATGCCATCATGCGAACAGCATCCTTGATACGATTTTTCGCAACTAATTCAATCAAAACTCTAGTAAAAGAAACTATTCTTTTCTCTTCTGCATGCTGATTAACTGCATCAACAGTCACAGTATCGTACCCTGAAAGTATTTCGGGGTCGCTATGAAAATCTCTGAGAGCTCCTTCTACAAGGGCCTCAATTGCTTTATCGGACATAAAAATTCAATATTTACTGATTGTTCGGCTTTTTTTCCATGCCTCCAGAGAGAAAGTGATCTTTTTCGGTCAGCTCCTGCACAAAACCAGACAATAAGATTCCGTCTAGTGCAAGCCTTATTTCCAACTGTTCAGCATCTCGCAATATCGGCTTTCTTTGCTCCACATTTTGTTGAGAAGATGCCATACGGAAGGTGTAAAGCCATAATTGAACGAAGCTATTATGAAAGACAACTTAGGAATTGTCAAACAAGGCTTCTGTTAGCACTTTGTGTATTGACATTATGCGTTATTTGTTTCATAATATTATTATAATATAAAAATAAATGCTGATAACAATTAATAACAGCTTAGAAGAAGTCTCGGAGACAAGACGTTGTCCACGCTGTGGTAGCACTATGTCGGCAAGAGAAAATACCACTACTTTCTGGGAAAAACAGAAGGAACGTTATTCGTATTATTGCAGCAATAGTAATTGTCTGCACAAAATTCCTCTTACAAGAAAAGAAGTTGACCTGCTCAAGATAGAGCAGACCCTACTTAAATGGGAATTGGACATTGAAACGATTGAACAGGATATACTGGATAAATATGAATTGCGTGAACTGATGGAGTGCTTAAAGAAAACCCTTGCATATATTCGCGAGGGAGATTCAAAACTCAGTCCAAAAGATTATTTCTTGCATCAATTACGAAATCGTAATAAATCATCAATACAAATTAGTTTTGCCAGCAGCGTTGTTCCACTAGCTGCTTTGGCGATCACCTTGGTGGTTCTTTCCCTTCTAGGCCCCAAAATTGGAGAGCTCCTCAAAGCAACAATTCTTTCTGTTTTCAAATAATCCACGTTCAAACTTCAGGAAGTTGTGAGTTATAGCGTGACATTTTCTGTGTCTTCTATATTCACTGCAATACCTTCCGGAGCTACACCGATGAGGCCCTCTGCTGGAATTGCCTTATATACGGAAATAATATCGTTTTTCTCGACCCTTCCATCGGCATAGGTAATAATTTGATGCCATGAGACTGTACGACCATTATGAGCATTCTTGGTAATCTTCGTTTCACCCGGAGGAAGATCAGTAGTAGAAATTAGTACCGGCGCACCTGCACTACGCCAACCCGATTTATACGGACCATCGAGTTCTACTTTTCTGCCATCACTGGTTCCATACATTCTCACAAAAGCTTCAGTATTCGTCACCTCAGTCTGGATCAGAATATAATTGCCGGTATCGTTTTTGAATACCAAGTCTTGTGAACCTGGATATATCGTTGCGTCGATTCCCGCTCGAGCATCATTGTCACCCACATAATATGAAACAAGATAACTATGAGCTCGACGTTCTATGACTTTTAACCCTGACTCCACAACCGCGCGATATGTGGTCGTCGACACCTGACATAGGCCTCCTCCAGCCTCTGGTTCTGTCTTCTTGCCCCCTTCTTTGATCACCAATTCTTCTTTCCAACCCGCTTTTACTGTCACAGGACCAAGCAAACTATTGAATGATAAAGTGTCATCCGGCCCCAAGAGCACATTATTCAACAATCCAAGACCTCTCGTGATATTAAAAATACGCGCCTTACTTGAGCCTGCAAAACGTGAATATCCAACTCCCAAAAGATCGGTAAGTCCCAGATCTCGCCCATCAGAAGAAATAAAATGAGCGGGATTATGCTCAACGAGCAAAGCAATCTCCACTGGATCTTCCTTGGCAATGGTTCCATCAGGTAAAACTCCATCGTCGAAATATAACTCAATCGCAGTCTTACTCTCCCGCTGATCAACATGGTATCCATCCTGCAGCTGTCCGGAAACCATTGCATATTTACTGCCTGTCTCCGGCCAAGAAACCGTCACATTCTCTTGATCTTGTTCGATGATCGGCAAAGCCTCTTTCATGATTTCTTGCCAGTATTTCTCATCAAGCTGTATCTGCAATCGACCAACATCAGGAACAAAAGCAAGTCGACTCCAGTCCTCACTAGGACTTACTTCCGTTTGGAACTTTTTACTGCCATGACTGTATGTCAGCTTCACACTTTTATTGAGCCAGTATTGACTCTTATTTATGACATCGTAAGCCTCCTCATCGGAAATATCTGGTTGTCCATGAAATGTATTCACCAGTACAGGCAAAATGTATCCATGATCTAACATATGATGCACTGTTTGCTGCAATTGAGAAAAATCCGTGGTCAGATGTGACTCGGCAGCTACTACTTCGAAGTATTGCTTTGTTTTTGCCTTCACCAAACGCACCTTAGCATCTTTTGGAGGTGTGGAAATCTCAGGGATAGTACGCTCTAGTGCATGTTCAAACATTGCAGCATCAATCACCAGACCATTGGGCAACTGCCTGGGGATAATGAGAGCAGCCCACACGTCATGAGGTCTACGTCCACGCAAATCACTCAAAGCACGTTCAAAATCAAAGCTGATTCCCAACTCACTCAAAGACAAGTCATATGACTTCCCATCAACAATAAAAGAAATCCCCCTACCTACCAAGGAACTATACGAATCATGTAATACCTTTTCTGCCTCAACATACGTAAGGCCTCCAACAGGAATGGTACCAACATACGTATTTGGTAAAGTTCGATTTTGATAAAAATTTTCGAATCCCAAATAAACACTTACCAAAAATATCGCTATTAAAGATATGTAAACACCAAAACCGATAAGCACAGGTCTAAGCCATACAAAGAAAGTAGATTTCTTTTTTGGTTCGTCTAAAACCTTTGCAAGAAGTGATTTCCCTTCCTGAGGTGAAACATGTTCAACTACCTTTTTGTGTGACTTGTTTTTCTTCTTTGCCATAACATAGACAAAATTTACTATTGATTATCCACTATAATTTGTACTGTTTTGAGAGCCTTTTTCGACAACTTCTTCGCCCCTCTCACAAAACGATATACTTCCTTCCTCTGAGCCAGATTTTTTACAGTTTTGAGTAAATCCTGCATCACATCAACTAATTCGTTTTTCATCACCAAAATTTGCCCGCTAAAACCATTCTCTTCTTTTGCTTTCGCTAATTCAGCTCGTAACAGTCTCCCCTTTCTCTTGGCGAAAAGGATACCAACAGTCAAACCAACCACTAAACCAATAACAATCGGTGTCGCCCAGGAAATCTTCTTTTCTTCAGCCATAACGTGTAAAAAACTACCCTCATAATACTACTTTACCGGACGAAGGGAAATATTTGCTTCCTTGAGTTCTTTTTCGGTTACCGGACTGGGAGCACCCAACATAAGATCTTGAGCTGTTTGATTTTTGGGAAAAGCAATGACTTCACGAATATTAGGCTCATGGGCAAAAAGCATCACCAGACGATCCAGTCCCCAAGCAATACCACCATGAGGAGGTGCGCCATAAGAGAAAGCTTCCAAAATGTGTCCAAACCTACGCTCAGCATCTTCTCCGCTAATATTCATCAAGGTAAATACTTTCTCTTGTAAATCACGCTCATGAATTCTTACCGACCCACCACCGATTTCATTGCCGTTGAGAACAATATCATGTGTAACAGCACGAGCTTTTTCAGGATCTTTGTCTAATAAATGTATATCCTCATCCATAGGTCGAGTGAAAGGATGATGCATGGCCTGGAGATTTCCTGTTTCCTTGTCACGTTCGAACATAGGAAATTCAGTGATCCACAGATATGCCAAGATGTTTTCATCGCGCATGTTTAACATGTCGGCGATTGCCAAACGCACTTGTCCCAAACTCTCACAAGCAGTAACAAAATCCCCTGCACTAAAGAAAACAATGTCGCTTTTATTTACACCAAGAAATTTAAGCAATTCTTTTTGGCCATTCTCATCCAGGAATTTCAAAAAAGTCGACTTCACTTCGCCATTTTGATCCAAAGCTAAATATGCTAAACCCTTCGCACCTTTGCTCTTCGCAACTTCAGTGAGATCATCGATTTGTTTACGACTCATATCAGCCTTTCCGGACACTTTCAAAGCTTTTACCACTCCACCATTTTTCACTGCATCACTGAACACTTTAAAGCCACTCTCTTTCATAAGAGCTGAAACATCAACAAAAGACAAATCGAAACGAATATCTGGTTTGTCACTGCCGTAGTTATCCATAGCTTCTTTCCATGTCATTCGTACAAACGGCTCATGAGCAATGCGTTTTTCCGGGAGAAACTTTTTGGATAATTCAACCAATAATCCTTCGTTAATTTTCAAAATATCTTCTTGTGTCACGAATGAAAGTTCCTCATCCAATTGGGTAAACTCAGGCTGTCTGTCTCCTCTTTGATCTTCATCACGGAAACATCGGGCAATCTGGAAATAGCGCTCCAAACCACCAACCATACATAATTGTTTGAGCTGTTGTGGACTCTGAGGCAAAACGTAAAAATTACCGGGGTGCAGGCGACTGGGAACCAAATATTCTCGAGATCCCTCAGGCGTTCCTTTGATCAATATTGGCGTTTCAATCTCAAGAAAACCATTGTCAGAAAAATAATCACGAATATGCTTGATCACTTGATGTCGCAACTTGAGATTGTTCTGAAGACGTTCTCTGCGTAAATCCAGATAGCGATATTTTAGACGTAATTCCTCATTCACATCTTTTTCTTGATCAATTTCAAATGGTGGTGTCTTGGCAGGATTAAGAATCTTCATGTCAGTGACATGAACTTCAACTTCACCGGTAGAAATATTTTTATTGATCATACCTTCAGGTCTTGCAGCTACTTTCCCGGTAATAGAAATGACAAATTCTGAACGAATTCCTTCGGCCAATGCATGAGCATCACCACTAATTTCAGGGTCAAAAACAATTTGAGTCAGTCCATCACGATCACGCAAATCGATAAAAATTAATGTTCCATGATCACGGCGACGATGCACCCAACCAGCTAAAGTAATTTTTTCGCCCACCAATTTTTTCGAAAGCTCCGATGAAAAATGACTACGAAACATAAAAGTTTTAAATGCACGCACAATATAGGGTGAGGATATTTGTTTGTCTAGAAAGACAGTGAACTATTCGCTGTGCTCAAGTTCACCACACAAACCACTTAATATCTTCACATAGCAAAATAGCATTCTCAGGCGTGCCATGAACCTGAGCGCAGCGAGGAAAATGCAGTCTACTACTCACTTCGTTCGAGTACACTGCAAAAACCACTCTATTATTTACGAATATACTGTGAACAGCATGGTTGCGCCAAATACCCGAGCGCAGCGAGTGGTTTTTGGGACGCGCGATGGGATTTGAACCCACGACCCTTAGGACCACAACCTAATGCTCTAACCCCTGAGCTACGCGCGTCATAGAAGCTTTGGCAAATTAATATGTTTATTATCTTTTGTAAAGAAAATTTCTAGACAAGAGAGCTACGCTTCCGTACTATTAAACTTGTCTTAAAACGTTATCCATGATCAAGTTTTCTTCACGTTTCATGGCACTCATACAAATTTTCGCCTTGATCCTTGCACCGTTTCAAGCTCTTGCTGCAGCCAACTTTCCCGACGTTCCTGTATCGCATCTTCACTATCAAGCCGTTCAATATTTACGAGACCGTAATATTATCAATGGCTATCCTGACGGTTTGTTTCGACCGGAAAATGTCGTTACGAGAGCTGAAATCTTAAAAATTGCTGCGAATGGTGCAAGTATTGCAACGGTCAGCTTCGCATCACAACCGGCAGCATTTCCCGATGTAGCAAACAATCATCCACTCAAACAATATATTAATTGGGCCCAGGCTACCGGAGCAGTAAAAGGTTATTTCGATGGAACCTTTCGGCCTGAGGCTACCGTGACACGCGGAGAGGCGGCTAAAATTTTGCTCAAGATTAATAATATCCAGCCCGATCCTCCGACAAATTATTATTTCCTTGACGCCCCTCAGACCATAGATCTCGCACCCTATATATATTTCGCTGTATTAAAGAATCTCATCGTCGCACAAGGCAATATTTATGGCACGGGCGTTGGCATGAAACGTGGTGATGTTGCCGAAATGATGTATCGCGTGCTCATTATCAAACAAAACAATTACGCACCGTTTGGAGGACAACCATCTTCGATACCGACCCCAACAGTTGCAGCGAAGACACTCAATATCAGTATTCAAAACTTCGCTTACAATCCCCCTTCAATCTCTATCAATAAAGGAGACACTTTGGTTTGGAAAAACATGGATGCCGCTCCTCATACGGTCACAATTCAGAATATGACCAGTGGTCAGGCAGGCTTCTTTGATTCCGGAACTTTAGCTCAGGGGCAAGAGTATAGATTCACTTTCAACCAAACTGGCACATTCACCTACAAATGCACTTTCCATCCGACCATGGTAGCCACAGTGACAGTACAATAAATTGAGTATGATCGAAGCACGAACACTCCAGGGTTTCTCTGATTTCTTACCGGAAGACATGTATTTACGTCAGTATCTGATGGATACCTGGCGACATACTTTTGAATCATTCGGTTATGGTGCTCTCGATACGCCAGCATTGGAGTATGAAGATATATTGATGGGGAAATACGGTGAAGAAGAAAAACTTATTTATCGTTTCACTGATAATGGAGATCGAAAAGTAGCCTTACGATACGATCAAACAGTTCCACTCGCACGAGCGGTCGTACAACATCAAAATGATATTAAATTCCCTTTTAAGCGTTATCAAATAGGGAAAGTATGGCGCGCAGATAGCCCTCGCAAAGGACGTAAACGTGAGTTTTATCAATGTGATGCTGATATCATTGGTTCTGTCAGTCCTTTGGCTGATGCGGAAATACTGTGTGTTATCGATCAAGGTATGAAAACCCTTGGACTGGATGATTATGTGATCAATCTCAATCATCGCGGTATTCTGGAAGCAATGATGAACAGTTGGGATATCCCAGAACAATTTCATATAGAAGTTTTTCGTGCTATCGATAAATTCGATAAAATCGGTGCAGATGGTGTAGCCAAAGAATTAATGACTCGCAAGGTTCCCCCAGATGCTCACAAAAAAATCTTAGAGCTCCTGGACTGGAAGGAAACTGACATTGATAAAGTGTTTAATTTTTTAGAAAAAAAATTCGGCAATTCTCCTGCCGCTCAAAATGGTATTACTAATTTACGCAGAATCACTGAATTAGCCTTAGCTAGCAAAGTGGATCCGGAAAATATTTTCATCAATCTCAATTTGGTGCGAGGGCTCGACTATTACACGGGTGGAGTTTTCGAGGTAACCGTACCCGTATTCGGTCGTACTGCCCTTGCTGCTGGTGGCCGCTATGACAAGCTCACCCAAGCTTTCTCCAATCACAATTTACCAGGAGTCGGTGTTGGCATTGGTTTCGAAACTCTCTATGAATTACTGAAGGAACATCCGATTACTTTCCCCAAGACTGCACCGGAAATCTTACTGGTTGCTTTCAGTAATGAACTGCTTGCGGATGTCAGCAACATTGCTGCAGAGTTAAGAGCTATCGGTAAACGAGTGATGGTCTATCCTGGTGGTGCGGAGAAGATGTCGAAACAACTCAAGTATGCTAATGATCTCAAGATTCCTTATGTATTGATCTTTGGTCCCGATGAAGCTAAAGCAAAAAAGATTCAGCTCAAAAATATGGAAACCGGCGAATCCCAGACGATTAAGTTGGATGAGTTGGTGAATAAAATGAGCGTTATTTAGGTCAAAGTTTTTGTCAAGAAGTTTGTTTTCATAATTACTATGATTTAATGACAAAAAGTTATGCTGTCGCATGAGGGTGGTCGCCTAAGGCGACCCCAGGCCCCAACGGGGACCCTTCGGGGGCGGGAGGGTGGTGATAATGAGAAAACTTTCAAAAAATTCGTGTCCTTCGTCGAAGTTTGGCCCAGAATCATTATTTTTCAGACGATCATTACTTTCGTTATAGGTTACATTTGGACCTTCATCTTCGGACTGAACCTTTCCAGTTTTTTCAGTCTGGGTTTCGTTTTGTTTGTATTAATTTTCATCAGTATCAAACAAAATTGGTGGCTTCTCATCTTCGGTCTAGCTTTTGTATGCCCTTGGCTCTATTTGGTTTACTTCCCCATTCATTGGTACATTATCTCCCCCCAAGTCTTAACGTTAACTTATTTAATAATAGGCATCAGTATTTTTCTCTATGGTCATTTGATTGAACCCCACTGGATTCGAGTAAAACAACTCTCAGTTCCCAGCACAAAATTTCCAGATACGCTTGTCTTTATAAGTGATACTCAATCAGATTCTTTTGGCTATCGAGAAAAGAAAACCATCGACATAATTAAGAATATTAAACCCAAAATCATTTTTCATAGTGGCGATATTTATAATGGCACAGCCACTTCGAATTCCAAGGCCAGCAAGGCCGCTTATCGTTTGCTCAAGGAAATATCTGCTATCGCACCTGTTTACATTGTCCCTGGTGATCATCCTATGAGTATAGATGAAGTTAAAGCATTATTGAAACCACTGACTAATGTAACCTTCCTCAACAATCAAAAAGCGAAGCATATTTTGAATAAAACTTCTTATGAAATCATCGGACTCAACCGTTATGCGCCAGAAACTTCTTTGTTAGCAAGCAAAACTGATTGTGATTATCGTATTGTACTTTCACATACACCTTCCCCTTGGATACAAGCTAAGCACTATCCATTTGATCTCATGTTCTGCGGACATACCCACGGAGGCCAACTCTGTCTACCTTTCTTTGGAGCATTCACATCCGGCACCATGCTGCCGCGCAAATTTGCTTATGGTTTATTCCAAAGTCAAACAGCCACTATGTATGTCACAAGTGGTATCGGCCTAGAGGGCTTGATAGCACCAAAAATACGTTTGTTCTGCCGACCGGAAATTATCATTATAAAGGGTCAAAAATGAAACCATTTTCGAGATTACATTTGCCTTTTCGGAAAAACATTCTCTATACTATGGACGAAACTCGCTAATTTTGTATGGCAAAAAACCTTGTTATTGTTGAGTCTCCTGCGAAGGCACAGACTATAAGTAAATTTCTGGGAAAGGATTATACGGTGAAGGCATCATTCGGTCATTTGCGTGACCTGCCAAAATCCAAATTGGGTGTTGATCCGGAGCATGACTTCGAACCAACGTACATCGTTTCCAAAGAACCAAGAGCTAAAAAAGCTATTGCTGAGCTCAAGGCTGGTTTGAAAAGTGCCGATAATGTCTGGATCGCTACTGACGAAGATCGCGAAGGAGAAGCCATCGGTTGGCATTTGACCCAGATACTCCCCATCAAGAAAGGCCAAAAAACCCACCGTATTGTTTTTCATGAAATTACCAAAGAAGCATTGCTCAATGCTCTCAAAAATCCGCGTGAGATAGATACTCATCTCGTCGACGCTCAACAGGCACGTCGCATCTTGGATCGCATCGTAGGCTATGAACTTTCCCCCCTGCTCTGGCAAAAAATCCGTTATGGTCTATCTGCCGGTCGTGTTCAATCTGTAGCAGTACGACTGATCGTGGAACGTGAACGAGAAATACGTGCCTTTGTTCCCGAGGAAAGCTGGTCCATAACCGGGAATTTTCTTACTACTAAAAAAAACAAGTTCTCTGCGTTATTAAGCCAGAAAAATGGCGAGAAAATCGGTCTCAAAGTCCAAGCGGATGCTGATGAAATTGTGAAAGATCTGCTCCTCCCACTTTCCGGAACAGTCACCAATGTCACCGAAAAAGAAAAGAATCGTTATCCTGCACCTCCATTTATTACTTCCACTTTACAGCAGGAAGCTTCTCGTAAATTAGGCTTCTCAGTCAAACAAACTATGGCTGTGGCTCAGCAACTTTATGAAGGTGTCGATTTACCCCAAGGTCGCACAGGTCTCATCACGTACATGCGTACCGATTCAGTAAACCTCGCCCAAAGTGCATTAGCGGAAATTCGCCAAGTGATCGGTCAGCATTTTGGGAAGGAATACTTACCAGGAGAAACCCGCTACTATAAAGGCAATAAACGTGCGCAGGAAGCCCATGAAGCGATTCGTCCCGTAAGTGCCGCACTCACTCCCGATGAATTAGATCGTCTCCATGTAGTATCCCCTGATCAATTGCATCTCTATCGTCTCATTTGGCAGAGAGCCATCGCTTGTCAGATGGCTGAAGCTAAGATCAAACAAGTAGCTGCTGATATTGAAACTCAAGGCGAAAAGAATAAGTATACTTTTCATGCTACTGGCCAAGTAATTACCTTTCCCGGTTTCATCAAAGTGTATTTGGAAGGAACCGATCTCGAAAGCAATCCCGACGATGAAGAAAGTTTATTGCCGCCGGTGAAACAAGGCGACGTTGTGCAGCTGGAAAAACTCTTACCTGAACAGCATTTTACTAAACCGCCGGCACGCTATACGGAATCCAGTTTAGTTAAAAAACTGGAGCATGAAGGTATTGGTCGCCCGAGTACGTACGCACCAACCTTATCAACTATTGTCGCTCGTGGTTATGTAGAAAAAGAAGGTAAAGCGCTAAGACCCACTGATACCGGTGAAGTGGTGAATGATTTCTTGGTAAAATTTTTCGAGCATTACATCAATACAAAGTTCACTGCCGAGATGGAAGAAAAGCTCGATAAAATTGCTGATGGAGAATTGTCTTGGGTAGAGGTCATTCGTAATTATTACACTCCACTTCACAAAGAGATTGAAGAAAAACAAGAATCAATCAAAAAATCTGAAGTTGTTAATGAAAAAACAGATGTTATTTGTGATGTCTGTGGAGCACCAATGGTTATCAAGCTTAGTCGTTTTGGAAAATTTCTTTCTTGTTCACGTTATCCTGACTGTAAAAATGCCAAGCCTTTAGAAGGAGGCACGGCACACGAACCGGTAGCTATTGGTGAGGATCCAATCACACTTCTGCCCATTACATTCCGCACCGGACGCTTCGGTCCCTATATACAGCTTGGTGAAGATACCAAAGAAAAAAAGGCTAAGAAAATCTCCACAGCCTTCGGTCCCAAACTCGTTCCGGTATCCCCAACTTTGCACAATCCACCGACAATTGAAGATGCTTTATTACTTCTCGCCTTGCCAAGAACATTAGGCACACTTGAAAATGAAGAAGTGAATGTCAGCATTGGTCGTTTTGGTCCCTATATCAAAAAAGGCAGCGAATTCCGTTCAATTCCCAAAGAAAAAGATATTCTCACTATAACCTTGGCTGAAGCAGAAGAGATTCTAAAATCAGAAAAGAAAGGTGGTCGCAAATCCGCACAGACACTCAAAGAACTAGGAACAAGTCCCTCCACAAAAAAGGCCGTCAAAATCATGTCCGGACGCTTTGGTCCTTATATCACTGATGGCTCCAAGGTTTTTGCCAGCATACCGAAAGACAGCTCTCCTGAAGAAATAACTCTGGAAGAAGCCCTAGAGCTATTGGCTGCCAAAAAAGGCAAGGGCGGAAAGGGCAAAAGCTTGTCCCGAGCAAAGTCGAGGGAGAAAAAGAAATAATTACTTTTTCTCTGCTACGATTGTTATTTCCAGAGAACCATTTTCTCGTTGCTTGGTTTCTGTTGTAGTACCGAAAGGCATATGAACAGTAACTTTATTATCATCTGGACCAAAAGAGATAGTTTTGTTGTCATCACGCAAACATTCGATAGAAGAGTATGTTGCGTTGCTGCTCAATAAACCTTTGGCCACATAACCGACACAGAAGCCCAGGCTAGCAATCGCTAATCCAGTACCCAAAGTTGTCCCTGTCCCTCCTTCACAACTGGAAATTAACACCGCACCTCCCAAGCCTACCGCCAAAGGAGATTGCAAAATCTTGTTAATAGCACTTCGCAAACCACTCGTTAGGTGAAACTCATCAAAATCACCATCATCATTTTCATCAGGACTTTCAGGCTCAGGGAAAAATTTATGCATAAGTAAAGTTAAAAGAGGTCGCAGGATAGCATAACTTGACAAATAAGCAAAATCAATTATTCTACTCAAAATCTAATGTCAAATCATATGTGGCAAATCATCAAGACTTTTTTACCGATTTTTTCGAAGCATAAATGGTGGACGATTCTTTATTTTGTCCTGACTATTATTATAGTTGCTTTAAGCGTCGCACAGCCATATTTTTATAAGGAAGCAATCGATGGATTTATCAATATCTTTCAAAAAACTGATTCTGCATTAATTCCGACGCATCTGGCAATTTTGGGCTGGTTTATAGCCTCGTATGGAAACAACATCTTGAGTGCACTGAAAGGATGGCTTTTTTGGGACATATATGGGAATCCAGCATATATTCAGATGTTGAAAGATCAATACAACAAAATTTTACATCTGGATATTCGCGAATTCATCGATAGAAAACATGGGGAATTATTAAAGTTAGTTGATAATGCCACCGATGCGTTAGTGAGTATTAATAATTTTATCTTCGATGAATTACTTACACCCGTACTTTCTTTCATCGTCTTGCTTGTTTTCGCTTGGAATTATAGTTGGCAACTTACACTCGCAAGTTTGGCCATAATTCCTTTCCATGCTCTTCTGGCCTGGTATAGCTATCGAAAGTCTGAACAATATGCCAAAAAATCACGCACTGCGTGGAATAAGATTTTTGGTCGCATCGGAGATACCTTCAATAACATTATCACAACCAAATCGTTTCACGGTGAACCCTACGAGTTTTCTGAAGTCAGCAATTTATCACTTGTTGCCTATCAACATCAGTCAAAAACGAATCGCATTTGGACATTCTTTGATTTCTTTGATGTCAATACTTTTGCCTTTGTCACCATTATCGTTATCGGTTATTTCCTGCTTTTAGACCAGCAAATAACTGTAGGGACATTATTAATGTTCGGCAATATCATCAACCGCATTCTGGCACCAATTAACTTACTCATGAAGAGCATCAAGAATTTCCAGACTCACATTATTAAATTCAAACAATTAAGCGAAATAACAGATCAAACTCCTCAAATCATTTCTCCTGTGGATGGTTATAAGAAAAGTACAATCGTTGGCTCAATTGTTTTGCGAAACGTAAATTTCGGATATAAAGAAGATAAAGCAGCAGTAAAAAACATCAATTTAACCATACATCCCGGGGAAAAGATTGCCCTTATTGGACATTCTGGCAGTGGCAAATCAACTCTAGCGCTCCTACTCATGCGTTTTTATGATGTAAGTTCGGGAGAAATATTGTTGGATAATATCGATCTTCGTAAATGGGACTATGATAACTTACGTTCTCATTTTGGCGTTGTCTGGCAAGAAAACATGCTATTCCACGACACACTTATCAATAATATTCGCTATGGCAAACAAGACGCAAATCTCGAAGAAGTTACAGAAGTAGCCAAAAAAGCACATGCGCATGAATTTATAAACGAGCTACGTCAAAAATACGATTCGTTAGTCGGTGAGAGGGGGGTAAAACTCTCTGGGGGAGAAAAACAAAGAGTTGCTATCGCCCGCGCTATGATCAAAAATCCAGAAATCGTCATCCTAGATGAAGCAACCAGTGCTCTCGATAGTAAAACTGAACAACTGGTACAAAAAGGAATTGAAAATCTTATCAAAGATCGCACTGCCATTATTATTGCTCACCGCTTATCTACCGTACAACATTGCGACAAAATTGTTGTTCTTGAAAAGGGTAATATTCTTGCAGTTGGAAAACATCAAGAGCTCGTTAAAACCTGCCCCACCTACAATGAAATGGTACAACTGCAAAGCCATGGTTTCCTCAACGAATAGTTTTTATATCTGTTGTACAGCAGTATTAAGGCTTTGCACCATTTCTCGGTAAAATCCTTCTGATCTCGCAGTCCATTGTGGTTTAGCATTGATACAATCACCACCCACATAACATCGGGAAATACTAGCGAAAGTCACACCACCACGATCGAAGTAGCCAGATTTCATGATCCGTGGGTATTGATTCCAAAAGTCAGCCCAAGACTGAAAAGGTCGAATATAAAAACCATCTGGTGTGGGATAAGAAAATCCCCCACCCTTGAGACCGACCGGATTATATTTTTTCTGCCCTTCACTAATAGCTAGTACAATTTTCCCTTGGGCATCCTTTTTCCGAAATTGTGTACCAAAATTACTCTCCGCCCCAGAAATAGCTACCAACATCAGACATTGATCACGGCTGACACGAGCCTTACTACATGACTTAAGAATATCTTCATGGGCAAATGGTGAGTTTTTTTGTTGCAAATATGATGCCAGTATTTTCTTCTCAATCCCACTTGGATAATATACAGGGCTGAGCCCTGTACCGGAGGCAAGGCCGACTGGTACAGGGTGAAATCCAATAATGTCAGGGTGAACATTCTGTAAACTATTCTCTTGTATTTGTTTGATCACATAACCAGAACTAAATCCCTTTTTGAGGTCATTGATTGCACCATTGAGAGCATTAATTTTAGCTTGATAGGTATCCTTCTCGGAACGAAGATTGTCGATGCGTTTTTGAATACAGACATCATCGCGACAAAAACCCGATGTGAGAAGCTGATACATAAGAAACACCATTAAACCTGCACCGATAAGGAGAGTTAATCTACCAACTAATTTTCGGGACCAGGCAATGCGTAAAGCAGGAAATTTTTTATCAGTACGAGAATTTTCCCAGGCAGGTGATAGGCCCCAAAGAGGACCCTTCGGGTGCGAATGAACATAGGTTGTGGACATAAGAATTAAAAATTAAAAATGAAAAATTAAGGACAAGAATGAAGAAGTAAGAATGGAGAATGAAGGAAAGGGAAAGGGTCAGAGTTCAGAGTTCAAAATTAAACTTAAGAAATGTTAAAACTTAGAATTTAGAACTTTGAACTTAGAACTTTTGTTAGCGATACGCTGAGAACATGTAAGGCTTAGCCAGCCAAGCCCTTAATTCTTTGGCTTGTCTTTTGGCAACACGTTTTTCTTTTCGCACTTTACTGAGGTTACGAATGGCATCCACAGAAGTATTAATGGGGTAAAACATAGAATGAAGGTTAAGGATGGGAATGAGAAACACGTTGATCAACGTTGCAGAACAAACTTAACAATTTACTTAGTTTTTAACAATAATTCACTCACCATTAATCAATTGACTTAACAAACAAAACTAATCAAAGTAATTAACTTTCTCCTTGATTAAGTTATTTGGTTCGCTATAGTGCGGGTAGTTACTGCAAAAAACATGCATATAGGTTCACTCTTCCATCAATTTCGCAAAGAAACTACTGGCGATCTCACGCTCAAATCATTAGCCAAGAAGATCGGGCGTTCTGATGTCTATATCATTCAGATCGAAAAAGGACGCACCAATCCTTCTGACAAAGTCCTAACCGACATATTGAGCAAAGGTTTTGATTTATCAAAACCACAGGCCATAGAAAAGGTAAAAGAATGGCGCATTAGCAGCATTCTCGGTCATAAAAATTGGCAAACTGAAAGTAAATCTCACATTACTGAAGAACCAAATTTCTTCCTCATTCCCCTCCTCGGCGCCATCAGTTGTGGAGACTTCAATTCTGCTCTTGAAACAAGTGATGAGACCTATCCTGTCTCTGCCAATCTCGTTAAGAAACCCAGTCAGTATTTCTGCCTTACCTGTAAAGGTATTTCTATGAGTGGCATCGCTGAAGATGGTGATGTGGTTTTAGTTAACACCAAGGCTGAGCCACATAATGGCAAAATCTGTGTCTTCCGCATCGGCGATGAAGCTACCATGGGCTATTTTCACCAGGACAACAAAGGCTTGATTGAGATCCGCAAAGCCAATAAATCATACCCTCCTCTTCGCATTCACGACGACGGCTTCGAGATCGTGGGCATCATTGAATACGTAATGAAGAAGATTTAGGCAATCTTCGGCAAAGCTCTATCCTTCACTTCCTCCACAATCATTTTTTGGAATTCAGTCACGGTCATGACTTCTTGTTTTTTTGTATGGAGATTACGAGCAGCCACAGAGTCTTTTTCAACTTCTTTGTCTCCGATCACCAACATATAAGGGATCTTCTGTACTTCGGCTTCGCGTATACGTTTACCGAGACTTTCATTGCGATCATCGATATGCACACGAATACCTGCTTTACGAAGATCTTCAGTAATTTTCTTAGCAAAATCATGATGAGTTTCAGCAATAGGAATGATCTGTACTTGTAATGGGGCCAGCCATGTAGGGAAAGCACCAGCGAAGTGTTCGATCATGACCCCCATGAATCTTTCGAGAGCACCAGAAATGGCGCGATGAATAACAACAGGACGTTCTTTCTCACCAGCTTCATTGGTAAACGACAAATCAAAGCGTATAGGCAAATTAAAATCACATTGAATAGTTGCCAATTGCCATTCGCGACCAATGGCATCTTTGAACATGAAGTCTAACTTGGGACCATAAAATGCCGCTTCACCCTCAACACTTTTGTAAGGCAATTTTTCGGCTTCACACAAATCTTTCAATGATCCTTCAGCAGTATTCCATACTTCATCAGTACCCAAATATTTTTCTTTATGCTCCGGATCACGCAAAGAAAGACGTACCCAATACTGATCCATCATACCCATGGTCGTATAAAATTCTTTGATTATAGAAATAATGGTTTTAAATTCCTCACCCATTTGTGATGTGCGACAGAACAGATGACCATCATCTTGAGTGATTGAGCGCACACGTGTAAGCCCTCCTAATTGTCCTGATTTTTCGTCACGATAGACCGTAGCTGGCTCAAAATAACGAATCGGCATATCACGATATGAAAACTGATTATCAGCAAAAATTTGCATATGATGAGGACAATTCATCGGCTTAAGAATGAAATCCTCCTCTTTACCTTTGACGCTAAATAACTCATCGCCAAACTTTTCTGCATGTCCGGATGTAACATAAAGTTCATACTTTGCAATATGTGGTGTCCAAACCCGCACATAGCCCCTATCCTTATGCAATTGCCATAAATACTCTTCGAGCTCACGACGAATAATCGCACCATTAGGCTGCAAAAGTGGCAATCCTGCACCAACCAATGGCGAAGAAGTAAAAAGTTTTAATTGTTGACCAAGTAAGCGATGATCACGTTTCTTGGCTTCTTCTTGTTGATGTAAGTATGCATCTAACTCTTTTTTCGTTTCAAAACAAACGCCATAAATACGCTGCAACATTTTGTTCTTTTCATCACCACGCCAATAGGCACCAGCAATTTTGGTCAATTTAAAAGCGCCGATCTGTTTCGTAGACTCAAGATGTGGGCCTTCACACATGTCGACAAACACTGAACCATTCTTGTAAAAAGAAATCTCCGGAACATCAAGTTCTTCGGCCATTTCCACTTTGTAGTCCTGTTTTATTTTCTTTAAGAATTCAATCGCTTTAGCTTTGGGTTCGAAATAATGCTCAAAAGATAAATCCATCTTGATATACTTTTTCATTTTCTCTTCTAGCAAAGCTAAATCTTCAGGTATCAAGGTACGAGGTAAATCAACATCATAATAAAAACCATTCTCCACTGTGGGACCGATGGCGAGCTTAGCTTCTGGGAACATTTCCATAACTGCCATTGCTAATACATGCGCGGAACTATGGCGCATACGCTCAATCTTGGAATCATTTTTTGTCGACATAAAAAAGTACACGTTTAAAAGCGACAAAAGTATACATAAGTCATTACAACTACGAAAGTTCTAAATTCTAAGTTCTAAATTCAAAATTAAACCCAACTTAGAACCTAGAACTTTGAACTTAGAACTATTTTCTCAATGCTTCTGCTGCTTCTTTCCTATCGGGCGCCGAGAACAAATACTTACCACTGACAACAATAGTCGTTCCTGCTTCTTTAAGAAGACGAATATTATCTACATTCACCCCACCATCGACGGCAATATGAGCTTGAGGATATTTGGTATGTATAAAGCGAATCTTTTCCAAAGTCTGATCCAAGAGCATTTGCTGACCACTAAAACCGGGATGTATTCCCATAATTAACACAAAATCAACCAAAGGCAGGAGTGTATTGATTTGAGTGATAGTAACTTCAGGGCTGAGAGCAATGCCTGCGTGAATCTTTCGATTTTGTAATTCATGGATTAATTTCTCAGGATATTTAACAGCTTGAGGATGGAAAATAATTGTATCAACATCACGGGCCTCAAACCAACGACTGATCACGTGAGGATGTGAGACCATGAGATGCAAATCCTTTTTCCACACGGTTGGGATCGCTTTTATCGTATCGACACCAAAAGCTAAGTTTGGAACGAAATTACCATCCATGACATCAATATGAAGTCGGTCGACAATGCCCTCGAGCGAATGTATTTCCTCATCAAGTTTGAGTGGATTGGCTGATAAAAGTGAGGCAGCTATTTGAATCATAGTTTGTTTTCTAAAGCGGTTATTTTATTCACTCGGCGTTCATGACGACCGCCTTCAAACAGTGTTTCTAAAAATGTTTTGACAATGTTTTTTGCAACTTCTTCATTGGTCATTCTCCCTGCCATCGTAAGAATATTGGCATCATTATGCGCACGACCTAAACGAGCCAATTCTACCGAATCGGCAAAGGCGGCACGAATACCATGAAATTTGTTGGCAACCATCGCCATACCAACACCCGTACCACACATCAAAATACCTCGCGAAGCAGGATCCTTCTGGACTTTTTCGGCGACCTTTTGAGCAAAGTCGGGATAATCATCATTATTATCTCCTTTAGAACCAAAATCTTTGGCTTCATGTCCAAGTTCAGCGAGCACTGCTAATACAGGCTCTTTGAGACTTTGTCCGGCATGATCGTAACCTAAATATATTTTCATATCATATCATTTTACCTTATCGGGAACCGCAAAGCTAGCTCTTTTATTGCTACCTTCTGACTATCGCTCACTTGCTTTTCTTTGATGATTTCAGCAATCCATTGACCTATCAGCTCCATTTCTAACTCTCTTAATCCTCGCGTCGTCAAAGCCGGTGTTCCCAAACGAATACCACTAGGCGCTTGTGGTGTGCCCCTATCAAAAGGGGATAAATTTTTATTCACGCGAATGCCAGCATCATTCAGCAATATTTCTATTTCTGCTCCATCAGTTCCCAAAGATGAAACATCAAGAAGTAACAAGTGATTGTCGGTTCCACCAGTAAGCACAGGAATAGCACTATTGATCAAGGTCCTCGCTAAAGTCTGAGCATTACTAATAATTTGCTTGGTATATTTCGAGAATTCTGGTTTCAGTGCTTCACCGAAAGCAATCGCCTTCGCTAAAGTCACATGATCATGGGGACCACCCTGTACACCTGGAAATACTGCACGAGCAAGTTTTTTTCCATATTTTTCTTTACTCATGATAATAGCTCCCCTTGGTCCACGAAGCGTCTTGTGAGTGGTCGTGCCAACCACATCACACAGAGGCACCGGGTTCTCCAAAACCTTTCCAGCAATCAAACCAGCTATATGAGCAATATCCGCAAAGAGAATTGCGCCCACTTTATCAGCAATGGTTCGAAAACGTTGCCAATCTAAATTACGACTATAGGCCGAAAATCCAGCCACAATCATTTTTGGTTTGTGTTCAGCGGTTAATTTCTCAACTTCATCCATATCTATGATGAATGTTTTCGGATCAACATGGTAATGAATAAAATTATAAAATCTTCCAGAGAAATTAGCTTTGAGACCATGAGAAAGATGACCACCATGATCGAGTGCCAGACTTAAAACGGTGTCGCCGGGTTCCAAAAAAGCCATATATACAGCAATATTAGCTGGCCCACCCGAAAGTGGTTGGACATTGACATATTCAGCCTGAAAAAGCTTCTTAGCTCGCTCACAAGCGAGATTTTCTACCGTATCAACATTCTCATTACCAGCATAATAACGTTTACCTGGGTAACCTTCAGAATATTTGAACATAAAAGGACTGGCCAAAGCCTCACGCACCTCAGGGGAGGGGTAATTTTCTGACGCAATCAATTCTAAACCGGAATTTTGTCTTTGCCATTCTTTCTCTACCAATGCTTCGATTTCTGGATCATTAAACTTCGCCATAAGGAAACGTGATTTCTTCTGCAAAGTAACAGATTTGCTGGCATCAGGGCAATGTAGAATGTAAAATGTAGAATGTAAAATTTGTAATTACTTGATTCTACAGTCAATTCTACATTTTAAACTTTACATTTAACATTCATGAGTAGCGATCAAGAACTTTGGGCAAAAGCAGCGGAAAAGTATCATCAGTTTGTCGGTAGTCCTCAAGACAAATTGCGAATGGGACTCCTCTATCCAACTATTTTTGAAATATTAGGAAATATCCAGGGAAAAAGTCTTTTAGATATAGGCTGTGGAAATGGGCTGTTTGCCTTTGAGATTTCCAAGAAAGGAGCACAAGTCAGTGCGTTCGATAGTGAAGCAATGGTGAACATTGCTCAGGAACACTTTTCTCATCCCAACATTGAATTTCGTACACATGACGCTACAAAAGCATTCCCTTATCATGACCAAAAATTCGATGTTGTAACAGCAAATATGGTCCTTATGGACATGAAAAACATCGAGACACTTTTGAAAGAGAGTCATCGAGTCTTAAAAGACCATGGTAAAGCTGTATTTTCTATTCTTCATCCCTGTTTCACTCCACCAGTTGGCCGCTTTCGTCGCGGAATACTCGGCAGAGTCAATAAAAAATATGCGTATTTTCATGCCAAAAATTATTTTTCTCCATTTGAAAGCACAAAAGATCTGCTCGGCAAAAAAACAAACTATTATCACAGAACAATAAGTGATTATATGCAAAACTTCCAAAAACATCATTTTGTCATGACAGATATATTTGAACCAAAACCAAACGAGCAATGGATAAAAAATAACCCTGATCTGTACCATGCAGATCACATTGCTCTCTTTCTCCTCTTTGTACTTCAAAAAACAAGATATTGACAAATTTATATAAAAGCTATATTGTTACAATCTTGCTTTCAATGTATGTCAGAACAAGGTATGTCAGAACAAGATATCGATAATAATGCGCAGACGCTGAAGCCAAATCCTTTACCCGTGTCTGAACAATTAACACATCTCGAAGAAAGCACAGCAAATCCAGTCATACTCAGAGCACGCAGGACAATCGCCATAAATATAAACCACCACTGCGAAATCATTATCCCTCACGCGAAAGACAAAGCAAATCTTGAAAAAATCGCACAAGAAGCAAAGTCTCATTATAGAGCATTACAGACAACACCTGGTGCACACACCAATGAGTTAAGAGGAGCTAGAGAAACTTTCGAAGCCAACGTGAAGCAAGCAGGCATTAAATTGGAACACATTGTACAACTCATCATGCATGCAAAACAAAGAAGAAGTAGGGAATGGGAACAATTGCAAATGATTGAGGCGCAAGCAATGGCAGATGAACAAGAAAACGAATATTTCTCAAAGCATCATCTACAGCACCTAGAATTACAAAGAAGCTTACAAGCTTTGATTGCAAAAATCAGACAACATCTTCAAACACTTACAACTTTGAAAATTGATATCGATCAAACTTAATCACTAACAATCAACTTTATGAATCAACCAAAGAAAAATCCTGAAACAGGGACCGGATCACTAAGATCCTTGGACGAAGTCCTAGACCAATATGAGGTTTTGGCAAGATCTGCAAATCCTCATGAAAGATATCAGGCAAGTACGTTCCTTGAACAAATACTTCCCATATGCCAGCAATTATTACGATCAGCAGAGCAAAGAAAAGTCTCTATGGTAAAGGGCATCGGTATTGAAAGAGACCAGATCTATCTCGAAAATAACCGAGGAAGTCAGTTTGAACTCGAACCCGGTATACATGCTCAGAAAGAACTACACGCAGAGAGAACAAATTTAGCAAGAACAATTCTGCAGCTAAAAACTCGTCTCCAGACTATGCTTGTAGCAATACCGGAACAGGACACTGGAAAGACATACGAAAACATTCGTCCTATTTCTGATCCCATGAGGCTTTTGACGAAATTGCATGGAATAAGCGCAGAATTAAAAGCTCTTGGCATATCAATCTAATGAGATCTGTATCAGCAAAATTGCTGAAAGAAAAACCATATGGTATAATGGAATTGTTATGGTAAGAGAAAAGAAATCCCCCAATTCAAAATACTCTATAGAATCTCACATGTAATGTGAGGTCGTTTACTTAGTCTTCAATTTTAAAAACTTGTGCATATTTTATTCTTAAATCAAAACATTATTCGTTAGACAAACAAATATTACTAAAAAATAAACTCACCCAGTGTTCTTTGAGTTTGTATTTCCACCGAAACGTTTTGTATAGGTGGATTTATCCACCAATTTTGCGTGGTTTCATCTGTCCCAATGACAGATTTAGAACCTACAATTTTTTAATTTTCAATTTTAATTTTATATGAACTTATTTACATCGTGGCTGAAAGATCAGAAAGATGATCAAAAACCACAAACAAACCCACAAATCAAACCCAGTGCACAAGATCTTGTGCCCCAACCGAAGTCCGCGCACCCCAAATCTGCACCTCAACCCAGGTCTGCACCCCAACATAAGACCTCCTCACAATCGACGCATCCACGCCAACATCAAGCACGACATGGATCTCGTCCGCCTCAACATCGCTCGCATCGCGGTGGGCCACAACCCAAACGACACGCATTCTCCAACGAACCAAGCAGCAGTACTCACCCGATACCTGCTTTAGGCCCCAATAAACTGAGAGTTATTACTCTTGGTGGTTTAGAAGAAGTGGGAAAAAACTCTATCGCCTTTGAATACGGTGATGACATCATTATCGTCGACATGGGCTTACAATTTCCGGATGAGAATATGCATGGTATCGACTATGCAGTGGCTGATTATGGCTATCTCAAGGGCAAAGAGAAAAATATCAAAGGCATCATCATCACTCATGGTCATCTCGATCATATCGGTGGTATCCCTCATGTCATGCCAAAACTTGGTTTACAAATCCCTTTGTACTGTACTCAATTGACCGCGGCACTTATCAATAAGCGCCAAGAGGAAACCAAGCAAAAGCTTAATATTAATCTCATCAAAGAAGGTGAAATCCTGCGTCTTGGAAATTTTACAATTGATTTTTTCCGGGTAAATCACAGTATTCCCGGTGCCGTAGGTGTATTCATCAAATCCCCTGCTGGCAATGTCGTCCACACTGGCGATTGGAAAATCGACCTTACCCCAGTCAATGATGAGGTCATCGACTTTGTAAAAATCGCTGAGATCAGCAAACAAGGCGTACTTGCAGCTTTCTGTGATAGCACCAATGCTTCACAAGAAGGTTTTCAGCTCTCTGAAAGTGCTGTACGTAACCCTATCGAAGGCATTTTTATGAAGTCCCATGGACGTATCATCGTTGGTACCTTCGCTTCCAATCTCAGTCGTATTCAGCAAATCATTAATCTAGCAGAACAATATGGGCGCAAAGTTGTACCGCTTGGTAGAACCATGACGAATAACATTATTATTGCCCGCAACTTGAAATACATGAAGGTGGCTCCACACACATTGATCACCATTCAAGAAGCCAATAAATTGCGTCCTGAGCAAGTCGTGATCGTACTCACTGGAGCTCAAGGTGAAAAAAATGCTGCACTTATGCGTGTAGCTGCCGGTGAGCACAGGTTTCTCCAAATCCAGCCTGATGACACCGTATTATTTTCTTCTTCTATTGTACCTGGTAATGAACAAAGTGTGGGCCAGTTGATGGATCGTATCTATCGTCTCGGAGCCAAGGCTGTGAATTATCGTATGATGGAAGTCCATGCTGGTGGCCATGCTAAAGCTGAAGACACCAAATTGCTCTTAAGACTACTCAAACCTAAATATTTCATCCCAATCGAGGGGAATCATTACTTGCTTCGCCGTCATGCAGAAATAGCCGAGAAAGTTGGCTATAAAAAGCACAATATTATCATTCCTGATAATGGCTCCGTCATTGAATTTGATAAGCAAGGCAATGCTACTATGCTCAAAGAAAGAGCACCGCACAATCTTGTGGCCATCGATGGTCTGGGCATGGGCGATGTCGGAGAAACAGTACTCAATGATCGCCATGAAATGGCTCAAGATGGAGTGTTTGTAGTCACCTTAGTGGTAGACAAGAACAAACCAGAATTACGAGCCGTTCCTGATGTTATCACTCGCGGATTTATCTATGTCCGTGGCTCTGAACAACTCTTAACTGAAGCAAGGAATTTGGCCAAGGAAACATTTGTGAAGAACAGCAAATTGTATCCTCAAAACATTCCTGAACTGAAAAATATCATTCAATCAACACTATCTCAGTTTCTCTTCAAGCAGACAGAGAGAGAACCGATGGTACTTCCGATGATTGTACAAGTCTAAACCAGTTCTAAATTCTAGGTTCTAAGTTCTAAGTTGAACACTTAGAACTAACTTAGAATTTAGAACTTAGCACTTAGAACTTCCATTCCCTCTTTTGTCGTCTTCAGCTATAATGTAAAGAAGATCATATATCATGGATATACAAAAGTTTTTTGCCAAAAATCGACTACGCAATGATTTGCCAATAATCAATAATTTCGGCATCGAACTTGGATTAAGTTTGGTAAGTATTAGAAATGAAGAGGTGTCAGTAGTAAGTGCGACATTCCCTCAGAAAATATGGCGATCATTCAAGAGTGGTGTTCGTTTTGTTGTCACAACAATTCTCATCTTTGGTGTTATTCAGATCGGTATCAATTTCCCGGCCTACAAGCAGAAATATGATTTCTTCAGAGAAAAACAATTATCAATCAAAGACCCAAACAAAGAAATTCTTAAATCTCTTCAAAGACCAACAACTTCCGAGTCCCTTAGTGCAATTCAAGTAGCAGAAGCTGCCAGTCAAAGCGTCGAAGATAGCTTTATCAATCATAAAGAAGTCATCAATTTTAATAATTTTGAAATTGCTCCCACGGATAATCGAATCGTTATCGGGAAAATCGGGAAGAATGTTCCTATTATGGAATTAAGTGACGACAAGTTGAAAAACGGAGACTATGACGGCCTCGAGAAAGATATTCAAAGTTCACTCCTGAAAGGGATCGTGCATTATCCCGGCACTGTTGAACCGGGCCAGATCGGTAATGCTTTCTTTACAGGTCACAGCTCGAATTATGTCTGGGTAAACAGCAAATACAACGACGTGTTGGCCTTGTTAGAAGAGCTGGTCGTTGGCGACAAAGTAACTCTCTATTGGAAAGGCAAAAAATATGTGTATCAAGCGTATGACATCAAAGTGGTAAATCCCAAAGACACATGGGTACTTCAGCAAAGTGGCAACGAATATCCCTCTATCATGACCCTCATGACATGTACACCCGTGGGCACAAGTCTAAAAAGATTGGTGGTTCGATTCAAACAATTGTATCCAAACCCTACGCTCAATACTGTCCCAACAGGTAATGACGCCATTATCAAAACCGGCGCACAGACACTCATTAGCAACTAACAATTACCAATCGAAAATTAACAATTAACAGTGAAACTCAAACCAAAATAAGAATGAGTTCGCGTCCCAATTGTTAATTGATAATCGTTAATTGTTAATTAATGTATTCATCCAAGATTGTTCCGGAAAAAGATGGTAAAACAACGTATCTGACGTCCCCTGAGTAGTCGCGATAATTCCCTTGTAAGGAATAATTGCGATATCTGCAAAATCATTTTCTATCGGTAAGATCTTCGCTGGTTCTACAAGAACCAAAGCATAGTGTCCATCTTGCAACTTCGCTAGCCACTCAACCTTACTGTAAGGTTCAAGCATTATTACATCATGAGCCGCCTGCCCCGAGAAAAGTAGTCCTTTTTTAGGAGAAATAAACCATATCTTAGCATTTTGAGTAAGAGCCAAGCCTTCTTCACCATGATCAAAAACGGTGGCATGCGACCAAATATTCATGATAGCCTCTAGAGAAGTATCAAAAAGCACCGCTTCACCGGTAGTTTTTTGCCAAATCACATAGTCAGCTAGAACAAATAATTTTTCCACTTTACCATCGGCAGTATCTACCTCAGTAATTTTTTGCGGGAGGCCACTGATCAATGATTGTTTCCATAAAACGCTATTTTTGACAAACCACACATCCTGACCAGAGACTTGAAAAGCATCAACTCCCTCTTCGAAAATTTGCATACTTATTGTTCCATCTGCAGATAATTTCTGCATCGTAATATCACCACCCTGCTTTGCAAATACTACATAATCTCCATGAAACTTATAAAGACTGCGGGTATTTTGAAACACAGGTATACCTTTTAACTTTTTACTGAGATGATGAAGAACATCTACAAAATATGCTTGGTTACCATCGACGACAATGCACGCATCACCCAGCACTGTGCATGAATACTTTGCATTTACGCCTACAGGCAAGAAATATACCTTTACCAGAGTTCTCTTTTGTAAAATCCACCAACCAATACCGTCCGCATTTTTGACCAGAAGCATCTCTGCACCTGGAAAAGCTTCAATCTTCAGTACTGAAGAAGACATTTGCAAATTACGCCAATTATCTCCACGTGGGAACAGCGCTACTTCATCAACGTGCGTAACTAATTCCGAAACAATATCAATTGGGAAAGAAACATTCTGGTATCCAGAGTAAGCCATATCTACCGTATATGTTCCTGGTAAATAATGTGAAAGATTCACAGGTGTTGTCTTCTTTATATCAACACCATCTACAGTCACTACAGCTCCAGACGGAAATGTATTTATTTCAGCTAGACCCGTGGTCAGAAATTTTCTCGTTTGCAAATCAACCGTATATCCTTGCGCCAAAACAATCACCACCGAGCTGATGAAAATATAAAGAATGACCGTTACAATGCTGAGACCAAACCTGCGCCACATAGAAATGTAAAATGTAAAGTGTAAAATGTAAAATTAATAGCACCCTAACCCCATTTTACATTTTGTAATTTTAATCTACTCAGAAGAGGGAGCATCAGTGGTGACGCTTGTCACCGGGACTTCTCCACCGGTACTGGTAGGACGAACAATATCTTCTCCTGTTTGCACGACCCCATCAGGAAGCGCGCAACTAGTTTTATCCGCTAATATTCGTAAATCTTGTCGACCAGACACAGGATCTTTGCCATCAAATATCCATGTAGGATATCCGGTGACTCCAGCTTCATCGCAAATATCGGCCTGTTTCCCGGGTTGATCAATATTACACTCTACATATTTTATATATTCAAAAGCACGGCCAAAATCTCGTATTTGTGCTTTGCAATGAGGGCATGTTTTTGATCCATAAAAAACTGTCTTTTTCTCAGTCAAACATTTTGCGAATTCAGTTAAATTGCCAGGTGATAAGAAACGGAAATAACCAAACACCAAACCAGCAATAACGAGCGGTAACAAAACCCACACAAAAGCAGGGATTTCTTTTTTTGAGGAGTGTTCCATAGATAAAATAAGCTAAATGCGGGAAGAGAATACCACAAATGAAGATGAAGATGAAGATTTGTAACGTTGCAGAGATAAAGTTACATGAGGGGTGTTAGGATTGACGAGGTGTTGGTAATAGATGGAAGCAAGTTTCTGGAATGG
>Ga0209641_10000171_pt1 | contig 53459 bp, 51 predicted proteins | sample RifCSP16_1_FD_184022 | JGI IMG/M metagenome (GOLD analysis project Ga0209641, IMG submission 184022) | Soil microbial communities from Rifle, Colorado - Rifle CSP2_sed 16_1 (SPAdes) (version 2) | ecosystem: Environmental > Terrestrial > Deep subsurface > Rock core/Sediment | place: Rifle... | reverse complement strand
GCAAGACCTATCGCGAGCCAGGCGTGCCACGAGCGCACGCGTGCTTTGCCGACGACGACAACATCGTTCCTGAGAGTTCTAAAAGTATCATTTACTAAACTCATTGGTTTGTTTTTATTTTCATCGGCCATTTTGATATTATTTGCGACTTTATATTACTTGTCGTCAGATTTCAATAAAAAGTTTTTCGAGATAATTCTCTACAACCCATCCGTCAGCTCCGGAATCAAAATTTACATACCACCACCAGTATCCATCCACGTAAGCAGGGTATGTTTGACTAGCAGGATTGGGTGGCGGCATAGAAACTGTTCCGAGCGCCCCGGCATTTTGCATGCCAAGGATTAAGCAGTTCTGGCTTGAACACGACCTTACATTTATTGGGCCTTTGGTAACTCCTATGAGATCCCCAATTTTAAATTTATTACTGATCAGCGCCGTAATACTAAACGTACCGTCGCTCGAATCGGACGATAAACTATTGGAAATTTGAATAATATACATGCCATCAGGAATTGATTGCCCGCCCAAATTTTGTCCCACTGTCCAGTTAAACGATCCTGAGTCCGGGATATTCTTGGCGATCGGCAATGGCGGAATAACAGTTGGAACCGGGCAAGGGCTAGATGAACATGGCAATCCAGACACCTGAACTAGAGTAATAGTTACCGGCTCCGGAGTGGGAGTTGGGCAAGGCAAACTGGTGCCGCAGTAAGAAATAGGTCTATTGTATGGCTGCCACGTAATTGTTTTACTTACACCTTTCTGCCATATCTCTTTTCCATTCGGGACAAGAACTGTAATAGTTGGTTTGACAAACGTCATCGTCGCAACCGCATCGAGTCTGGGCTTTGCCAGACCGCTAGCAATAATATTGCCTCCCGAGTATGGGTTGAGGTTATCAACGGCAACGCGGTAGAAGTTGTAGTAGTTTACAGTATTTGCCGTAAGCACCAGGAAATATTTTGCGCCGACAGTAAGCGTTATTGGGGATTTAAATGTCGCAACTAGGTTGAGCAAAGAAGAGGTTTGAGCCAGATCGGTAGATTCTGCATCCGACAGAGAAAGCGTTGTGCCAACGGATTGAGAAGCAAGAACAGCTGAAACTAAATCCGGTCCGGTTCTCGTTTTACGGATTGAGGCCGTAATTTGCTGTGTAGGAGTTCCTACCTTAGTTAAAGCTAGCCTAACCGACTGCAAAGGGAGATTAGTCGGAACAGTGAAGGACTGGTCAACTCTTTTATTCGTTAAAGTTCTTCCGAGGCCGACTGTGGCACGTGGGGTTTGCGAAATAGTGAGGACATAAGAGGTAGGCGACACCGTCTGTGCTGTCCCTTGTTCAAATTCCCCGGAACGGTTTGCAACATATAAAATGCCAGCGGAAATCCCGATTGCGAGACCAATCGCGAGCCAGGCGTGCCACGAGCGCACGCGGGTTTTGCCAACTACGACGAATTCTTTACCGAGCGTTTTTAAAGTATTTTGGACTAATTTTTCATTTGAGTTAGCCATTTTTTTTGTTTAATATTTGTAATGGTTTTAAAACGTCGAATCGGCTGACGACGCCGATGACCTTTCTATCTTTATCGATAACTGGTATTGGATTTACCCTGTGATGCTCCCGAAAAGTTTTTACCATCTCTTCGAATGAAGTTTCTGGTGTGAGCGTTAGTGGATCATCATTCATAACGTCTTGGACTTTAAGCGCCGTTACCTCTTTGACTTCTTTTTGAAATTCCGAACTATCCTGTTTAAAAACTTTTAAATTCTCCAAAACTTTCTGAAAGGTCGGCAAATGTATGGAAGAGCTTTTTTCGATCAAATCGTATTCCGTCAAAATCCCGACTAATTTGTTTTCTTTATCAACCACTGGTACGCCATCGAATCCATGCTCCATAATAATCTGCGCTGCCTTGATGAGCGCAGTTTCGGGTCCAACGCTTATCACGTTTTTCACCATCACGTCTTTAATAAAAATGTCGGCCATATTTTATTTATTTAACCCACTGGGATTAAGAGAAAAGACTTTTTTTGCTCCAATTAGCAAAAATGCCGCTCCCGCGGCAAAAAATATTAAATCAAAATTGGGGGAAGATTCAAAAATCCTAAATGCAAAGCCGAAGGCAAAAAACGCAAAACCCAATACGAAAAGAAGGATGCCTCCACGCAAAAACCCCCGCCATAAAAGAAAACTTTTAAGAACGACTAAAGCCGCCCCGAGTGTCAGCAGAATGCCGATGACGTTCAAAAAAATTTTCATACGAAGACTGGCGAAGAAATTAGGACAACAAGTAAAATCGAGAAGGCAGTCATAGAAGCAAGCTCCATCGAGATGTACCCGCCTTTCCCGCTGGCCGATCTTCTTCTTTTGCTCCTGTATCCAACTCTAGCTAGTTTTTGAAGGCTAAATTTGTCCCAAATTACGCCAAGAAACATCATCGCTGAGACGAAGCCCAGCGCGAAAAGAGAAAATGCTGGCGCGGCCGCTATCGCGTTCGCCATCCCATCAAGCGCGAGAGATGAGATACCGCCCATCGATATCGCAACTTCGGCCATGACCAATTTTGCCGGAATCGAAAGAGCTAGTACAAACGTTATAACCGAAAACGCAATCACGGTTTGCGTATCCGCATATCCTCCCTTATTTTTGCTTTTCCTTGCTTTAACTTTTCTCATATTAACTTTTTTCGCAATTAGCTTGTAAAATAAAAAATCGGCTCCCCACAGAGCGGGGTTACCGATTCAATTCTCTTATTTAAGTGTATACCCTTCGGGCTAAATCATTTGTGGATAAGCAAGGGCAATTTGGATTCCCACTGCTTGTCCCCTAATCTAGTCTTAGCTAGTTAGAACCTTGATAAGGTATACTATGCCGCCTTCCTTTGGAGCACTTTTTGGACTGCTTTCTTGATTGAACCTGCTCCCATGCCCAGCGCCTCAACCAGCTCGTTGGGATTACCCGATTCCCCGAATCTGTTACTCACGCCAACAAATTCGATTGGGACTGGGTGATTTTTAGCGAGGACCTCGGCAACGGCTGAACCCATGCCGCCTGCAATTTGATGCTCCTCTACGGTAACTATCGCCCCCGCATCTTTAGCGGCTTGGATAATCGTTATCTCATCCATCGGTTTTATCGTGTGGTTATTAATCACGCGAACTTTAATCCCCTCCTTTTCTAATTCGGCCGCGGCCAAAATCGCATTATGGACAAGCGGGCCGCACGCGACAATCGCGACATCTGGGTGTTTGCCATCCGGCGAATCAAAAAATATTTCGGCACGGCCAATTTTAAATGGCGTGTCTGTAGTCGTCATGATAGGAGTTTTTTCTCTAGTGAATCTTAAATATACTGGCCCGTTATATTCCGCAGCTGCAAGCGTTGCTTTCTTCGCTTCGTGCGTATCGCATGGGGCGATGACGGTCATGTTCGGAATCACGCGCGTAATCGCGATGTCCTCTATGGCCTGGTGCGTAGCGCCATCCGGACCAACGGAAACTCCCGCGTGAGATCCTGCGATTTTAACCGGGACATTGTTGTAACAAATCGTCGTTCGAATCTGTTCCCAATTTCTTCCAGGAGAAAACATAGCATAACTAGAAATGAACGGGATTTTTCCATAGTTGGCGAGACCCGCCGCAAGCGCTGCCAAATTTTGCTCCGCAATGCCAGCTTGGATAAATCGCGCTGGAAATTTTTTTGCGAAAAGATCCATCATGGTCGATCCCGTTAGATCCGCGCAAAGCGCAACTATTTTTTCGTTCCTCTCCCCTGCTTCCAAAAGCCCCTCGCCGTATCCCTTCCGTGTTGGCGCCTGCTCAACGGTTTTGAGGTCCAGAATATTTTCTGCAAGTTTTAAATTTGGATTTATTGGCATATATTTATTTTAGTTTCCGTGCTTGTCTAATATTAACATATTCAAAATCATTCGCCGCGCGCAATTCTGTGAAATACGTCTGCTTCGTAATTTCCCGAACATGCAAAATTCCGCCAATACTTAGAGTCAACACTATCGCAATAAAAATCGCCACCGGGAACAGGCCAATATTCATCTCGGTCATTTTTCTGAAATAAATCATCGGACTCTGGTATCAATAAACTTAAAAGTGGGGATGGTTGTTTTAAACATCATTTACAAATAGCTTTTAAAATTGATCCGGGGTCATTAAATTTAATAGTACCAAGCACCTTATTAAAAATATCGCTAGCCCAAGGCGGGACAATCGGTTCATCGGGAGCTTCAGAAAAAATTAAAAATTTATCTCTCAAAATAACTACGTACTCTACTGCGCGTCCTCTTCCCATTGCATAGGAAGGCACGCGTTGGACACCTAATGGCGTAATTTTTTCGCAATTTGGTTTAAAGACAAAATCGTTCTTGGCATCGTCAAATGTGCCCCGAATCCATTCATTTGTGTTTTGGTCGTATTGCAATTTATAAGAATCGTTGCCAACTTTAAATAGTGTGTCGAGAGGTGCAGTATTAATACTCAATCCCGAATACCATCCGTCCGATATATAAATGGTAGGAAAACCGTCATCATTAATTTTTTGAATTAAATCGGCTGGATATTTCACCTCAAACCCGTATTTTTCATTGCGGTAGGTTTGCCATGTTGATATATCTGCGGCAGCAAATTCACATGTTAAAGAGCAAACGGCGGCAACACAATTCTCGCAAAGCGGTCCGCATTCATTAACTTTTCCGCCGTTAGCCGCACAGTATTCGCGCTGTTTTCCGGAATCCCAATTTTTAAAGTAGGGATCTGATTCAAAGTAAATTGTTCCGTTCTGTCTGAAAACGGGCCTTAAATAATTCCGCCCGGCAAAATACCCGGCAAAAAGCAATATTCCTGCAGTAAGCGAGACGACGATAATTTTGAGATTCATTCTTTTTTATTTATATTTTTTATAAATTTTATCGTGATGGTCAAAGTCAATAAAGCGTAATTCGCTATCATAAAATTCATAAACTAAAACAAAAGACCCGACGTGCAATCGCCTGCGGTTTTTTAAGGTGTAACGTAAAGGCTTACCAATACTCGGAATACGAATTGTCTTTTCTATCTGTACGCTAAGCTGATCAAAAAGCGTTCTATCCTTCTTCTTTAATTTAATAGCAATCTTCTCAAATGCTTGAGAATAACTTATCTGTTTTACTAAATTTAAATCTAATTGAACCACATTATAGATTCTTCAGCCACTTTTTCGCTTCCTGTACAGAATTGAATGTGCGCCCAACCTTGCCACGATCCATATCTCGGCTAATCCTATCCCAGCGCTTTAGGACGGAAGGTTTTATATTGGATTCGTCATTTGCTAAAACGGTTTTTTTAATCAATTCCAACTCCATTTCAAGCTTGTTTTGCCGGCGTAAAATCTCCTTATATTCTTTTTTTATCATTGTTTCCATATTTGGATAATAACATAAAATAACTGTTAATCAAACCGCCGCTTATTATTTCAAAAATTTAAAAGTGGATAGGATTTGTTTCGTTAATTTATCGTATTTATCTATCTCTTGCTGGCTAAAAGGTTTCTTATATTCTGACCTAAACCCATAAAAAAGCTGAAAATTACCAAAATCAATAGATAAGATTTTATGGCTATCTTTCTCGCCGTAATAAAAATATCCGCTAGCTTTGTATAATCTGCCGCCCAAATTAACAGGCTCTTCAATTTTAATATTATCAATACCAAGTCCGCCTCCTCCACAGTCTTGGCAAACAGACAAAAATACCGGCCAGTTTTTAATACTTATATTGGGCGCGTTCGCTCCTAATTCTTTTACTATTTTTATACTAGCTTCGCCAAGATTAGGATCTTCCTCAGTCAAAATAGAGTCGCTTGGAAATTTTATTTCATAAGCAAATCTTTCGTTGCGGTAGGTTTTCCATGTGGATGTATCGAGTTGATTTTTAAAAATCATGTTTGCATCATTCCAAAATATCGAAATTGTTTTGACAGAACGGCTATATTCAAAAATTATATGTTTCCCGTTTTTAATATAACCCCAGATACCGCCGTCGGGCCCGTCAGCGGCTATTTTTAAATTTTCACTCCATCCGTTTCTAGCCAATAAAACATTGTAATATTCGCGAAAATCATTATTGTAAGCGTCTATTACCGCGCTGCCCTCTGCGCTTACTTTATACCCTATTAATTTGTAATCTCCGATTTCTGACCATTCTACATTTTCGGCCCTTTTCCAATCTAAGCTGGAATAAAGAGAGAGTGTTTCTGTTTTTAAATCCGGGCATGCCGCAAACTCGCAGTTGGGGCCGATTCGGCCGACATAGGATCCGTCGGGGCAGATTTTGGCCTCCTCGGTGCAAGCGCGCTGTAGCGGTTCGCTTGGAAAATAATATTTATACGCTAGCGCAGAAAACAAAGCTAGCCCTAAAAGCCCAATCCAGAAAAATACTGTGGCATGGTTATGGGTAAATTTCATTGGTGCTCGCTCGTGATTTTGCCGCCGAGCGTCCGCAATTCATGCAAAAATTTCGCCGCTTGTTCTTTATTTGGCGGGATCCCGTGCCACTTGTAATCGAATTCGATTTCCTTGATTCCTTTACCTGGAATCGTATGCGCGATAATCATAGTCGGCTTCTCGTAAATTGCTTTAGCTTCCTCAACCGCGTTTACAATTTCTTCGAAATTATGCCCGTCGATATCCAAAACGTGCCAGCCGAAAGATTCGTATTTCATTCGCAACGGCTCGAGCGGCATTATATCTTCAGTCATCCCATCAATCTGAATATTATTCCTATCTATAATTCCAGTTAGGTTAGAGAGTTTATTTTTCCCCGCAAACATTGCTGCCTCCCAGATTATTCCGCAATCCTGCTCGCCGTCGCCCATAAAAACATATGTCCGGAATTTTACTTGTGGTGAGCTTGTCGAACCATCCATTCTAGCCCCATACGCAATCCCAACCGCCTGCCCGAACCCTGAACCAAGCGGACCCGATGTTATTTCAATTCCCGGAAGCGCTCCCCTATGTGGGTGCCCTTGCAATCGAGTTCCAAACTTGCGCAGCGTTTTTAATTCCTCAATCGGAAAATATCCGGCGTGCGCGAGCGCAGCATATTGCACGGGGCAGATGTGCCCATTCGAAAGTACAAGCCGATCACGCTCTTCCCACAAAGGATTTCTCGGATCGTGATTTAAAATATGAAAATAAAAAGCCGTAAAAATATCGGCCATCCCCAAGGGACCGGCCGTATGCCCGCTCCCCGCTTGAACGAGCATCTCAATAATTGACTCGCGAATCTCGTTAGCCTTTTGTTCAAGAAACTTAATTTTGTCATCGTGTAGATGTGCCATAAACTTAATTCATTATATCAAAATTTTATAATTTCAGCTTGCGCCGCCTCCTCCGCCACCGCCTCCTCCTCCCGCTCCCCCTCCTCCACCTCCGCCGCCGCCGGAGCTAGAAAATGCGCTTGTAAACGAAGAAGAAAAGCTTGAACTAAAAGCAGATGGAGAAAAAGACGAGGCGCCGGGGCCGGAAAAACCACCTGATCCTCCTGCATACACGCCGCCCGAATACCAATTAGGTGGCGGCATGCTTATTGCCTCAAAAGCCCTTGCCCATTTTTTCTCTACACCGAAAATCATCGCGTACGGTAAATATTTTTCGAAAATCTCCGGCGTTAAATTCTGCATTCGAAGAGTTTCCGCGATCTCCAAATAATACTTAAACCCAAGCCATTCTTCTTTTAAAAGTTTCCCAGATGCATTTAGTCTAGCTTCGTATTTTATAAATCCCCAAAGCGCGGCGACAGAGCCGCCTATTACCAAAAACAAACTTAGGGTATTTGAAGCAAGCCCAATAAACCCGACAGCAATCGCGATTCCAGCAAGAGCCCATATAATCTTTTCCCATTTTTCTTGGGCTGGGCCGACATCATATGCATACGTATCGATTTCAGCTTCTTTATAGAGATCCTCCTTTAAAGCCTGCATGCTTAGATATAGTTTGTGAGCTTTAGATTGGCTTTTCTTCAATTCTCTTGTTGAAAAATAATCGGAAAAGTGGCCTTTGGCATTAAAAAGTATCTGTAGATATTTTCTTTCATAGTCCTCAAGAACTGGGTCGTTATCAAAATTTTTTATCTTATGGATAATATAGTTGGTGCTACCAAAAAATTTTGATATTTTGGTAAAAAATCCGCTTTTATCCTCCTCTATTTTGACAAATCCTCTTATCGCCAGGTCGACAACCGTTGCAGCCCAGCCTTTCGGTGTAATTTTTTCCTTCACAATTACTTCCGCCATCGCCGGACGCAAATTTTTCGGCGGGTCGTATTGCGGAACTATAATCGGGCCGCCCTTCCTAATTCTTTCTATTTTAAAATGATAAATGATACCAATTAGGAGACATGTGAAAACCACAAATATGGAAAAAATATAAGCAAAGTATATATTTATGAAATCAAGCCAAAATGCCTTTTCGCTAACAACCCCCTTGGGCCAAGTCGCATAAACCGTAAAATCTTCTTTTGCGTAAAAATCTTCCCCGGAAAAATAAACCTTATTATCCCCTGACAAATGACTCGAGGATGCGCCTACCGAGTTATCTCTCTCACCGCTATAATTTATGAAATCGGCTCCGGAAGGGAGCTCCAGCGCGACGTCGGATCTGCGAACGGGCACATCGTAATCGGTAAAAATATTCCATCCGAGTCCATCGTTTGACGTATAAAATCCTATAGCTCCGTGGACTTTATATTTAATTGTCCATGAGTGGTTTGTATCGCGAAAGTCATAATACCATTCGATATTTATAGCGCCCCCATCTTCAAAATATGTATACTTTCCCCAGCTCGAGGGCTCCTCTTTATTAAGCCTCCTTGCGCTAAATTTAAGCGCTTGCCCATTTTCGGCATCCGCAACAGAAATATGAGAGATGGTGCTTATCTTATCGTACGGTATCGACCGCCAACCTTGGTGATACGATCCAACGAAATGGTAATTTTGCGTCTCTTCGATATCGACTGTCGAATCGCTGTTTACTTTAATGGAAACATTGATGTTGTCGTACCAATATTGCCTCGTCTCCTCTGCAAAAATAGAGGGTACAAATAAAAAAACAACGATGATAAAAATGAATATCCTTATTTCACGAAACATTTTTTAACTCCTCAATCGCTTTTTTAATGTCCCCTGATCCAAAAATATAATTCGCGGAGACGAGGATATTGGCGCCGGCGTGGGCGCACTTCTTGCCGGTCTCCAAATTGATCCCGCCGTCTACTTCGATTATAGCTTTCGGATGCGATTTGCGGATGTGTTTAATTTTATCCAGAATATCGGGCTTAAATGCTTGCCCCGCACGCCCCGGAGGAACTGCGAGCGTTTGCACCAAGTCCGCTACTCTACAAAAAGGCTTCAGTTTCTTCCAATCCGTTTCAGGACTAATCGCAACGCCAACTTCCTTTTTTGATTCCTTAATCTTGTTCAAAACAAATTCCGGATCATGCGCCGCTTCAGCGTGGAAAATAATCCGGTCGACTTTCGGCAAAATCCAATCTTGCCAACGCGTATCCATATCCGAGATCATCAAATGCACCTCAACCAAAAGCGGGGTTTCAAGCGTCAACAAGTCAGAGGCATTGTGCCAAAGCGTATTCGGAGTGAATGTCCCGTCAGCAATATCCAGATGCGCCCATTTAACGTGCGGCTCAACGAGTTTTATTTTACTTTTTACCTCCTCAAAACTTTCAGCGTTAATCGCCGGGATTACTTCAATCATTTTTTCTTCGCGATCGCGGCCTTTATAAACTCACGGAAAAGAGGATGCGGTTTTAGCGGGCGCGATTTGAATTCGGGGTGAAACTGCGTGCCGACAAAAAATGGATGGTCGCGAAGTTCAATTATCTCAACAAGCCCCGATTCCGGATTAATACCTGAGGTAATAAGCCCCTTCGATTCCAATATTGTCTGCAAGGCATCGTTAAATTCGTAGCGGTGGCGATGGCGTTCGTAAATTGTTCTCGTTCCGTAAGCCCGCCTAGCAATGGTTTTGTCTTTGAGCCTGCATGCGTAAGCGCCAAGTCTCATTGTCCCGCCCATTTTTCCCGAAAAAACCTTCTCTTTTTGCTCCGCCATCAAATCAATAACCGGATATTTGGTCCTTTGGTTAACCTCTGTGGTATTTGCCCTCTTCATACCCGCGACATTTCTCGCAAACTCAATTACGGCAAGCTGCATTCCATAGCAAAGGCCAAGATACGGCTTTTTATTTTTTCTCGCAAAATTTATCGCTTTTATTTTACCCTCAATTCCTCTTGACCCAAATCCTCCCGGGACTATTATGCCGTCGAGTCCCACAAGTTCTTCTTTAATTTTCTCTGGATTTTTTTCATAAACTTCGGCGTCGAGCCAAGAAATCTTAGGGATTCTACCAAACTGCCATGATGCGTGTTTTATTGCTTCAATTACGGATATGTAAGAATCAGAAAGTGTAAATTTTCCGGTCCCGAAATATTTTCCGACAATCCCGATATTGATTTCTTTTTTTGAAAAGAGCGCCTTTCGAACCATCTTCCCCCATTCTTTCATATCGCGCCCTCCGGATTTCATCCCGAATTTTTTCAAAATCTTCGCTCCGAGTTTTTCCTTTTCTAAATTAAGAGGAACTTGATAAATATTGTCGATGTCGGGCGCAGAGATCACGTCTTCCGGATGAACGTTGCAAAAAACGGAAAGTTTTTTCTTCCTCGGCTCGTCCAAGGGAACTTCGGCCCGTGCGATTATAAAGTCCGGCTGGATCCCAGCGGAATTGAGCGCGCGGACAGCGTGTTGGGTCGGCTTCGTTTTCATCTCGCCGATTTTTGTCGGGATCGGGAAATAACTGATCAACATAAAAATTACATTCTTTGGGTCCTTGAGGCGCATCATACGAGCCGCCTCCAAAAATAAAATGTTTTCGTATTCGCCGGCAGTCCCTCCAATTTCAACTAAAACAAAATCGGCCTTGGATTTCTTGGCCGCTAACTTTAATCTCCTAATTATCTCTTCCGGGACATGAGGAACGATCTGAACACAATCCCCGCCGTACTTTAAAGCCCGTTCCTTCTCTATAACCGAGAGGTAAACGGAGCCTGAAGTCATATAATTTGCCGCGAGTATATTTTCGTCTAAAAATCTTTCATAGTTTCCGATATCCTGGTCGGTTTCCATTCCGTCTTCAGTCACAAAAACCTCGCCGTGCTCAGTGGGATTCATCGTTCCGGCGTCCACATTGAGATACGGATCAATTTTTACGCAAGTTGTTTTATATCCTTTGGACTTTAAAATCCTCGCTGTCGAAGCGGCTGCGATCCCTTTGCCGATGCCGGACATTACTCCGCCAATTACAAAAATAAACCTTGGGCTGGGCATAAAATATTTGACCTATTTTAGGATAACACCTACAGGTCTAGTTTTTCAATACGCCTTGTGTGCCGCCCGCCGCGAAAAGGTGTGGACAAGAAAATTTCAATGGCTTTCTTGGCTTCTTCTTCGGAAATCAGCCGTGCCCCAAGCGATAAAACATTGGCATTATTATCCTCCCGGGCCAGTTTAACCGTCTCAAGCCCGCTATTTGGCGAGCCGCCATAGTACACCTCCGCGCGGACATGCTTAAGCCGATTCGCCTCTATCGCCTCGCCTTGGCCAGATCCGCCAATGACGATACCCCGGGAATTGTCTGGATCTTTGGAAACAGCTTCCGCCACGGGATGAATAAAATCCGGATAATCATCCTCCGGATTCAATTTGAAAGCTCCCTTGTCCTCGATATCGTGTCCCTTTTCTTTTAAATAGCTTATTAGCTTCCCCTTCAACTCAAACCCCGCGTGATCCGACCCGATATAGATTTTCATGTAGCTGCTTGATAATATTTTCTTATTAAAACCAAATAAATTAGTAAGTAAAGTAAAGATACAATTACTGAACCCACAACAAATATGGGCTTATTGAAACAAACCATAACGTCTCCGACGGAGTCCTCGCAGCTGGCATAAAAAAACCAGATGACATTTCCCATGGCAATCAAAATAGACATTATAATTAATGATAATAGTATTTGATATCCTATTCTTCTATTTTGTGTTATTTTTTTTATTCCATAGTATCCAATCCATCCTAGCAAGATAGAAACGATGCTCAATATAAAGAGCACATCTTCATAAAGAAGAAAAAGAGGAATCACGCTGAAATATAGAAATAATAAAGCATAAACCGGACCAGTTTCAAAAAACATCAAGATCCCCAAAACTATATAACTGATGCTGATCAAATAAAGAACGTGTATTAATGGATTTCTCACCATATTAATTGTCGATTACAGAGACTCTCCATAATCCCTCTCATATGCCCATAGGTCGCCGTGTACCCGGCCTCGTTGTTGTACTGGATCATAGCATTATGATACCTCTTCCAATAATTTTTCTAAAATCTTTAATGTGGAGTGAATTTTCGCCCATTTTTTTATGTACTCCATATCTAATTTTTTTTGAATTTTCAAAACTGATTCGATATCTTCAAGTTGGCGCGTCGATTCACTGATTTTATACCAAAGAAGCTTGGCCAAAATAAGATCCTCGGGTGAACTCAAAAAAACGTAAGTATTCCCAATTTTCTTTTTGATGCCACGCTTTAAGCGCAACACATCAAACGCATCATTTTTAAAAATCCAAAAATCAATTTTTAATCCGCTAGCTGGGTGAATAAAATTGAATTCTCCTTTTTGCTCCAGTGCGCGCTGCATTGATAATTTGTCAACATAGACTTCTTTATCAATTTTTAGAAGTTCTTCGGCAAGCTTATCTAATTTCTCTTTCTTAAGTTCAATAACCACGTCTATATCCGCAGTAAACCTGGGGCGGCCCCAAACCACAACCGCGATCCCTCCGGTTATTATGTAGGGAATTTTAAGCTTCTTAAGAATTTGGCCGAGCTTTTTGAGAAGTTCTTCCTGCTCCATGCAATTCCTGGGCAAATTTATAAAATTCGCTCGCCAACTTTATGCGCTTCCCAACGGACATCCTCCGAAAAAGTTCATCTTGAATATCTTGCCCAGTCATCCCTTTTTTTATTTTTATTTTTTTGTTCATAAATTCTCTGCAACCCGCCTCACATGCTCCACTAATGTCGCCGTGTACCCGGCTTCGTTGTCGTATAAATAAATCATTTATACGCACGTCCGCGCCAATCAATAACATCGACGAAAATTGACGAGTTGTCGAAATCAAAATTAGCGATAATTCTCATCTCGCCTTTTCTTATTCGATAAAATTTCTCCCATTTTCCTTTCATCCTTTTGATATCAATATTCACTTTTTCACCTTGAAATTTTTTTATCGCAAGACTCAATGATTCGAAAATATCTTCCTTAGAAATTCTATTTTGTTTTAAAAATTTCTCCGCTCGCGCTGAAAAATCTATCCTCCACATTACAGTTCCGCCTTATAACTTTTCTCTACTTTGCGCGACGGCAATCTATAGAGCCTTGCAATATTTTTCTGCTCTTTTACAGATATATGCGGCATCAAAAACGCGCCCAATTTTATCATCTGGGCATCCATTGCTTCTCTTACACTTTCTTTTACCAATAGCTTTATTTTTCTTTCATCCAATTTTAACGCCATAGTTCAATTATATTACAATTTATGATTATTTCAACTCAAACCCCGCATGATCGCTTCCTAAATAGATTTTCATAATTTATAGCCAAACTAAGTAATAGTAAGTAAGAAAAAATATTAATAGGCCAAATAAAACCAATGACAGAAAAATTTTTATTTTTCTTGAGATTGGTACCGCTAAAATAATTGCAATAAGTGATGGAATAATTAATGCGCCGGCAGTAAACCTCCAAAACACTAGACTAAATAACAAGCCGGCCAATCCCAGACTTAACAAATTATTGTTTTTAATTATTTCTAAAAAATAATTCATATATTCTCCGCTACCCTCCTCACATGCTCCACCAAGGTCGCGGTGTAGCCGGCTTCGTTGTCGTACCAGGAAAAAACTTTAACAAAGTCAGCGTCGAGGACCTTGGTCAAGGATAAATCCATAATCGCGCCGTATGGCTCACCGATAATATCAGTCGAGACGATCGGATCGTAAGTCGTTTTTAAAACCTTGGACCATTCTTCTTCCCTCTCAGCTTTCTCAAAGACTTTATTGATGCTCTCGACGGATGCTTTTTTATCCACGATCGCGGTAATGATGCTCAGAGATCCCGTGATAGCCGGGACGCGTATGGATTCCGCGTTAAATTTTCCTTCGAGCTCGGGAATCGATTGGATTACCGCCTCGGCTGCTCCGGTTGAAGACGGGATAATATTCGCCGCCGCCGCGCGTCCGCGCCTTTGGTCCTTTTCGTCCGGACCGTCTACTAATTTCTGCGTCGCGGTATACGCATGGACTGTTGTCATTGTCGCTTTCTTAATTCCGAAATTCTTGAGCAAAATTTTCATCACGGGTGCGACTGAATTCGTCGTGCATGAAGCGTTCGCCGTGATCGGATTCTTATCACCGAACCTATCATCGTTTACTCCAATTAAAGCCGTGTTCGCTCCGCCTGATGCGGGAGCGGTAATTACCACTCGCCCTGCACCAGCATCCAAATGCGCCCTTGCTTTTACCGCATCTGTAAAAAACCCCGTAGATTCGATTACAATATCCACGCCGAGTTTCTTCCACGGCAATTTTGACGGGTCTTTTTCAGCCAGAAACTTTACGCCTTTTATTTCCTTGTTGTACCGTCCGTAAACAGAGTCGTACTTCAAGAGATATTTTAGCGTCTTGGGATCTGCTAAATCGTTTATCGCAACTATTTCTAAATCTTTATCCCCGAATGCCACCCGAAAAAACGACCTTCCTATCCTCCCGAACCCATTAATTGCTATTTTTGCCATATTATTTATTCAAAATTTTACTTTTAATTTCTTTCTCCAATCTTTCAAGGGAAAAAATATACGCGGCAGTTCTCAAATCAGTATTCATTTTTTCCTTTCGCATCCAAACTTTCTTGCTTGCAATTGCCATAAAATCCTCTATCATTTTAAATTCTTTTTCCTCCCCATAATTTTTATTTTCTTTATTTGAAATCCATTCGACGTAGCTTCCCGCAACTCCTCCCCCATTTGCCAAAATATCGGGGATTACCATAACTCCACTTTTATCCAAAATTTCATACGTATCTTTCGCAATCCCGCCGTTCGCCATCTCCAGAATTATTTTGGCCTTAACATTCCGGGCGTTCTCTTTATTTATGGATCCTTCTATCGCGGCCGGGACGAAAATATCGGCCTCGACCCCAAGCATATCTTCATTGGATATATTTCTATCATACCACGAATTTTTATCCAAAAGCTTGGGAATATTGAGGCCTAGAGAATCATACAATTCGCCTTTCGAATCCGATACAGCTATAACTTTAAAATTATTTTCGTGCAATATTCTTGCTAAATGCATTCCGACATTCCCAAATCCCTGGATGGCAACTGAAACTTTTCCGAAGTTCGACTTCGGAGCGTCCTTTTTTATTCCGCGGCGGGCGTGATTTTAGCTCTCTTCAAAAGATAATTGTAAACCGCCAAAGCCGCTTTAACCGCATCCCCCGCGGAAATATTATTCTGCTTGTACGGGTCGTCGGTTATGTCTCCTGCGGCAAAAACTCCCGGATGCGAAGTCGCGGAATGTTTCGAATCGATGACCACCTGCCCATATTTGTCGAGGTCAATTAAATTTTTTACTATCTCCGAATTCGGAACGGATCCTATCTCAACAAATATTCCCTCGACATCCAAAACTTTCTCCTCTCCAGTTTTGTTATTTTGGTATTTTATTCCATTGACAAATTTATCTCCCAAAACTTCCATAGTTTTGGCATTGAATATTATTTCTTTGAGCTTAGGATTTTTCTTAACCTCTTCCTGTGTGACCGGATCTCCCTTCAGGCTATCGGCGTATTCCATGATATAAACCTCGAGCGCGTAAGGAAAAAGGTCGATAACCGCTTCGAGCCCCGCGTTTCCCCCGCCGACAACAGCAACTTTTTTACCGGAAAATAAAGGCGCGTCGCAAGTTGAACAATAGGCAACACCCTTGCCTTCGAATTTATCTTCTCCTGGAATATTCAGTTTTTTTCTTCTCGCTCCCGCCGTTAATATTATGCTCTTCCCCTCATATTTATTTCCTTTATCCGTTACTACTTCAAAATCGCAAATCCTCGATTCAGAACTGCATTTTATGCTTTTTATCTCCGTTACTTTTTCCGGCATTTTAATTTCAACCACATCCGAAAACGCCCGGACGTGCGCCTCGAATTTTTTTGCCAAATCAAATCCGGATATATGCGCTTCACCAATCCAATTTTGAATATCGCCTGAAACAATCGACTGCCCGCCAAAAGATTCGGTAATTAAAATGGTTTTCAATCTCTTTCTCGCGGCGTAAACGGCCGCCGCGCATCCCGCAGGACCCCCCCCAATAATAATTACATCGTATATCATGTACTTATTATTTCGCCGCTAAAGCCTGATCGATTATCGTTTTGACATCCGAAAACGCTCTTGGCGCGCCTGAGAATAATCTTCCGTTTATAAACGATGCCGGCGTACCGTCAACGCCGACCGAATTTCCTTCGCTCGTGGAATCCTTCACAGCTTGCGTATATTTCCCCGAATCTAAGCACGCGCTGAATTTAGGTTGGTCGAGTCCCAAATCGCCAGCGAATTTTTTTAGTTTCGCGGCAGCAAATGCCCCTTGGTTTTCTCCCTTCTGGTTTGCGAAAAGCTTGTCGTGGTATTCCCAGAATTTCCCCTGCTCCCCTGCGCAACGCGCGGCCTCCGACGACATATGCGATTCTCCCCGCTCTATCCCGTTAATTGTGTCCAGAAACGCGAAATCGCGCCAGACGAATGCAACCTTGCCGGATTCAACATACTGCGAGATTATTTGAGGTTCTATCGTCTTATGGAATACTCCGCAATAAGGGCACTGAAAATCGCCATATTCGATAAAGACAACTTTCGCCTTCGGATCCCCTAAAACAAAATCACCGTCTCTAATCTTAAGAATGTCCGCGGTAGCAGGATTATTATTCGCTGTATCATCTTTTTCTCCGGGCGACACGACGCCGGAACTGCCGCGCGTATACAGAACGGCGAACGCGATTAAAAGCCCAGCAACTATAATGCTCGCCGGAATAAGCATATTATTTTTATTTGCAGTTTCGTTTTCCATGTATATGAGTTTAACACCGGAGAGAAACTCCGTCGAGATCCAAAATTAGATTACAAATTTCAATGGAAGACGCTTGAAATTTGGGTTATAGGCGAGACCAAATTCGCAAACGCTTCGAGAACCGGCCTCAACACTTCTTTGAAGTTAGGATCGTTTACATTCACTGTGATTTCAAGAGTAACCGTTCTTGGCGGTATAGTTCCATCGACGGCTCTGACGGTAATGGTATAAGATCCAACGGGAACTCCGGCCGGAAGAGAGACATAAAAAGTTGATCCTGTAGAATATTCGGAAGAGGACAGTGTGTCGTCTGAAAATATCCCCGTAGCCCCAACTAATTCTGGAGGGAAAATCGCCGTCAATACAACATCTTCTGAAAATCCGGGATCCGCAATTACAGTAATTGTGGTCTGCGTTGAGTTTACTGGAGACGATTGTTTTACGCGTGCAATGATTTTATCCGGGTTCACATTTAATGTGTATAGGGGAGGCAGTGTGCACTGCGATTCGTCGAATTTGCAAGTTGCGGCGTTGCAACTCAAAGTTCCTCCACTAAACCCGCGCGAAGTACAGGTTTGACCCCCTAAACCTTGGCTGTGAATATTTGCTATTTCTGGTGCCAAAAGCGCCCTGTTGTAGACGCGGACATCATCGATAGTTCCGGAATAATTACTTACATAACCCTTGCCGATATAGGCGTTTAAGCTTGAAGCAGTTGCCGAAGAATATGATGCGGCAACTTGGTTCGTTTGTGCTCCGTTCTTATACCATCTTAAGGTCATGTTGGAGAGGTCGCGGACTATTACAACATGAGTCCATTCGTTAAGGATGAGGGGGTTCGACATGGTAAATCCCTGGTATGGAGTGGTGTTGCCTCCTCCGGTTCCGTAGAAATAATTGATGGTACCGTTGGTTTCCTGGGTAATGGTTCCCTCGCCTCCATAAGCTTTGGCGTAAGGGTTGCGCCTTGCCGAGAAGGAATTAGGCTTAAGCCACATTGAGATCGTCTGGTTGCCGGTTATTTGAAGTGCCGTTGAGTTTCCGAGGCTTACGTTATCATCAACTCCGTCAAAATCCAACGCGTTGGCGATTTTTCCCGCCACCCAATCCGTTGAAGGATCCATACTGGTCAAAATCCCGCCATTGCCGTTGACGGATGAATCTGAAGCGGTAGTTCCGGAGATTTCGTCCAATTTCCACCAGCCGACCGCGTCGTTCGGCCCGGCATCGCACTCTTCTTCAGAAGAAGGCATCAAATCAAATGCAGCGCATACCGCCTTCAAACTATTATAACTGCCCTCGTCGGAGGATGCATGCCACGCCTCAACCGAAGCAATATTTTCGGAGAAAATGTCGATAATACCATTGCCGCATACCGGACTGTCAACTAAAGTTGTCTCATAATCTTCGTCATTTGCTATGTCATTGGAAGAACCGGTATTTTTTATAAGTCCGCCGCTAGAATTGAAAAGTTTGAGATAATATTTCTCGTTTGGCTGGTTTTGCCATCCGGTGCCACCGGGGCCGGTATGCTTATCATAGCCAACAAGCGTAATATTATACGTGCCGGCGCTAATAGATGCGCTATAAGGACCGGCCATATTAGGAGCATAGGAAGGAGAACCAATGGTAGAATACGGAGAAAAATCAATGATCGTCCTCCCTGCTTGCGGAATTAATGGGCATAACGATGTAACAAAATTCATTGTAAACCCGATAGTCGCATCCGCAGGCAAAAACTGGGAACCTATCGGCGTGATGTCAGAAAAGTAAGCACCTGCCGGCCCTCCGCTTACATAGTCTAGAGTATAAAGCCAGTCCGCCTCGACATTTGAATAAGTATTGGGAACGGTAGAGTTGCTGATATCTTCGGAGCCCACCAAAGTATAATTTATCGCGCTTGTTCCCGACGACGGCCATGGCTGGCCGTCTAGCGTGGCGTTTACTTCGATATTGCCGACGGTTGAAGCCGGGCAGGGTCCGGCATCGCATAACGCCTGAATTTCCGCCGGTGTCAGCTTGTAGTTGTAAATGCGGACATCGTCTATGGAGCCGTTAAAATATCCCCACGTTCCAGTATATCTTCCAATATCAAGTGAGCCTCCTAACACAGTATTTGCCACTTGTGCCAGCGTCGCAGAGTTATTGGGTATTCCGTTTACATACAATTGCAAAGCAGTGCCTCCGTCGTAAGTGCCGACGATATGCGTCCAGATATTTTGAGGAATAGGGTTTGCGGTATCGACATCGGTACCCCAGAAAGAAAATCTTGCAATATCGCTTCCGTCCAGTAAAAACAGGGCTGTCTTCTGATTAGAAGTGTTTGTACCCCAATTTACCAAATATCCTTCGGCAGCGCTATTTTCCGGATTGACCCATAACGAAATCGTCCGAGCGGAGCTCCCGCTTGGCAAGCCGTAATCTGATCTTGTCACAAAATCATTACTCCCGTTTAAATCGAGTGCTTGGCCGAGCGGCGGGTTTGCCTGATATGTTGGCGTGCCACCCAAGAAAGTGGCGTCGTATCCGTTGACAGAGGAATCGGAAACGTCGCCGTTAAATTCGTACCAAGCAACAAGGCTGTTGGGCGCCGGAGTAAAAGTTGGTTCGGAGGCTGGCGATCCGGTGTAATATAATTCATTAACGTCATTCCCTGTTAACGCGCGGTTATAAATGCGGACATCGTCAACGAGACCGCCAAATTCAGACCACCCGTCATCTCCGGCAGCGCCTATTCTGAAAGGAGAACTGTTGCTTATCGAACCTAGGGGAGTAGAATCAACGCCCACTAAAACTCCGTCAACATAAAAGAATAAGCCATTAGGCCCTCTTAAGCCAACATAGTGGTGCCAAGAGTTATCGTTAGTCGCATAAAAATCATTGATGGCACCGACTTGCGTGCCGCCCGATTGGATTTTAAACACCGCTTTACCAGCACCCCAGGTAGGATTGCCCCAGAAAAATTCAAAGCCATACCTATTCGGGCTGCCAAAATCGCTTTTTGATAATGTTTCCGGCCACTGGCTACTGTTCGCTACCTGCGAAGTTTTAGCCCAGAAACTCACGCTAAAGTCTCCGGTCCCAAAATCCAACACGCCGCTGGCTGGGTCTCCCACATTCACATAATCATTCGATCCGTCGAAAGTAATGGCTTGGCCGAGCGGGCTTGCAGGATAACTTGGCGTGCCGCCGAAAAAAGTTCCGTCGTTAGTTCCCGCCGAATCATTGGCGTTGCCTTCAAATTTCCACCAGCCGACAAGGTCGGTGGTAATATCGGCATTTGCTGGAGTCGCCTGCAACAGAGCGCTAAAAAATATTATTAAGCCAATTATGTAAAATATTTTTTTCATTTGTTTAAATTTACATAGCTGATCGTAATCGTCCCTTTATTGATGGTGATAACCATGCGCTCTGATGGTTTTTTTAAGGACAAAGAATAAACCGCGGAATCGCGCGAAGAATTTACTATTTGCCAGTCATTATCTTTCGCCCATTTGGAATAATAATCGAAATTCTCGTCAGCAGTCTTAAATGATGTAAAAACAATCGTGCTTTGTTTGGCGGTCGAATCTGGATACTCGGCGCTGTATGACTGAGCGATTTCTGCCTTTCCGTTCAGCGGAATATTCTGGGGGGTAACTTTTCCGACCTGATCCCTTGGGGTCTCTGTGACTATTGGCCGAATAATTTCCGAATCCCGTACATTTCTTTTATCCCCAAAAAACCAAGTAACGCTTAAGACCGCTAAAATACAAAGCGCAAGAACAGCAGGAATTCGCCACTTTGCAACATCGCTTCCCTTCGATTTCTTTTTGATATTCATATTAGTATGTGGGGTTGAAAGCCTCGACTATTGGTAATCTTATTTTCGCAAACACTTCAAAAATCGGTCTCATCACTTCTTCGAAGCCAGGATCTTTCACTTCGACATTGAGCGTGACTATGGTGCTTGGGTTGCTTCCTCCGGTGCCTTGAATTCTTATGTTGTAAGCTCCCGATGTCGTGGTCGGCGGAATAGTAATAGAATATTGCGCACTGACACTTCCATCCGCAGGAATATTTATCCTTCGGTTTACCGGAATAAAGTTATGTGTTGAGCCGGCTGGGGCTCCTGACACTACATCAAGTCTTTCGTTTCCGGAATATCCGTTTAAAGATAAAGCGGTAATCGTGGTCTTGGTCGATTCAATTGGGCTCGAACCCTTTATAGTCACGAAGATAGGGGGGTATGCGTTTAATGTATAATCCGGTGGCGGGAGCATTGTATAATTCGCCCTCACGACTATATTGGCATTCATTGTCACGGTACACGACAGACTAACCCCACTGCAGCCGCCACCTGTCCAGCCATTCCAATTGTAACCGGACACCAGCGGAGCAGTAAGCGTCACTGATGTCCCGGAAGATAGGCCGGGTTTGTTGTAGTTTGTGGTTCCTCCATGACCTGTTGCGCTAGAAATAGAAACGCTAGAAGCTCCGGAGGAATTGACGGAGAGATTAAAAGTGGGGAAGGCTAGGACATTAAATACTACACAATAATAAGTTTGCCCGTTATGAAGCGGGACCAATTCATAATTATCATAATGCTCTACATCGGTAGAGCACCAAAATTCTGCAGATACGGAACCCAGAGGAGGATTGGGGTCGCCGTTGGAAGCGCTGAAAGGCAGATATCCGGGCTGCAATACTTCCCTAAACCAAACGGCGCTGTTTCCGGTTTCCAGTAAAATACTATCTGCATCAAGAGTGGTCTCGGTAATTCCGGAAGCGTCTGTGGGGCCGAAAGTAACCCACGGAGGCCCGGCCTCACCGATAAATGAACCGCCCGGATCAAGTGTGCTAGGAGCCCAAGGATCAATGGTGCCGAATTCTTTCCCCCATTGAAAACTCCATCCAGCGGCCTTCGTGCAAGTTGGATTATTATTTAAAAAGTCTGATATTTTCCCGGATGTTATAGGCTCTTGGTTGTTCCAATTTGGCAAATCAGATTCCTGCGGACAGACTATAGCTGTCATTTTAACGGTGGGCGCACCGGGTGCAGTTATCTCAACCTGGTTGCTCGCGCCCAAGCGGTTTCCAACATATCCGAATATTGTATCAAAATATCTAAACTCATAATTCCCCGGCGTTCGGTTTGAAGAAAAAGACACATTCCCACTTGAACCGCCAAATGTCTGCTTTGAATCAATATAACTATCGTCCGTAGAGCCAACCAAATACATGCCAATCCAATCGTTTAATGAGTCAAAGAAGGAATATCCGCTTGTAAAATTCCAATTAACTGTAAAGTTGCCGGTATTTCGAACGAGCGATAGCGGCGTCGCGTTTAACGATACAGCCTTGCCGTCATCATCATTAATATTCACTGTGGCGGAATTTGGGGCTCCAACGGTGTACGCGGCATTTGCGGATATTGTGAGGGTGGCGGTTTCAGATGGTTCAACCGTTGCGTCATTTATTGGAGTGATTGTCAGAACTGCCGAGGCTTGCCCTGCCGGAATTGTGATCGGGGAAGCAATAGAAGTGTAGTCCGTGCCGTTTGTCGCAGTGCCGCTGATAGTGTAGTTGACTGTTAGAGACGAGGCTGTGCTTCCCGTGCGTGTGAAGGTGATGGCTCCCGTATCTGTTCCTGGTTCTGAAGCTGTAGAATCTGTGGCGGAGACTGAGACTGTGGGGAGGGCCGCTGAGCAAACCGGAGTTGAAAATGAGCCAGTCGCAATCTCATGCCCGCCACTTGGAAAAAGAGTCCAAGTTGCGCCTCCATCGTTTGATTTAACAAATTTGAGATCGCCGTTAGTCGAGTCGCGGTAGCTGATATAAATATTATTGGCGTCTGGAGCCGCAATTGACGTGTAGTTTCCTGTATTACCGAGGGAGTCAATAGTTTTTGTATTCCAAGTAGCTCCTCCATCAGTAGATTTTGCAAATTTGAGATTGAGATTTGTATTATCTCGATAGCTTATATATATATTCGATCCGGAAACGGCGATGGAGGTGTATACGCCAATATTGCCGGGCGCATCAACAATTTTTATATCCGCAGGCAGCCATGTGGCTCCGCCGTCAGTGGACTTGGCAAATTTGAGGTTATTCCAGAAGGCGATGCGGTAGCTTATATATATATTCGATCCGGAAACGGCGATGGAGCTATAAGCCCCTGTATCGCCAAAATTGACGGTTTTTATATTTGACGGCGGCCACGTGGCGCCGCCATCTGTGGACTTGGCAAATTTGAGGTTGGTGTTAGTTACATCGCGGTAGCTGATATAAACATTTGATCCATCCGCCTCAATGGAGCTATATTGTCCAACATTGCCCGTGGAGTCGACTGGCAGAAAAGTTGTCCAGGAATTTCCGCCATCTATCGATCTGGCAAATCTTAGATCTTTTTTGCCTAAGGTGTTGTCATAGTAGCTTATATAAATATTCGATCCGGAAACTGCGATGGAGCTGTGTTGGCCGACGTTGCCTACGGAATCGACCGTTTTTATATCTGAAGCAAGCCAAGTTACTCCGCCGTCTGTTGATTTAGAAAACTTAAGAGCGCTTTTTGTAGCATCACGGTAGCTTATGTACACATTCGAGCCGGAAACGGCGATGGAACTGTATTGCCCGACATTGCCAGTGGAGTCGACTGGCGGAAAAGTTGTCCAGGAATTTCCGCCATCTGTCGATCTGGCAAATCTTAGATCTTTTTTTCCTAAGGTGTTGTCATAGTAGCTTATATATATATTTGATCCGGAAACAGCGATGGAAGAATACGCTCCTACGTTGCCAACTGAGTCAACAGTTTTACCGGTCATTCCTTCTTCCGCGTAACCAGTCACCGTGTAATTATAAGAAGTCCCGTAAGACGCGCCTGTCCATTGGTAGCTTCCTTGCCCCTGCGGACACGGAATTCCCGAGACATCATGGACAGTTGCTCCGCTTGTCGTTGTAATTACTATCCTTGCCTCTCGGCAAGCTTCCGGCCCTCCTTCCGATGGATCAGCAAGAGAAACGCATTGCCAGTCGCCTGGATAATCCGTCCCATCGTCATCATCATCATCAAACCCATTTTGGCACTCGAGTGCAGGACCACCAAGCCCTTCAGTATCCTCATCGTTATCGTCCGGAGAAGCGCATAATCTATCCGCAGGGTAGTCTATCCTTCCGTCATCATCATCATCCATTCCATTTTCGCACTGCGCGAGATCAAGTTCCTGTGCCCAACTCAAATTGACTACTAAATCGCCGCTTCCCACACATTCTGCCGGGGCGCTTGAAGACCCGCAAGCCGGGGCCATAAAGCCAGCGCCGACGCGGTCTATAAATTTCGTTTCAAAAGCCGCGCTGGCGAGATCATCATTTTGAAAAAAGAAAATGCTAAAAGACAAAACAATTGCTGAAAAAACTATCAAACTTGAGGCAAGAAGCGCCTTCTTTCCCATATACCTAGAATACACCCTTATTTATTACTCCCGTAATCGGTTATCAACAGAGCTTGTCTCAATATTCTTTTCAATCGCCAGCTTAAAATCCAAAAACGCCTTCTCGGATTCAGTTGGGTTATTCCCCGGATAGGCCGCCTGCCACTCTTTAAGCGTCATGGCATCGGCCGCCTCTTTGGCCTTAAGAAAAGAGCTCTTTGCCGCGGAGTAATTTTTCAAATTTAGCTGGGCAACGCCTAAACTATTCCAAATCCATGGATTTTTCTCCGCGCGCGGGACTTTATCCAAAGCTCCCATTAAAACCTCCACAGCCTCGTCATATTTTCCTTCTTTAGCCAAAATCCAGGCCAAATCATTATACCCGGCCCACTCTTCCGGCGACCACAGGGTAAAACGCCGAAAATCATCCTCGGCGCGCCTTAAATCATCCATATACCCATAAATAAGCCCTCTCACATAAAGCGCGCGCAAATTTTCCGGATTTGCTTCAAGTTCTCTATTAATTTCCGAAAGTGCTTTATTCTTTTCGCCTTTCACAAAATAAATGCGGGCTAACTGATAATGCCCCCATAAAATTTTACTATCTATCGCGATGGCTTTATTAAATCCCGCCTCCGCCCTATCTAGATCATATCCCCCGGGGCCGTTGAAATAGTAATTCCCGATTCCCATTGCAAGTTTGGCATCCGACCGGTTAAGCGCCAAAGCTAAATTCGCGAATCTATATTTTTGCCAAGCCGCGCGCGCCAAAGAATCTTGAGAATATAGAAAGATAAACGCCAGAATCCCCAAAATAGCAATCCAAACATGGGAATTTTTTTTGAACATTATTTATTTTACAACTTTAAAACGCTTACCTAACTAACACCCTCCATCATCATCACCATCATCATCACCGGCATCACCGTCTCCCATATCGCCAACGCTGGGCACATCGGCGTTTACTTCAGGAAAATGCGGAAGTGATTTCTTTAGATCGTCGTTAGATAATTTCTTGTGATCTAAGTCGCTAGATTGGCCACCCGAAACCCAACGCAAGAAAGCAAAAACGACAAAAACTATGCCTAAAAAGAAATATTTAATCAATCTAAAAATCTTTTTCATCTTTGTTTTATTTTATCACACTTTTTCCTCCCATGCATTTTATGGTGCGTGGAATTTTATGATCACGTAAGTCCGATAAAGTCCTTAACACATACTCATTTGTAGGGTCCATTTTAAGATAAGGCTGATAAGCCGCGATTGCTTCATCATATCTGCCCTCATATTGATATGTACGCATAATCATCTCATACAGATAAGGCATTTGGCCGTTAATAATTTGCTCAGATCTTCTTGACTCCGAGTCCGCGGTCGAACTGTCAGAAATAAATTCAAATCCCTCGACTGCTCGATCCAAATCTTTATTAACGGGTAAGAGCTCGTTGATAAATATATCACGCGCTTTTGATACTTCGCCTATATGCATCAGAGATTTTGCTCTCCATAACTTATTTCTGAATTGGAACAACGGGGGCATAAGTTCAAATGCCGGATTATTCAATACCTCGTCCCGATAACGAATGGATTCCTTAGTAAATTCAATATATTTATTTACCTGCTCCGACGTAGGGGTATCAGATAATTCCCTACAAAATGCGTCTGCTGTAGCAGACGCTGCTCTGGCTCTTCCAGCCTCTCCTATTATTGCGTAACCATTATCCATAATCGCTGATCGAGTCGGATATGGCTCCGGTTTTTCCGATTTGAGCAAACTCTTTGCCAACAATTCATCAGGCCACACAGCAATCATTCTAGATGCTCCGGGGAAAAATAATTTTTCAAAATCATCAAATGAAAAAACGTAATTATTGCCTAAACTCGCGTCATGCACAATTATTTCTTTTTTGTCGTCAAAGACGCCTATAACCACCCGCCAACCGGACTTTTCAATATCGGATTCCTTCGTATCTAGACGCTTCTGCTGAATTACAATCACCGGAACATCTTTCTTGATGTATTTTTTAATTTCTTTTACCTTATTATCTTTATATTCATCATCCAAAAGCTTGATACTGAAGGCGTTATATCCTTGAGTTTCAAAAAATTCTAAAGCTTTTTGAGAATTTGATAAGTCGTCCTCCTCCTTATGCCTAGCATCCGGAAACATATCTTTTAGATCACTAAAAGAAACTCTCTCGTCACTATAGAAACGAAGTACAGTCGCAACTGAAATCGCAGCGCTGGCGTAATCGGGGTATAAATTATATACGCCGTAATAAGGAACTCCTTCTATTAAATGGTTTACCGGAGATTCGTAAGAAGTATAAAAATAAAAACCGATTGCTCCAATTAATATGGCGAGAAGAAGCCACAGGACAATCCTAATAGAAAACTTCTGATCCATAACTTAATATTAACTATTTATATTGTATCTTAACAAGGTATATGGTAACCTATATATAAATATCTTTGAAAGGAGGATATGTATATGCTAAAAGGGTGTATTCCCCTTATATGTCTTGTGATTTTCTTAGGAGGCTGCGCAACTCATCTTCCCGGCAGCCCCGACCACAACTGGCTGAACGGAAAGTGGTTTGCACAGAGAGGTTCCGGCTGGACCACTGAACTCGATTTGAAAGTAGTCGACGGAAACAAAATCGTCGGGACAAACACCCAAACTTCTCCAGAAGGCAAGCAGGGTCTTGGAGACATAAATGGCGAGGTGGAGGGCGATAAAGTTTCTTTTAAAGTCTATTTCCCGCATTCAGGAAACACCTACACTTACACCCTACTTCGCAATGGCGACAAATTGGAAGGGAGAAGCTCGACCGGTAGCGCGTCCTTAAAAAAGGTTTCGTAAAAAAGGACGCAGCGGCAAAAAACAAGGACTTCAGCTGAAGTCCTTGTTTTTCTATATATCGCTTTTTTCGTATTCGCCTAATGGAATAAAAACTCTATTTTTTCCGCTGAGATAACTTTCTATTTGTCCCACTTTCCGAATAGCAACTTTAGCTTTCATTTTTAGATTATTTTCCAAAATTGTTTCAATGAGTTTTAATTTCTCTGAACTTATTTGTTTTCTCGGAACAATATTTATCTGCAAACTATCTATTCTGTTTTGTACGATTTGATATTTTGCAATATTCTTTAATCCAATTTCTTTCGCAAAAAGCGACCGGAATAAGAGAATGCTGAAAGATTCGCCGCCAGAGAGCAAAATAATGTCTTTTTTCCGCCCGTCTAATTCCAGAAGTGGCGCGAGTCTGCCGCATGAACATCGCTTCGATAATATTCTTCCCCTATCTCCCGTTAAATATCGAATAATCGGCATGGCAGTGCGGTCAAATACGGTTACAATGATGTTGCCTTCCTCGTCAGCATTAAGCCGTTTTCCGTTGTCGTCCACAATTTCCACCAAGACACGCTCACGATAAATATGGTAAAGACTGTCGCCTATGTTAATTGGACATTTTTCTCCTACGCTCCCGGCCTCTTTGCAATTATATTGAAATGTCATCGGAACTCCGGTTGTGTTGTATATGAACCTTTCTTCTTCTGAAGAAATACTTTCTCCGGAAATATGAACAATAAGAGGTAGGGCTTTACCGTCTTCTCTGGCATATTTCATTAATTCTAATGCAACTGAAGAATAAGCAGAAAGGCAGATAAAAGAATTATCAAGAATCTTATTATATATTTCTTGTCTTGTTTTTTTGTTGCTGATGGCAGAGTAAGCATCTAGATGAAAATACTCTGAAAAAGGAGACCATAGTCCCGTTGATTTCCTCCCCAGCAAAAGTACAAATTTTCTGCGCAAAAGCTCACCAACACGCTGAATCTCGAACACATCAGGCTCAAAGACATACACAAGTTCATTTCTGATCATATCAAATTCATCAATTCTCCCTTTTAGGGGGATGCCTGTGGTCCCGCTCGTACAAAAATCAACAATCGGAGCGCCATTATGCGATAGCTGAGAAATATCACCCCACTCAATTAACCTGGCTTTGTTTGTAATCGGCAATTTAGACAGTTCGGCAAAAATATTAGAAGAATGAAGATCTAAAAAATATTCACTAAAACGCGCGCGCCAAAAAGCGGAATTATTGTTCAAGTATGAGAGAAACTTCTTTAACTTTATCTCGATCAACTCATCGATTTTTCCCTGGGGCCAGCGTTGTATTTCTTTTATTAATTTCAATCTCGGCAAAAACCAACTGATAAAAACCTCATTGCCCAACAAATTCTTTAAATTAATCGTTATTGGTAATGAATCATATAAGTTTTCAATCAAAATCTCTTTTTCTTTTTCATTCATTTCCATAAATGTTAATCATTTTAGGGTATTAGTATATACTATATATTATGCGTTTAATTTATCCAATATTGAAATGGTTTTCGAATAATGACCTTTTATATATTCGCAGACTTATAACAGAAATTTTAGCAAATAAACTTTCTCGCAACGAACAATCTAAATTATTTTGGGATAACGGTTATGCGTGGAATATACGTGTATCACCAGTAAATCCATCCAAAGACGACTTAAGACTTTATAAAAAATATTTAACAGCCAAGGGTGACAAGAAAAAAACGCTTTTATTGGGCTCGACCCCTTTGTTGCGCCGCTTATTAGGCGAATTAGAATTCAAAGATTACGTAATAGCTGATTTTTCATTTGTGACAATTGAAAAAAGTTTACAAGCTCTTAACAAATTAGGTATTAACCTTGATGCTGAAAACGAAATATGGCTTAAGTCAGAATGGCTAGTAATGCCACTTGGACCTAAATCTCTTGACTACATTGTAGGCGATATGGTTTTTACACAAATTGAACCACACAAACAGCCACTTTTTGTTGAAAAACTTGCGTCACTGTTGAAACCCAATGGATACTTTATCGGAAGAGTGCATATATGCAATCCAAATTTTTACGATAGAGAGCCTAAAAAAATTATTGAGGAGATTTTATCTTCTAAAGACTTGGAAAATACAGTAGAACAGAGGTTCGCGCTACTTTACAGATTAAGAGATAGATTAAGAGATAATAAAACCCAGACCACTTCTCCCCATACAATAATCAATGAGCTGTTGAAATATCAAACTTCCGATGAAAAAAAACTGGATTTCTTGAGGTCTGTAGTCAATATGATTTCAAGACGAGCCGAAATAGGACTGCCGTTTATTTCACAAACTAAAGATGAGCTTGCGAATGTCATATCCAAAGAATTTTCATTAGAAACAATCGTAACCGCATCCGATTACGCATCAGAATATTTCCCGATATATGTTTTGCGTAAAAAAACTTAAGATTGATATCATCTTCCTTATAATTTTCTTTTTTGAAATTCAGATAATGGCACAAAAAAAGATGGTTTGTGGCCGCGACCGTTTGGAATAACATCTACGCATCGCATTTCAATATTAATTTTTTCTCCGTTGAATAATTCAGTAATCGCCAATCTGATTTTCATCTCTTCCGCTTCACTAATTTTCTGCCGTGGCACTATCAATAATAGAAGATTGTCTATTCGATTTTGTATTATTTGAAACTGTTTTGCTAATCGTCCCAGTCTTGCATCCCCCATCAATACATTGCTGTGCAGCCTATGAAGATACATCATCCTGACTTTCCGGCCGCTCGGTAATACGATTTCATACCCCCTTCTCCCGTGGAATTTAAAAAGAGGCAATGTTCTCCCGCATTTGCATGAGTTACTAAATATTCGTCCAACATCATTATGCGCATAGCGCACAACAGGATTTAAAGTATATGCAAAAGATGTAATAACTAATTCCCCCTCATCGCCATCTTCCGGTAGGACTCTATCGTCATTAACAATTTCCATGATATTTGTTTCGGAATTTATATGAAAACATCCTTGATTGTTCTGACATTCAAATCCAATATAACCGACGCCGTTTCCGCTCAACATATTTATTACCGGCCCGTCTGTAATTTGCCTTATGGTCTCGCGCTCTGTTGTCGAAATTGGTTCGCTCGTAGTTCTGACAGCAAAAATTGGAAGCTGGACATTATCCTCTATAATCCATTCGGCAAGTTTAGCTAATAACGAACCGTAGCCCACCAAGAAAGCCGGCGCTGCACCGCGAATACTCGCATAGATTTCCTTGCGTAAATCTGAATTATCCAAATCCTGGGAACGGATAAATGGAAAGTTTTTATAAAAAAAATCTTTTTCAAAAACATGCTTGAAGCCCGGCATGCCCAAAACTACGAAAGACTTCCTTGAAAGTAGCTTGCCTATAGAAAATTTTTCAAGCGCAGGGTGCCTAAAAAGGAAAACTCCATAATTTATCAGAATTTCGCGCTCACTATAAAAGTGCTTCAATGAAACTCCTGTCGTGCCGCTACTATAATATGAGAATGTAGGTAGATTCATAGAGTCATTTCTAATATAGGTTTTATCTCCCAATTCCAAAAGCATTTTGCGGTTAAGGACTGGGAGATTCCTAAGATCTTCGAGTGCGGCTTTTTCTGGATAAAATCCATATCGATGAAAATACTGCGACCAAAATTGGGATTTTTTTTCAATCAAGCCGGTGAATTTGCGAAGGCGTAATGTTTGAAATTCTTCAATTCTTGATGAAGGCCAATATTGTGATTCGGATAGCGCATCTAAATACCTCTCAACTGCTAAAATAAATGCCTCATTATTCAATAAGGATCCTCGTTTAACATCCGGGGGAAAATATTTTTCGGGAGAAATAAGGAAATCTAATTTTCCATTATTGCTCATCTGAATGGAATTAATGCTTTCTTGCCAATATCAGTTCGAAACTGCATACCGTCAAATTTTATTCGATCTAACGCTTCGTATGCATTACGGATCGCCGAGCTTAGATCATTGCCAATCGCACTCACGCCCAGCGCTCGCCCCATCTTATCTACGACCGTATCCATGCCGTTAATTTTTGTTCCGGCCTGAAATATAACTACTTCAGAATTGGCGTCAAAAGCACCCAAGCCGCTGATCTTAATGCCCTTTTTATATTTCCGCGGATATCCTTCAGCGGCCGCCATTACACAACATGCAAAATTATCAGACCATTCAATGGAAAAATTCTTCAGATTTTTATTTACACAAGCAAGAAGTACATCTACTAAATCAGTCTTCAAAATTCGCATATATGACTGAGTTTCAGGATTACCAAACCTTACATTTAATTCCAAGACCACAGGCCCCCTTGAGGTTATCATAACCCCAGGAAATAGAATGCCCATAAATGGTCTGCCCATCTTTTTGAGTCCATAAAGAACCGGCATCACAATTTTTTCTTTAATTTCGCCCATCATTTCAGCCGTTACCCATGGAACTGGCACAATGCTACCCATACCTCCGGTATTTGGCCCCTTATCACCGTCCAAGAGTCGTTTGTAATCCCGCGATACCGGAAAGAGTTCTGCGTCGTCGCCATCGCAAAACGCGTGTATGGAAATTTCCCGTCCTTCTAAAAATTCTTCAATGACGACGGCATTACCAGCTTTTCCGAATATTTTTTTCTCCATTAAGTTCCCCAAAGCCAATTCAGCCTCTCTAAGATTTTTTGCAATAATCGTGCCAAGTCCATACGCTAAACCATCTGCTTTTATTACCAGAGGAAAATTTTGATTTTTCACATACTGCTTTGCTTGATCAATATCAGAGAAAATTTCAAATGCGGCAGTTGGAATCCCTTTATCCCGCATAAATTTTTTAGCAAATGATTTTGACCACTCAATTTGAGCTGCTGCTTTTGTTGGCCCGAAAAAGGGAATTTTAAGTTTTTCAACCTCATTTGCTAGTCCTTCAGCTAAACATGAGGCTGAGCACGTAAGAACTAAATCTACGCTATTTACCTTAAGCCAATCCACAATGTCTATTATTCTTCTAAGTGGTAAATTTTCTCCAAGAGTAGCGGTGCCAGCGTTTCCTGGTGCAAAATAGATTTTGCTTACTTTCGCAGATTGATGTAGTTTCCACGCAAGCGCATGTTCACTTCCCTTGTAACCAACTATTAGTATTTTCATTTTCCCTATATGGTAATATTTAATATATTATAACTTTATTGCCTAATTGTTATTCTATCTTATTTATCTGTCAAAATTATAATATAATTTGCCGATATGGATGGCGCTGATTTAGAAAAATTAAAAAATATCTTTCAGAAACATTCTGTTGTCAAAAGCACGGATGGACAAATTATATCCGTTGCCGGAGGGAAAAGCAGTTGGCTTTTTGACTCGAGAAACGCCCTGATGCGCCCAGAGGCCCTGCAGTTGGCGGCAAATATATTCTGGGAAACATTTGAAAAAGAATACCCTTTCCAGATATGCGGACAGGAAACCGCCGCCCTTCCTTTAATCGGAGCAATTGTTCTAAAAAGCGCGGAAGCGGGAAAACCGGTTAACGGGGTTTTTATACGCAAGAGCCGAAAGCCCGACGGACTCCAAAAGATAATAGAGGGAGAATTAAACGATGAGAAAATTATACTAATCGATGACCTGATAAATAGCGGAAAAACAATGTTGCATCAAATCGAAATACTAAAAACGGCTGGGAAAAAGATTGACACTATTTTCACTCTCGTCCGTTATAGACCGCTGGATTCTTACGAATTTCTAAAAGAAAATGGCATCAAAATGGTATCTCTTTTTACACTAGAAGATTTTGGCCTTTCAATGTCAAAAAGGGAGAGCAAAATAAGATCCGATTTCCAGATTCTATGGTATTTCCAAAGCCCAAATCCAAACTACTTTTACAGAGTCCCAAAATCCGCTCCGGTTATCGACGGCCAAAAACTATATTTCGGCAGCGATTCCGGTTATTTTTGGGCGATAGATAAAAAGGACGGCTCTCCTGTCTGGAAATATAAGGTCGGTTGGCACGCCAAAGGAAAAAGCATCTTTTCCTCCCCTGCTCTTTGGAATAATTTCGTATACTTTGGTTCGTATGATGGAAATGTTTACGCCTTAGACAAGAATACCGGAAAAGTAAACTGGATTTTTATGGAGACGGATTGGGTTGGCTCTTCGCCCGCCGTTGCGCCAGATCTTGGTCTAATGTTTATCGGCCTTGAGTTCGGACTTTGGAGAAAACGCGGAGGGATAGCGGCACTTGATCTCAAAACTGGAGAGAAAAAATGGGATTTCACGATGCCGGAATTAACCCACTCATCTCCCGTTTACGATGAAAAAAACAAAGTTGTAGCCATCGGAAGCAATGATTGCAAAGTTTACTTATTTAACGCTAGAGACGGAAAACTCCTTTGGGAATTTCAGGCTGGAGGAGAAATTAAAGCGTCTCTCTGCATCGACGATAAAAGAAAGTTATTAATCTTTGGCGCTTTTGACGGATATATTTATATGCTTAATCTATCATCCGGAGAGCTTTTTTATAAATTTAAAACTTTGGCCGCAATTTATTCAACGCCAGTGATATATGAAAATAATGTAATTGTCTCATCTTTAGACAAGAAGATTTATTCAATAAATTTAGATACGAAAGGATTGAATTGGGATTATCAATGTGGCGGACGCGCCATGACTACCCCATTAATCGTAGAACAATCCATTTGGGTAGGAGCTACAGACGGAGTAATATACGAGATTGAAGCAAGCTCCGGAAAACTTTTGAGCATATTTCGAACGACTGAACGTATAACGAATAAACCAGTTTACGACCTTAAATCAAAGACTCTTTTTGTCCCCACTTACGCAAATGAAATTTATGCAGTTAAAGTTTAATTATTTGCTGCCCTAAATCCCCTCCGAATATTCCTCCACGGCAAAGCATTATCTCTCCGCTACACTGAAGTCTGTTAATTTTTTCTTGATCAGAGCGTCTTTTGTCTCAAACCCCGGAAGATAGATTACTTTCTCCGAATAATCTATGTCCTTAAAATAAGCGAGTTGCGCCCTAAAAATTTTTTCATTAAATTCATTTCCAAAAACTCTTTTGGCTTTTTCCACGATATGCCCGAGAGTATAATAATCCTTCATAACAAAATAGAGATCGACGTAGTCTTTCCATTTGGCTCTGCGTCCCAGCGCATATGCCTTCATCGCTGCAAGCGTTAGCAAGTTGGGCAATTTGATTGCGTCATTAAGACTTTTAGATATATGTATAAGGAAAGGATAATGAAAAAAAGTACACCTTACTCCGTTAATGCTGATTGTATAATTTCCGGTTTCGTCTTTGAATACTCGCTCTATTTTAATACCTTTTGGCAGCTTCTTTCTAATCGTGATGTTGTCAAATTCTTTAGCCGTGAATAGATCGAAATCTATGGAGCGCCGATGGCCGATATGAAAAGCTATCGCAGTCCCGCCCACCAGATAAAAATCTTTAGAAAATTTTTTAAGGAGCGGCGTGAGCTCCAATTGCTCTAGCGTTAAAATTTCTTTATGCATAGCGATTAAAATACAGCCTGAAGTAATTTATAGTTTTAGGATCGTAGTTAATCCTTTTATGCCTGAGTTGCTTTCTAAAAATGGTTGAAACTCTTTTTATCCCTAGAATGGAGATTAATTCTTTAACATCGTCGAAATCTCCATAATTCAAAACGCCCTCCACGATTGCCTCCTCGGAGAGACAATCAAAATCCTCTACGTACCAAATCAAATGCCGCCGCTTTTTTATAAAATTATTAAGCGCTGATGGCTTGCTCGTCTTTTCCATATCACATCATTATATCAAATCAGAGCTGAATTTTCCAGCATGAAAAGTGAGAAACGGATATGCCTAAATCCCCTCCGAATATTCCTCGACGGCGCGCCCTTCCCTCATCGGGATTAGCTCGCGCTTGATCGGGAGCAAAATCGTGAACGCGGTCCCCTTCCCTTCTTTTGAAACGAAGGTAACTTCGCCGCCGTGCCGCCTGATAATATTTCTGACTATAAACAACCCGAGGCCGGTTCCTTCCGTTTCTAGCCGGATTGCGTTCGAGGCGCGGAAAAATTTCGAAAATACTCTTTTCTGTTCTTCTTTGGGGATTCCGACTCCAGTGTCCGAAATAACCGTTTTTACATAATCTTTTTCCAAAGAAATATCAATATCTACTTTTCCAGCCGCATTCGTATAACGGAGCGCGTTTTCGATGATATTTGAAAACGCAAGCAAAAGCCTGTCTCGATCTGCATAAATTGTCGGGATCAAATCCTTGACTGGGAACAAATTGATACTTATTTTCTTTTCTTTTGAAACAAGCTCATAATTCTTAATCAGTTTTGCAATAAAATCCAGATAATCAATTTCTATGAATTCATACCCGAACCTACCTTCTTCAATCCGCGCGGCATCTAAAAGATCGTTTACAAGTTTGATCATCCTCTCCGCCGTCTCAAAACCTCGATTCAGGAATTCAAGCTGTTTTGGCTCGAGCGGACCCATGTCTCCATCTATAAATAGCCTTAAAGTCCATTTTAGAGCCGCCAAGGGGGTTCTAAGCTGGTGTGCGGCTACAGATACGAATTCGGACTTAATTTTTGAAATAAGCGCGTCGTGGCTTATATCGCGCATTATTTTCACATGCCCAGTAACTTCGCCCGAGGTATTTTTAATTTCCTTGCTTAAAACGAATAACCGCAATTCCGGGCGGGAAGTATGGATCTCAATACCCTTCTCGGACGAAAAGCTCTCACCCCCTCGCGCTAGAGTAAAGGGTGCTAATTCCGGATAGATTATCTCGACCAAGGCGCGATAGATTGGCTTATCGTCCCATAAGTCCGGGACGATTTTTAAATCGGCTATATCTTTTTGCTTGACGCCAAAATATTCCTCCGCTTTCGGGTTCATAAAAATAATTTTTTTGTCCGCGCTATATTGGATAATCCCGTCGGAAAGCGATGCCAAAATAGACAGCCTTTCTTCGCGCTCCCGGTAAACCGATTTTGTCGCTTTTATTATTTCCCAAAAGCCCGACGCAAGCAGGAGTAATACAAAAAAGAAAAGTGCGATGGAAAGAAATATGGATTTGAAAAAACCCGCTGCTAGAAGAGCTAAAATGGAAAATCCTGTCGAGATAAAAAATCTTCTTCTTGCCCTCAATGCGAATTTTTCAAAGTTTTCAGGCATATTTATTATTCCTCGTTATCGTAGCCTTCAGACGTGTAGCGGTTGGCGGGATCCCATGAAAGCCAGCTTTGAAGCCCGGAGTCGTAGACAGCCTTTTTCTGGGCGCGAATCATAGGCTCATCGTACGTTGCTCCCAGATCAAAATCTTGGATCCATGGACGTAGCTTTGTGGGAGTTGACGTCGGAGCAGCAAGACGCAAGACGGCAGCTTCCATAGCGAATTTAATGACTTCATACGGATGATCCGCAGGGTTTTTAAAGCCGAGGAAAGTCGGAGGGTAGTGCGACGGATAAACCATTGGGGCAATGTAATCGAAGTGCTTGTCTATCCGTTCCAAAACCTGTCCTATCCCCAAATCGTCCGTATTCGTCGTGGTCATTCCGAAAACATCCGCGGACAACGGCACCAAAAGAGCATTTTCCCCGCCTTTTAATTCTGCTCTCAAGTAAGAAAAAAAAGAGTCGAGGACGTCTGCCTTATTTTTTTCTCCTGAGTGAGAAAAAACAATATCCGCCATGTTCCCATCCGAAGGAAAGCGGATGTAATCGTAATTAAGCTCGTCAAACCCAGCTCGCTCGGACGCGCGGGAAAGCAGAACCATGTAATCCCAGAAATCTTTCGCGGCAGGATCAACATATGAAAGCCCCTTTCTGTCCTTCCAGACTCCCCCGCTCTTGTTTTTAACAGCGCTCGCCGGGTATTTCTTCGCATAAAATGGATCCTGGAAAACAGTTATCCGGGCAATGGTATAAATTCCCTTCTCATGAAGTTTTTCAATAAATAGAGGAAGGTCATTGACGCGGATTTCTTCGGAGCCGATTTCCTTAATTTTTTCATCCCCCGTATCGAAAGAAACCCTGCCGGAATAATCTTTGACATCGATAACGACAGAATTTATTTCCGTTTTATCGATAAAATTAACCATATTAGCTCTCCAATCTTTGGTGCCCGAAACCCAGCTTGTCATATAAATTCCTTTAACTGCGTCGGGAGTCGGTAAGTGTTCGACTTTCTTAACTTCCTCGTCTTTTTTCTCCTCTGCTCCCCCAATTCGCTCCGAAACGTATTCAACCGGCGCGAATGCGCGGGAAATAAAAAATAGCGATGACAGCAAAGCCCCAATAAAAGCGAAAAGATAAAAATAATTTTTCACCTTACTTTAATTCTAATTCAGGTGGGAGTGAAACCAAAGCTCCGGACATTATGCCAATTTCCTCCGCTTGTCCCGCTGGGAGTTCGAGTACCATATCAATAGCTCCGGGCGAAGGAAGAATTTTAAGCCCGCTTTGTGGTTCTCGAGGCAAAAAATCTACACTCAAAACCTGCTTATCCTTTATCCAAACTAAATCCAAATCCAAGGGCGTTTCCTTGTTCCAAAAAGAAACATCGCCATCAGCGCCGAAAATAAAAAGCATTCCGTCGTATCCTTCGACTTTCGTAACCCCCATAAGCCCGCGCTCCCGCTCTTCGGGCGTATCTGCGATCTTGACAGTAATTTTCTTACCATCAATTCGTATTAATTTTGTTTCTTCCTCGGTTTTTAGAGGTGCTTCCACTTTTTTGAAATAAAGAAAACTGCCGATAATAACGCCGATAATTAAAATTATAAGAGCGGGTTTCAGATTAGCCTTTAGCTTTTTCTTTTATGGCCTTGACGAGTTCTTGGGCGGCCTTCGGATTCTGCCTCAAAAATTCCTTTGCGTTTTCGAATCCCTGCCCCATTCTGATTTCCCCAAAAGAAAGAGACGCTCCGGATTTTTTGATCAATTCGTATTTGAGCCCGAGATTGATAAGATCGCCCTCGTATGAGATCCCCTCGTTATACATTATATCGAATTCAGCGCGCTTGAACGGGGCGGCAACTTTGTTTTTTACTATCTTAACGTTAGTCCGGTTTCCAATTATGTCTTCGCCTTTTTTTAATTGTGCGGCGCGCCTGACTTCGATCCTGACGGATGCATAAAATTTAAGCGCGTTTCCTCCCGTTGTCGTCTCGGGATTTCCAAATACTACCCCGATTTTCATCCGTATTTGATTTATAAAAATGACAACAGTTTTCGATTTCGAGATAATCGCGGTGAGTTTCCTTAAAGCTTGCGACATTAACCGAGCCTGAAGCCCCATATGCGACTGCCCCATGTCTCCCTCGATTTCCGCCTGCGGAGTTAATGCCGCAACAGAGTCAATAACAATGACATCGATTGAACCGGATCGCACCAAACTCTCGACTATCTCAAGCGCTTGCTCTCCTGTGTCCGGCTGGGAGATCAGAAGATCATTAATCTTGACTCCTATTTTCTTCGCATATTCCGGATCGAGCGCGTGCTCCGCGTCCACAAACGCGCAAAGTCCGCCAGTCTTCTGCGCGTTCGCCACGATATGCAGAGCGAGCGTCGTCTTTCCGGAAGATTCCGGGCCGTATATTTCGATAACCCTGCCTCTTGGAACTCCCCCAACCCCAAGCGCCATATCGACGGCGAGCGATCCCGTCGGGATAACGTCCACATCCACTCTCCTCGCGTCCCCGAGCTTCATTATCGCCCCCTCCCCATATTTCGCCTGTATTTCCCGGATGGCAGACTCAACACCGGACTTTTTTTCGTTTATAGCTTCGGATTTTTTTGTCATGTCTAGAGTTTTCTTACGTTCTTTATATATCTTGCATCAATGCCGGAAACTGCGTAAGCTGAATCTTTTTTTACCGGATCAGAAGTAATATACAAAAGCCCCCTTTGCACATCAAGGTTATTAACGTAACATTCCTCACTGCCAAAATATTCTTGTTCAACGCTTATTTTATCACCTGGTCCTATGCCTTCCATCATTTTATTCACTCGCATTCCCGCTTCCAGCAACTCACTATGATATTGGTGGACAAACTCTTCGGGGTTATCCAAATTAAGTTTTGCGCGATCCTCCGGTTCAGCCCCGCCTGATTTTCTTCTTATCTCATTTCCTAAAAGTGTGTTGTCCCTTAAGTTGCGGCATACGGCATCCCTATCCGAATCAGTAAGCCTCATTTTTGCCTTCATTTCTGGAGTCACAGAGTAAGAACTCCATGGCCAACTGGATTTAAGCCATAATTCAAGTGCCTCAGAATCCATAGACACATATTCCTCGTTCAGCCTCTCCAGTTCTTTTTTTAATCTTTGTTCCTCCGGACCCTCCAACCATTGAAGATATTCTTCTACAGTTTTTGGCTGCTCGACATTTTCGTTCGACTTATTCTCAGGAAAAGTGTTAAATTCGAATGCCATATTGTTTTTACTTTATGAATAATAATTACATACTATCATGCTTTTCGAGTTTCTTTATTTATCTATATAAGTCATGGTCGCCTATATCGAGAAAGATAACATCGCTTTCATCAAATTCAAACAGGATGCGATTCCTTTTATCAATTGAAAAACTCCACTGCTTTTTCAGTTTGCCGTGGAGTTTATGCGTATCAAGGCGAGGATCAAATGGGTTTTGGCGAAAAATCTTTTCACGCCCTTCGGCTTTCTTTTGAATATCTGGAGTAAGTTTTCTATAAGATTCCTTAAACCGAGGGTGATAGAAAATTTTCATAGAAAACTAGCGTAGATCCCGGAGCGAGCGCAAAGCAGACAACTTCCCTTCCTTTTTCATTTTTCTTGCTTCCCGTGACCATCGCAGAACATCTTTTTCGGCAACTTGCCTCGAAATAAGGCCGTCGAGTACTTTACGTGGAAGTATCACCAGCTCTTCATTGCCTGTAATTCTTTTCGGAATAGTTATAAAAATTTGCGTACTCATAAATAAAGCTTATTCAATAAGTCATCTGAAGTCAAATATTTATTTTAACAATACCGTCCGCAATATCCTCTTTTCGTGGCCGAATTTGTCCTCGGCGTAAATCTCTATGTCGTTTACCCCGCGGGCAAGTAAAACTTCTTCTCTAAAATTTCCGTTCTCATCGGTAAAAATAGTCCTGCCGTTTAGCGTGAATTTTATCACATCAAATGCCTGCCCCTTAACTTCCATAGGATTTTTATCGAAAATTTGCCCTTGCTCTGGGCTCTCGATATAAACACGCGGGCCGCGCAAAAAATCTCTCGCCTGCCAGAAGCCGTAGAGTAAAACCAAAACGCCGACAACGCCGATAAAAAGCTTTTTGTTCGAGATTCTCATCTAAAAACTCTCGTAAAATTCCCCTCCTGAATTTTTATCCTTCTTTTCTTCTAGATGCTCCTTCTCTTTCTCTTTCTCTTTCTCTTTCGGCGCGGGTTTAGGCTCAGGATTTGGAGAAAATTCCTCTCTGCCGATTAATACCTCTCTGGGCTTCGAGCCATCCTTCGGACTGACTACTCCGCGCTCTTCAAGTAAATCGACAATTCGGGCAGCTCTCGCATATCCTAATTTCAAACGCCTTTGTAGGTGCGAAGTGGAAACGCTGCCAGATTCAATCGCAATCTGTCTGGCCTTCTCAAAAAGTTCTTCGTCTTCGTCGTTATCAATCTCCCCATCAAGATTTATCGGATTTACAGTGGATATGTCCGAAGAAATAGCACTTCCATTCGAAACTTCCCCAGAAATTTCCGTGATAACCTCTCCGACATCCTCGACGTGCTCTTCAATCCAGCTTGTAATCTTTTTAATTTCTTTCTCCGAGACAAACGCTCCCTGAATACGCTTGGGCTTGCCGACGTCTCCGGCCAAAAAAAGCATGTCCCCGTTTCCGAGAAGCTTGTCCGCGCCGGAGGCATCTAAGATCGTTCTCGAATCGATTTGGGAAGCAACGGCAAAAGCTATCCTAGAAGTTATATTCGCCTTAATGAGGCCTGTTATAACCTCAACCGAGGGTCTCTGTGTCGAGAGGACCAAATGAATACCTACCGCGCGGGACATCTGCGCCAAGCGCACAATCGAAGCCTCAAGTTCTCTGGGGTAAGTCGCCATTATGTCCGCCAATTCATCGACAATTATCAGCAAATACGGCAACGTCTCCGCTTCTTTGTCTTTCGAAAGAATATTCGAATGGTATGAGCTGATGTCGCGCACTCCTTTTTGTGACAAGACTTCGTATCTTCTTTCCATTTCTTTAACCGCCCAGCGCAATGACAGGATTGTCTTTTTTGCATCGTGAATCGGTGGGAACATCAAATGCGGGATTTTCGAATAAACGGAAAGCTCAACTCTTTTCGGATCGACAACAATCAATCTTAAAAATTCCGGGGTGTTTCTATATAAAAGGCTTGTTATAAACGAATGTATCTGGACGGATTTGCCCGTGCCTGTGGCTCCGGCGATAAGAAGGTGCGGCATCTTGGCAAGGTCGGCGTAAACGGCTTTGCCCGAAACATCCCGCCCCAAAGCAAAGAGAAGCGGCCTGTCGGATTTTTGAAATTCTTCCGAGCTTAAAAGCGAGCGGAGCCCGACAAGAGCAATAGACCTATTCGGAATCTCGATTCCAACAAGAGATCTTCCGGGAATCGGCGCCTCTATCCTCAAAGGATGCGCGGCAAGCGCTAACGCAAGATCGTTTTGTAGACCTGTAATTTTTGAAATCTTCATACCCTCCGCAGGCTTGAGCGTATACTGCGTAACCGAAGGGCCAACATTCACTTCCATCATCTCAACCTCAATGCCGAATGTTTGAAGAGTTCGTTTTATGATATTCGAGTTCGCCTTGATGTCTCCTGAAGACGGCGTTCCTTTGTCATCTTCAAGAATATCCAAGGGCGGCAATAAACCGGACATTTCGCGTAACCCCTTTGATCTTTTTGTCCTAAGTGATAAAACGCCGAATTCATCGAAAGGAGCCAGCTTTGCTTCGGGTTCTTTAATCACGGGTTTCGAAACTGCAACTGGCGCGACCTCTTCCCTCGCTACGGGAATAGATTTCTGCCTTTCGTCAGGCTCTTCCTCGTCTTCATCCTTCTCGTCTTTCTTAAATAAACCGAGAATGTGAAAATTCATCATTATAAAAAGTCCCGCAATATCGAGCGCCAAAAGAATAATCAAGGCTGCCCAGAAATCAAAAAGTTTCAAGAATGGGTAGCTTGCCCCAAACCCGACATATCCCGCGGCCATATCTTGAAAAACCAAATCAACTATACCTAAAGTTGAAATTAAGAATAATATTGCCCCAATGGTCGTCGCGGAGACGAAATTTCTTCGGAAGGCGAATAGGAAAGAAAATCCCCCAAAGAGAAAAACCAACGGCACTAGAAAAAAAGCTTTCCCAAAAAGGATTTCAAATATGCTCTGTAGCCCGTTTCCAACCGGCCCCGCTTTTCCAAAGGCCGCCAAAGTCAGCAAAAATGCCACCGCGAAAGAAAAAACCGCGAAGATGGATTGTTTCGTCTCCTGCCTTATCCCCTCGTGCCATCGGGATTTCGGCTTCCCATTTTTGTTCTTACCGTTTTTCTTTACCACAAATGATTTTGGTATTATAGCAAAAAATTAAAAAACCGTCGCTTGCCAGCTGACGGAATTGTTTTGCCAGAGGGATTGCGGATGCAATCCCTCTGGCGTTGTTGGTCTCCTTATTTGTGCATTCGGACAGTACCTCTGTCGTTTATAAGACTGTCCCAATCTTGCGGCTCCGCGGAATCTTCGAGCGTGCTCTCTCTATACCGAATTTCCAGCCGGAATCCCCTGAGAGCTTCATCAAATACTCGATAAATGTGCCGCAGGGGTGCGACGTACTCCCGAAGGCCGCGCACTTCAACCATGTTCAGAAGAAACAGCCTTAGGATAAAAGCAGTCTTCTTGTAGACCTTCTCGGGATAAAGAGAGATTAATGGGATAACCTCCGGCGGCTCTGTCTCCCCCGGCGCTCCCTCCTTCTTTAACTCCCCCTCGAAATTATTCAGAAGGTAGTAATTCTCCTCGTAAACTCTCTCGCGGTTTGCATGATCCTTCATGAAAACCGTGAAGAGATGCTCCGTTGAAAACTTCGAGGCGCTTCCCTTTGCGGTAAATTCCTCTTCAAGTTCCCGATAGAGACAACGCCGAGCGAATGCATTTGGCCTTCCATCGGCATTCGCTTTCGTGAAATCGATAGGGTCGAAGCTACCGCCGATGAACCCATAGGCATCTTCCTTCGTCCGCGGAAAAAATTTTTCCGCCCACTTGAGCGCCTCGCCCCATGTCAGATTCTTTTTGATCTCGTCCGTCCGAAGAATTTTTCGGCTCTCAATGCTCAGGAGGTCTCCCTCCGTTAATCCGAAGGGATTACCTTTTTTAAGAACTCCCAGCGCCGCTGTCCTCTTTTTTATACTCCAGGCCGTTCCGAGGCAAAGCGGTTGATCCTTCGGAATTATAATCGCGCCAGAATAACCGTTCGGTAAAATAATGTCTCCCATCGAACACCCTCCTTTCAGTTTTCAGCTTTGATTAAAGTTTTTATTAAATTACAACCTCTCAACTAAACTCTCAATCCGCCAGCTGGCGGATAAGAACTTGGTTGAAGTTTTGTGTCGGGAGGAGTTGATGAATTTTATTTCACCAACCCCCCCCGACAGGTTTTTACCACTTTTTGGACATTGCCAAGAGAACCCAAAGGAAGCCGGAGCAGAGAAGCAGGAGAGAGACTGACCACCAGTCTACCCCATGCCCTTCCAACTGCTTCAATTGGATCAGGAGGCTGAGAATTATCAGCTGGCCAAAAACTACTCCAGCGACAATAGTGGCTCTGAAAAAATTCTTTTTCATTCTCCGTCTCTGCCACTTCACACGCCACCCGGCAATCGTTTGATCGATATTCGTTCTCACTTTTCTCCTCCTTCTGCCTCGATATATTGAGACGGTCAGTGAAGCCGATTTTTCCAAAGGTTCTGTGCCCATTCGATAAGGTGCTGGGGCACTGGCTCAGACTTTCCTTCTTCGAATTCCTGCAATGCCTTTTGCCCTGCGATTTCCGCGATGATCCGAAGATTCATTTCTTTTTTGAGGCAAGGCGGACAACCTTCGACGTGCTTCCAGATTTCTGCAAGCAGTTGGATATTGCCATCCTGCCCCTCTTGCCATTCTTCCGGCGATGGATGTTCGCCTTTCAACATGAGCTCCTCCGATCTTGATGCCGTGCCGATAGAGCGCGGGCTCTAATGGTAAACTCGTCAACCAAAATTATTATTTTTGCCCGCTCTCGGGAGAGTGCATCCCCACCGAAAGATAATTTTGCCTGAGCTTCCCTCAGACACATCGCCGCAGCATTCAGCATCGCGGCGGCTTCTTCGTCCGCGGTCGGTATATGGATTTCCTGCATGATTCCTCCTTCAGTTTTAAGATCAATCCTTCGTTTAGCCTTTTGGCCACTTTAATCAATTATACCTCTAAAACGACTTTAAGTCAATACATAAAAAGCCTTTATTTTAAGGGCTTTTTTAGGGAATGGTGTTTTTAGTTTATCTTTTTTGCTTCTCAAGTACGGTTAGCCGTTCTTCGTGATCTTTCATCCATTCGTGCAACTTATCAAAATTTCTATCCCAGCTTGAAGCATAAGCTGAAATTTTAAGCTCTAAACCATCGACAGCCCTAAGTATTCGGTCTGTATTTTCTCGCATTTCTCCAGATATCTCCTTTTTTACGCCCTCCAAACCGCGATTTGTCATCGCCGCCAAGTCATCAATTGTCATATTTTTCTTTGGCATATATTCAAGATTAAATCTCTAAAATTTTCATGTCAAAGTGAATAATTAATTCTTATCTCGTACGTGAACGGGTTTCTCGCCTTTCGCGCCTATATTCTTCCTCTATTTCCTCGTCTTCGTTCTTAGTTTCGTAGTCTTTTCTGTATCCCGTTCCTGCTGGAATCAAGCGCCCGATGATAACGTTTTCTTTAAGCCCATGAAGCCTATCTTCTTTAGCTTCGAGAGAAGCGGATATCAAAACGCGGGTTGTTTCCTGGAAAGATGCAGCAGCGAGGAAACTCGAAGTTGAAAGCGCGGTCTTTGTGATCCCCATGACTACCCCTGCGCCTTCGGCAACTTTTCCGTTTTTAGTCGAAAGTTTTTCATTCTCTTCAATCAATTCGCTTTTCTCGATAACGTCCCCTATCGCAAATTTCGTATCCCCGGATTCCTTAACCCTGATCCTGGAAAACATTTGGGAGACTATGACTTCCACGTGCTTGTCGTTTATGGACGCCCCCTGCAAAGAATAAATTCTGCCAACCTCGCTTATTATATAATTTTGCGCGACGGAGGGGCCGGAAAGCAAAAAGAGTTCTTTGATTTCAATCGGCCCTTCGGACAAAGCCTGCCCTTTTTTGACTTCGCTTCCTTTCTGGACTAATAGCGATCTCCCGAATGGAGTTACGAACTCCTTGGTTTCCTCTCCTTTCTTCTTATTTTTTTCGTCAACTAAAATCGTAACAGTCTTCTCCCTGCCGCTATCTATAATTTCTATAACCGTCCCGTCAACATCCGAAAGAACTGCAGCATTTTTTGGGGCGCGTAGCTCGAAAATTTCTTCGATCCTCGGCAAACCCATGGTTATGTCCGCGGCTCCGGCAACTCCTCCGACATGGAAAGTCCGCATAGTAAGCTGGGTTCCCGGCTCGCCAATCGCCTGCGCGGCGACGATGCCGACCGCTTCTCCCATTTTGACCGTAGCATTCGAACCAAGATCGTATCCGTAACAGGCTTGGCAAATTCCGCGGAGAGTCTGGCAGGAAATTGGGGAACGCAGAGTTACGCTTTCAATGCCGGATTTATCGAGCAGGTCCGCATCCTCGTGCGACAGAAGATGCCCTTTCTTGAAAATTGTTTTTCCGTCCGTTCCTTTCGCATCTTGAGCTAGAACTCTTCCGAAAATTCTAGCATTAAATGATTTTCCGTATTCTTCTATTTTCTCGCGAATTATTTTAAGCCCTGTCGAATCTTTGCAGTCCTCTTCGCGGATAATCAATTCCTGGGCGACATCAACAAGGCGGCGGGTGAGGTATCCGGCGTGTGCTGTTTTTAACGCGGTGTCGGCCGTTCCTTTTCGGGCTCCATGGGTTGAGATAAAATATTCCAAAACGTTAAGGCCTTCTTTGTACGAAGATAAAATTGGGAGCTCGATCGTGCGCCCGGCAGGATTCCTGACAAGCCCCTTCATCCCCGTCATCTGCGTTACCTGCGTCCAAGTTCCTCTTGCGGCGGAAGATACCATGAGGTGTATCGGCCCCTCTTCGTTTAAAACTGTGGGCACAATTTCATCAACCTTCCTTTTCACCTCCGCCCATATTGAGATAACTTTGTCGTATCTTTCTTCGTCGGTAAGCAAGCCTTCGTTATATTGATCGTCTACTTTTTTTGCTTCTATTTGCGCTTCTTTCAATATTTCTACTTTTTCTTTAGGAACCCTCAGGTCGTCCATTCCCCAAGAGATTCCGGATACGGTCGCGTACCTAAACCCAAAAGATTTAATCTTGTCCAAGATTGGCGGCACCTTGTCGACTCCGTAATCAACAATTAATCTGGCGACAATTCGTTCCAAAGTTTTTTTCTTGATATCTTCGTTCATGTACTCAAAATCGTTCGGCAGAACGGAATTGAATAAAAGCCTTCCGACGGATGTCTCAAAAATGCCACCCTCGAATTTCTTATATTTCGGGGTTAATGTTGAGCGAACTTTTATGTTGGCTTTTAAGTCCACAATTCCATAATCGTAGGCTAAAATCGCTTCGTTGGGGTTAGAGAAAATTTTGCCCTCTCCCTTTACATTGGTTCGCAATTTTGTAAGCCAATAGCACCCGATGACCATGTCCTGCGAAGGTGTTACGGTCGGATCGGCAGTTCCAGGTTTCAGAAGATTTTTTGTCGCCGCCATAATATCCGCGGCTTCCCGCTGGGCTTCTTCCGTCAAGGGGACGTGAACCGCCATTTGATCCCCGTCAAAGTCAGCGTTGAAAGCGGAACAAACCATCGGATGGATCTGAATCGCGTTTCCCTCAATTAAAATTGGCTGGAAAGCCTGGATTCCCAAGCGGTGCAAGGTCGGGGCGCGGTTTAAGAGAACATACTTCCCGCGGATTACTTCCTCCAAAATCGCCCATACATCCGGAGTTGCCTCATCAATCAATCTATTGGCGGACCTTATATTATGCGCGAGTCCCGCGGTTATAAGTTTATTTATCACGAATGGCCGAAAGAGTTCGAGCGCCATATGCTTTGGAAGCCCGCATTGATGGAGCTTGAGATCCGGCCCGACAACTATAACCGAGCGCCCGGAATAATCCACGCGCTTCCCCAAAAGATTTTGCCTGAATCTTCCCTGCTTGCCTTTGAGCATGTCTGCCAACGAACGCAGGGGGCGCTTTTGCGCCTGCGATGTTGCGGCGCCCGGCCCGCGCCTGATTGAATTATCCAAAAGCGCGTCAACAGCTTCCTGGAGCATTCGTTTTTCATTCCTGACTATTACTTCCGGAGCTTTTAATTCCAGAAGTTTTTTTAGACGATTATTTCTATTTATTACTCTCCTGTATAAATCGTTCACGTCGGATGTCGCATGCCTTCCGCCTTCAAGTTGTACCATCGGGCGCAATGCCGGAGGAGAGACCGGGATAATATTCAAAAACATCCACTCCGGACGGGTCCCGGACCGTTCCATAGCTTTTACGAGCGAGAGTCTTTTTATGACTTTTTTTCTCGCCTGCGGATTTTCAGTTTCCTCCAGTTCCACTTCGAGTTCTCTCCTGAGGCTCATCATGTTTACGTCTTTGCAAAGTTTGAATAAGGCTTCTGCTCCGATGCTGGCTTCAAAAACTTCGCCCCAGCGCAAAGAAAGCCTGTGGTATTCCACTTCGGACAAAACTCTCCTGATCCGAATGCTGTCAATCTCTTTTTTGGCGGCATCCAATGCTTCTTTGAGCCCGGATTTATCTTTCTCTTTCATCCCCTCTTTTTTGGTCTTGGATTTAAATTCGCGCTCAAGTTCCTTGAGCGCCTCTTCTTTCGCTTTCTCGTTAACTTTAATGATCACATATCCCGCGAAATAGATTACGCGCTCAAGCTCCGGGATTGAGAGGTTTAGGACCAAACCAATCCGAGAAGGCACCCCTCGCATAAACCAAATGTGGGATACTGGGGAAGCAAGTTTTATATGCCCCATCCGCTCCCTTCGCACAACAGAGCGGGTCACCTCAACTCCGCATTTGTCGCAAATTATTCCTTTATACCTGATCCTGCGATATTTGCCGCAATAGCATTCGTAGTCTTTCTCCGGGCCGAAAATACGCTCGTCAAAAAGCCCATCTTTCTCGGCTCTCTGCGTTCGGTAATTTATCGTCTCGGGTTTTGTTACTTCTCCACGGGACCAAGCCAAAATTTTCTCTGGCGAAGCGAGTTTTATTACTATTGATTTAAAATCTGTGACTTTTGTTTCCATTTTTTCTTAAATTCTGATTACGACGTCGTCCTTGCCTCTCTCAACCTTTGAATTTTTTTCAACTTCCTCTTTAATCCCTTTCAAATCAACGTCGAGTCCCAATGCTTTAAGCTCGTTTACCAAAACATGGAAAGAGGCCGGCAAATTCGGGCTTTTGAATTTTTCTCCGCGGACAATAGCGTCGTAAGCCGCGGCGCGGCCCAAAACGTCGTCCGATTTTATGGTGATCATTTCCTGCAATGTATGCGCGGCTCCGTATCCCTCAAGCGCCCAGACCTCCATTTCCCCAAATCTCTGCCCTCCCCCTTGCGCCTTGCCCCCAAGAGGCTGTTGGGTAATAAGCGAATAGGGGCCAATCGATCTCATGTGGATTTTGTCTTCGACCATATGAATCAACTTCATCATATAAATCATCCCGACCGTCACTTCCTGGTCGAAAGGTTCCCCGGTACGCCCGTCGAAAAGTTTAATCTTCCCGTGTTCCGGCAGACCGGCTTTTTTCAATTCTCCTTTTATTTCATCTTCCGAAGCCCCATTTAACGCCGGAGTTACAGCTTGATAGTTAAGTTCTTTTGCCGCCCAGCCCAGATGCGTTTCCAAAATCTGCCCAATATTCATACGCGATGCAACTCCTAGTGGATTTAAAATTATATCAACCGGCGTGCCGTCAGGAAGATACGGCATTTCTTCAATCGGAAGAATTTTCGAAATGACTCCCTTGTTCCCGTGCCGTCCGGCAAGTTTGTCTCCGACAGAAATTTTTCTCAACTGCGCAATTTCAACCTGCACTCTTTTTATGACCCCTGTATCCAATTTATCTCCCCTTTCTCTTGAAAATACTTTTATGCCGACAACTCTCCCAGCTTTCCCGTGCGGAACGCGCATTGAGGTATCTTTAACATCCCTGGCTTTCTCCCCGAAAATCGCGCGAAGTAGCCTCTCTTCCGGAGTCAACTCAACTTCGCCTTTCGGCGTAATCTTCCCGACCAAAATATCCCCGGAGCGAACCTCCGCGCCGATCCTGATAATCCCCTCTTCGTCCAAATCTTTTAATTTTTCTTCGGAAACATTTGGGATATCGTGCGTAGTTATCTCAGGCCCGAGTTTGGTATCCCGGACATCCACCATAAAATCTTCGATGTGAATCGAGCTGAAAGTATCATCTTTAACCAATCTCTCGGAAAGAATAATGGCGTCCTCGAAGTTGGCGCCTCCCCACGAAAGAAAAGCAACGAGCAAGTTCTGGCCTAACGCCAACACACCGTGGTCAGAGGAAGAAGTATCGGCAAGAACATCGCCTTTTTTGACAGCTTGCCCAAGATCCACCACGGGGCGCTGATTGATAACTGTAAAATCGTTTGAGCGCAAAAAATTTACCAAGGGGTATGTATATTCTTTTTTGGATGATTTTAAAACCACCTTTGAGGCATCCACTTGCGAGATGACTCCATCTTCGTCCGCAACCATCAGCCTTCCAGAGTCGCGCGCCGCGCGCTCTTCGACTCCGGTGCCCACCAAAGGAGCTTGCGGCTTTATGCATGGAACTGCCTGCCTTTGCATGTTCGAGCCCATCATGGCTCTGTTTGCATCGTCATGGGCAAGAAACGGAATGAGCGTCGTTGCGATTGAAAAAGCCTGTTCCGAGGCAACTTCAATGAAATCTATCTCTCCCTTCTTCATCAATCCTGGAGATCCTTTAACTCTGCCTTCGGTTTCATCGTCCAGAATCACCCCATCTTTATCCATATTGGTGCCGGCCTGCGCGATATTATATTTCGCGTCTTCGAAGGCCGTCATATATTGTATCTCATCCATAATTTTCCCGTCCTTAACTTTTCTGTACGGAGTTTCCAAAATTCCGTATTCGTTGACCCGAGCGTATCCGGCCAAGTGAACAACTAAACCTATGTTTGGCCCTTCCGGAGTTTCAATCGGGCAAATTCTTCCGTAGTGCGATGGATGCACGTCCCGGACTTCAAACCCTGCGCGCTCGCGGGTAAGTCCTCCGGGGCCAAGCGCAGAAAGTCGGCGCAAGTGTTCGAGTTCGGATAAAACATTCACCTGGTTCATAAACTGGGAGAGTTGGTTTGTCGTAAAAAATTCCTTCAAAATCGCCATAAAAGGCCTGGCGTTTATCAAGTGCGCCGGCGTAAGAGTCGTCTGGTCGAGAGTGGACATCCTGTCTTGTATGGTGCGTTTCATCCTTGTCATACCGACCCTTAATCTCTGTTGTAAAAGCTCGCCCAAGGAACGGATGCGCCTGTTGCCGACGTGGTCGACGTCGTCCGCTTCCGCATTCGGCTGGGAATTCAAGGTTAGGATATGCAAAATTATTTTAACCAGGTCGTTGCCGGATAAAATTCTGGATGTCGGGTTATCAGAAAGTCCCAAGCGCTGGTTTAATTTGTACCGGCCGACGGAAGAAAGGTCATATCTCTCTTCGGAAAACATCACCGATATGAGATCTTTGGCCGTTTCCATCGTCGCGGGCTCGCCCGGGCGGAGCCTCTTATAAATTTCCATGTAAGCCTCATTGGCACTCTTGGTCGGGTCTTTATCGAGCATCTTCTTTATAATTGGATTGACTTCACTGTCTTTCGTAAACTTGCTTAAAATTTCTTCGTTCGTTCCGATGCCGAAAATCCTTAGGATGCAGGAAGCCGGAATTTTTCTCTTGCGGTCTATCCTAGCGTATAGGGCCCCATCCGCGTCCGATTCAAATTCAATCCAAGCTCCTCTCGATGGAATTATTTTCGCCCCGAAATATTTTTTTCCGCGGGAGAAATTAGCGGTGAAATAAACTCCAAAAGAGCGTGCCAATTGCGAAACAATTACGCGCTCAACTCCATTTACAATAAATGTTCCTCTAGGAGTCATCAAAGGCATATCCGCCAAAAATATTTCCTGCTCCTTTATCTCGCCTGTTTTTTTGTTGGTAAGGCGCGCTTTGACCCTTAAGGTCGCGTCGAAAGAGGCGTTTTGCGCCTTCGACTGATATTCGTCGTATTTCGGTTCGTCCAAAGAATAGTCAACAAACTCCAAATCCAAATCTTCTCCCCCGTAATCTCTTATCGGGGACGATTCCTTGAAAAGCTCCTTAAGGCCGTCCGCCAAAAACCAGCGCCAAGATTCCAGCTGGATTTCCGGCAAATATGGCAGGGTGGCCAAAGGTTCTCTATAATTTGAAAAATATTTTTTCTGCATAAAATTAACAAGCAAAAACCCCTTATTCTGAAGGGATTCGCTCTATTATTTAGTTATTTATGATTTGTGGGTTTGCACCCTTTCCTATATTTAGGACGTGTAATTTTTCATCCGAAACTCAATCGTTATTCCATTATAGCCATATCCAAAAACCTGTCAATTGTGCAAAAAGTCCCGACCATATTCCAGATCTGGACTTCGTTCCCTGCGAGTTTAAGGCCATCAGGGTTATGGCTTTTTCTTCCCCTTTATTGGCTTATATCCATGGACCTTGGCCAGAGACACATTCATCGCTCGAGCATGGGCGACTGAATTCGATAACTTTACCGCAGACACAACATGAAATTCCAAACTATCCTCGTGTCTGTGCCCCAAAACCATCAAAGATGTTCTGGGATTTGCCAAAAGCGCAGCTGTTGCTTGAGGATCTACCCAGATGTAGTATCTCTCTCCCATCGCTCTCATCGCCGCACCGCCGCCACGCGATTGGGCTTTCTTGAAGTCATAGATGTGACTCGGAAGCCTACTCCAAACCTCCCAATGCTCTTTCTCTTGAAATCCTTCGTCTTCGGGCATGTAAGCTATGTAATCATCCATTATTGGCTCCTTTTCTGTTCGAGGTAGATATTTCAAACGAACTATCTTTAGTGTTTGGTATTGCTCCGAGGAAAAATGATGACCTTTCCTTTCTTGACAAGCTCTATGATTCTTTCCTGAATCCGGTCAGCCGATCCGCTCTTTATGATGTCTGGCAAAACAAGCAAGCATATGAAGCTCGCGATGAAGGAAATCATGCTCGTCAGCCAGCGCGGCATATCAACAAGTCCGCCATCCGCCTGCAGTATCTGCAGGAGCCGGAGATATCCGAAGGCGTCTATAACCCCGTATCCCCAGAACAGGACGCCGAAAACAATGGAAAGGACATATGCCACTTTATTTGCCCGAGACAGTTCGCCGAAAGACACTTTGCGACTTAAAGGTTGTGCCATCTTGTTACCTCCTAAAAATTTGTTTCAGGAGAATTATATATCGAAATGGTTAATCCGTCAAGATTTCTTCTCGCGGTAGGTGTTCCATGTGACGAGCAACGGGGAGGCAATAAAAATCGAAGAATATGTTCCGGCGACGATGCCTATGATTAAAGCCAAAGCGAAATATTTTGTCGCCTCGGCGCCGAG